>Ga0207707_10002075_pt1 | contig 18152 bp, 19 predicted proteins | sample KBSC83BmetaG_FD_184336 | JGI IMG/M metagenome (GOLD analysis project Ga0207707, IMG submission 184336) | Corn rhizosphere microbial communities from Kellogg Biological Station, Michigan, USA - KBS C8-3B metaG (SPAdes) (version 2) | ecosystem: Host-associated > Plants > Roots > Rhizosphere ...
AACGCTGCTGGATCCCTTAAGAGTGGGCTGATATCTCTGAACAAAATTCCTTTTTTAGGGAAGTTTGGTATCTCAGCTATCTTGTCCTTTAGATTCACAAATCGTTCTCAAGTAGTGGATATAAAAAATATTACTAATTGGTTCTTTATTGAATTGTTATACTGATTGTAGCTTTACCTGTTATAGAAGATGCTTCAACTGTGTATATTCCGGGGTTGATGTTACGTGGAACTTGCCAATCAGTGAGGTAATCTCCTCTGTTTGTTGCTGAAGTTGGGAGCGTGTCAATGGTGGTACTATTGCTCTTTATAGTGATCTGCACCGATGCAGTAATACCTGCGTCAGTTCCAGATATTGCTACAATGTCTCCTCTTGCATATGCGCCAGATAATCTATCCAAGTTAACGGTAATTGCTTGCTTGGACGATTTTACAGTCAATGGTATGGATGAATGGTTGACACCACTAGTACCATCAAGCTTCCATGTTCCTGGGGTTGCAACAGGTGGAATGCTGAAATCAAATGAGGAAAAGTGACCTGTTTTATCTGAGAATGTCTGTACTGTCTTTATCACTTGTCCATTGGGGTCAGTCAAGGAAATTTGGAGAAGACTGTTTGAATTTGCAGTTCCAATTATTATGATATTGTCTCCTGGCAAGTATGAGTCCTTTACAGTGCTGATTGTAATCTTTCCAGTGCCTGTTGTTGAAAGTCCTACTGCAAATGATTTTTCTATTTTTTCTTCTGCATGAGATACTACAGCAGAGTAGATTCCTGGTGTATACGAAGTCAAGTTAAAGGAATATGTTGCAAGTCCATCTGATCCTAGATTGATAATGTCTGCAAACTTTTGTTTGTCAGATGGGTCTACTATGATTAGGTTTAGAGTTGAAGATGTGGGACCTGTAATGGTAACAACTGGTTTGTCTGTATTCTGGTAACTAACCTTGTCTAGTGTTGCTGTTATTGGTTGAGTAATGTCTTCGCCTACTCCAAAGAAAGTAACTATGAAATCACTGCCTTGTGTTACATCTACTGTATAGGTTCCTTTGATGGCCGAGTCTTCTAATTTGTATGATGTGGTAACCGTTCCATTAGAGGTAACGTTTGCATCCTGTGAAGAAACTGGATGATTTGTTGGGTCCATGATGACAAAATGTACAGGTGCATTTGATATCGCAGTACCGTTTATGACAACAGTCTGTCCCGGCTCATATCGTTTTGAAATAGGTGCTACTGAGATATTGTGAATTGTGACAACACTGTATTGTTTAGTTACTTCTGTTTTTCCATCTGAAGCTGTGATTGAATACTTGCCAAACTCTCTGTCAACTGGGATGGTATCTGTCATTGAATATTTGCCGTCCTTATCTGATAGTACTGTACTAGTAGTTATTGGATTTCCTTTTGAATCAAGAAGCGTAATGGTTATGGTACTATCTGGAGTATCTGTGCCAGAGATTGTCTTTGTATCTCCTCTGTGAGAAATAGGATCAATGTTTAATGTTAGAGGAATGTCTACGACTTCACCGTGACTTTTCTGCAGTGGTTTGATGTTTGTAGAAAATGATTTTTGGTTACCTTGTTGGTCCTTTAAAACAAAATTGACACTTCCTGATTGTTCTGATTCTGGAAGAACTGTGGTTGCTACAAAGTTTCCTTTACTATTTGATGAAAATGAACCTATTTTGTCATTACCTAAATACAGATCAAGATTTGCTTGTGTTGCAAAACTTTGGCCAACCACGCGTATGTGGGAACCAAGTGATGGCGTTGATGGAATTATTCTAAATGTCGATGTATCCAATATGCCTTGTTGAGCTTGTGTGTTCTCTTGTGGTTTACCCTGATCTCCTGTTTTACCAGTCGTATTGTTATCTGATGTTTTGGTTTCAATTGATTGTGCATTTATCTGACCTGTTTCTCCGTCTGATGTCTTCCACGTCATGGTAGGCGTTTGTGGGTCGGTTGTGATCTCAATAGATGTAGTCTTTCCTGGAGCAAGTGGCTCTATTGCACTAAATGCCAAAGTGGTTGGTGAAGTCTTTGAGCCTGACCATCCGTTTTGAATTTTAAATGATTTGAAAGTACCGTCTCCAGTTATCTGTAAAACAAATGAAAGAATATTTGCGGTATTATTTGCGCTATTGCTGATAGAAATCGTGGTTTTTCCTTCTGTATTTGTAGCAGTTACTGTTACAAATTCTTGGGCTGCATAAGATGTATGTATGGCATATGATGTGAACATGCTACCAAGAAGTAGAACAAGAATAATACTAGATTTTAATAACACAGTACTCACTCCCATCCAAACCTTTCTCTCAATTAAATCTTAATAAGAAATCGTACTTTTATTATCTCGTGATCTAGTGCAATTTATGAGTAAAGTACAAATGATGATATTTTTCGTCTCATCTATTACGCGTTGTAGTTGATTGTGCACCTAGGTTCTGATTTTGTCTTATTCTCTCTGCAATCAATCTGTATAATGATCTGAACTGGTCCTTTGTCTTGTCTGATAAAAAGTCTGTCTCATTCAACACTATCTTCTCACAAATGTATCTGCAAATATCTTCTCTGTCAAATGTCTCCCACCCCAAGTGTTGGTTCTCTTTCCAAATCTCATTTAGGTTGTCTATGATGCTCTTCTTGCCTTTACTGGATACGTCATCTTTAGTCAGTGTTGCATATCCTTCTTTTCTTAACTTGACTTCATAGGTCTGATTTACCGCATAAAGGTAATCATCTTCCATCATTAGGTCTTCGATAAACAATTTGGGCTGTCCTGCAAGCTCAAAGAATATCATTTGTACTGACTTGAATTCATTAGATTGAAGTTCTGTAGAAATTTTTCTTGATTCCTCGGTATTGTCCAATAAGATAAAAGTGTCATATCCATGATTTTTGTAAAATATTGCAAGTGACAGGACTGAATTTTTGTTGTATGCTGGAACTATGTTAAGTGGATTCATGGAAAGATTTGGATCTTTTAGGAACCTGTCAAATGCATTCAGATACATGCAATCAGACATGGTCTCGACTATTATCACGGGCCTTGAATTGTAGCCAATTTGTTTGTCTACTATTGATTCAACAAGACCTCTTGACAGACCATACAATATTGGAATAAGTGTTTGATCATCTGCATTCCAGTAATCATAATAGATCTTACTCAGGTGTCTTCTCTTGTCAAGCTCTACTACTAGCAAGTTTCCTTGTGTGTAATCAAATATCATGAATGGAGAGTGGGTTGCATAAAGTATCTGGTTGGAACCTGCAAGACCTCTGAGAAGATCTGATATTCCTCTCTGTTGTGCGGGGTGTAGGTTTCTTGCTGGTTCATCAAGCAATAGTATTGCTTCTTTTAGTTCTGCCTTTTGTGTCTCAGCTGCAAAGTTTACAATAAATGAAAAAGTCCACTTGAATCCTTCTGCTCTTCTGTTGAGCAGTCCTGTGTTTGTAACAGTGCCATCTTTGTGCACATCTGATATGACCACACTCAAAACATTTCCTGGGTTCCATCTCAGCTCTACGTGGATAGGGTCCCCCTTCCATGCTGGGTTGAGTCTCTCACTGAGTCTTCGGCTTGATGTGTGTAATAGTTTTATCAATCTGGATGGACTGTTTTGCACTTCTTCGAGTTTTTGGGCATCAAGTTCTGCTAGATAAAATAAATTGTTTACAGTCTCTGCCTTGTCAAACTCTTCTACATATTCTAGTCCCTTTGGTCTAATTCCTTTTGTTTCTCTGACAAATTCCTCAAGATCAATATTTCCAAGTATCTTCTTGTAATCTGAAAAATACACAAATCGTGGGTGTAATTTGTCTTCAATGAAATTATCTAAAGCAGAACGTTCGTTTGTTCCTATTAACATGTTATCAAATATGCTCTCTAAATCTTGGTAGATGTCTTTCCATCCTGAAATTATTTGTGGTTCCTGTGATGCATTCAGGTAAATATTATTGTTAAATTCTGCCATCATGTCCATGAAGACTTCTCTGGTTCGTGGTGGCGGGGCGTTTAGAAACTTGGTATCTACCCTGATTCGTATGGCATTTGGCATTTCATCAACAAACGACTTGATTCTATCCACAAAATTTTCCCAAGAATTGAGCCTCTTGCTTGCCTCGCCGCTAATTTTTACGTCCCCAAAATCATATTGTACTCTGGGATTCTTGTTTGTCCTGAAAATCTTCATCTTTCTTATGTCTTGTAGATTTGGAAATTTTTCTCGAATTAATGCAGTCTCTTTCTCACTTAGAACGAACTCTCCTTCTGCTAATCTTACTTCTGACTTGAGTTCTTCAGTCATTTCATCACACAAGTCTAATTCAGAAAGTTTTGTATCTTTGTTAAGTAAAGTAAGAGCTTCTAAAATCGTGGTCTTACCACTTTCATTTCTTCCCACAAATGCTGCAAGGTCTCCTACTTTAATTTCACCAGAATCATGAATGCAACGATAACCTTGAACTCTAAATTTTCTAAGTCGCATCTAGCGGCTATTGGCTTGGCTGTGATTTAACTTATTCGTCAAATTTGTTACTTGGATCTTTTTCGACCAAATAGATATATGGGAACTAGAGCGCTTATACTATAATTGGCAGTAAAAAAAATTGCTTATCTTGTTTTTGTCTTTCCTGTAATTGTGTCATTGATTTTTGGAGGATACGTATTGACTGATGTTTTAGGACAGTCTGGTAGACAAATAAACATGTGGCAATTTCAATTTGCGCCACACATTGGACAACAAGAAGGAAATGCACAGATAAGGTTGCTAAATCTTGTCGACAATTACACTGTGTCAGTACCATTGAACTTTAGAGTGATGGTAAACAACACTTCGTTTGATTGTGGTGACTTGTACTTGACAATATACGATCCAAATACATCTCCAAAGCACGTAATTGTACAACATGCCTATTTCTCACAATGCTTTGCACAAACTAATGCCGTTATGCCAATTCAGGATACCTTTTCACCTGTGATTGATACACCTGGCATATACCAGATTGTGGCAGAAATGAAGGACAAGACCAATCAAAACAGCATCAGTGTAATGGCCAACATTAGGGTACAATAAGAAAATAATATGTTATTATATTGCACGAGTGTCTGTAATAAAGGGAGCAACTTCTAGTTATTAGTGATTAATTATGGCTAAAAAAGAAAAAAAACCAATCAAAAAGGCTGAAGATAAAAAAAGTCTAGTCAAGACAGAAAAGAAAAAAGAGTCACCAAAGATTACAAAGAAAATAGAATCTGACAAGACAGAAAAGAAAAAATCTAAAAACGACAAGAAAAAGGATGCTGAACTCTCAGAGGAAGAACTAGAGCAAATTGATGAAAAAGAGATTGAAAACTTCCAGATAGAGGGACTTGACATGGAAAAACTAAAGACAACTGTCTTGGGCTTGGTTGCAAAACGTGGTGACAATGGTATGTTCCAAAGTGAACTTTGGAAAAAACTCAAACTTTCAAGTAGGGATGGATCAAGACTTGCACTAAAGCTTGAAAGACAGCACTTGGTAAAAAGAGAAAAAATTCTTGAAAACGGTCGTTGGACTTACAAACTAAAGATTGCACATGTACCTGTAACAACGCAATCAATAGAATCTGCCCCTTGTCTGATATGTCCTGTTGAATCAAAGTGTACACTTGAAGGAGAAATTAGTCCAAGGACTTGTCCTTTGATTGAACAATGGGTACTGACTGAACTTTCTACAAAGAAGGCAAAGAAATGAAATTAATCGATGCAAGGCGTGACTTGTATAGACGATTAGCACACAAGGAAGGATATCGAAGTAGAGCTGCATACAAACTAAAAGAACTAAACACCTCATACAGAATAATAGGTCCTGGATTTACTGTCTTGGATCTTGGATGTTCTCCTGGAGGGTGGAGCCAGGTTGCACATGAACTTGCTGGAAACAAGGGACAGGTCATGGGCATTGATAAATCATTTGTTGAAGAAATTCCCGAAGTTCATTTCATTAGAGGTGACATTGAAGACGAATCAGTTGTGGAACAAATCTTCGAATACTTTGGCGGTAAGATTAAAGCAGTAATATGTGATCTATCACCTACCGTTACTGGAATGTGGGATGTGGACCACGCAAGACAAATCTCACTAAATTATGCTGCAAGTAAGATAATGGATCAAGTGCTGGCAAAAAAAGGAAATGCATTGTTCAAAGTCTTTGACGGACAGTATTCAATTGAGTTTCGAGATTACATTAGAAAGAAATTTGCCAAAGTACAATTAAGAAAACCTCAAGCAAGCAGAAAGTCAAGCAGTGAACTGTACTATATCTGCCTGGGTTATCTTGGAAATTAAACTAGCGATAAAATCTCGTTTATAGTAGCATCTGTCTTGAATCCAGTTGGATTCATGCTTGTTCTTGTAGCTTGATGCCCTGTTTCTTTGAGTTTTTCTATTATCTTGACAAGAGATGGAGGTGCAGACTGTTTTCTGTGCCCAATTTCATCGAGGGTAAAATATGCTGGTGGCATACCTATCTCTTCTTTACACTTTTCAAGAAATACCATGCAAGACTTGTCAACTGTCAAGTTCTTTTCTTCTGATATCATGGAATCTACAAAATCTTTGTCATGAATACTTTCTATCCAGAGCGGACCTGCAAGTTTTGCCTTTGAATTACAAATGTTACATGTGTATTCCACCTCACGTGTTGCCTTTCTGTTTCCACAATTATCGCAATGTAGGATATACCCCATGCAGTCTTTGGTGTTTGTTCTAACAAGTATCTTGGCATATGCCTTGTAGTAATGCATACTGTGTTGCACAAATAGTGGTGATACCATGATGTCCATTCTGCCTGCGACCATATTCATGCATCCAAGAATCAATCGTAATGCAATCTCGTTTCCGTATATTGTTCTAACAGGAGTTCCGTAATACTTGCGTTGACATGCCTCTGGAAATATTCCATGTAATACTGTCATGTCAGTGGCAGTTACTGACAAGAGTCCTCCATGAAAGGTGGCCCTTATTGCACAATCAAGATATCGAGAAGGCGAACCAAATGGATCCACATCTACAATTGCACCCCGTCCATCTCTTGTGGAGTGAAGACTAAGAAATCTACATGCTTCATTTTCAGAAAATTCGCAATTTGTAACTTGATTTAGTTTTGCAATGCTTTTTCCAATTTCCAAGGCTTGTTGATTGACATCATTTACAATTACTTTTTCTATTGATTTTATTTCATTTGCAACCCTTATGCTTCTTGCACCAATTCCTGCAAGTGAATCTAAAAAGATCTTTGGGCCCTTGAAGTTTCTAAGAAATGCAGAATATGCTATTATTGAAAAATCTCTGCTAACCCTCGCACGTGGATTAAAAAAAGCAGGCTCCTTTGGAGGGACATCTTCTGATAATGATTCCTTTGGTACTAGTAGCTTTGTGCTTCCCTCGGTTATCTCAGCAAGTTCAGACTCCAACAGGTTTTGCCTTGTCTAAAATGATTTAATAAATTGAAATGTACCTAGTGGACGCTCTATCTATTGGACCTAGATAATTTGCTTAGATGAGAAGAAAGTCCTTTGCCTCAAAAAAGCCTGAGAGCTCTTTTGAAAGCTGGTCTGAGAATATGCCTAGAATCTCAAAATCGCTTGGCGTGAGGGATTTCTCACTGAAAATGGCCAAAACTGCTACAACCTCTCTCTTGTACAAAATTGGGTATCCTGCAAAAGACCTGAGTTTTTCCTTTTTTGCCCATTCGTGATACTTTATTCTGGGGTCATGCGAAACATCATTTGAGACAACGGGTTTCTTTGTCTTTGCGATTGTACCAATTTTCAGAGAGTTCAGAGATACTCTAGAAAACTCACCATCTATGTTTTTGTATTTTCCTGCGCTATACTTTAGAATTAGTGTTTTTGATTTCTTGTCGTAAAACCAGATTCGAGCAAATTTGGCGTTAAAATATTTTACAAGGTTCTCAACTATGGATTGGAGCCTATCATTTAGGTTGTCGTGTTTTTTGATGGTATTCAATATTGTATACACTTGGAGTTTTTTTTCATTGGTTGCGTGTTCATCAAATAGGACATATGGTGAGGATTTTGTTGCCTTGGATTCATAGGAACGAAAGTCTGCTATCACATCTGAAAATCTATTTAGAAAGTTGTTTGTTTCAAGATCATATTGCTCAATTGAGGAGAAAACAAAATGGCAGATCCAGTCTAAATCTCCACTTAGTCTTGCTGAATAAATACAAAAGGGAGATTCGTTTAGATATTTTGTAAGCCTGTCAATACCGTCTGAAATATTTTTTGAAAATTTGAATTTGATGAGTACAGTTCTGTTGACTTTTTCTGAGACTAGATTTGGATTTAAAATTGCAGAATATCCTAGAATGGATTTGTTCTTATCTAGTCTTCCAAGTCGTTGTCGGACTGCCCTGTCTGTGATTGTAAATCCCATGCCTTGCAGCGTGCTCGCTATCTCTTGTGAGGAGACTCTGGCATTTCTTCCCAAGTGGGAAAGTATGACCTTGTCTATCTCATCGAGCATGAAAAAATATTGTACCATGTTACTAATATTAATTTCCGAATCGGAAATTATGTGGTTTATTTGATGATATTCATATGACATTTACTTCCAGATTGGAAATTTTACAAGATAATCTCTTCCGGCTTGTCTATAACAGTAAATCACTCTTGATATATCATGAACAGAAGATCAATCAACAAATTCGCCATATTGGTGATATTGATGATAGCGGTACCTGAAGCAGTTGGCCATGCTCTCTTTGAACGGGCGCACTCTCCAGACTCGTCTGTAAATGCAGCAATCGCATTTACCGATAATCTACGTGATAACTCTAACAAGAATGGAGTATGTCACCTTGCGATACAAAGTGATCAGTCTGGTGTCAATATAGCCCGTGCCACTGGTCTGGAAGGAAAATATGGTGATCTTTCTTGTACCTAATTTACAATTTTATTTCCATTTATTACAAAATGTAATCTGGTATACCTAAAATGATTTAATACGTCTAACACAAGAACATCACAAATATGCTAGTCTGTGGAGTAGATGATGCAGGTCGTGGTTCGGTACTTGGTCCACTTGTAATTGCCGGAATTTCTATTGAACAAAAAAACATTAAAAAACTTGTCAAGATTGGTGTCAAAGATTCAAAGCAACTCAGTCCTCAATTGCGAGAAAAGTTATACGAGCAAATACTTTCTCTTGTGGAAGGGTACCATGTTGCAAAAATTCCTCCAAAGACAATAGACAAGAGCGTTAGTAAAAATCTGTTAAACCAACTTGAAGCAAACTATATGGCCAAAGTTATAAAAAAACTGGAGGCTGGTTCTTCCTATGTTGATTCATGTGATGTAAACCCAAAACGATTTGGTCTGTATATAGCAAATATTGCCAAGACTGGAAAAATTATCTCTAGTCATCATGCTGATAGAAAATATCCAGTGGTATCTGCAGCTTCTATCATTGCAAAGGTAAGTAGAGACCGAGAGATAGAGAAACTACGAAAAAACCACAATCTGGGAAGTGGATACCCATCTGACCCTAAAACGATGAAATTCATCAAGGAATGGATATCTCAGAATGGAAACGTGCCTATATTTGTCAGAAAGAGCTGGAAACCAGTCAAGATATTGCTAGGTATATCATCCTAGGTATTTTGCCACAATCATGCCATGGTCTCCTTCGTATGGCTCTAGGTTTATCTCTTGAACTATCTCAAAATTTGCAGATAATTTCTTGACCTCCGAGCGCATCACTTGGGAAGGCTCTCTTGTGACATCGATACTTCTTGTTTTGACTACTAGCATTATGTAGCCTCCTTTTTTCAGATATGTTTTACAATTTAGTATTGCAATCTCTGTCTGGTCTGGTTGGGCAATGTCCACATAGACAACATCAACAGGACCATACACTGAAAAGTATTCCTTTGGACTACGGGCATCTTGTAAAATTGGAACAATGTTTGATCTAAACGAAGCTACTCTTTCTAAAAAGTCTCTTGCAACTCTGCTTGAATGTTCTACTGCAAAAACAATTCCATTTGGACCTACGATATCTGACACATGACTTGCAGTTGTTCCGGTTGATACACCAAGATAGAGAACTTTGGACTTTCGTACAATTGGTAAAATTTCAAGACCATTCATTATGGCAGCGCCAAGTTTGCTGCGATAAGGATCCCATGCTCTGAACTCTTCATCGTCTATCTTGACTAGTTTTTCTCTATAGACTTGATTTCCGGGTACGAGATTTATGGTTGCAAGTCTCTTTTCCCCTTCAATTTTTACCCAAAAAATATTATCTTCTTCGTTTTCCAAACTTTTTTCTCTTGCTCTTTTGCCAGTCGTTTCTCTTTTCTCCGCCGCCGCCCCTGCCTCCACCATATCTTCTACTATCTCCGCCGCCAAACCTTCTGTCTCGCTGTTCCTCATTTCTGCGTGGCTGGAAAGCTGGCCTCTCAGGTTGATCCTTGTATTTTTCCCCTATCTCTGTAACTCGTATGTTGAGTTTCTCAAGTAATGTATCATTTCTTCCCGCTCCAAAGACATCTACTCTTGCACCAATTGCAGCTTTTGCAGCAATTGCTCTTGCAATTTTGCCTCGTTGCCATCGTGGGGCGGCATGAACTAGTTGATGCTGAAATAGTAAACCGTGTTTTGGTGGTTGTGCGCCTGTCTTGAGTGCTCTAAACAATGCCTTTTCTGCACCAAGAACTTGGATAGTACTTGCAGGCATTGATGCAAGTCTTTTCAAACTTCCTGCCTTGGCAAGAACTCTGGCTCCTACTGCAGAACCAAGTATGACTGAAATGTTCGGTGCGATTAGCTGCATCTGTGATTCAATGTGTTTTTCCAATGACTGTCTTAGATCAAAAAGATCCAAGATCTGTTTTGCAATGTTCTGAACTATTGCAAGGTTTTCATCTGAGATCTGACCCCCTCTACTCTTTTTTTGCAATAGTGACAACATCTCTGCTTTTTCTTCTGGAAAACCTGCGTCAAGATATGTATTCTGTGTAATGTTCTCTCTTTTTCCTGCCATTACAATTTTTGAGTATCCGCTGATTGTATCAATCATGTTGTCAAGCTCTGGAAAGTGTAATCCGTACCACTCTCTTACTCTAGAACTTAGCAAGTTGATCATCTTGTCTGTTTCATCCAATGTGTTGATTGCCTGGATTATGTGCAAGTCTGGACTCTCTGAGATCTCTGTTACTCTAGATGATGAAAGGCTAAGTGCAAAGTCACGTAGTTTTCCTCTTGCATCTCCTTCATTGGTGGCAAAACCCGAATCCACAAGGACTCGCAGTTTTGAAGATTGGATTGTCTCTATCTTTTTTTCATCCATGAGGTCTGACTCGATTGATTTTTTTCTCAAGAGTTTAAGCAAAGAAGAATCGTTTACAACAACAATACTTCCTAAATTGGCAAGAAAATGTTCTAGTTCATTGAGGCTGGATTGTTCTTTTTTCAACTCTACATATTGTGTAGCTGGATTTGAAAATGGAAATGACTTGACACATTTGTTATCGTCAAAAACTGCAATACCTAACTCTGTTAAAATGACAGAATGCATAGAGTGCATTTTCATGGCTTACTAAAAAATGTAACATTATAGATCCTAGAACTATATCAAACGTTATAAGACAACTATTTTTTATTATTAGAAGTGAGTCCTGACATCTCAACCAATGTGGGTCCGATTACACTTGAGAGACCCACGATGCTTGCGTCTGGTATTCTTGGTATATCACTTGACGTTTTTGGCCGTCTATATAAGGAAGGAGCAGGAGCACTTGTTACAAAATCTCTAAGCAAGGAACCTTGGGATGGATATCCAAATCCTACCATAGTTGGACTAAAAAATGGATATCTAAATGCAGTTGGACTGTCAAATCCTGGAGCTCCATATTTTGCAAATATGCTGTCACAAAACAAAACTGTTCCAATAATTGTAAGCCTTGTTGGATCCATTCCAGAAGACTTTGTCTTCATGATAAAACAGTTTGAAAATGTAAAGGTTCTAGGTTACGAACTTAATCTGTCATGTCCTCATGTCGAAAAAGTTGGACTAGAAGTAGGTGACGATCCAGAACTTGTTCATGCAATAATCAAATCTGTAAAACAAACATCAAAGGTGCCAGTACTTGCCAAAGTCGGACTTGGCTCATCTGATTATCTAGAGACTGTGAGAACTGCATGCGAAAGTGGCATTGATGGAATCACTGCGATAAATACACTTAGAGCTATGGCAATTGATGTTGAAACAGCGCGACCAATTTTGAGCCATAAGATTGGTGGTCTGTCGGGTCCTCCAATCAAGCCTGTTGCGGTAAGATGCGTGTACGAAATTTCTTCAAAATTTGACATTCCAGTTATTGGTTGCGGTGGAATCTCTACCTGGGATGATGCCATAGAATTTTTACTTGCAGGTGCAAGCGCTGTACAGATTGGCAGTGCTGTTGGAGAAAAATGGACCGGTGTCTTCTCTGAGATAAACAATGGAATATCAAAATACATGGAGAAAAAGAATTATAGAAAATTAAGTGAGATGGTTGGAATTGCAAAAAAGTTTTGATACTCCAAAGATTGTAACAATAGAAAAAGTAGTGGATGAAACACCCACTGTTCGTACTATATATTTCTCTGATGAAATAATGTCCAAAGTTCTTCCAGGACAATTTGCAATGGTATGGATACCTGGAGTAAATGAAATCCCGATGAGCGTAATGATATCACAAGAAAATGGAAAAGCTGCATTCACAGTACGAAAACATGGACTTGCCACAACTGAACTGTTTTCAAAAAAAGTTGGGGATCAGATAGGTATCCGTGGACCATACGGCAACTCATTTACTGTCAAGCAAGGTACTCTACTCCTTGTGGGAGGAGGAACAGGCCTTGTTCCGCTTATACGACTGGTGACATTTCTCAAGAAAAGCGATAATGTTATCATAATCATGGGCGCAAAGACCAAGTCCGAGGTCTTTTTTGAAGACCTTGCAAACAAACTGCTTGAAGGAACGATACACAAAGTTATTGTTGCAACAGAAGATGGAAGCTATGGTGAAAAAGGTCTTGTCACAGATGCCATGGAAAAACTGCTAAAAGAAAATCGATTTGACGGAGTCTATACTTGCGGTCCTGAAAAAATGATGCACAAAGTCGTACAAATTGCATCTGCAAACAAGATCCATGTTGAGGCAAGCATTGAACGTATGATGAAGTGTGGAATTGGCATCTGTGGAAGTTGTTGCTTTGGAGATGTAATGGCATGTAAAGATGGAACTGTCTTTGATGGCGCTACTCTTCTTGCAAACAAGGAGTTTGGGTACACTCATCGAAGCAAATCAGGCATACTTGATAATTATTAGAATATGGAAATTCCGGAAAACTTAAAATGCTATAAAAATCCATCCAAATTGAAAATTGGCTAAGATAGTACTGACTGCAGACCGAACTTTGATGTCACCATATCGTGGAATATCACTTGCAACCTTCTTTGGTTGTGCTCCTGCAGTAGATCCACATAGACCTAAAAACAGTTTCTGGTATTATATCCTAAAAGACCAAGTTACTCCAAAGGTTCTCTTTGATTTCATCTGTAATCCAATAGGACACAAAAACGGCATTGCAAACTATGCACCATATGGATTAAGAAAAGTAGAGGCAGCTCTTCTTCGTGATGGATACAAGAGAAACGAAGTTGTAGTGGCACATCCTGATCATGTAGACAAGTTCATCGGTCCTGAAACCGAAGTGGTAGGAACTTATGAAATGGATCCTCTAGGAATGGGTCCTGTAACTATGACATTTACTTATGGTAGAAAACAGACATCATATGATGAATTTTACAATCGAGATTTACACATGAAGATTAATGCTGCAAAAAAGAAAAACGGAAGTCATGCCAAAGTCATTGCAGGAGCTTCTGGAACTTGGCAGTACAACTATGATCCAAAGAAGATCCAGGAATATGGATTGTATGCGGTCTTAGAAGGCGAACTTGGTGGCATTGCACCAGAAATTGACGGACACGCTGGAGAATTCTTCAATAAACTAATTGCTGGAGAATTTGAAAACATGAATCCATTTGTCAAGAGTGATTTCAAAGTTGAAGTTAAAGAATTTGGAAAAGATGAAAACAAATTCCATGGAAGATTTATCCACTATTGGGATGAGCCAGATGTTGAAAGCATACCAAACATCGTAGAACCAAGTATGCACGGAATGGTGGAGGTCATGAGAGGATGTGGAAGAGGCTGCAAGTTTTGTGATGTTACACTACGACCATTAAGATACTACTCGCCTGAAAAAGTAAAACAAGAGATTGAGGTAAACATAAAGAAAGGTGGCCAACGAAATGCCTGGCTACACAGTGATGATATTTTTGTCTACGGTCTTGACCCGAGAAAGACAAAGAACATGGCTCCAAACAGAGAGGCATTAGAGGAACTCTTCAAAGCTGTCATGTCCTGTGGAATTGAACACACCAACCCCACTCACGGTACTTTGGCTGGTGCAATTGCTGATGAAAAACTACTTCCAAACCTATCCAAGATAATCAAATCAGGTCCTAACAACAAGACTGGTGTCCAATGTGGATTTGAGACTGGAAGCCTAAGATTGATTGGAAAATATGCAGACAGAAAACTTGCTCCATACAAGCCAGAGGAATGGCACTGGGTTGTAAAAGAAGGGGTAAAGACTCTCAACGAGAATCACTGGATTCCGGCATTTACATTAATCATGGGCCTTGACAATGCAGAAACAGAAGAAGATGGATGGGATACAATACGACTCATCAATGAGCTAGAAATTGAACAACCCGAATCCCAGTTTACAGTAACACCTCTTACATTTGTCCCAATTGGGTTGCTTGAAAAATCTGAATTCTTTGATATTGGAAATGAATTGACTGCACCACAACTTGGTGTCATGTACAAGACATGGCAGCACAACTTCAAGTATGGTATCCAGAAATTCATGGATAAGACTGGAAGTAACAATACTCTAAAGAAAAAGGCATTCACAGGTCTTGCAAGAGCATTGGGTGGTGTTCCACTTACTGCAATGGAAAAATATGCGAGAAGAAAAGGCGCAGAACACGAGAGAGTAATTGAGACCATAAAGAACAAGTACTGGTAAATTTTCTACCAAACCAAATACATAAATTGAATTAAAATGAAAGTTTCTTTGTGCCAACTCACGGATCGCTTACTAAAGCAGGAAAAGTAAGAGGACAAACTCCAAAGGTTCCATCAAGGGAAAGACATGGAACTATATCCATTACACGAAACAAGGATAATTTTAGAAAAAGATTTGTACTAAAAAGAGTCCCAGGCCAAAACAAACCAGGCCAACGAAAAAGAAAGTAGCATTTTACAAGTTATCTGTATATAGAATCATTGTTGATATCTTCTGTCTTGCCAAAGGTCTGATTCATAAAAATAGATGAAACCGTGGATATTAGGGACTTGTGTCATAGTGATGGTGTGATCGTACACTAGGAAGACACATCCACGGTTCCAATTGTAATTGATTTCTATCGTATAAAAGACTCGATTAACTTTGTTACTGGAATTATAAACAAAAAGGATCTTTTGAGATTTTATTTGATTCCTGCTCTAGGCCAAGTCAGGTTTACAATCTTGTAATCTCAGATGGTGTGCTGTGCGTGAATACGAAATACCTGTAAGAAAATAATAGAAATTTCTTAGAATATCCTAAATAGCAAACATGCTGAAATGAATGTTATTGACTGTACTTGAAGACTTAAAGAATCAATTAGAGTTCAAGGCCTTCTTACACGAAACTTTCACTATTATGATAAAGGAACTTGTGGATATGGAGACACAGATAATAACAAATTATCATAACAATCCAACAATTCCTTTTGATTACTATAATCTGGCGCTAAGAGAAATCAACTCTAAAATTATTTGCAAAAAAGAAGTATACAAACGTCTGACAGGCGAAGATTTGGAATAAAGCCAACTTTTAACACTTTTGACATGGAACTAGTCAACTTTCCATAAATTTGAAAAATTCTGATATGTCTTTTTCTTCAACCAAATCGCCTAAACATATCTTGATATCATTTATGATGCGAACGTAATCATCTTGGTATACCTCTTTTAGGATGATCTTCAGGTAATCCATTCTGTTGTAAGCATCCATGATAGTTGCATCATAGGATCTAAGCTTGGCTACCACCAGATGGTACTTGGTGTTGCCCTCATTCATCAATAACAATTCCACACAGGATACTAAGGCGCTCTGGTGCAATTCATTGAAAAAATTTCTCACTAGAGCTCAGTGTCCCTATTTGTCATGTAGTATTTATCCATTAATTGTTAAGGTTGCTTGATGTGTTATCATTATGCAAGATCTTACATGGGATTGGATTAGGGTATGAAAAACCACATTTGTCCTCTATGCAAGAAAGAATCCACTTGTCTTAATCCACAATGTGATGATTACACTCTAAGATTTGAATGGTGTAATGTTTGCAGAATCAAGCTTACGAGATATTTGACGGGGTTAAACTTTTTGTCTATACTGTAACAGATTTTTCTTGCTCGATTCCTTTTTTCAGTATGCTAATTTGTATGAGCTCTCTGAATGTCTCATCAAGATCTCTTAGCTTTGTATAAATTACAAATACATTGTCATAGGTAAGAACCGATTTATCTGGAACCAATTCGTTAGGACGCATGATGTGGTCAATGAACTTCCACATTTCATCTAGTGTTGGTTTGTTTTGTTCGGTTATTGTGACTCTACTCTGTTAAGCTTTTTTAGTATTAGGTCTAGTTAAAGGCTAGCTTTCTTTTTACAAACATACCAAATGGATCATTAATTGCTAGTCAATACCGCTTCAATCCGATCTATTAAATCTAAAATTAAATCAAATGGTTACATGCCATATACTTGCAGAGAGTGTAAACTGGTATTTCATTCAAGTGAGGGACTTGAACTTCATGTTCTTCGAAAACACACAAAACCCATTCCAAGTGGGCTGGATCATTTTTCCTAAATGGTTGTAAACAAATGATAAATATTTGATTGTGGATATGGCGTTATGGGAATTTTAGACAAGGCTAAAGGCTTGGCTCAGAAAGGTGCGGAAAAGGGAATTGAGCTTGGAAAGAAAGGAATTGAGAAAGGTGCAGAACTGGGAACTAGAGGATATGAAGGTGCCAAAGAGTCCGCAAAAAAGGGATACGAGAAAGGTAAGAAAAAATAATTTTCATCATCTGAAAGTAATATTAGTCATATCTTGGTAGATGTTTAAAGATCTTGGAGAAAGAACGAAACATGAGATTGCTTGATTCTGTGCCTGAGACTATCAGAGTGATTTTAAGCGAGTGCTTAAGATTCAAATCTCATGGAAAATAAACCCAAGAAAAAATCTGATTGGTTTGATACTATATTGTGGACTATTTTTATAATTTGTATAATCATATCTGTATCTCAGTTGACATATGATGAAACTTCAATGATCAATAAATTTGTCATCACCCATGATCAAGGTAGTGGCGGAACCTTCGCAGTCGCATTTAATCTGACATCAACCGTCTTTAGTGCCCAAAACGACATAACAATTGATGTAATGGCTAGACCAGACATAGAATTTTTACAATCATATCCTGATCTCGCTAATAAAATAGATACACTTTACATTTATTTTCCATCTGCTACTACCGGTTATGAAACATTCAAGAACGGTGTAGCATTTTCTCCTACTATGAGACTTACTAAAGAACCAAATGGATATTTTTATGGTCACTATGTTATACAATATCCACAAGAGGGAGACAAATGCTTTGTTATTTCGAGTAAAACCACAAATGGGTTACCAGATATATGTAAAAGTGAAGAAGCATTTGTTCATATATCCTCACTTGATTCTACAACTCAATACAAAAATAACAAAATACAATTGACTTTGACGGGAATCATTGTTGCCTTTTCCATAATAGCTTCAAGAGATCCATTACGACGTATTTTGAGAATTAAGGATTCTATTGTATAAGTAAACTGAGAATATTGAAAAGATCAGATGGTTATCAAAATAACTAACACTGTATAGAAAAATTCAGTATGGTCAAATATGTGGTAATTACCTTAGATC
>Ga0207707_10002078_pt1 | contig 18125 bp, 13 predicted proteins | sample KBSC83BmetaG_FD_184336 | JGI IMG/M metagenome (GOLD analysis project Ga0207707, IMG submission 184336) | Corn rhizosphere microbial communities from Kellogg Biological Station, Michigan, USA - KBS C8-3B metaG (SPAdes) (version 2) | ecosystem: Host-associated > Plants > Roots > Rhizosphere ...
GCAGACTCCCAATCAGATCGGCTCTTCTCGTCAGTGGTTCATCGACATTAACGCCGAGCGATTTGTTTGTCAGCACGCATCTTGAAGATCTCGGGTATTTCGTAAGCGTTAAAAGCGCCGAATCATCTGTTACGACGGACGCAACCGGCAAGGATCTTGTCGTTATTTCTTCGACGGTAGAACCTTCCGTGGTCAATACAAAGTTTCGAGACGTTACAGCCGGTGTGCTTACGTGGGATGAGGGGATGTTCCCATATCTCGGCATGACGGGCTCGACTGCCGGCAGTGACTTCGGTCGAGCTGAGGATCAAACAGAAGCAGTTATGTCGACCACTTCCAGTCCTTTAGCTGCAGGACTCACGGGAACGGTGACGATATCCAATTTTGCAGCACCCTTCGCATGGGCCAAACCCAACGCAAATGGCGTCAGGATCGCAACTCTGCCATCCGATGCGGAAAAAGCAACTGAATTCGGTTATGAAGGGGGCACGTCAATGCCCGGTCTCTCCGCTCCTGGCAGAAGAGTTGGTTTGGGTATGTCAGATGATACGGCAGAAGTGCTGAGCGTTGACGGTTGGGCCCTTTTCGACGCGGCAGCCAATTGGGCTGGCGGTCTGACGAATAATGCTCCCACGATCAGTATTTCAACCCCGGCAAATCACGCAACCTTTGCCTCCGGCAGCAATATCTCGATCTCCGCGGAAGCTGGTGATTCAGATGGATTCGTAAGGAAGATCGATTTCTACGCGGGCTCAACATTACTTGGGACCGCGACAAACAGTCCATATTCATTTACCTGGAACAACGCGCCTGCGGGAAACTTTAACCTCACTGCGGTTGCGTCAGATGACATTGGAGCGACAACGACATCGAGTACTGTTGCAGTAACGATAAATACTGCGAGCGGCACTCTCTCAGGATCTGTAACCCAGGTTAACGGAACCACACCCATCGCTGGCGCACGAATCGATGTTAAGAATGGCAACACGTTGGTCGCAAGTGCGACAACAAACGCAACCGGAAATTTTCTAATCTCCAGCGTTGCCGTTGGTACTTTTGATGTTCAATCATCAGCGGAAGGGTATGTTACTCAAACGCAGTCCGGCATCACGATAAATAACGGGGGTACAACAACTGTTGATTTCTCTTTGAACTATTCCGTGCCGACAAACGTCGCGTTAACCGGAACGGCAAGTCAATCGAGCACCGCTTACGGCGGCGATGCTGCGCGTGCGGTGGATGGAAATACGAGCGGCAATTGGGGTGATAACTCCGTTACGCATACGACTGTCGAAAATCAACCATGGTGGCAGCTCGATCTCGGCAGTTTGCAACCAATTCAAGAAATAAAGCTCTGGAATAGAACTGATTGTTGTGGTGATGCCTTAACCGACTTCTATCTCCTTGTATCAGATCAACCATTCGGTTCGTCAGATCTCCCAATGACACAGAGTCAATCAAGTGTAACGACTTATCATTTCGGCGGAACTCCGGGCACCTCTACAACCGTAGCCGTTCAACGTAATGCACGTTACATACGCGTACAGTTAGGCAGGAATGAGCGACTCTCACTCGCTGAAGTGCAGGTGTGGGCTGGAAGCCTGACATCTCCCGGGAATCCTTCGAATCTTGCTTTGAACCGGCCCACCGCACAGTCTGATACGCTGTGGGGAGGCTATTCTTCACGTGCCGTAGATGGGAACTCCAGCGGTAGCTGGGGCGATAATTCGGTGACACATACGGCTGTGCAGAACAACGCGTGGTGGCAGGTTGACTTGGGCAGCGTTAAATCTCTCCAGACAATCCAACTCTGGAACCGGACTGACTGTTGCGGAGATGCATTGAGCAACTTTTACGTATTTGTTTCTGATGAACCTTTTACGTCCACTGATTTGTCGGCCACCCAAAACCAAACTGGAGTTTGGAGTAGTTACTTCTCAGGACAAGCAGGTGCATCGACAACTTTCACCGTGAATCGCTCAGGCCGTTATGTGCGCGTTCAACTCGCCGGAAATGATCGCGTGTCCCTGGCGGAAGTGCTGGTCCTTGGGGAACCTTGATCGACTATCAAAAATTCTCCGAGAATCTTGGCGTGCGCGTACTCACCCTTGCTCTAACATTCTTATTCTTATGTTGCTCGGCAGTAGTCGGGCAGGCGTGTCTGGAACGCGCCGAGGAGATTGCGCCGCCACTCACGAAACAGACGCGGCGTGAGTTTGAAACGAAACTTACCGAGGCACGCAAGAACGTCGAGAAAGAACCAAGCGCCGATAACTTGATCTGGCTTGGAAGGCGAATGGCTTATCTTGGTTATTACAAAGACGCAATCAAGATCTTCACGCAAGGAATCGAAAACTTTCCCGATGACGCGCGGTTCCTCCGACATCGTGGGCATCGATTCATCACGTTGCGTTGCTTCGATTTGGCGATCGCGGATCTGAATCGCGCCGCAAAACTCGTCAAAGGCAGACCCGACGAGATCGAACCTGATGGTCTACCCAACGCGCGAAACATTCCCACAAGCACTCTGCAATCAAACATCTGGTATCACCTCGGCCTCGCACACTATTTAAAGGGAGACTTCAAAGCCGCACTCAACGCATTTCGCGAAGCGGCGAAAGTCTCTACAAATCCAGACATGCTGGTCGCGACCACGCACTGGGAGTACATGACCTTGCGCCGGCTCGGTCGCGAGAAAGAAGCGGCGAGTGTCGTCGCCGCAATCAAACCTGATCTGGACGTGATTGAGAATGCCGACTACTACAAACTCATTCGCCTGTACCAGGGCAAGATGACGGCAGACGAGTTATCAAAGGAGATCAGCAAAGCATCGATCGGTTACGGACTGGGAAACTGGTTTCTGTACAACCATCAACGAGACGAAGCCGAGAAGATCTTCCGACAGGTCATTCTAGGAAACGATTGGGCCGGCTTTGGACACATCGCAGCCGAAGTGGAGCTAAGTCGTTAGCGAAACAATGACTCACCGGCCCTTCCACAATCCTTGCGCGACTAGCGGCACGTACGTCTCGAGTCCTTCCGGTCTGAAGTGAATCGTGCGCTCCTGCTCAGCGCTCATGTATGCAGTCATCAGCAGCTCAGTGATCTCGAGACCATCGTAAAAACTTTCGTCCGGTTGCTTTCCGTCGAGAAAGCACTGAACGAAATAGCGGTCCTGCGATTCGTATCCGTACTCCGCGGCTTCGTTCCCCAACACCGGCATCAAGCCCTGCTCGGCATTCTGTTTCTCAACGAGGTCTTCACCGGCCACGCCTTTCACCTCACGACTCAGGAACAACTTCAATCCACTGTCGAGCGAGTTCATGCTCAATGAGTATTCAGGGCCGAGTACTTCAAGACTCAAACGCAGACCCGCGCCGACGTAGCTCCACGAAGTTGTGACTTCGACGATTAATGGCGTGTTGTCTTCGTCTACGTAGTTGATTGTGGCTCTCGCAAAATCCTCGGCCGGCCGAGTTCTGTAGTCAACGCCCATGTTTCGGTTGAGAATCTCTGCATAGTCAGGTCGCGACCATTTCAAACTCGCTATCTGCGCCGACACTTTGACGGGCCGAATACTCGAGCGTTGTGCGCCGGGTTTGGTCAGCATAAAACGACCGACTTCGATGCTGTGACACATCATGTCGTTAAGCACACCGCCGCCCTGAAGTTCGCCTTGCCAGAACCACGCTGAATGTGGACCACTGTGTTCTTCTGCGGCGCGTGCAAGATACGGGCGACCAGTTAACGCAGCAGCGCGGCTCCACATGATCTCTCGGCCCCTCGTCACACTCGGCGCGAAGATCTGATCTTCAAGATAGCCGTGCAGCAATCCCGACTGTTCGACGAGTTGGACCATGCGTCGAGCTTCAGCCACATTACGAGCCAACGGTTTCTCGCACGCGATTCCGATCAGTTTTCCCTTGCCTGCTTGAATCGCGTTGCAGATTGCTTCCATGTTCTGCACGCGCTGATGATTTGGACCACAAAGCCAGACGCAATCGATCTCAGGAGCGGTAACCATCTCCGCAATCGATGTGAACGCTCGCGCGTTGCCGACGCGAAGCTCGCGTGCACGCGCTGCAGTCGCTTCGGCGTGAGCTGTGTTTGGACTATACACGCCGAGCACATCCGCATCGCGCACTCCGCGCCATGCTTCGAGATGAAACTTCGCCACGAATCCGCTGCCGATAAATCCGACTCCTAATCTGCTACCGGTCATATGTGCATTTGCCTCAAACGTCGGTGATCTGGCTTGGAGGAGGTCAGTACTACCTCCTCGCTGATCAAATGGAACGATGACATCTCACGGATTATAACTGACTGCCCGATGATCCGATCGAAGCTATCGCAAGATCAACGACGGTAGGGTCAGTGCCGGTATCCAGCATCATGTTAAATGGACCTTTCCCGTCGACTTTCACCTGCACGATGATCTCATTCCGATAAAACTCAAAAGGGACTTCCATAAACGGCTTCTCCTGTGCAAGGGCGTCGAAAGCGCTGAGGATTGTCAGGAAACAGCAGGTTAAAAAGATTTTCATAAAACACTCACCGGCGGTGTTATCTCAGCAGGGCGCAAAAAACTGAACCCAATCCGTTAACAAAAGTGGAACTAAAGCGTCTACAAAGTGGAAGTAACTATAGCAAGAGTAATGGGGGCATCATGTTGAAGGTACACGCCAAAAAATTGAATGCGGTTGAGATTCTCTCCCTCGAAGGTCAGATTATCAATGGTGACACGGAGACTCTACGCAGCGCCGTGCAATTAGCATCCGATACCAGCGACATCATTCTCGACTTGTCAAATGTGAGCGTCGTGGATGCGCACGGGCTTGGCGTGTTGTTGCAACTGCGCGAGCAATCCCTCGCGAATGGAATTCACTTCAAACTAATGAATGTGAACGACCCTTTGTCCCAAGTTTTCGAGATCACGCGTCTGAATACTGTCTTCGAGATTGACTCGTGTCTCGCAGCGCCGCGAGTCCTGATGGCCGCATGATGTATCGTGAAAACCTGTTCAGGGTTGTTCGCCTGCACCCGCAAAATCACTCTCCGCATGAAACAAGGTCAACTTCTTTGCACTAAATAGCCTCGAGCGTTCTATATTAGCCGCGGATAAACGCAGATTGGGTGTTCTGATCTGCGTATTCCGCGTTTATCCGCGGCCAAATAAACCGAATTTGAGGAACAGGCATGACCCGTTTTGCGGTCCCACTACTTTGTTTACTACTGCTCACACTCCTCGGAACTGGCACACCTCAGATAATTGAGAGTGGCAGGTTTCGGTTCTATGAGACCAAGCAGATTCGAGGGGAGGAAAGTTATTCGATTAGTCGAACACCCGATGGCGAATTGCTGGTCCAGGCGAAGACGGAGCTGCCGTTTATCGAACAAGAGAAAAAGGTCTCGGTGAATGCGACGTTGCGGACAAGCACGGACTTTACGCCACTGAACTTCGAGATTAAGGGGCCTGCCCCACTGGAAATCGAAGAAAACACATCCGTCCTAATCCAGGGAAAAACCGCTAGCGTGCAAGATCGCGGGAACAACTCCACCGCCACCGTACCGCCCAATTTCTTCGTCGCGAGTGGTTATGTTCCCGTCACCGTGGAAATGATGCTCGTTCGCTACTGGTTAGCGCACGGACGGCCGGCTTCGATTCCGGTCTTGCCAACCGGTGAGGCGTTCGTCGAGCTTCGCGGTGAAGACACCGTTACAATTTCCGGCAAGCAGACTGTTCTGAATCGCTACCAACTCAGTGGCAAAAACTGGCGCGGTGGCTGGGGACGGCAGACACTGTGGCTCGACTCAGAAAATCGTCTCGTAGCCGCAGTGAATCTCGCCAGCGACCTCGAGACCAACTACTATGCATTCCGCGACGGCTACGAAATAGAAACCTCGTTCTTCCTGAAACGAACAATCGAAGACAACATCGATCGCCTCACACAACTCGCCGATCGACTAAGTCCAAAGACAACGAACCCCATTGCTTTAGTCGGAGGCACGTTAATCGACGTGACCGGCAAGCCGCCAATTTCAAACTCCGTCATCATCATCGAAGGCGATCGTATCGTCATCGCCGGCGCGCGAGCGACAACGAAGTTCCCGACCAACGCCAAGCTGATCGACGTCAGTGGGAAATTTCTACTGCCCGGCCTCTGGGACATGCACTCGCATTTTTACGAGGCGGAGTTTGGCCCAACGTATCTCGCAGCAGGCATCACGACTGCTCGCGACGTCGGCAACGACATTGAGTTTGCCACCACGATGCGTGACGCAGCGAAACAGAAGCGCGGACTGGGACCACGAATGCTGCTGGCGGGATACATCGACGGAAAGAACGAAGATCACTCATTTGATGTTCAGGTCGAAACTCCCGACGAAGCGCGCGCAGCAGTTCAACACTATAAGAACGCCGGTTACGAACAAATCAAGATCAGGAACAACGTAAAGCTTGAAACACTAAAGGTGATTTGCGCGGAGGCACATCGATTGGGAATGACCGTGACGGGCCACGTTCCTGATGCAATGACTGCACTGCAAGCCGTCGAAGCGGGCATGGACCAACTCAACCACATGAATTATGTTCTCACGGCCTTCTTTCCTAAACGCGATCGCAACAACCCGCCGGTTCAGGTCAATCTGGAAGCGCCAAATATCAAATACGCACTCGAGTTTTTGAAGGACCACGGCACCGTCATCGATCCAACTGCTGCTGTGTTGGAGCTGATGTTACGTCCGATGAACAGGACAATTGCCACATTTGAGCCAGGAGTGACGAAAGTTCCACCGGAACTCACTGTTCAGATAAACAAGAAGGGCGCAGCGCCCGAACAGGCTGAAGGACTAGACATGGTGATGAACGTGCTGCTGAAGCTCGTCGGGGCATCACATCACGCCGGTGTTCCAATCGTCGCCGGTACAGACGTCGGCGTGCCGGCGCATACGCTTTACCGCGAACTCGAGCTGTATGTGAAAGCGGGGCTGACGCCGCTGGAAGCGATTCAGTCAGCAACGATCACACCAGCGCGCGTCATGAAGGTCGATAACGAAGTGGGAACGATTGAGCCAGGCAAACGCGCCGACTTGATAATCCTCGACGCGAATCCTCTCGACCAGATCAGCAACATCCGCAAGGTTCGATACGTGATCTCGCAAGGCCGATTGTTCGATTCGGCAAAGCTGTGGGAAAGCGTCGGCTTTAAGTCCGACAACTGAGTAGCCTCACTCCGACCGCAGCGCCACGAGCGGATCGACTCGTGTTGCACGACGCGCCGGGATATAACAAGCCAGCAGCGCGACCGCGACCAGCACGACCCCGGTTATCGGAAGAATGATCGGATCGCGCGTGGGCAACGACGGTATGAGAGATGTCAACAATCTCGAAACAGCGTACGCACCAGCGGCACCCAACAACGCTCCACTCACGACCAACACCGCGCCTTTACCCAACACGAGCCACAGAACGTCGCGAGTCTGCGCGCCGAGCGCGACACGAATCCCGAGCTCTCCAGTGCGCTGGACCACGGTGTACGAGACAACGCCGTAGATTCCGATCGCCGCCAGTACCAAGCCAATCGCTGCGAAAGCTCCGAGCAAACTACCGAGCAGCGAGATACTTCCCAAACCCTGTTCGACCGCAGCTCGAGCAGAGCGAATGCGATAAACCGGCATGGCCGGATCCAATCCCGCAACCGTGCTGCGCAGACTGTTAGTGAGAGCGTCCGGACTCGACGACGTGCGCAGCAAGACCAGCAGGTACGAGGGGGCTGCTTGTGCCACCGGCACAAACGCCTGATAGCGTGTGTATGGCTCTCCGAGATTACCCGGAAACGCGATGTCGTTAACTACGCCGACGATCTCGTAATACTCACGCTTCTTACCCGAATTACTGATGCGACGCCCGATCGGACTCTCGTTGGGCCAATAGTAATGCGCGGTGGTTTCATTGATGATCACGACATTCGGATGACCGGTGGTGTCCGACGTATTGAAAGCACGTCCTTGTTGCAAATGCGCACCGAGCGTTTCGAAGTAGTCGGCAGTTATTGGTTCATAAAACATTTCCGGCAGCTTATCCGGCGGGGGCTCGGGTCGTCCTTCAACCAAAAACGAACTGCTGCTGTTGAAACCGAAAACAGGATGTGAACCGCTGATCGCAGCGTGATCCACACCCGGCAGCGCGCGCAATCGGTTCTCCAATTCGCCGAGGAAAGCAACACGTTGCTGATCGTCCTTGTACTTATCTCCGCGAAGAGTCATGCCGGCCGTCACTAGTCCATCAACGCGCCAGCCAGGATCTGCATTGATGAACCGTTGCAACCCGCGCAGGAACAAACCCGCTGCCGCCAGCAACACCATCGCAAACGCAACTTCACCGACGATCAGCATGTTTCGGAGGCGGTGCTGAGATCGACTGGCAGTTGATCCACGCGAGTTCTCACGCAGCGCGAGGTTCACATCCGCACGCGATGCCAGCCATGCCGGAACTGTCCCGAACAACACGCCGGTCAGGAGTGAAACCAGCAGCGCAAAACCAAACACGCGATAGTCGAGTTGCACACTTGCTCCCGGAAGATCGCTGAACAGGCGAACACTGATGAACCGAACCGCTGCAAGCGCGATAACGAGACTGATGATTCCGCCGACTAGCGCGAGGATGATGCTCTCGGTAAGAGAGTGTCGCAGCAGTCGCAAACGACCGGCGCCGAGTGCGGCACGAACGGCCAGTTCGCGCGAACGCGCCGCAGTGCGCGCGAGCTGGAGGTTCGCGAGGTTCGCGCACGCGATTAGCAACACGAAACCTGCGAGTCCGAGTGTGAACCACATTACAGTGCGGCCGATTTCGTCAGACATCGATCGCTGGAGCGGTTCGAGTCGCACACTCTCGCCTTCATTCGACAAATTCTGTTTGCCGATGTTCGCAGTCAGAGCGACCATGCTTTGCTCGGCCTGCTTCATTGAGACGCCGGGCTTCAAACGACCAAACTCAGAGAGATAGTTCGTGCCGCGGTCCGTCTTTTTTTCCGGAGTAAACGCCAGGGGCTGCCAGAGATCGATCGAACCCCAAAGGATCGGATGTTCGAATCCGGGCGGCATCACGCCAACGATCTCCACTGTCTTTCCGTCGAGCTGAATCTTTCGTCCCACGATGCTTGGGTCGGCGCCGAAGCGGCGCGTCCAAAAACGATCGCTGAGGACGACGACGTTATCGGCGCCCGCCTCGAATTCTTCCGGTCTGAACACGCGGCCCTGCGCCGGAGCGACACCCAACATGGGAAAGAAATCGGCGGTAGCCGCGAGGCCCATTAGACGTTCCGCAGTGTGACCCTCTTCAGTGAGATTGCGGCTGGCGAAGGTATAGGCGGCCATCTTCTCAAAGACCGAATTCTGGTCGTGCTGGTCGAAAAAGTTCGCGTTGGAGAACGGCCAACTTTGTGAGTGAGGTGACGTGCGAAATACTCGAATCAGCCGGTCGGATTCCGGGTATGGCAGCGAGCGAAACAAGAACGTGTTCAAAACGCTGAACATTGCCGTGTTGATGCCGATCCCGAGTGCCAGCGTGAGCACCGCCACCACGGTAAAGCCCTTGTGCTTTAGGAGCATGCGGAAGCTATAACGCACATCGTGTGAAAGGCTGGTCATACCTTTTCTCCATTCGTCTGTGAATCAAGCGGGCCCGAGTTGTCTTTGGAAGTGTCGCTCAATATGAGAACACCTCGCGAGCAACTCTTGTGACAGTTAACTCGTAGTGCAATACTGGACATAACTCAGAGGGGGACGCCATATGACACTGCTGGATCTTCTAATCCTGCTCATCGTTGCGGGGCTTTGTGGAGCGCTGGGACAGGCAATCACGGGTTTTTCGCGAGGTGGCTGCCTGGTATCGATCGCGCTCGGGTTCGTTGGAGCAGTCGTGGGTATGTGGCTCGCTCGATCGCTGGGACTGCCGGAGGTGTTTGCGATACAGATCGGCACCACGAGCTTTCCGATTGTTTGGTCCATTATCGGCTCCGCCCTGTTCGTGGCAGTGATCGCGTTACTCACCCGGCGCTACTACTAGGCCGTTACTCCCTGCGCTTCGTGCGGCTCTTCGTGGCGGCAACGTCCACCTGTCGCGCGGCTTCGTCGAGCTTGTCCATATTGATCCGCTCCTCGATTGCACGATGATCGCGACGCTGGATATCCCAGAGATGCTGCTGGTGCGTGAGTTCTCCGGCCAGCGGCTCGTAAATCTCGCGTCGGCCTTCGTCGTCAGCGTAGTCCCAAAGACCGGCGTAGCAGTGCCGATTGTCTCCCCAGCCCGGGTAGTCGACGATTGGATACAGGCACAAACCCTCGAGCTCGACGCCGGCTGCCGCAGCCACGCGCGCCTCCTGACCGATGTAGCGCAACCATGATGGACGAGCATCGCCCTCGATTCCGGTCTCAGCGATGAAGAGCGGCCGGCGATACCGGTCGTACGCCTCGCGCAACATTTCGCGCACCGGCCTGTGCAGCGGATGCGATGGGAACAGCAGAACGTCCTTGCGTCGACGAGAGGGCGGCGTGTCTGGATCCTGATGAATCCACTGGTTGTTGGAATAGTAGTTCACGCCGATAAGATCGAGATACTCCGGACGACCGCCGAGTTCGCGACACATTCTGCCGCCGATCATGTCCAACGCCTGGAACTGCGACTGTCGATAACCTTCAGCGGCAGCGGCTTCCTCAGGATGATCCGGATCGACTGCGATGTGAATGATTGGCTCAGCGTGACAAATCCGCGCGCTGGGATCGACCTCGCGCACGGCCTCGATCGCAGCGATCGCCGCGCGCACGAGTTGCGCTTTGAGTTCGGGACCGCGTCCCTTGGCCCATGGGTTAAGGAATCCGGCATCGCCGCCACCCCACGCGACGAACGAGATCTCATTGACGGGCACGACGTAGATCGGTGCGCCAGTCTCTTCAAGAATGACTTCGGCGGTTGCGCGCGCGAAACGTGCGAAGCGCTCCACGAAGGCCGCGCCCCAGATGTTTATTCCGTCAGGCCAGCCGTAATGAAACAGATCCCAGATGACTTGAGTTTTCGTTTCTCGCGCCGCATGCAGCATCGGCTCAAGACTCGAAAAATCGTAGCGGTACCGAGACTTCTCAATCAGATACCAGCGCACGCCGTCACGCACCGTGCGTATGCCGGCAGACTGCAGGCGGGCGTAGTCCTGAAGGGCAAACTCGTCGTGCCGCGTGGCTGCGATGAGGTCGAGTCGAACGCCGGCGAAGTCCCGCATTGCTTTACGTCGCGGCAGACGGTGCGTCGAACACTCGAAACCGCCCATCCAAAAGCTCCGGAACGCCGTGGACTCGGCGGGCACACGCGAATCATCCGTTTTCACTAGGGTGCTGCTCATGCCGATAATATACACATCTCGATTCACATCAGCGACAGCACGAATTTTTTGCAAAGAAGTTTTAACGATTGCTTTGCTCTTGATGTGAGTTGCGGTCTCGCCACTTGAGTCGCGGCTCCGCGGACGCATTGCGCATCTCACCAAGTCGCGTTGAAGTAGATTCTCATCGAACTCAGCCCACTAATAACCCGATCACAAACCGGATCACGCCTGCGCCGAGTATCAGCCAGAACGCATTAGGGCGATAGCGAATCAATACAAACATCGCGAGCAGCATGATCGCGAAACCAACCCATGTATGAATGCCGGCGCGGCCGACACTCACGGCTGCCGCGACCAACAGCCCGACAACTGCCGGCGCAACTCCACGCAAGAATGATTGCACCTGTTCGTTGCTGCGAAACCGGCGCAGTGAAGACCCAGCCGCAATGGTTATCAAAAACGCCGGCAGAAAAATGCTGAGCGTAGCGACCAGCGCTCCCAACGTCCCCGCTACTCGATAGCCAATGAACGTGGCCGTTATCAACACCGGCCCGGGCGTGATCTGTCCCAGGGCAAACGCATCAGCAAACTCCTGATGCGTCAACCAATGATGCGTGTTAACGACCTCCGACTCGATCAGCGGCACCATCACAAATCCGCCACCAAACGTCACGCTACCCATTCGCAGGAAGACTGCTGATAGCGTGAGCAGCAAACCCAACTTGGCAAATATCGGCATCGCAACAGCGAGCACGCCCACGGATCGAAGAGTAGTCGCGGATTCTTCCCTTTCTTCGGGCGCGCGCTCCGGCTCTACGCGATCCGGAGCGATCGACGATTCGTCGATATCCCGCGAAAGATAACGTCGAAAAAACTCCGTACTTCCGGTTCGCCTCTGCTTCGCCAAACGCGCGCGCACACGCGTCCGGCGCCTGGTGACAATCGTGCTCAGATTGCGAAATCGTTGCCACTGCTTCTCGCCGAACGAGTCCATGTAGATGCCGATCAACCCTGCTGCAAACACAACTTCGAGCACGGTTGCGTCGAGTATCGCGACAGCGAAAAAAGACAACACGGCCAGCAGCCACTGCCAGCGTTTGGTCAAAATATTCTTTCCCATCCGCCATGCGGTAACGAGGATCAATGCGACGACAGCACCATTGAGCCCGTGGAAGAATTGCTGCACACCTGACAATGAACCGATATGCCTGTAGATGATTGCCAGTCCGATCATCATAAGCATCGACGGCAAAATGAACCCGCTCATGGCGACAATCGCGCCACGCCATCCGCGCAAACGCAGTCCGATGTAAGTGACGGAATTGCCCGCACTCGTTCCCGGCAGACTCTGCGCGAGCGCGAGAGCTTCGGCAAAATCCGAGTCAGTCAGCCAGCGACGCTTACGAACAGTCAGCGTGCGGATCTGTGCGAGCACAGCCACGCCGCCGCCGAAACCAACCAGGCCGATTTTGAGAAAGGATAAAAAGAGACCGCCGAGAGTCGCGGTGCGAGAGATGCGTTCGATCTGGGTTCGAGCAAGACGGACGCGCCGGCGCACGTTCTGCGCCCGTACTCGAATTCTATTAGCGCGAATTGTAGAGCGGTTCACTGAATCGACGTGAGTATAGCATCCGCGCCTTGTGTTTGATCACAAGAGCTTCGATCTGTGTTATAAGCGTGTGGCCCAGGAGCTTGATCCCCCTATGCTGCGTTCTCGACTGAGATGGGCTTGCCTCGTTTCCGTAGTCGGCTTCCTGTCGGCAACATCCGTGCACGCTCAGCTTCCGTTTTATACGGATGATTCCGACACGACGCCGAAAGGAAAATTTCACCTCGAGATCTCAAACGAACACGACTGGCTACAAAAAACCTCGTCTCCAGCAAAACGACAAAACACGACCGTGTTCACCCTGAACTACGGTCTCACCGATCACATCGAGCTCGGCGTGAATTCTCCGTTCATCAAGATCTTCAATGAACGCTCTTCGCTGCTTGGAAGCCCAAGCGGAATCGGAGACACACAATTCGGAGTCAAAATTAGAGTGCTCGATGAACGTGAGGACTCAAAACTCCCGGCAGCCGCCGTGGTCTTTTACGTTGAAGCGGCGACGGGAAGTGTGCGTAAACAAATTGGCTCGGGATTGGTCGACTACTGGTTATACGGAGTGCTCCAAAAATCGCTAACGAAGCGAACCACCGGACGCTTGAACGGCGGAATTCTTTTCGCCGGTAACAGCTCGACTGGACTGATTGGAATTCAAAGCTCGCGCGGGCAAGTGTTCACCGCGAATGGATCTTTGACTCGTAACTTCACGCCGCGCTTCGAACTCGGCGCTGAATTGTTCGGCGGAGTCACGAACAACTTCAATCTGAGCCGCGGCCAGTTAGAAGCACAGATCGGCGGCGGCTACGCTGCGACTCCCAACCTGGAGTTCACGTTCGGAGTGGTGGCTGGTAAGTTTCCAGCCAGTCCCCGCACCGGAGTCCAGGTCGGGTTCGCTTACGACTTCAAGTAGACTCGTCACTCCTCCTTTGAAGGAAGAGACTTCAGATACTCAACCAAGTCATTCTTCTCCTGCGCTGTCAGACCAAGACTGAAGTGAGTGTTGTAGTGGTTCACCACGTCGAGCAACGTCTTGAAGCGCCCATCGTGATAGTACCGCCCTTTGTTCGCCGGATTCATAAACAGGCCGTTCTCGCGCACAAAAATCCCGGCGAGGTTCATCGTCTTGTAAACGTTGTCAGGCGCGCGATCTGCCTGAAAACTATCGATGCCGATTTCCGCAGGCGTGTGCAGATTCCAACCCGGGTCGGTCCAGAGTGGTTCGACGTGACAATTGTTGCACCCTGCTTTGCCGCTGAAGAGCTCGTCGCCACGTGCGGCTGCTTCGGCGTCGAAGTCCACTCCCGCTTCGGGCGCAGGAGCGGGAATAGCGAGTTGATAGAACTGAAGTGACGGCAGTTTCTTCGTTATTCGATCCTGATCGGGATCGATGTGCGGCAAGTCTGCGAAACCATTCGCCGCAGCGATTGGAAACTTCGCGGCATTGTTCAATCGCGGATCGAAGAACCTTCCGACGCCGTGCATTTCAAGCGCCGCTACGAATGCGTTCCAATAAGGTATCGAGCCCCATGCCCCGGTCCATGTATGCTGATTGAAACCTGCCAGACCGAAAGCGTTGGGAATCAATGTCGCACCGGGAACGTTTGTGCCCGTCACGACACCGTCCGTCACCTGTTGTGGATTGAACGCCTTTCCATCAAGGAACAACTCTGCATCGAATTTGCCCGGTCCCCAACTATCAAGGACAGCACGGACAGTTGCGTCACTCACTCCCAGTAGATTCGTGAACGGACTTAGATTCGGAGCAGCAGCGATGATCTTGCCCACGTCGAGATCGCGGTTCGCAAAACCGTCGAGTCTGTGACCGACTCCGAATGTGAATGAGTTGTCGACGGTTGAATGGCAAACGGCGCACGTAATGCCGACCGAGTCTAAGTTGTCTCCTGAGAAGAAACCCTGAAGACCGACGACTGCGTTCAGTTTGAGTAGCGCAACGGTCGTCGCTGGATCGTCCAGATTGACTTTACCCTGTCTGAGTTTGTTGATGAGCGGCTGTGGCAAAGCGTCAACATCAACTTTGAGACCGAGGCTCAATGCCGTGCTCGGACTGATTCCCGGACCGACACCGCCGAGGGCCGATCCCTTGATTGCCTGTTGGAGTTGCAGCGCGCCGCCCCAGAATGCTTCGTCGCCGAACGTGTCGAAACGAAACGTCTGTCTGCCGTCGTCGAGAAACTCGTTGGCATTTGCAACGATCTGCGCGTCGAAGTTCGTCAGTTTTTCTCTCGCAGAATGACTTTGCGCCGGCGGACCCTCCAGGTGAAATGGGTGAACCTTTGCTTCCCCTCGATTAACAAGAACCAACCCAAGTACTGCGGCACTGAGTAAAACAATTACCAGGTACAACGTTCTTACCAACATACGTAATCCTCCCGTTCCCTAAGTTGTTTGACTTTGCAGAGAGCGGCGCGCAATGCTACCTTCCAAAAGAAGTAAGCACTGACCTGTTATGCACCCTTGCGGCAACAAGCGGGGTGATTTTTGTTTGGGGTCGCGTTTTAGGATACGCCCTAAAAGGGCTTCTGTAAAGAGGTAATTATGACGGTTGATGATCGAAAAGGGTTACGTTTTCCATGCGAATGTGTTTCCGGGCTCCAAGGTGGATACTCGGATCCATGGGCCGATATCACGAAGCGGAAATTACTTCCGAACGGAACCAAGGAACAGATCGTGACACTTCTGGCTGAAGAGCCAAAGACAATCTCTCAGTTGGCGCATGCGCTGAATCTCTCGGCACCAAGTGTTCATACGCATATCAACGACATGCTGGAGAGCGAACTACTGCGCGAATCGCAGGAATTCGAGAAGCGACACCCGAGCGAGAAGTACTACGAGCCCAACTTTCCTATATTTAAAGCCCAGGAATGTGCTGAGTTCCGTGAGTTGTGTGAAGCAATGTCGGTGCAGCTCGCAAATCTCTTTGAACGCCGGCGCGCGAGTATGGAACGAGCCTTTCGCAACACAAACCTGCCGGCTCAGGGATGGAAACTGTCTGACGTTACGCAGTGCCTCTACGCGAACATGTACCGCCAAGCGCGCATTTTGCTCGAAGAGCGCGGCCTCCTCACCCCACGACAAGAACACGCCAACGGCGCCGAATGGATCTTCTGGGCCGAAGAATACGAATAGCTGCCCAGCGCCAGAGGCGCGGATATGATAGCCATGGGCAAGCGCCAAGCGGACCGAGCGCGTCACTTGTCATGCAGGCCGCGGCTTCGCCGTCTGATATGAGGCAAGGCTATGCCTTGCCGTCGGCTTTCGAAAAAGATTGGGGAGCTAGGCCCCCGGTTCGGCCTTTGGCCTTGAATATCAGGGGCTAAGCCCGAACCGCGGGCGTAGCCCGAATTGAGTGCATCGACTCGCGACGGCGAGGAATAGCCTTGCCTCACATCAGACGGCGAAGCCGGACACGTTGAGTCCAAAATGACTTTTTGTGCAACGGCCCCACGGCGACGATCTTGTGAAATTGCTTACCATCAATCCTCGTTCAACACTTTTCATCATTGACAAGCAGTGTTTTGCCTGCCTATTATGCCTCAGCGGCCGCTGATGTAGGGTAAGTGGGCGCGTGAAGCTGCTTGGATTCCCAAACGAGCTATCCCTAAAAACCTCTTTCCTCAGTCTCCTTACAAAGCGACCTGAGCCTACTATCCCAAACCCCTTAGAGGAGTAACGATATGTCTAAAATGAGGAAGGGCTTCCTGACTGCCCTCGCTATAACGACCCTGCTGATGATGAGCGCAGCGGCTACTTTCGCTCAGACCACCGGCAGCGTCACCATGAACGCTACCGTCTCGAACTTTGTCGAGTTGACTTCGGGCGGTGCGGTTACGCTTACAGGCAATTCCGGCGGCAGCATTATCACGGACGGTACCGCAAACTCGCCCCTGGCAGTGGTTGTAAATCTGGGCGAATTGGGACCGAGCAATACTAACAGCTTCGTGGAGTTGAGCGTGCCGTTGAGACTGCGCAGCAACGTCGCTTACCAACTGAACATGGTTAGCAGCGTTGCCGGCGCCGGTGCGACAAGCTTTAGTCTTAAAGATACTGACGTTGGTTTTGGTTTGACTCCGGCCGCGCGACCCGCAAATCTCGCCGCGGGCGTTGACACCAACGCCACACCGGGTGATCCGACCGTCGGTGGCAGCACGGATGTGAACGGACGCTGGGTGTTTGCCGGTGCAAACTCCACTCTCGGCGCCTATGCGGTATCGGGTGCGGTTTTGAGCGGACCACGCATCAACAAGACGGTTGCCGGCAACAGTGCTACCAACCTGACTGTCCCCGCGATCTTCGCGATCAAACCGCAGTTCTTCGATCCGGCCCCAGCAATCACGATCACGGCGCAGTTCACCGTTGTCGCTCTGTAATCTTTAACCGTTAGTCCCCCCCAAAGTGGCGCCGGTCGTCAGTCTAATTGCTGGCGGCCGGATTACCACATCTCCCCTTCTTCTCTCAAAGGAATTTCTATGCCCCGTCCACTCAAACTATTACTGCTCTCCATCTTGTTCGTGTTCACCGGTGTCAACTGCCTCGCGCAGTCCACAACCGGCACTGTGAGCATGAGCGCAACAGTTTCTAAATTCGTCGAGATCAATTCCGGCGGCTCCGTCACTCTCACCGGCAATTCGGGTGGAGGCGTGACCACTGACGGCGTAGTCAACAGTCCACTCGCCGTTTCAATAAATCTCGGTGAGCTTGGTCCATCCAACACCAACAGCTTCGTATCGGCATCAGTGCCACTCAAACTGCGAAGCAACGCAGCGTACGTCTTATCGATGACTGCAACTGTTACGAGCTCCGGCACAACGGCCAGCAAAATCGGAGCTGCCGATGTGGGCTTCGGTCTGGGAACAGTTTCGCGAACCGGTGTAGGCGTCAACGCCGGCTCAGACACAAACGCTACGTCTGGCGATCCGACTCTGCCGGCAAACGGATCCGTCAACGCCGGAACGGGACGGTATGAGTTCACCGCAGTGCGATCGAATCTGAGCGCCTTCTCTTCCGCAACCACTGCACTCAGTGGACCAATCATCATGAACGCGGTGCCGCGCAGCAATGCGAACGGCCTGACCGTGCCTGCGCTGTTTGCAGTGAAGCCTCAGTTTTTCGAGAACGGCACCACC
>Ga0207707_10002081_pt1 | contig 18111 bp, 20 predicted proteins | sample KBSC83BmetaG_FD_184336 | JGI IMG/M metagenome (GOLD analysis project Ga0207707, IMG submission 184336) | Corn rhizosphere microbial communities from Kellogg Biological Station, Michigan, USA - KBS C8-3B metaG (SPAdes) (version 2) | ecosystem: Host-associated > Plants > Roots > Rhizosphere ...
GGCTTCGGCCTGCTCATCGCTTTGTGGCTCGCGTGGGGCGCATGGAAGGCGTCGAGCAATGCGCTGGACCAGCTGATGGACCGCGAATGGCCCGATGAGCTGCGCGAACGCTTCCTCGCGACCGCCAGGGAATATCCCGAGCTCGCGGGACTCCACGACCTTAGGACCCGAAGCAGCGGCACCCATTATTTCGCGCAGTTCCACGTCTGGGTGCCTGCGGAGTGGACTGTGCAGGAGGCGCACGACCGTCTCGACGCGGTCGAGGAAGAACTTCAGCAGCGCTTCCCGGACACTGAGATCTTGATCCACGTGGATCCCGAAGGGCAGACCGACCGCGAGACGCTTCTGCCCCAGGAGATTACGGAGCGCGCGACTTGACCAGCACCCCATTCTTCCAGGTCGACGCCTTCGCCGACCGCCCGCTCACCGGCAATCCCGCAGCGGTCATGCCGCTCGAGCGCTGGCTCGACGATGCGCTGATGCAGGCCATCGCCGCCGAGAACAATCTCAGCGAAACGGCCTTCACCGTCCCGAGCGAGACGGGCGAGGCGGATTACGGCCTGCGCTGGTTCACGCCCGCCGCAGAGGTCGAGTTGTGCGGCCATGCGACGCTCGCGGCCGGCCACGTGCTGGTCCACGCCGACGCCGTCCGCTTCTCCACGCAATCGGGTATCCTCACTGTCAGCCGGCGCGACGACATGCTCGAGCTCGACCTTCCGGCAGCGCGCCTCACCGAAGTGTACGAGCCCGAGCTGAACCGCGCGCTCGGCATGGCCGATTGCCCGGCCTGGCTTGCCGAAGGCTGCAACGATGCCGCGATCATCGAGGTCGCGGACGAAGCCGCATTGCGGGCGCTTCGCCCCGATTTCGCGGCACTCCGCAAGATCCACCGAATGGCGGTCCTCACCACGCGCGGTCAGGAGCAGGACATCGCGAGCCGGGTGTTCGTCCCTTATGTCGGGATCGACGAGGATCCCGTCACCGGCTCGGCCCACGCGGCGTTGGTCCCCTACTGGGCGGAGCGCCTCGGCCGAACCGAGTTCACAGCGCTCCAGGCAAGCAAGCGAACCGGCCTGCTCCACTGCCGGCTCGCGGGCGACCGGGTCATCCTCGGCGGCCACTGCCAGACCGTCATCGTCGGCCAGTTCCAGCTGTGATCGCGTTACTCATCGCCGCCCAGGCGATGCCGGAAGAATTGCAGCTGCTGGCCCCCGCGGACGAGGCCAACGCCGCCTACGTCCAGTGCCTGTTCGCCGAGTCCCGGGCCGCAAACGCCGCCCGCCTCGGGGTGGACGAGTTCGAGCGCAAGCTCGCCGGCTCGTGCACTGCCGAAGAGGAGGCCGTGGTGCGCACCGGAATCGCGATCCTTCGCCTGAAGGGCGTAGCGAACCCCGCGGCGAGCGCGCGGCAGCAGGCGCGGGACGCGCGCCGCTCGGTCGTCGAGACGTACCGCACGACGCTGAAGTTCAGGCCCTAGCGCAGCCTCTCCTCCAGCGCGTCGAGCAGCGGGAGCTGGCTCGGGAGCATCATCCGGCGCGCCTCGGCCAGGCTCATCCACCTCGCCTCGGCCACCTCCGGGAAGAGCTCGTGCCTTCCACTGCGCGGCGGATATTCGAGCTCGAACTGGTTCGACGTGACCGCCGAAGCGTCGAGATCGCCCTCGAGCGCGAACGCCTCGACCCTCTTGCCGCCGGCCTGCCGGATGCTCGCGAGCGGGAACGGCACGGAAGCGAGCTTGGTCCCCGTCTCCTCCTCGAACTCGCGGAGCGCCGCGTCCGCCGGAGTCTCCCCGGCCTCGACCGCGCCCTTCGGAATCATCCACGCGCCCACGTCGCGGTTGCGCCAGAAGGGACCGCCGGGCTTGATCAGCAGCACCTCGACAGCGCGGGCCTTCCGGAAAAGCAGGATCCCAGCGCTATGCGGCGCCGACATGCCTCACTCGGCGGGCGCGACGCTGTGCAGCGCCAGCCTGAACCGCAGTACGCTGTTCGCCGGGATCGGTCCGCTGTCCTTGTCGCCATAGCCGAGCTGGGGCGGCACCCACACGATCCATTCGTCGCCGGGGCGCATCAGCTCGAGCGCTTCGGTGAATCCGGGAACGAACGCGCCGACCTGGCCGGTGAGCGGCTCTCCCCGTTCATAGCTGCTGTCGATCGTCTCACCGGTCAGCAGCTTCACTTCATAGTCGAAGGTGGCGTTGTCCGGCGCGGCTGGGTGAGCGCCGCTCGCGGGCCCGGACTTCACGACGAAATATTCGAGGCCGCTCGGCGTGGTCACGACCCCCTTCGCCGCTCCGTTCCGGACGAGGAAATCGGCGCCCGCGGGGGTCTCCGGAGGAGTCGCGGGCGGTGCGGCAAGGGCCGGCGCGCCGGCGATCTGCAATGCGGCCGCGGCAATCAGGAGCTTGAAGGTCATGGCGGCGCTCTAGCCGGGCCGGGCTGAACGGCCAATGGCCGTCAGGCCGCCGCCGCGGCTTCCATCTCGGCGGCAAGCGTTTCGGCGATCGGCCCGCCCCCGAGCAGCCGGGTGCCCTCGTACAACACCGCCGCCTGGCCCGGCGCGACTCCATATTCGGGCGATCGGAATCGGAGCCAGTCGCCGTCGCGCACCGCGGGCACCGCCGGCGCGAGAGAGCGGACCTTCACGCTGACCTCGCGCTGCTCCTCGCCGATCCAGTTCCAGCCGTCGACCCGCATCGCCGCGACCGCGAGCGCGCGGCGCGGGCCGACCACGATCCGCGCCTCATCGGGCTCGATCCGGACCACGTACAGCGGCTCCTTCTGTCCGCCGATCTCGATGCCGCGCCGCTGGCCGACGGTGAAATGAACCACGCCGCGGTGCCTGCCGAGAACCCGGCCGTCGAGGTCGACGATCACGCCCGGCTGCTCGGTCTCGGGCCGCAATCGCTTCACGAGCCGAGCATAATCGCCGTCGGGGACGAAGCAGATGTCCTGGCTGTCGGGCTTGGCCGCGACCTCGAGCCCGATCTCGGCGGCGATCCGGCGGACTTCGTCCTTCGGCAGGTCGCCGAGGGGAAAGCGGAGAAAGTCCAGCTGGTCGCGCGTCGTTCCGTAAAGGAAATAGCTCTGGTCCCGCCGCAGATCGGCGCCCTTGTGAAGCTCCGCGCGGCCTCCATTCAAAACGCGCCGCACGTAGTGGCCGGTCGCCAGGCAGTCGGCGCCGAGCTCGCGCGCGAAGGCGGCAAGGTCGACGAACTTCACGCCCTGGTTGCAGCTCGCGCACGGCACCGGCGTCCGGCCGTGGGCATATTCGTCGACGAAGCGGTCAATTACGCCTTCGCGGAAACGGCTCTCGTAATCGAGCACGTAATGGGCAATTCCCAGCCGCTCGGCCACGCGGCTCGCGTCGTAAATGTCCTGCCCTGCGCAGCACGCGCCCGGACGGCGCGCCGCTTCTCCGTAATCGTAGAGTTGGAGCGTCACTCCGATCACCTCCGCGCCGGTCTGGGCGGCAAGCGCGGCCGTGACCGAGCTGTCGACGCCGCCGGACATGGCGACGACGATCCGATGCCGCGAGCCAGCACCGTTTGGTGACGGCGCGCTCGCGGCATCGTCGGCGGGACGGCCAAGCTGAAAATCGATCCGCATCGGAGGTCTCTTATCCCGCTCTTTACCCGAATTTCACTCCTCCACACTAGACGGAAGGGAGGAAAGACGAGTGGAGGGACCTGGGTTGGCGCGTCACGAGAGGGACTTTCGCACCGCTGCGGAAGCGCCGCTCAGCCTTGACGAGCTGCTCGCGCTCCTCGGCTCGGGCGCGGACGTCGACGAGCGTTCGAGGAAGGAAGCGATCGCCTGCTACCTCTCCGGCGGAGACGGGTGGCGCGATGCAATGAAGGCGCTCGGCGGCACGTTCGCCGAAGGTACGGCAGGGTTAAGGGAGCGTAAGGCGGACTGACCAGTGCATTAACCAGCGCGTTTCAGAATGTTTTTAAACGCGCCGATTAACAAGGGCGCAGTGGCAATGATTAAGCAGGTGTAACGGGATGCTCGAGAACCAGAAGATTCGTCCGGCCCAGGTTATCGGACCGCTCGGCGAGCCGCTGACGCTCGACTCCTTGCCGGCTGTCACCACGACTCGCTGGGTCGTCCGCCGCAAGGCCGAGGTCGTCGCCGCCGTCGCGGGCGGTCTGCTCACCGTCGACGAAGCCTGCAAGCGCTACACGCTGAGCCTCGAGGAATTCACCAGCTGGCAGCGCGCGGTCGACCGCAGCGGGATGCCGGGCCTTCGAGTCACGCGCATCAAACAATATCGCGACCAGTACGAGAAACAGCAGCGCTACTAAGCCGCTCGAGCCTCGTTACGGCTCTGCATACATCCAGCGTTTCCGCCGCGTTCCAGCCGAAAAGCTGGACAGTTTCCTCCGATTCCGGAACAACCATCGGGCATCACGCGTCTGTGGTGCCGGAACGGCTGCCGCGCGCTCTGCGGACGCCGCAGAACAGGAGGAAACGCTCATGGGTATTATCATCTGGCTGATTGTCGGAGGCATTTGCGGCTGGCTTGCGAGCCTGATCATGCGCACCGACGCCCAGCAGGGCATCATCCTCAACATCGTCGTCGGAATCGTCGGCGCGGTCATCGCCGGCCTTCTGTTCGGCGGGAGCCTCAACAACGCGATCACGATCGAGACCTTTCTCTACTCGCTGATCGGCGCCGTCATCCTGCTCGCGATCGTCAACCTCATCCGCCGCGGGACGGTCCGGTAAAATTTCTTCATCCTCCCCACGATTTCGTGGGGAGGGAACCATTGAACGAAGATTCAATGGTGGAGGGGTCTTGGTCAGCGCGACAAATAGGACCCCTCCACCGCCTTTCCGCGGTCCGCCTCCCCTGCAAATGCTGGGGAGGATATTTTTTTCACTGAAGCTCGAACGTGATCGCCAGGCTGACCTGGAGCTTCTGCTCACCAGGAACGATCTTGGTGTCCGCCTGCGCGGCCTCCGCACGCGCGAACATCGGCATCGGCGGAGGCACCGCGTAGCCCCCGCTTTCCGACACTGAGACGACCCGGACGACCCGCATCCCGAGCGAACGCGCATACAAGTCCGCCCGCGCCCGTCCTTCGGCGATCGCCTTCGCCCGCGCTTCGTCGAGAGCGGCTTCGGGCTTGTCGATGGTGAGGTTCGGCCCGTTGATCTGGTTCGCTCCCTGGCTCACCAGAGCGTCGAGGATCTTGCCCGAATTTCGGATATCCCGGAAGCGGATCGTGAGCTGGTTCGAAGCACTGTACCCGGTGAGCTGCGGCGACTGGTTCTCGGGATAGCGATATTCGGGGTTGAGGCTGACGTTGCTCGTCTGGATGTCGCGGTCTTCGACTCCCGCGCGCTTCAGCGCCGCGAGGACCCGTTGCATCCGGTTGGCCGCCTCCTGGATCGCGCCGGACGCCGTTGCCGACTTGGTGACGACGCCGGCGGTGATGATCGCCACGTCCGGCACGCGAGTCACCTCGCCGGTCGCGGTGATGTCGAGCCGGGTGCCGGCAATCGTCTGGGTGATCGACGGCGCCTGCTGGGCGGCGGCCGGCGTCGAAAGAGCGGCGGCGCCGAGCATCAGCGCGCCGATGAGGGCATGTTTCATGGATTGTCTTCCCGTGCAGTTCGTGTCGCGCGCGAGGCTCGGGCGCGGGCTATGGCTGTTTCCTGAACAGCGGCGCGAGGCTATGATCCGCGGTTAGCCGCGCCGCCCGGCGACGAGGCGGTAAATGAACAGCAGGATGAAGGCGCCGACGATGGCCCCCACGAAGCCGGCACGCCAATCCGGTCCGAAAACGCCGGTGAGCCGGACAAGCCATCCCGCGACGAGCGCGCCGGCGATGCCGAGCAGGATCGTGATGATGCACCCGCCGGGGTCGCGGCCAGGCATCAGGAGCTTGGCGATCGCGCCCGCGATTCCGCCGATCACAATCCAGCCGATGATTCCGTAATGTTCCATCCCGCATCCCCTTGTTATCCAGGGTCGTTCAACCGACCTTCACGTCGCATTGGGCAACGCGCGCTCGCCAAACAAGTGCCACTCTTTGTCGAAAAGCAGTGGCCTCGCGGGGGATCGCACGGTCTGTTGCGCGTGGTGACTTATTAAGGTAATACAGCTGCCGTATGGAACGCGCGGATTCGCGCAAACGGGGCGCTTTGGGCAGGGAACAATGAACCGGGAAACTTCGATCCACTCCTCCGACACGCTCGTTGTCGTGGACCGCTCACGCAATCGTCGGCGGCTTCTCATCGTCGGCGCTCTCGCAGCGCTCGCATTGCTCGTGATCGGCATCGCCGTGATCATGGGCCGCAGCTCGACGAGCGGCCAGGGCGCTCCGGGCGCGGCCGGAGGCGCCGCCGCCGGACAGGTGCCGACGGTCACCGTCATCGTTCCGGGACAAAGCCAGGTCGGGCGGGTTGTCACCGCCAGCGGCCCGCTCGGAGCGCGCCGCGATCAGCCGGTCGGAATCGCTGGCCAGGGCGGACGCGTGGTCCGGGTCCTCGTCGACGCCGGCAGCTGGGTCCATGCCGGCCAGGTGCTCGCGGTCATCGATCGCTCGGTCCAGAGCCAGCAGGCGGCGCAGCTCGCGGCGCAGGTCGAGGCCGCCAAGGCCGACGCCGCGCTCGCCCAGAACAATTACGACCGCGCGCTCGCGCTCAAGGACCGCGGCTTCGTCTCCAAGGCGGAGATCGACGCCAAGAAGGCGGCCCGCGACGCCGCCTATGCGCAGGTCCGCGTGGCGCAGGCGCAGCTCGGCGCGACCCGCGCCCAGATGGCGCAGCTCAACGTCACTGCTCCGACCGGCGGCCTGGTGCTCGAGCGTCACGTGGAGGTCGGGCAGATCGTCAGCCCCGGCTCGGGCGCTCTCTTCCGCCTCGCGGAAGGCGGGCAGATGGAGATGCGCGCCCAGCTCGCGCAGCAGGACCTCGCCTTCGTCCGTGTCGGAATGCCGGCGCAGGTGACTCCGGTCGGCGCGACCCAGAGCGTTTCCGGAAGCGTCTGGCAGGTGTCGCCGGTGATCGACCCGCAGTCGCGGCTCGGCGAGGTCAGGATCGCGGTGCCTTATGCGCCCTCGATGCGTCCGGGCGGCTTCGCCGAAGCGAAGATCACTGCCGGCTCGACCACGGCTCCGCTTCTCCCGCAGAGCGCGGTGCTGAGCGATGACAAGGGCAATTACGCCTACATCATCAACGGCAAGAACGAGGTCGAGCGCCGCAACATCACCATCGGCACGGTCGACGAGCAGGGCGTGACCATCGCGTCCGGCCTGTCCGGCAACGAGTCAGTGGTGCTTTCCGCGGGGCCGTTCCTCAATCCGGGTCAGAAGGTGAACCCGCACCGCGAGACCGCCCGCTGAGCGCTCGAGACGAACGAACGAAAGCAGTCAAGCCATGAACTTCCGTAACGTTTCGTCCTGGTGCATCCGCAACCCGGTTTTCCCGATCGTGCTCTTCGTCGGGCTGATGCTTGCCGGCATCGTCGCGTTCGCGCGGATGCAGGTAAACAACGCTCCCGACGTGGATTTCCCGGCGGCGATTGTGTCGGTCACCCAGCCCGGCGCCGCTCCCAACGAGCTCGAGACTCAGGTCACTCAGCGCGTCGAATCGGCGATCCGCGGAGTCAACGGCGTCGAGGAGATCAGCAGCACGGTCAGCGAAGGCAACAGCTTCACCTTCGTCAATTTCCAGCTCGGGACTCCGACCGACCGCGCGGTCAACGACGTCCGCAACGTCATCGCACAGATCCGCGGCAGCCTTCCGGAAGGAATCCTCGAGCCGCAGGTGACCCGCGTCGACGCGAACGGCGAGCCGATCTCCTACATCGGCGCGCAAGCTACCGACATGACGCTCGAGGAGCTCAGCTGGTACATCGACAATACGATCGCAAAGCGGCTGCTCGGGCTTCCGGGAATCGCGGCGGTCGAGCGGGTCGGCGGCGTCGACCGCGTGATCCGGGTGGTGCTCGATCCCGCGGCGCTGCAGGCCCAGGGAATCACCGCCGCGCAGGTCAATCAGCAGCTGCGGCAGAGCAACATGAACGGTGCCGGCGGGCGCGCCGAGATCGCCGGCTCCGAGCAGTCGGTGCGCGTCCTTGGCAACGCCGCGGACGCCTACCAATTGTCGCAAACGCAGATTGCCCTCCCGGGCGGCCGCTTCGTCAAGCTCGCCGACCTCGGCACGGTCAAGGACAGCAATAGCGAGCAGCGGTCGATCGCCAAGCAGAACGGCCACCAGGTCGTCACCTTCATGATCCAGCGCGCAAAGGGCGCGTCCGAAGTGACCGCTTATGAGTCGATGCAGGAGGAGCTGAAGAAGCTCGAGAAGGAGAACCCCAAGGTTCACTTCTCCGAAATCTTCACCAGCGTCGACTACACCAAGGCGCAGTATCGCTCGGCGATGGAGGGCCTGGTCGAAGGCGCGGTCCTCGCTGTTCTCGTCGTGCTCCTGTTCCTCCGCGACATCCGCGCCACCGCGATTTCCGCCGTGTCCATCCCGCTCTCGGCGATCCCCGCATTCGCCTTCATGAGCATGATGGGCATCACCATGAACTTCATGTCGACGATGGCCATGGGCCTCGTCGCCGGCGTGCTCGTCGACGATGCGATCGTGGAGATCGAGAACATCGTCCGGCACATGCGCATGGGCAAGTCGGGCTATCAGGCGGCGCTCGACGCCGCCGACGAGATCGGCCTTGCCGTCCTTGCAACCACGATGGCGATCGTCGCGGTCTTCTTCCCGGTCGCGCTGATGCCGGGCATCGCCGGCCAGTATTTCAAGGCGTTCGGATTCACCGTCGTCCTGTCGGTGCTGATGAGCCTGTTCGTCGCGCGCATGATCACGCCTCTGATCTCGGCCTATTTCCTGCGCTCCAAGGGCGCCCAGCCGCACGCGGCGTGGAAGTGGATGGACGTCTATCTCAAGGTCCTCAACTGGAGCCTCGACACGACCAGGGCGCATGCGTTGCTCGAAAGGCTCCCGAAGGTCCCGCGCAAATGGGGCTATATCGGAATCGCAACATTGCTCGTCCTCGTCATCGGCGTCGGGTTCGTCGCCGGCACAGCCGCGAGCATGAAGCTGATGGGCACGCTGTCATGGAACGGCGCGATCAAGCTCGTGCTCGCCTTGCTCCTCGGCACCGCGGCCGCTTACGGCGTGTCGAACCTGATCGGGTTCCTCGTCCCCCGCTTCAGCAGCGCCAGCTACGGCCAATGGCACGCGATCGCATCGGCCCGCTGGAACGCGCGGCTCCAGGACCATCGGCTCGTGATGGTGGCCGCAGGCGCTGCGACGCTCCTTCTCAGCGTCGTCCTGTTCGGCACGCTGTCGACCTCCTTCTTCCCGCCGCAGAACAGCGATTATTCGCGCGCCAACATCACCATGGCTCCGGGAAGCACGCTCGAGGATACCGAAAAGGTCGTCGACAAGACTGCTGCGATCATCAGCAAGGACCCGAGCGTCGACCGCGTTTTCGAGCGGGTCAACGTCGGCGAAGGCCATGTCAACATCGTCCTCAAGAAGCATCGCGAGATGACGAGCACGGAGTTCGAGCGGAACCTGTCGCCCGCGCTCGCGGCAATCGCCGACGCCCGCGTCAGCTTCCAGAGCCAGAATGGTGGCGGCCCGGACCCGGATTCGCGCGACATCATGCTCTATCTCGGCGGCGAAGACCCGGCGCAGCTCGAAGCGGTCGCGAATGAAATCGCCAAGGAAATGGAGACGGTGCCGGGCCTCCGCGCGCCGCGCGTCGGGAGCAACCTCGCCCAGCCAGAGATCACGATCAAGCCGCGCTTCGACCTCGCCGCGGACCTCGGAGTCACGACCGCCGCGCTGAGCCAGACGATCCGGATCGCGACTTTGGGAGAGATCGAGCAGAACAGCGCCAAATTCTCGCTCTCGGACCGTCAGGTGCCGATCCAGGTCTCGCTTTCGGAGAGCGACCGGCGCGACCTCTCGACCCTTCAGAACCTGCCCGTCCCGACCGCGGGCGGCGGATCGGTTCCGCTGAAAGCAGTCGCCGAGATCGGCTTCGGCTCGGGTCCGACCACGATCAACCGTTCGAACCAGCTTCGCCGCCTCGCCATCGGCGCCGACCTGGCGCCGGGCGTCGTCGAAGGCGACGTCTGGGCAAAGGTCAACGAGCTCCCCGCGGTCAAGAAGCTGCCGCAGGGCGTCGAGAAGATGAACCTCGGCAACCAGAAATGGCAGTCCGAGCTTCTGTTCAACTTCGCGATCGCCTTGATCTCGGGCGTGCTGCTGGTGTTCGCGGTGCTGGTCCTCCTCTACCGCCGGTTCCTCGCGCCGTTCGTCAACATGGGCTCGCTGATCCTTGCGCCGCTCGGAGCGGCGATAGCGTTGCACATCGCCCAACAGCCCGTGTCGCTGTTCGTTCTCATCGGCATCCTGATGCTGTTCGGGATCGTCGCGAAGAACTCGATCCTTCTCGTCGACTTCGCGGTCGAGATGATGAACCACGGCATGCCCAAGAACCAGGCGATCTGGGAAGCCGGGCACAAGCGCGCCCAGCCGATCGTCATGACGACGGTCGCGATGGTCGCGGGCATGCTCCCCACGGCGATCTCGATCTCGGGCGACAACAGCTGGCGCGCTCCGATGGGAATCACCGTCATCGGCGGCCTCATTTTCTCGACGCTCCTGACTTTGCTTCTCGTGCCCGCCTATTTCTCCATCGCCATCTCGATGGAAACGCGGATCGGCAAGCTGTTCCACCGTTTCGTCGGTTCCGAGGCCCACGCCACGGGCCATGCGGTGCCGGCCGAATAATGGACCTCTAGGGTCCGAATCCCGTCCTGACATGAGCCGTGACATGGCTCCTGCCGGATGCTGCGCTAGGAGAAGTGGGAAGAGCGGGCCTGAAGGCCCGCACGAGCGCTTCGACGAAGCGCAGCGCCGGCAGGGCCATGCCCTTCGGGTGGGACATGCCAGGGCGGGATTCGGACCCTCGCGCCGGCTCAGCTATTGAGCCGGCATGAGGGCGAACGGCGCACTGTCCCGCTTCAATCCCGCGCAGCCCGGCGCGCAGGGGATGAAGATCGTCGCCACCGGACTGCTCGTGGCGATGGCCGCTTTGTTCGCGCTGACACGGGCGTTCGAGCATCAATATCCGGCACTCGCCTACGTGAAATCCTTTGCCGAAGCGGCGATGGTCGGCGGCCTCGCCGACTGGTTCGCGGTGACCGCATTGTTCCGGCACCCGCTCGGCGTACCGATCCCGCACACCGCGATCATCCCGCGCAACAAGGACCGGATCGGCGAGGCGCTCGCCAATTTCATCCGCGAGAATTTCCTCGTTCCGCGCGTCGTCGCGCGCCGGATGCAGCGGCTCGACGTCGCGGGTGCAGCGGGGCGCTTCCTCCAGACTCCGGCCGGCGAGGGCACGCGAATCCGTGCCGGCGCCTCGCGGCTGATCGCCGACATCTTCGAGAGTCTCGACGACGAGCGCCTGGGCGGGATCGTCAAGGGCGCGATCAGCGGCCGGCTCCGCAGGACCGAAGTCTCGCCCCTCCTCGGCCACGCGCTCGCCTCGGCGATCAACGAAGACCGGCACGTGCCGATGCTCGAGGCGGCGATCCGCTGGATGGCGCGCGCGCTCGACGCCAACGAACCGCTGATCCGCGACATGGTGCACAAAAAGGCGAACTGGGTGCTGAAGCTCGCCGGCCTCGACGCCAAGCTCGCCGACGCCATCATCGAAGGGCTTCGCAAGCTGACGGTCGAGATGTCGACCGACCCCGCGCACCCGGTCCGGGTCAAGGTCGAAGAAGCGCTCGCCCAGCTCGCCAACGACCTTCAGACGCGGCCCGAGACGCGCGCGCGGGTCGAGGCGATGAAGGAGCAACTGCTCGACAACCGCTCGGTCAGCCTGTGGCTCGATGCGCTCTGGCAGAAGGGCCGCGAGGCGATCATCCGCGCCGCGCGCAACCCCGACGCGGTGCTCGCCGGAAAGCTCGGCGAAGTCATGAAATCGATGGGCGGCACGCTCGAGAAAGACCGGCGAATCCGTTCCGCGATCAACCAGTTCGCACGCCGCGCGGTGGTCGGGATGTCGGCCAGCTACGGCGGCTCGATCGTCAAGCTCGTCTCCGAGACGATCCGCGGCTGGGACGCGCGCACCGTCACCGCACGGCTCGAGGCGGCAGTCGGGCGCGACCTCCAGTATATCCGCATCAACGGAACGATCGTCGGCGGGCTCGTCGGCCTGATCCTCCACGTGTTGGACACTTTATGAGCGACGAGCAGCTCGACGAGCTGGCGGAAGCCGCCCGCAACCGCGGCCTCAAGCTGGTCCGCTCGCGCGTGCGGACGCCGACCAAGCGCCGCTTCGGCAAGGCCGGGCTCACCGACAAGGCGGGAAAGCCGGTCTTCGGGATGGACGCCAAGGGGCCCACGGCGAAGCCCGAGGAGGTGCAGAAATATCTCCGCAATCTCGGCGCCAGGGATTGGGGCGCATCGCTCGACGTCGCCGCGCCCCAACGCAAGCGCACTGGCACGAAGCCGAAAGGCCGGGCCGAACCGGCGAACGACGACGACGGCAGCCCGAGGCGCAGCGCGAGGAAGCCCAAGGCCCAGCCGAAGCCGCCGCCGAGCCCGAAGCTTCGCGACGCGAAGCCCGCCGACGCGCCGCGCCTGGTCGAGCTGATCGGCGAGCTCGGCCACCAGATTGATGAGAAGCACGTCCGCAAGAACCTGACCGCGCTGAAGAAGATCGACGAAACGCCTCTGGTCGCGACGCTCGGCAGTGAGCTTGTCGGCCTCTGCGGAGTCCACCGAACCATCACCATCCATCGCGATGCCCCGCTCGGCCGAATCACGATCCTGATCGTGACCGAGGAAGCGCAGGGCCACGGCATCGGCCGGATGCTCGTCGACGCCGCCGAGGAGTGGATGCGGGCCCGCGGCTGCAAGCTGGTCGAGGTGACCAGCAACGACCGCCGCACCTCCGCCCACGCCTTCTACCGGCACCTTGGCTACGAGCGCACCAGCATCCGCTTCTTCAAGAAGCTGTAAGCCGCCGCCCCTTTGACTTCCGGCCTTCGCGACCCCACCTTCTCTCAATGACAAGCGAGTCCTTCCGCCGCTTCACGGTCCACTCCGGACAGATTCCCGCGCGAGCCTAGCCCCGGGGGAGCGCGACCGCGCCTGCCGGGGGGAACGTAAACGGCTCACTCAATCAGAAGGACTTCATTCCATGGCTACTCTTCGCGCGCACGTTGCGCGGCCGCCACTTCACTTGCTCGCCGCCGAATCCGACATGGTCGCGACTCTCGCCCTCCAGACCGAGCATCGCCAGCCGGTCGTCGCGGCGATGCTTCTCGAGGAGATCGAGCGCGCCGAGCTTCATGAGCCCGAAACCCTGCCCGACAGCGCGGTGACGATCGGCTCCGAGGCCGATTTCATCGACGACCGCACTCGGCAGGTGCGGACGATCGAGCTCGTGCTTCCGGCGATGGCGAACATCGCGGAGGGACGCATTTCGATCCTGACTCCGATGGGCGCGGCGCTTTACGGCCTGACGGCGGGTCAGTCGATCGACTGGCCGGACCTCGACGGGAACGAGCGCCGAATCACGATCCTTCGGGTTCGGCAGCCGTCCGTCGACGAGCCCCCGCGCGCGGCCTAACCGCCGCTCCGCCGCTCGATCGTGGCCCCGACGGCCGAGAGCTTCTCCTCGAGCCGCTCGTAGCCGCGGTCGAGGTGATAAACCCGGAGCACCTCGGTCTCGCCCTCTGCCGCGAGCCCCGCGAGCACCAGGCTCATCGAAGCCCTGAGGTCGGTCGCCATGACGCTCGCGCCGGTCAGCCCCTCGACCCCATGGACGATCGCCGAGCGGCCGTGGATGTCGACGTCGGCGCCCATCCGGCGAAGCTCGGGCACGTGCATGTAGCGATTCTCGAAGATCGTCTCCTCGAGGAAGCTGTCGCCCTGCGCCAGGCACAGCATCGCCATGAACTGCGCCTGCATGTCCGTCGCGAAGCCCGGGAACGGCGACGTCGACAGCGCCAGCGGCCTCAGCGCCCCGTCCGCGCTGACCTTTATGCCCCGGTTGTGGAACTCGATCAGCAGCCCGCACTGGGCGAGCGCGTTCAGGGTCGCCTGCATGTCCTCGGGCCGGGCGCCGATGAGGTTGAGCGACCCGCCGGTAATCCCCGCCGCGCAGGCGTAGCTCCCGGCCTCGATCCGGTCTGGCATCACTTCATATTCGCAGCCGCTTAAGGCTTCGACCCCGTCGATGATCAGATGCCCCGAACCGATCCCCTTGATCTTCGCGCCCATGGCGGAGAGCAGGTTGCAGAGGTCGACAATCTCCGGCTCGCGCGCCGCGTTGAACAATTGCGTGCGGCCCCTGGCGAGGACCGCCGCCATGACGGCATTCTCGGTCGCTCCGACCGACACGACCGGGAAGCTGAAGTCGCCGCCCGGGATCCGCCCCTTGGGCGCGGTCGCCTTCACATAGCCCGCGGCGAGCTCGATTTCCGCGCCCATGCATTCGAGCGCCTTCAAATGGAGGTCGATCGGACGGTCGCCGATCGCGCAGCCGCCCGGAAGCGATACGGTCGCTTCGCCCATCCGCGCCAGCATCGGCCCGAGCACCAGCACCGAGGCGCGCATCTTGCGCACCATGTCGTAGGGCGCGGTCGTCGAGACGATCTCGTCGGCCTGGAGAGTCATCCGCCGCCCGAACTCGCCCTTCTTCACGCCCGCGACATGGGTCGAGACCCCGAGCTGGTTGAGAAGGTGGCTGAACGTATCGACGTCGGCGAGCCGCGGCAGGTTCTTGAGCGTCAATTTCTCGGCTGTGAGAAGCGCGCACGGCATCAGCGTCAGCGCCGCATTCTTCGCCCCGCTGATCGGGATCTCCCCCTTGAGCTTGGCCCCGCCCTTGATCCAGATGCTGTCCATTGCGGCGCGGGTTTAGCGGGTGGGCCTGGTTGCGCAAGAATGCCGACTGCCCTGAGCTTGTCGAAGGGCTGTCTTTCTCTTTTCGGGCACAAGGAGAGGCAGTCCTTCGACAAGCTCAGGACTTCGGCTCGCTTCGCTCGCCTACGCTTTCTCCAGCGTGCACTGCAGCGGGTGCTGGTTCTCGCGCGCGAAGTCGATCACCTGCGTGACCTTGGTTTCCGCGACCTCATAGGTGAACACGCCGCACACCGCGACGCCCTGCTGGTGAACCTGCAGCATCACCCGCGTCGCATCCTCGATGCCCATCGAGAAGAAGCGCTGGAGGATGAGGACGACGAACTCCATCGGCGTATAATCGTCGTTGAGCATCAGCACTTTGTAGTTGGACGGTTTCTTGGTCTTGGCCCGCGTGCGCGTGGCGACGCCGGTCTCGATCTCGTCGAGGCCGTCGCCGTCTTCGGGGCCTGTCGCCATCCTGATCACATGCTCACTCATGGCTTCCTAAAATATGGCAACCCGCGAAAACGCGGCAAGGCCGTATTTTGCCGCAGCGGCGTAAAAAAATGGCGGCCGCCCTTTTGGAGCGGCCGCCGAGGCGTTGCCTGGACTTAGGAGGGGAGAGGGTCAGGCAACGAAAGTGTTGAAGCGCTCGGCGTTGGCCGTGGCGCGGTTCGAAAGCGGCTGGAACGCCTCGCCGGCGAGCTTCACCAGCGATTCGGTCAGCTTCGACGTCTCGGCGACGGCGCGGTCGAACTGCGAACGGGCGAACTCGCCCTGAAGCTGCAGATATTCGGTCGGCGACTTCGCCTCGGCGAGCGAGCGGATTGCATCCGCCGTCTGCTCGACGCTGTTGCGCTGCTTGGCGACCACGTCCTGGCCGATCGAGCGGGCGCCCTCGGCGGCGACTCGGCCGGCCTCGACCACCGCCTCGACATTGGCGCGGGCGAGATCGGCGAGCTCCTGCGCGACCTTCTGGCTCTTCTTGGCCAGCTCCTGGCTGCGCTCGTTCGCATCGGCGAACATCGTCTGAAACGGCGCGAACGCCGGAACGGCCTCGAAGCCGTTGAAGAAGTTGGTGTTGGTCACGGTTTCAATCCTTTCCTGGGCGGCGCGCGCTGCCTTCGGGGCAGCCTTGCGAGCCGCGGTGCGGGTCTTGCGGGTCTTGCGAACGGTGCGGCGAGCGGTCGGCTTCTCGGCGGCGGCTTCGCGCTTCACCCTGCGAGCGGTCGAGGCGCGCGTGCGCTGCGCGACCTTCTTGCTTTCCTTGGCGATCGTCTCGACAGTGTCAGCGACGGTCTCGGCGACCTTGGCCGGTGCTTCTGCTGCGGCCTTCGCCTCAACCTTCGTTTCGTCCGTCATGATCTGTTCCTCTGAAATTTTGTTGCACTGCACAATATAGGGTGCATCGCACCATTTCAAGCGCATTTTTTGTGCATCGCAACAATCCGTCGCTTGACGGCCACGGCTCGCCCGAAGCAAGAGCGGCCATGGACCATCGAACTCGCGAGCGCCGCGGCCTCCTGATCGTGCTTTCTTCGCCCTCGGGCGCGGGCAAATCCACGATCTCGCGCATGCTTCTCGACGCCGACGGACAGGTCACCATGTCGATTTCAGCCACGACCCGGCCGATGCGGCCCGGCGAGGAGGAGGGCGTCGATTATCATTTCGTCGACGATGGCGAGTTCGATCGAATGATCGAAGCCGGCGAGTTCGTCGAATGGGCCCACGTCTTCGGCTATCGCTACGGAACTCCCAAGGCGCCCGTGAAGCAGGCGCTTCGCAAGGGCAGCGACATTCTCTTCGACATCGACTGGCAGGGCGCGCGCCAGCTCGAGCCCGACTTCGGCGAGCATCTCGTCACCATCTTTCTGCTTCCACCGACCATGGCCGAGCTGGAGCATCGCCTTCACACGCGCGGCCAGGATTCGGAGGAAGTGATCGCAGACCGGATGCGCCGGGCGGCGGATGAGATCGATCATTGGGCCGAGTACGAATATGTCCTCGTCAACCGCGACATGGACGCCTGCCTCGCCCAGGTCCGGGCGATCGTCACCGCCGAGCGGTCAAAGCGGGTGCGGCAGACCGGCCTGGTCGAGTTCGTCCGCGACCTGATCGGGCCGCTGCATTGATCTCTCCCCTCCCCCTTCTGGGGGAGGGGTTGGGGTGGGGGCGGCCGCGTCTGCGGCCGAAAAGACTCTTTGTCGGCGAGCCTGGCGGCTCGCGCCCTCCCTCCTTGATCCTCCCCACAAGGGGGGAGGAGGTTAAACGCCCAACAACCCCAAAAACGTCGCAGCGGCCATGAAGTCGCGCCGCTTGTTCTCCAGCGCCGCTTCGGCGTCCCGATCCGCGCCCCATTGCTCGAGCTGCCCAGCGCTCGTCGACCGAGACCGCCTTCCACACCTCATCCGCGGTGATTGCCTTTTCAAGCACCGCGAGCGCCGCGACCAGCGAGCCCCCGATCGTGACCAATGGCGACAAGCCGGCCAGCCGGAACGCGTCCAGCGCCTCGACCGCATGCGCGAGCCGCTCCACCGTCGCCTGCGGCTGCGGCACGTGCATCAGCCCCGACGTCGTCGAGAAATCGACATCGTATCGCCGCCGCGCCCAAGCCAGCACCGGGTCCCAGGCGGCCTTCTGCCGCTCGACCAGCTCCGGGGGCCATTCCGATCGGTAGCAGGCGAGGTCCGCCTCGGCGTAGCGCGCGAGTCCGCCGGCGAACGCCCGCCTTTCGGGCGTGACCCGGTCGATCGCCGCATTGGCGAGCCCGGTAAGCGGCATCGCCCGCGGGTCGATCTCATCCTCGGCCGACAGCCATTCTTCGGCGATCGCGTTGGCGAGGTTCTCGTTGGGGACAATCAGGGAGGCTCGCGCCGGAGTCCGCACCGACCGTCCGTCGAGCTGGATGCCCCAGCCCTCACCCTCAGGCGCGACCGAAACGTCCTTCCAGAAGCGCTTCATTCCCCTTCAGCGTCTCGCTTGTCCCAAAGTTTCTTCAACATCCGAGGCGCGAACAGAGCGTCGATCGCGCCCAGGATCGCGACGATCGCCCCGACCTGCGGCCATCCGCCCTGGCGCAGCAGGTTGGTGTACATGATCGCCATTCCAAGGAAGAAGATCGCGAGCCCGCCGAACCGCACCAGCGAGTACATCAGGAGCCGCTTCCGCCAGAGGTCGTCGTCAGTCATCCACATGCTCC
>Ga0207707_10002086_pt1 | contig 18092 bp, 14 predicted proteins | sample KBSC83BmetaG_FD_184336 | JGI IMG/M metagenome (GOLD analysis project Ga0207707, IMG submission 184336) | Corn rhizosphere microbial communities from Kellogg Biological Station, Michigan, USA - KBS C8-3B metaG (SPAdes) (version 2) | ecosystem: Host-associated > Plants > Roots > Rhizosphere ...
TAGGCATCCGCGCGCTTGGTGACTACGTGGCGCGGGAGTTCGGGGTCGAGGCAGAGTTCCTCCACGCGCCGACGGGATTATGACCGGTGCGCCGGCCAGCCCTGCCGCGCGCCGCGCTCCGGAGCTGCGCCTTGAAGGTATCGTCAAGAACTTTGGACGGACACGAGCGCTCGATCGCGCATCGTTAGTCATACGGCCCGGCAGCGTACACGCGCTGCTCGGTGAGAATGGGGCAGGAAAAACCACTCTCATGCGCGTGGCTTTCGGCCTTCTTCAGCCAGACAGCGGAGAGATCCTCCTCGACGCGCGAAGCCAGCGAATCCGATCGCCCGCTGATGCCATCCGCGCGGGAATAGGGATGGTACATCAGCACTTCACGAACGTGCCGGCGATGACCGCGGCCGAGAATATCGCGCTCGGCGGCCGCGGTTTGTACTCACCCACCGCGGCCCGCGACCGTGCGCGCGTTCTTGCCGACGAAGTGCAGCTCGCGATCGATCCGAATGCACCGGCCGGCTCATTGAGCATCGCTGCGCAACAGAAACTCGAGATTTTGAAGGCGCTCCACAGAAACGCGGCGATCCTCATTCTCGATGAGCCTACCGCCGTGCTAGCGCCGTCCGAGGCGCGGGAGCTATTGCGCCTGCTGCGCCAGTTCGCGCTCCGCGGCGGCTCGGTCGTCCTCATCACCCACAAGCTTTCGGAGGCACTGGAGATCGCGGACGACGTGACCGTTCTTCGCTTCGGACGCACGGTCTACCGGGCGCCGGCGGCCGAAACGTCGTCAGACCGGCTCGCGGCGGCGATGCTCGGCGATGCTCCACCAGAAAGGGAAGGCGTCGCACGCCAGCCAGGCGGAGAGCAGATGCTGCGACTGACCGGAGTGACGGTAGTCGACGCCAGTGGTGTGACGCGCCTCGCGGATGCAAGCCTCGTGGTGCGAGCGCATGAGATCGTCGGGATAGCGGGATTGGAGAACTCGGGCCACGAGGTGCTTCTGCGAGCTGTCGCCGGCCGAATCGACGCTACACGTGGCACAATCTGGCGCGGCGGCTCGACGGCACTGATTCCGGAGGACAGACAACGCGACGCCCTCGTGCTCGGGTTCTCGTTGACCGAGAACCTCGCGTTGAAGGGAGCCGGCCGACGACGAGGCCGCATGATGTGGAAACGGCTGCGTGATCGGGCACGTGAGCTTGCTGCGGAATACGATGTTCGTACGCCGTCCATCGATGCCCGCGCGGGTGAGCTGTCGGGTGGAAACCAGCAGAAGTTGGTGTTCGCGCGAGAGCTGAGCGACGGACCATCGCTGATCGTCGCGGAAAATCCGACCCGCGGACTGGATATTCGCGCGGCCGCGGCGGTTCATGACCGTCTCCAGCAGGCCGCCTCACGCGGCGCCGCAGTACTGGTCCACTCCAGCGATCTCGACGAGGTGCTCTCCCTGTCCACACGAGTTCTCGCCGTGCACGAGGGCCGCCTGACAGAGGTACCTAACGAGCGAGAGTTGGTGGGACGCGCGATGCTCGGCCTGTCGTAGCGGGCCGACGCAGCCTTCGAATCGCGGCGATTCCGAGCGCGGGCCCGACGGCGAGCATCACGAACGCCCACCGCCAGCCCACGATCCCCGCCACGGGCGGAACGAGCTGGATCGAGACCATCGTGAGCAGGAAGCCAAGCGAAGTCTGCACCGTCAATGCCGTGCCCACGGCATGTGCGGGGACGGCCTCTGTTACGAGAACACTAAACTGGGCCGAGTCCGCGATGACGAAAAAGCCCCAGAGAAGCGCCACGGGGACGAGGAGCCAGAGCGATTTGCCGTACACGAATCCGATGAGCAGGGCACACGCACCGCTCGCCGCCATCGCCATCGTTACGAGCCACTCGCGGCCGCGGCGATCGGCAATCAGTCCTCCCCACACGCAGCCAACGCCGCCGATGGCGATCGCGCAGAACGCGATCAGCGCCGAGAGCTCGTCGCGTGCGGGGCCAGCCGACACCCCGGCAGCCGCCGCACTCATCGCGACGAAGGTCGGGATCCACGTCCAGGCGCTGTACAGCTCGAACATGTGCCCGAGATAGCCGCCAGTCGCGAGCCGCCAGCGTCGTTCACGCACTACGGTAGCTACCAGACCCCAGGAGAACGGCCGCGGGGGGAAGGGGAATGGCCCGTCGCGATAAAAGAAAAGGACCAGCAGTGCTGCGAGTGTCGCTGCGAATGTGGCAGAGAGGATCACCGGCTCAACGCCCGCGCCTGGAATGGCGTGAACCAGATACGGGCCAGCTTTCCCCACGGTGAGCGCGCCGACAACAGTGCCTACCGCCAAGCCTCGTCGCGCGCGAAACCACGTCGAAATCATCTTCATCGCCGGCGGATACACGCCGGCGAGGGCGAACCCCGTGAGCAATCGACAGACGAGGACGCCGCGATAGCTTGCGGACAGCAGCACGGCGGCATTGGCGGCGGCCCCGACGAGCGCCGAAAGGGAGAACAGCAACCGTGCGGGAACGATGTCAGCGAGATTCAATAGTGCCGAGACTGCCGTCCCGAGCACGAACCCGAGCTGCACGATTGCAGTCAGCCAACCTAACGAGGACGGGGCGAGGTCCCATCGTGACCCGAGCTGTGCGGCGACGGCGCTCCCGGCGAACCAGAGTGACATCCCGAGCAACTCAGCCCAAGCAAGGAGGACGAGCATCCGCCACCGGCCTGGATCGGTGTCTCCGGCGACGGTCTGGGAACCGTTCGGCGTGGCGTCTATCGGGACCGAGAGCGACATCGGGGCAATCCTAATGCTAAGTTGGGCTGCTCGCGATCATTGGACGACACCGAACGCGTCGTGATCAAGCGCTGGCTGGCCGCCGTTCCAGAGCCGCTGCGCCGCGCGGGATACGTCCTCCTCGTTCTCGGCCTGGGAATTCCACTTCTGCTCCGAGTGATGGGTTTCGAGGCGATTCCAGCTACTGCGGCACTGCTTCGCGGCTCACTCGGTTCTGGCTACGCGATTACCTCGGCAACGCTCGTTCGGGCTACGCCGCTCATTCTCACAGGGTTGTCGGTCGCGATCGCTTTCCGCGGCGGCGTGTTCAACATCGGCGCGGAAGGTCAGTTGCTCGCGGGTGCGGCGGCGGCCACGGCGCTTTCGCTGTTGCCCGGCTTGTCACACAGCCGCTGGAATCCGCTCGTGGCTTTGGTGATCGGAGCCACCGCGGGGGGATTCTGGGCGGGGATTGCGGCCCTCCTCCGCGTCCGGTTTCGCGTGCTCGAAGTGATAAGTACGATATTGCTCAACTTCGTGGCCTTGTATCTGGTCGGTTACCTGGTGCGCGGTCCATTGCAGGAGCCCCTCCATATTTACCCGCAATCGAGCACCATCGACTCGGCCGCCCGGCTCCCGCGCATACTTCCAGCGTCACGTTTACACGCGGGATTTCTGGTCGCCATCGTCGTGGCCATTGCGGCTTGGTGGATCGTTCGCCACACCGCCGCTGGATTTCGTCTTCGCGCGATTGGCGCGAATCCGGACGCTGCACGCGTAGCCGGCGAGATCGATGTGGCGCGCACAGGAACCCACGCCTTCATAGTTAGCGGGGCGATCGCTGGGCTTGCCGGCGCGATCGAGGTCACCGGGGTGACGTTTGCACTATACGAGAACATTTCTCCCGGCTACGGCTACACGGGCATTGCCGTCGCGCTCCTCGCCCGCCTGGACGCGGCTGGCGTCGTAGCGAGCGGGCTCCTGTTCGGCGCGTTGGAAGCGGGAGCCTCGGCCATGCAGCGTGACGCAGGCGTTCCGGCCGTCGTGGTGTCGATCGTCGAAGCCGTCATCATTCTGGGGCTGATCGTTGCGTGGCCCCTGCAGAGTGGCGTTGGCAGCGCGTCGCGAGCGTCCGAGGCGACATCGACGCCGGCCGAGCGATGATCGATCAAGTCGCCAGTCGTACGGTAGCGACTGCCTTTGCGGAGGCCACGGTGCGTACGGCGACGCCGCTGATCTTGGCGTCCACGGGCGAGCTCCTCATCGAGCGCACGGGACTCATCAACATCGGCCTTGAAGGCGTGATCCTGAGCGGCGCATTCGGCGCGCTCGTCGGCGCCACTCACTGGGGCGGAGGATCCGTTCTCGGTCTCGCCATCTCCGCGTGCGCCGGAATGCTCATCGCCCTCATCTTCGCGGCCGCGACGTTAGGCATGGGCGCCGACCAGATCATAACCGGCACCGCCATCACGCTCCTCGCGCTCGGCGGCACGGGCACGCTCTACCGCACACTTTATGGTGCAACCGGTTCGAGCCTCTCGATCGACACGAGCGCCCGTCTGGCGATCCCTCTTCTTTCGCGCCTCCCAGTCGTCGGCGTGGCGCTCTTCGCGCAGCCGGCGATCACCTACGTGGCGTTCCTGCTGATTCCGGCGACGTGGTGGTTCCTCGAGTACACGCACGCGGGACTCGCGCTGCGTGCCATCGGCGAGAATCCAGCCGCCGCGCTCACAGCCGGCGTACCCGTGAACCGCATTCGCTTCTTCGCCACGATGGTTGCAGGCGCGCTAGGTGGATTGGCGGGCGGCGTTCTCGTGTTGTCGCAGGCCGGTACCTTCGTCGAAGGCATGTCGGCCGGCCGCGGCTTCATCGCGATCGCAATCGTCGTTCTCGGCCGCTGGCGTCCGCTCGGCATCGGCCTCGCGGCGTTCTTATTCGCGGCAACGACGTCGCTGCAATACGTCGCCCAAGCGCTGGGACTCGACGTCCCGTATCAGTTGATTCTTGCGCTTCCCTATTTGCTGACGCTGGCAGCGCTGGCGGGCATCGGCGGCCGCGCGACTCCACCGGCGACTCTCGCTCGGGTTGAGTAGCGCGGTGGCTACTTACAGTGACCGCGCGGGCTGTGCCATTTCTCGCGCCACCGTCCGGAAGGGTCGCGCTGGACGAGCGCGTATGACATACCATCACCGTAATCGCGGCCGAGGACGAGCATAGGCTGCGCATCCGGCGTCGGCCGGGCGAGCGCGAGGACGTCGCGGCTCTCGACCGTCTCCTCGGCGCCCTGCGAGCGATCGTAGTACCCCAGCGTAAAGCGCTCCTCGCGCCGGCTGCTGTCGCGCTCTGCGATGATGAGCGTTCGCTCCTCGAAGGGGCGTGCCTCCTGGTTGATGTGCCTAACGAGGTTGGTGACGATCCCCTCGGCGCCCGGGCCGGCGTGAAATCGCCAGAGCGAGGTGACGGTGAAGGGGAGTCCGGTGAATCGATCGCCCGCGCTCGTCGGCAGCGTCGAGGCGAGACGGGTGACCTCCGCGGCAAGCCGTGCCGAATCGACGCGACTCATACTTTCGATTGAATCCATCCGAATCGGTTGGACCGCGGCGCCGACGAATCCAACCGTCCACGCTGCGAGCGTTGCACCGCTGCGGGCGCTCTGAATTGCCCAGGCCGGCCATCCGGTACACTCGGAATCATCCTCACCCTTCGCCGAGCGGACCTCCTGTAGGATGCCCAACTGCACCGAGTCCGTGCGGCCGACCAACGTCGCTGGCGTGGAGCGAATGGCGATCGCCTCGCGCGCTGTGATCGTGTCCGCCCCCGTATGCACGGAGTCGCCGACGACGACGGTCGCGAGATCCGGCGACGCTCCGGCGATGAGAAGGACGGGGCCGAGATGAGCATCCCAGGTTGCCGCGGCTTGCGGCGATGCGGACCCAGTTGTCGCGGGGCGCAGAGGGACCGCGGAATCGATAGGCGGCGCAGCTCGTGGCCGCTCGCACGCGGGCATCGCGAGAGTAAGAACAACGAGCAGCGCGCTGTTGAGACGAACTGCGCGAGCGTGCAAGAGCGCGCCTGTTACGATCTGACGGAGCAGCATGTCGATGCGGCGGAAGTGAGGCATCGGTCGTAATTTGGACCCGCCGATGAACCCGTCAATGAGACGTGGCCCATGTGCGCTACGTCACGCAACGTATGCCTCGGGGTAGCACGGCTCACGAGGTTCCGAATTGTCACGAACGAGGGAGTAACGCCCAGTGGCGCACCCACAACATGTAGCGCCGGTTCTCGAAGCCGGCGGCGAGATACGACCCGTGGTTCGGGCACCTGCCGTCGAGCGGTGGAGCTGGGCTCTGTACGACTTTTCGAACACGATCTTCTCGATGAATGTCGCCACGCTCTACTTCTCGGTGTGGATCGTGAGCGATTTGGGATCGACGGATCTCGTCTATGCCATGGCGAACGCCGCCGCGTCCATTCTCATGATCATCGCGATTCCCGTGCTCGGCGCGATCTCGGACGCGCGGCGCCGACGAAAGCCTTGGGTGGTGGCGTTCACGATCGCATCATGCTTGGCCTGTGCGGCGATCGGTGTCGTGGGACAAACGACGGTCCCCCTCGTCGGCGAAGGAATCGCCCATCCCGCGTCCGTGCCACCAGGATGGCATGTCAGCCTGACGACCCTTCTTCCTGTCCTCATCGCATTTGCGCTTGCGAACTTCGCCTATCAGGCAGCGCAGCCGTTTTACAACGCCATGCTCCCCGAGCTGGTGCCCGTCGAAGAGCAGGGGAGGCTTTCCGGCCTCGGTGTGGCAGTAGGATATGTCGGCTCGATCATCGGCGTTCTGCTGGTGCAGCCTTTCTTCGCCGGCGGTTGGCCCCCGATGATTCCGAAGTTCAGCGACGGCGTCAACACTACGCTGCACACGCTCGTGCCCTTTACCGGAGTCGGTGGACGCGTTGCCACCTTCGTACCGACTGGGCTGCTGTTTCTGATCTTCTCATTGCCGCTGTTCCTGTTCTGCCGGGATCACAACCCAGCGCCTGCTGGCACTCGCGTGAATTGGCGAAAGGCATTCCGCGACGTGAAGGAGACAATCACCCAGTCCCGCCGCCATCCGGGCGCCCTTCGATTCATCATCACGTCTCTGGTCTATCAGGACGCGATTGGGACGATCGTGAGCTTCATGACACTCTATGCCGTGCGCGCGATCGGCTTTCGACGCGGAACAGAGGTCACGCTGTTCATGGTGTTGACGATCCCTGCGATCTTCGGCAGCTACGTCTACGGACATATGGTCGACCGAATCGGGGCCAAGCGGTCTCTATCGATCACGCTGTGGATTTGGTTCGCGTTGCTCATCGCCATGATGTTGGTCAGCTCGCAATCGGCGTTCTGGCTCGTGGGATTGGCGATCGGCTTGAACTTCGGCGGCGTGAATGCGATCGAGCGGCCGCTTCTGCTCTCGCTCATTCCTGACGTGGAAGCAGGACGGTATTTCAGTCTGATGCTGCTCTCCGCTCGGGTCGCGGCGATCATCGGGCCGCTGCTGTGGGGCCTAACGACGTTCGCGCTCGAGGGCACCTTTGGGACGAACCTGGCCTATCGCGCCGCGGTCTTCGTCGTCGCGCTCATGTTCGTGATCGCCATCTGGATCTTGAAGGGCGTTCCCGATCGTCGTCCTCAGCCGCTCAGGGCGGCCTGATGCTCTACGCGCTTCTGAGAAGCATCGCCGGCATTGCGCTGCGATGGTTTTACCGTCGCATCGATGTCGTCGGCCTCGAGCGGCTGCCACGAAACGCGCCGCTCTTGCTGGTCTGTAACCATCCCAATGCTCTCGTCGACGCAATGCTCGTGGCGTGGGCCATGCCGCGCCGCATCGTGCTCACGGCCAAGTCGACGTTGTTCAAGAACCGCGCACTCGCGACGCTGCTCAATTGGGTCGGGGTCGTACCACTCGTTCGGCGGAGCGACATCGAGAACGGCCCGATGCAAGACGCCCAGACTCCGCAGCGGAACGCTCGCGCCTTCGGCGCGCTGCGGGCCGTGCTTCGTCGTGATGGCGCCGTCGTCATCTTTCCCGAAGGGATCTCGCATGACCATCCCTCGCTCGCGCCGCTGAAGACTGGCGCAGCACGCGTGGCGCTCGAGGCGAGAGATGAAGCGCAGGTCGGTAATCTGCACATCGTGCCCGTCGGTTTGACCTTCGAGCGAAAGGAGGCGCCCCGAACGCGCGTTCTCGTGCAAATCGGGGAACCCATCGCGCTCGATCAGTGGCGCGCTCAAGGCGAAACGGCAGTCAGCCAACTCACCGAGGAGATCGACTCGCGATTGCGGCGAGTGACGCTGAATTACGAGACGGTCGATGACGCCTCGCGCGCACGGGCACTCTCGTCGCTCTTCGCGGCGCTGTGGCGAGATGAGCCTGAGTCAGTCGGGCGCGCACGGTCGCTCCGCGTGGATGTCTCGCTCGCCGAGCGAATTGAAGTGGCGAGGCTCGCGCTGTCGCGGAATGCGGACGACGGACTCCGCGCGCGTGCTGACGCCCTCGTGCGATCCGTCGGGGAGCTCGAAGAAGCCCTGGAGCGACACGGCGTGGCGCTCGAGGATGTGAGCGTCTCCTCGGAGCGTCGACATGCAGTGCCGTTCGTTCTTCGCGAGGCCTGGATCATCGCGCTCGGCGGACCTATCGCGCTCTGGGGGATGATCAACCACTGGATTCCCTTCAATGCAGCGCGGCTGATCGCGCGCCGTTCCGTCGAGAGCGCCTCGGATCCCGCCATGCGGACGATCGTTGCGGGCGCGGCTCTCGTGCTCGCGTTCTACACTGGGCAGGGTCTCGCGGTGGCGGCCTTCGTCGGCTGGATTCCAGCTCTCATCTACCTCGTGAGCCTGCCGTTGGCGGCGGACGTCAACTTCCTTCTGCGCGACCGATTGCATCGGGCGCTTCAGCGGGCCCGGACGTACCTTCTGTTCCGCCGGCGCCCCAAGCTCCACGCCCGACTTCAGGCAGACTTGCAACGCGTCCGCGCCGAGGCGATGGAGATCGAGGCGCAACTTCAGGACGCGATCGTGTCCGCGCCGATCGCGTAGCGTCAGTATGCCTTCGTCCGCGGCGGCAGCACCGGCCCGCCGAGGTCCCAGTGCCAGGCGTCGCGTCGGATGCCTGTTCGCGGATCCTTGAGGGGCTTGAACTGCAGTCGTTCGGCGGGAATTCCGACCCGGCGTCCGTAGGCAAGCAGGCGCTCCCGGTCTGTGGAAACGAGGTGCGCGAGCCGCCGTCCCTTCCAGACGTGCCGATGGAGCCAGAGGCCGCCATCCATGGCGTAGATCATTCCGTCGCGACGGAGCCGGAATTCGCGAAAGGGCGCATCGTCCGGAGTGTCGAGATCGCGCGACGGCTGCTGGTCGTTCATGCTGCTCATTGCCTAACGAGCAACGCCGTGGCGCCACACGCCGGCATCGCTCAGTTGCAGGCGATCGAGCCTTCCACGGTGGCGGGTGACACGGCGCTCACGGAACCGTAGAACAGCGCGCAGGTGTGCGGATACGAGCTCGGATGGTAGCCGGTCGCCGCCCATCCATTCGCCGTCGCCGTGATGACCGTGAGCACGACGCCGTGCGAGGCCACGGCCTTGAGCGAATCGAGATCCGTGGTGTACGCGCGGTGCTCGTAGAAGAACGACTCTTCCGCCGTCGAGAGGTTTTTCAAGTCGCTCTTGACGGCCGCCAGGTAGGCCTTGCCCTTGGTGGACTGAAATCGCGGAATCGCCATCGCGGCAAGAATGCCGATGACGACTACCACGATGAGCAGTTCGACCAGTGTGAATCCCGTGCGTGGGCGAGCCATAGGGATCAGGGCAGGACTTCCGGTGATTGTGGAGGTGTCCAGCGACTGCACTCTCAAGGGCAATCGCGAGGCCGCCACTATGAATACGCCTTAACCCCTTCTGTCGTAAAAACATCGATTCGTTGGGCGCAAACAATTGCTGTCGTCGGGATGTGAGGAAACGCGACGCTCGTTGCACAATGCAACTGCTACCTCGGGATGGCCCGTGTCACAAACTCTGACATAGCTGACGGTTACGAGAGCTTCGTCTCGACCCAGTTCGCGCCCTCGCCGAGATCGACGACGAGCGGAACGGAGAGACGCGCGGCGTTCTCCATCTCGTGTTTCACGAGCGCCATCAACTCATCGCGCTCCGGCCCTGGCACCTCGAACACCAGTTCGTCGTGCACCTGCAGCAGCATGCGGCTGTTCATCTCGCGTGCGCGCAACGCGGCATCGATCTGGATCATGGCGATCTTGATCAGATCCGCGGCCGAACCCTGGATCGGCGAGTTCGCCGCGGTGCGCTCGCCAAACGCGCGAATGGCGAAATTGCGATCGCGCAGCTCCGGGATGTAGCGGCGGCGGCCGAAGATTGTCTGCACGTATCCATGCTCACGCGCGAACTCGACCATCGAGTCGAGATATGCGCGAACGCCCTGAAAGCGCTCGAAATATCGATCGATGAATGCGCGCGCCTCGGCATGGGCGATCTTCAGCTGACGTGAGAGTGCGTGCGGCCCCTGTCCATAGATCGTCGCGAAGTTGATCGTCTTGGCGCGAGCGCGCATCTCTGACGTCACGCTGTCGACAGGAACGTCGAAGATGAGCGCGGCGGTCTGGCGGTGGATGTCGCCGCCGGTCTGGAACGCCTGCACGAACGCCGCGTCGTTCGAGAGGTGCGCGAGCAGGCGAAGCTCGATCTGCGAGTAATCCGCGGCGACGAGCAGCCAGCCACGCCGCGGAATGAAACCGCGGCGGATGTCCCGACCGAGCTCTCGCCGGATCGGAATGTTTTGCAAGTTCGGATCGCTGGACGACAAGCGTCCGGTTGCCGCCACGGTCTGGCTGAACGAGGTGTGAAGCCGGCCGGTGCGTGGATTCACGTACGCCGGAAGTGCGTCGATGTACGTGCTCTCGAGCTTCGCGAGCTCGCGATACTCCATGAGCAGCGACGGCAGTGTGTGCCCCTCGTCCGCCAGCTGCTGGAGCACGCTCGCATCCGTCGACGGTCCTGTCGACGTTTTCTTCAAGACCGGCAGACCGAGCGTGTCGAAGAGAATCTCGCGCAGCTTCGGATTCGAGTTGATGTTGAACTCCTGGCCTGCCTCCGAATAGATCTCCTGCTCGACGCGTCGCCGCTCGCGCTCGAAGCGCTCCTTCAAGGCGCGAAACCACGTGACGTCGATTGCGACGCCGGTCCACTCCATCTCGGCGAGCACCGCGACGAGAGGCATCTCCACGTCGCGAAAGAGCCGCGCGAGCTGCAGGGTTTCCATCTGCGGCTCGAAGAGGCCGCGCAGCTGCCAGGTGAAATCTGCGTCTTCGCACGAGTAGTCGCGCGCGCACTCGACCGGGACCTGATCGTACGGGATCAACTCTTTCCCTCGTCCGCAGAGCTCCGCGAAAGTCGTCATCGTGTGACCGAGGAACTCCAGCGCGAGCAGGTCGAGGCCGTGGGAGCGGCGACCCGGATCGAGAACGTAGCTGGCGACCATCGTGTCGAAGTCGAGGCCGCGTAGGTCGATTCCCGCACCGCGGAGCACCAGAAGATCGAACTTGGCGTTCTGAAGCGTCTTCGAGACCGTCGGATCCTCGAGGAGCGCGCGAAGCGGTGCCATCGATGGATCCGAGATCGGCGGCAGGTTGCGAACGCGCTGCCGCCCGGCGCTCGCCAGAGCGCGGGCCGCGATGCTCGAGGGCTCCGGCTTCACCACGGCGCGCTTGCGGGCGGGCTTCCTCTTCGCCTGCGTCTCGTCGTCGCGCTTCTCTTCCGCGCCAAGCTCACCGGTCACATCGCCTAACGCGAGAGTGCCTTGTGGCTCCTCCCATTCGCGGTGGCCGAACGAGAGGTAGTACGCCTCGCCAGAGCCGACGGCGATCGACATACCGACGAGCGTTGCGCGCAACGGATCCATCTCCGTCGGCGACGCCGGATCGATGACGACCTGCGTGTCGATGGCAATGTGTGGTGCCTTACGAGCGCGCGCGATCGCCTTCTGCAGCATCGGAATGCTGTCGACGGTGATGTACGTCGTGACGGGCCGCTCTTCCGCCACCTCGGGAGCGGCTGGGGCGGCGATGTCTTTGGCGAGCGTGTGAAACTCGAGCTCCACGTAGAGCGAGCGCAGTCGCTCACGGTCTGGCTCCGTGATGCGCATCTTCTCGAGATCGAGCGCCACGTCGATATCGGCGCGAATGGTGACGAGCTGCTTGCTGAGCCGGGCCATGTCGGCTTGCTCGAGAAGTGCTTCGCGCGGACGCTTCTTCGTGATCTCGGTGACGTGGGCGAGAATGTTGTCGAGCGAACCGTAGCTGTTCACCAGCTCCTGGGCGGTCTTCTCGCCGATGCCGCGCACGCCAGGGACGTTATCGGAGCTGTCGCCGACCAGGGCGAGATAATCGGTCACCAGCGCCGGCGGCACGCCCATGCGCTCGCTCCCATTTTCCACGCCAACCCAATGCTCTTCAACGCTCGCCGGCCCGCCGCGTCCAGGATTCAATAGCCACACCCCTGGCCTGACGAGTTGCTGGAAATCCTTGTCGCCGGAGACGACCACGACGTTCAGTCCCTCGCTGACCGCTTTGCCGGCGAGCGTGCCGATCACGTCGTCAGCCTCGTAGCCCCGAACGGAGATGATCGGAACCCGGTAGGCCTCGAGCAGCTGGCAGATGCGCTCCATACCGCGATCGAAATCGGACTGCAGCTCGTCGGTGAGCTTCTCGCGCGTCGCTTTGTATCCCGCGTACGTCTCGTGACGGAAGGAGAGTCCGGAGTCGTGCACCCAGCCGAGGTACTCTGGCCTGTGCGCCGTGAGCAGCCGGTTGAGAAAGTTTACAATTCCCCAAGCGGCGGAGGTGTTCTCGCCGTGACTGGTCGTCAGCGGCCGCGAGATGAGAGCGAAAAAGGCGCGATAGATCAGCGCATAACCGTCAACGAGGAAAAGCCGCGGCGCCGCTGGCGGTGTGACGACGTTCGTCTCGAGTGTAGTGGATGGTGCAGACACGATGCCGATTGAGGGAGACCGAAGATCGGAGCCGACGTCGAGTGGTGCCGTCGTCTCGCTCATGGAAGGTAACGCTGGAACTCGGGTCCCTGAACGCAGCACCGCCTGCCGTGTGTCGCGGCAGGCGGTAGCAGGAACGCGCCTCGGAGGAGCGGCGGATCAGACGCGAGTTACGTTCGCGGCGTGCAGCCCTTTGTCTCCGGTCCGAATCTCGAACTCGACTTCCTGGCCTTCGGCAAGCGTCTTGAACCCGTCCATCTGAATTGCGGAGAAGTGAACAAACACATCTTCGCCGCCCTCTTGTTCAATGAAGCCGTAACCTTTCGCATCATTGAACCATTTCACCTTCCCTCTAGCCATTCGGGCTGCCTCCTACGAGGTGAATCCCTCCTGCACTGCGTGGTGCCGGGCAAGTCAGCCGACTTGCGGGGCCCTATATAGGCTTGGGGTGTTCTTTTGTCAAGTCGTGTCGTCGCTGCGGGTTAGGTTCGGCGCCCAAGAGGAAGCGCCTAGGCTCCGCCGACAAGTCGCAGCTCCGAGCGCGTCCCGAGCGCGGCCGACCTCGTTAGGCAGCAGCTCAGGCGATGCCGAGCGCTCGCGTTTTTGCTCGTTTTTCCGCACTCGTCAGCCGCGAAACACCATGGGCTGCCGGCCAGAGCCGTCGCTCGCGCGGGGGCGACGTCGCTTGCCACGTTCTAGAGGCACCATTAGGTTCGCCGCGTGCCTCGCGAAAACCTCGTCGGCCAAATCATCGCCGGCTATACCCTGCAGAGTGAGATCGGCGAAGGCGGCACGTCGGCGGTTTTCAAGGCCCAACATGCCGCCCACGGCACCGTCGCGGTGAAGGTGCTGCGCGAGAAGCTGCGCCAGGATCGCACGGCGGTCGCCCGCTTCGTTCGCGAGGCGCGCTACGGCGAGCGAGTTCAGCATCCCAACGTCGTACGCACCATCGAGATCGGGGAAGCTGGGCCGGGGATGCATTTTCTCGCCATCGAGTGGGCGGACGGCGAGCTCCTCGAGAAATACGCGAAGCGGCAGGGCCCCCTGCCGATCGATGAGGTTGCGGCGATCGTCACGCAGATTGCGGATGCCGTCCAGGCAGCGCACGCCGTGGGGATCGTTCATCGCGACCTGAAGCCGGAAAACGTGATGTACAATCCGGCAACGCGTCAGGTGAAGCTACTCGACTTCGGGATCGCGACCGACACTGACATGGCGCCTGAAGAGCGGCTCACTCGCGCCGGCTTCTTCGTTGGAACGCTGATGTACGTCGCGCCCGAGGCGCTCTCTGGCGAGCTCGTTGGCCCGTCGGCGGATCAGTACAGCCTCGCGACGATCGCGTATTTCCTGCTCACTGGCTGCCTGCCGTTCACGGCGAAGACGCCGCGCGAGATGTTCTCGCAGCTCCTCTCGCAGCCGCCGATTCCCCTGAACCAGGCGCGACCGGGACTTCGGTTCTCCTCGGCCGTCGAGTCAGTCGTTATGCGGGCGCTCAGCAAGGAGCCGGGCAAACGGTATCCAGACACCGTTTCCTTTGCGACGGAGCTCTCGAACGCGCTCTCGAACCCGCACGACGACGAGGACGAGGAGGGACTTCTGGCGAGAATGAAGTCTCTGTTTAGAAAGAAATAAATCGTCCCCTCGCGCGTCACACGGCCGCGCCCTGCTGCGATACTGGCTGTTCCGGCGATTCGACCGGGATGTCCGCCGGGCTCACCGGGAGCCAGATCGTGAACGTCGAGCCTTTTCCGGGCTGACTCTCCACGGAGATCTCTCCGCCGAGGAGACGCGCGAGCCGGCGCGAGATCGCGAGGCCGAGCCCCGTTCCACGCTCCATCGAATCGCTCCGCGGACCGGCGTTCACCTGCTCGAATTCGTCGAAGATCCGGTCCTGATCGCTTGGCGAGATACCTATTCCGCTATCGATCACCTGGAGAGCGATCCAGGTCTTTCGTCGATCGGGCGAGCGATTGAGAAGGGCGGGGTCCTCCTGAAGGGTGGTCCGCGCGCCGGCAGATGCGGGCAGCCCTGTGAGTCTACCACGCACGGCGATGCCGCCGGCCGGCGTGTATTTGATCGCGTTGCCGATCAGGTTCACGAGGATCTGGCGAAGATGCGTCGGATCAGTGCGTACGCGCGGCAGCGACGCGCCGACCGCAATGGACAGATTCAGGCCACGCTCAGTGATGAGCGGCTCGAGCTCACTGACGACGTTCAGGACGAACGGCCGGAGAACGATTGTTTCCGCGTGAACCTCGAGTCGGCCCGCAGCGATCTTGGCGATGTCGAGCACCTGGTCGACGAGGTGTCGAAGATGCGTCGCCGAGGCGGCGATGCGCTCGACCGGCGGCGCCTGACGGGTTGAGAGCTCACCGTACACGCCATCCCGCAGCAGATCGACGAATCCGACGATGGCGTTGAGTGGCGTCCGCAACTCGTGTGAGACGTTTGCGAGAAACTCGCTCTTCATGCGATTCGCGCGCAGCAGTTCGCTCGACAATCGCTCCAACTCCGCGGATCGCTCGGCAACGCGCAACGCCTGGCTTCGCTCGCGGAGAACGCCGCCGCCGAAAACCAGCACGGCGACGAGTCCCAACGTCCACAGCGTGATCCGCAGGATCTGACTGCGTTGCGCGTGACCGACGAAGAGCGACCACGTTGCACCCGGGACGCGCAGTTTTGCGCTTTGCCAGGCGAGACTTATCGCACCGCGCGCGCCAAGATCGAGAATGGTGTCGCGACCGGAAGCGAGAACGAGGCGCGCCCGAGTTTCGGGCGTGGTATCGAGCGCAGCCGCAAACAAGTGGCGCACGTCGAATCGGCCGACGGCGGCGCCTAACGACCGGCCCTCGCTCGAGAGAGGCACGGCGAGAACGACAAGGCTGTCACGGCCCGCTGTCAGCGTTATTTCGCTGTGAACGATCGCAGCCGCCGGCCCCGTGGCAGTGGGCGCCGGGCCATAGAGTACGCGGCCCGCGGAGTCCACGATCGTCAGATCCCGCAGCCCGGGAGCGGTGCGGCTGTACGACGTTGCCAACCGTTCCAGCTGCCCGCTCCGATCATCCGTCAGCGCCAGCGGCGCTCGGAAGACATTCATCGCCGCGATCTGCTGGGCGACGATCTGCTCGAAGAGCCGCGACGACTCCAGCGCATCGACCGCGGCGGCCTCGCGGCTCGCCGATGAGAGAGCACGGTCCGCCGTGACGAGCGCACCGACCATCAGCAGAAGAACCACGCCGAGCACGATCGAAAACATCCCGACGCCAGCGCGCGCCAACGAGGATGAAGACGTATTCACTCTTTCGGCCGTCCTCGGTTAATTGCTCGCGTCAACGAAGGCGCCGCATCTCGCCATACAGATCGCATGACCGCACACGACAAAAAGGCACTCGTTTCGCTGCTCGCCAAGAGGTCGGCGCGCCGCGGATCCTTCATCCTCGCGTCGGGCAAACAATCGTCGTTATACATCGACGCCCGGCTGACCACAATGAGCCCGGAGGGGCTGTCGCTCATCGGCCCGCTCGGACTCGACGCAATACGAAATGCACAATGGGCTGCGGATTCGGTAGGCGGGCTCACACTCGGCGCCGACCCGATCGCCTATGCGATCAGCTACGCGAGCGCCCACGGGGCGTCGCCCATTCGCGCCTTCACCGTACGGAAGGAAGCCAAGGCGCACGGCACGGGCAAGCTCATCGAAGGTCCTTTTAGCGCGGGCGATCGTGTCGTTGTCGTCGAGGATGTGATCACGACGGGATCCTCCGCAGCGCGCGCCGTTCAGGCAGTTCGCGCCGCCGAGGGCACCGTCCTTGGCGTCCTCGCGCTAGTCGATCGCGACGAGGGCGGCCGGGAGTCGCTGGAAGCGCTTGGCCTGTCGGTCGTCAGCCTGGTGACCGCCACCGACATCCTCGCCGAAGAAAACCAGCGCTAACGGGGGCCCCCGTTCTCGTTCTCGTCTCGGTGACTTCTGCTGGCCGGCCGCGTCCCAATCGGGGGGATGAGCGGATCGAGACCGAGGACGCGAGATGCGGCAGCTGCCCGATCAAATTCAGCGGTTCCGAGAGGACGAGGAGCACGAGAAGGACCTGGTGACGTTCCGGCTCGGTTCGCGCCGCCGGTTCCGTGCGACCGCCATCCTTGGCGCCGCCGCGATCGTCGCCGCCTTTCTCCATGTCAGCGAGGCCCGGCCGACCGTCGCGATCAGCGTGACGCTCGGCATCATGATCGTGAACTTCCTGCTCACGCGGTTCACGACCCGCGCTGAGACGCACCGTCCCTGGCATCGTTATGCGTTCGCCACGCTGGATGCGGTTCTCGTGAGCACGGTGGTGATGTCGTTCGGCAACGAGGCCCTCGTCGTGCTCTACTTCCTGATCGTCGTCCCCTACTCGTTCGATCGCGGGCGGTCGCTCGGTCAGTACACGGCCATTCTCTGCACCGGGGCCTTCCTCGGCTCGAGTTGGGTGTTCGCGCTCATGAATCCGACGGTCGCGACGCGTCCACTCTGGACGGCCGCCGCCGGCGGGCTCTTTCTGGTCATCTCGTGGCAGATCGTCCCGATCGCGTCGAAGCTCATCCGGCGCATACGCGAGACGCGGGAGCACATCAGCGACGCGGAGCTCGGCAATCTCGCTGCCCGCGCCGAGAGTCGTTATGCGGACGAGCTGGGCTTCCTGCAACGCAGCTTCAATCGGATGCTCGAGCAGCTCGGGGCACTCATCGGGACGATGCAGCGCGAGGCGGAGGAAGTGGCGGCGGCGGCGGAGCAGCTCGCCGGCGCGACCCACGGACTGAACGCCGCCGGTACCGGCTTCGCCAACACCGCGCAGAGCCTCACCGCTCAGATCGAACGCCAGCGCGCCTACGCGACGACAGGCAAGGAGAAGACAGCCGAAGTGCTCGCGGCGGCCGATAAGCTGCGCGTCCGAACGGAAGAGGCCGAGCAGGATGCCGTCGTTCTCGTGGAGACCGCGCAGCGAAGCCGCGACGCGGTGGTGCGCGCCTCGGATACGCTGATCGCGATTGGTGAGCGCGTGCGCATGGCGTCGGGAACAGTGAGCGGCCTCGGCATCGCGTCGGAGCGTGTCGGCGATTTCGTCGAAGCAGTATCCCGCATCGCTCGGCAGACGAATCTGCTCGCGCTCAACGCGGCGATCGAGGCGGCGCGCGCCGGGGAGCATGGCCGCGGATTCGCCGTCGTGGCGGAAGAGGTGAGAAAATTGGCTGAGGAGAGCGGCCGCGCGGCAAAGGAGATCGCGGCGACGATCGCCGATGTGCGC
>Ga0207707_10002087_pt1 | contig 18085 bp, 15 predicted proteins | sample KBSC83BmetaG_FD_184336 | JGI IMG/M metagenome (GOLD analysis project Ga0207707, IMG submission 184336) | Corn rhizosphere microbial communities from Kellogg Biological Station, Michigan, USA - KBS C8-3B metaG (SPAdes) (version 2) | ecosystem: Host-associated > Plants > Roots > Rhizosphere ...
TTGGGTGGCGTTGCAACAGAGCCAATGATGGCCACAAATAAAAGCTTGGTTTCATTGCTCATCCCCTGTTTCAACGAGGAAGCAGTCATCGGCGAAGCCCACCGCAGGCTCGTCGCGCTGGCAAATTCGCAACCGGACTGTGATTTCGAGTTCCTGTTTGTGGACGACGGCAGCCATGACGCGACGCCACGCCTGTTGAGGGCGATCGCGGCCAGCGACCCGAGGGCGCGCGTGCTGTTGCTCTCGCGCAACTTCGGTCACCAGTTGGCGGTGACGGCCGGGATCGATGAAGCGCGTGGCGACGCTGTGGTATTGCTGGATGCCGACCTGCAGGACCCGCCCGAAGTCGTACCCGAGATGCTCGCAAAATGGCGGGATGGTTGGCAGGTGGTGTACGGCGTGCGCGCGGAGCGCAAGGGCGAGTCGCGTTTCAAGCTGTGGACGGCCCACTTGTTCTACCGCGTGCTGAACTACCTGTCGGACACACCCATCCCGCTCGACACCGGCGATTTCCGCCTGATGGATCGGGCGGTGGTCGATGTGTTGCGCGACATGCCCGAGCGCGACCGGTTCGTGCGCGGCATGGTCAGTTGGGTCGGATTTCGCCAATTCGCTTTGTCGTACCAGCGCGCAGCGCGGTTTGCCGGTACCACGAAATACCCGCTTCGCCGAATGGTCCGGTTTGCCTCCAACGGCATCATCTCGTTTTCGACGCGACCCTTGAAACTCGCCATTCATACCGGCGTGTTCTGTGCGGGGCTGGCTTGCGTGGGCATCATCTGGGCGTTGGTCTCGCGCCTGGTCACCCGCAATTGGGTGCCCGGCTGGACTGCCACCATCATCGCGGTGTTGTTTCTCGGCGGCGTCCAGCTTGTCTGCACCGGCATTCTTGGCGAATATATTGGTCGCACCTACATGCAGTCCAAGGGCCGCCCACTCTACATCGTGAGCGAGCGCCTGGGCAATTGTACGGCGGAAGATACGCAGGGAGTGCGCAAACGATGAGCCAACCAGACGGCCGCCAGTTCGATCGCTATGCGGGCAGCTACACCGAAATGCACCGGGTCAATATCCGGGCCAGCGGCGAGGAGCCGTCGTATTTCTCGTGCTACAAGGCAAGGTACATGGCCGCGTGGCTCGGCCGGCAGAAAGCAGCGATGCCGCTGGACGTACTCGATTTCGGTTGTGGTGTCGGCAATTCCATCCCACACCTGCGCGACGCGTTCCCGTCTGCACGATTGCAAGGCGTGGATCCATCAGGTGAAAGTATCCAGCTTGCCGCTGCCACGCACACCGGCATCGCGGCGTTCCGGCTCAATACCGCTGAAGGGTTGCCCGGCGAGGACCATAGCTTCGATCTCGTCCAGGCTGCATGCGTTTTTCACCACATCAAGCCCGACGAAAGGGATCACTGGCTGAACGAAATCAGGCGGGTGCTCAGGCCGGGCGGAGATGTCTTCATGTTTGAACACAATGTGCTCAATCCGTTGACCCTGAAGGCCGTGCGCGATTGTCCTTTCGACGAAGACGCGGTCCTGCTGCCTCGAAGCGAGCTGATCAAGCGCGTCAGGACGGCCGGGTTTACAGGTGTGAAGGCGAGATACATCGTTTTCTTTCCGGCCGCACTGGGGTTCCTGCGCCCCTTGGAACCTTGGCTCGGATTCGTGCCGTTGGGCGCCCAGTATGTCGTTCACGCGGTTGCCTGATCGGGTCGCGGCACGCATAGCCGCGTTTTCTGTGGTCGGCTTGGCCAACGGCATCGTCGGCGTCGCGGTGATCGTGATTGCCGACTTGTTGGGCGCGAGTCCCGTGCTTGCCAACGTTTTGGGCTACGGCGCGGGGCTTCTGGTCAGCTTTACACTCAATTCGCGCGTGACGTTCCGCTCGCGCAAGATCGATAATTACACCGTGCTGCGTTTCCTCTCGGCGTTCGCCGTCGCGTTCGCGATCAATCTTGCGGCAGTGAAAAGTGCGGCGGATTGGTATGGCGCGCACAAGTTGTTGACGAGCGTGGCCGGTACACCCCTGTACGTGGCGATTTTCTACCTGCTCTGCGAATACTGGGTGTTTCGCCGTCACCCGGGCGCGGGGTGATCAAGTGCGGGAGGGCTCCCGCGAGCGAGGTTCACCGAATGCCTCGATCAGGATGTAGGTGTACGGCGTGCGATCCAGGCCGGTCAGGATGTAGGTGTCGAAACGCTCGAACACCTGTCCGGCGAGCGCCTTCCATTCGGGCTCGCTGCGGACGTTGCGTCCGCGATCCTGGCTGACGAGCCAGTGTGCGAGACGGGCTTGCTTGACGAGAAAGCAGCCATCCAGGCTGACCATGCGTCCGTGCGGAGACAGGGCTTTTTTCGCAAGCCTCAGCGCAGTCAGCGCCTCGGGATCGCCAAGATGGTGCAGCAGCCCGCTCAGGATCACCAAGTCGGCGTTGCACATCGGCTCGGGGAGATCGAGCAGGAAGTCTTCCGCGGAGCCGACGATGAACGTCTTGTCGGGATCGTCAGCGAAAGCTTCGCGAGCGTGGCGGATGTATCGGTCGCTGACGTCGAAGCCGACGTACTCAACGCCTGCCGGCAGGTGCTGGATGGTGTTGCCGGGGCCACAGCCGATGTCCACCACCCTCTGGCCCGCGTGTGCCCGCCAGAAATGCTCGCTCACCCATTTTCTGCCGCGCGTTGCGCCGACCAGATTCTGGTACGCGTTGTAGATCCGCGGATGGGTCAATATCTGCTTGATGCCGCTGTCGTCTTGCATTGGCTTTTCGTTCCTGATGGATATTGTTTTTCCGCCATACCCTGAAATGCTGCCTTCGGGAGTTGCCCGGAAATGACACCGCCGTCCCGAACGAAATGAACAATGGTGCATGAGCCTACGCTGCCAATCGAGCCGTGTCGTATTTTGGTCTAGGGTCGCTCGCACTGCTTCGCAACGGTGATTCCGAGCAGCGAGAAGGACAGCAGCCGGCTGTCCAGGCTGTAGTTTGTGACAGCTCGTGGGATAACAGGAGACGGGCCCGAAAAACGGATCACGATCGGTTGGCCTGTTGGGATCTTCACTTCACCATGCACCTCGAATGGGCCGGCGCCGGAGAAGTGCGAGTTACCGCCCAAGGGCGTGCCATCGATGGTCACGAGCATGTTCCAATGCCGCCTTTTCCCAATGTTGCCGACTTGGACCGTGAAGCAGAGAGGCGACGCGACATCGTTCGAAAGGAGTGGCAACACGATGGCTGCCTCGGAGCCGCTGCCCCAGATGCCGCCCCAAGATTCCGGCGGGTTCCATCCATAGGCGAGGCCCTGCGTCCACCGTGACTTCGCGTCGAAAGTGTAGGTGATGGGCAATGCGGGGTGCGCGTCCTCGACAGCTTTGCTCGCCGCCGCGATGCCGTTTTTCTGCACGAAGTTGATGCTGTGTCCGTGGAAGTAGGCGAGCGACAGCAGGTAGCATGCGCCGATGGCGAAAAGCAGCAGGAACAGCGCGATGCCGCGCGGAGTCGCCTTCTCGTTTATCGTTTCCGGATTCATGCTGCGATGTACACGTACAGTGACCATGCACAGAACAGCGCCGCACCCAGCGTCGCGAATACCCCCAGCAATGCGTATCTCGCCTGCTCCTTTTCACGCAGCAGCCAAGTGAAGCCAACATACACTACCGGCAACACCGCGGCATAGTGCAACAGGCCCGCCGAGTTGATTTGCGAAAAAATCAGCACGAAATAACACAGTCCGAAAGTCGCGTCCGGGTACAGCTTCTTGCGAAACAGCGGGATCAGCGAAATGGCGAGTGTGAGCGCCGACAGCATCCAGAACTTGAGATCGGGGCCTAATCTGAAATCTGTGTACAGCGCTTGCCAGGTGGGCGCGAAGTACACGTGCCAGCCCGCCATCCGCGTATGCGCCTGCGCGAACGCATCCCCAGAAACGCGATAAGAAATCCACAGCATCAGGAAGTAACCGGCCGGCGCCAGCACCACCGGCACGAACGGACGCGGATCGATCCATGGCCGCAGGAAATTCCGCCAGCCGAGTTGTTGGTACGCGTGCACCACCAGAAAAACCAATACCATCGCGCCCATCGGCCGCGAGCTCGAGGCCAGCACCGCGAACAGTCCGGAGGCCCACCAGCATTGCTTGCGTGCGTAGTACATCGCGCCGACCATGCCCAGCAGGCCGAAGGCGTCGCCATAGAACACCGAGAACAGGAAACTCTCCGGCACGAACGCCAGCAGGAACACCGCGAACGTCGCCGCAGCCTGGGTGAACTCGAGCTGTGTGCAATAGCGGTGGAGCAAATACAATGCCAGCAGGAAAGCGAGGTTCGCGAGGATCACCCCGGTCATCAGGATCGAGAATCCGCTGGCGTCGCTGAAATACCGTGCAAGAAACGGGAATGCGGGCCAGAACGCGAGGTTAACGGCGTGTGGTTGCACCGCCGGCGACACAGTCGAATAACCGTGTTTCGCGATCGACATGTACCACGTGGTGTCCCAGCGGAACGCCAAGTCCTTCAGTTGCTGCAGGGTTGGGCCCGCGCCGTGCACCGCTTTCCCGCGGGCTGCGATGAAGGTCAGCGAAATCCATCCGACCAGGAACAACGCGAGGCGGCTGGCAAGAAACGCAACCACGGCCGACGCCCACGCTGCGCGTGTCTCGACGTCGAAGCGCCAACGTGATTTGGCCATGACAGCCGTCGCCATGAAAACTCCTGCCGTGGCCTAACGAGATTGTGCGATGCTTGGTGCCAGACGACTTGCCAGGGCGCGAGCCTGCAGATCACTGCCGCCCAGAAGTGCCAGTCTTTTTGCTGCGTCGCGTTTGATCGGGGCGTGCAGCGCTTCGCGCATGACCACGGATCGTTCTGTGATGCCAACGGCAACACAGGCGGCCTTGAACAGCTGGTCATCGAGAGTTACGGTTCTGGGCATAGTATCGGTCCATCAAAAGCCGATCTGGTATACACGAGATCTTTGCATCATTTGCATTGAGCAACTCTGCTTTTGATCGTCATCCCGAAATCGCGAAGCGATATTCGGACTGTGTTTGCAGGATTGCAAACGCGAACGCCGAGGGCGGCTCGAAGGGCGAGCGCCAGGGAAGACGCGAGTTATCCAGTGCCTTTGCACTTCAACGCATGATGGTGAAGACAGTGGGTAACGCACGGCTCCCGCTGTGCGCACTTCGTGCCATTCACTGCGCGAACACTCATTCGGGCTTGCGCAGGGATGACGAATAGGGAAGGATGATCAGGTCTTCTTTTACTTCATTTAATGCATAGCTCGAGTCTGTGAGCAGAGTTGCTGCGGCCCTGTTCACGCCCGGCCGTATACATCCTCCAGCCGCACGATGTCGTCTTCGCCGAGGTAGCTGCCTGACTGCACCTCGATCAGTTCCAGCGGAACCTTGCCGGGGTTGCGTAGGCGGTGCACCGCGCCCAGTGGCAGGAACGTACTTTCGTTTTCCGCCACCAGAAACACTTCCTCATTGCGGGTGACTTCGGCCGTGCCGGAAACGATCACCCAGTGTTCCGCGCGGTGATGGTGCTTCTGAAGGCTCAGGGCGGCGCCCGGTTTTACGGTGATGCGCTTGACCTGGAAGCGTTCGCCCATGTCGATGGAGTCGTAACTTCCCCACGGGCGATATACCTTGCGATGAAACATGTGTTCCTGTCGGCCATCCGCCTTGATCTTGTCGACCAGCTTCTTGACCTCCTGCACACGCGCTCGTGGCGCCACCAGTACGGCGTCGGGCGTGTCCACGATCACGATGTCTTCCAGGCCCAGTGCCGCGACCAGCCGCCGTTCCGTGCCACGCACGAAGCAGTTGCGGCTGTCGATTGCGATCACGTCGCCTTCCAGGCGGTTGCCATCATGATCACGTTTCGATGCCGCCCACAGTGCATCCCACGAGCCGATGTCGCTCCACGCGCAACTGACCGGCAGCACCGCGGCACGGGTGGTTTTTTCCATCACCGCGTAATCGATGGAGTTGTCGGGCGATGCGGCGAAGGCATCCTTGTCGATGCGTACGAAGTCCAGATCGTACTTCGCCATGTCGAACGAAGCCTTGCTGGCCGAATGCATCTTTGGTGCGTGCTGTTGCAGTTCCTCCAGATAGCGGGACGCTTTGAACAGGAACATGCCCGAATTCCACTCGTAGTCGCCGGCCTCGACGTATTGTTGCGCCTTGTCGGCATCGGGTTTCTCGACGAAGCACTCGACCCGGAAGCCGGCACCACCCAGTGCCTCCGCGCGCTTGATGTACCCAAACCCGGTTTCAGGGCCTTCGGGGCGGATGCCGAATGTCACCAACCAGCCCTGCTCCGCAAGCGGCATGGCTTTTTTCACCGCTTCGGCGAAGCTGGCGGTATCGCCAATCAGATGATCGGCCGGCAACACCAGCAGCGTCGCGTCCTTGTCCTTCGCCAGCGCCTGCCATGCGGCCAGCGCAATCGCCGGCGCGGTGTTGCGCGGCATGGGTTCCAGCAATATCGAAGCTCCCGAAACCTTGAGTTCCCGCAACTGTTCGGCCACGAGAAATCGGTGATCTTCGCTGCACACCACGACCGGTGCCGCCGCATCGTCCAGCCCGCGCGCGCGTTGCACGGTCTGCTGGAACAACGTCGAACTTCCAGCTAGTGCGAGAAACTGTTTCGGCAGGTTCTTGCGCGAAAGCGGCCACAGGCGCGTGCCGCTGCCGCCGCTCAGGATGACGGGGATCAACATGGAAAGTTCCCTGAAAGAACAGGTCGCCAATGTAGCAGGGTGCGGTGGCTGCGCGGAATGCTTCAGCGCATCCAGCAACGGCTGAACGGTTGCAAAAGTCATCGCCCGGCTGGAGCACTGCACAGCCTATAATGCATCCCTTCCCGAATAGCCTGCCCAAGGACACGAAGCCCATGCGCCTTCGCCAAATCGCCATCGTTTTGCCAACGTTGCTTGTTTTCGCGCTGGCCGGGTGCGGATCCAGTCAGCCCGGCAATAACTCTGCGGAGGGCGATAAGGCGCAGCCAGCCAAGGCCACCGGGCCCGTTGCACAGACTAAGCATTATCACGCTGAACTTGCTTTGGCCGGCTCGCCGGCAGTGACCTCCGATGGCAAGGACGTTTTGGTGACGGTGAATGTAACCAATGATGGCCCCGTGCCGTTTGGTACCCAGGCGACGGTCGCCAACAACGTGAATCTGGGTGCGCACAGCATCGACACGAGCGGCAAAGTCGTGGACAACGATTTGGCGCGCGGCACCATGCCGGAAGTTGCGCCGGGGGCGACGGTCAAGGCAACGATCCTGTTGCCGGTGGACAAGATGCTGGACCACGGTGCCCAACTGATCCCGGTCGAAGAGGGCGTGGCATGGTTCGATCAGTGGGGAACCAAACCACTGGTTGTGGGTCCGTTCAAGGCATGCAGCAGCACCTCGATCGGCAATATCTGCGACGCGTCAGGCAAACCCCTGCCGGTTCTTCCGGCTCAATAGCAAGCCAGCATCATTGCAGTTGGTTGTGTTGCCCCGGACTGATGCGGGGGTGCATGATCGACGGTTCGCAGTTCACGACAACGATCAACAGGGTCGCCGAACCTCGCGTTTATGGGCAAGAAACCGTCAAGCCAGCCTGACCAACCCAAGCCGGACGTGGACGCGCTGATGGAGCAGATCCGCGCGGAGATCGGCCAACAGCCCGCGTCCTGGCAAGGCATTGCTGATCCTGCGGAATCAGCGGTGGGTCGGTCTTCGGCCCCGGCATTGAGTGCGGACGAAATCATGGCACGCGTGCATGCCGAGGTCGCACGGCGGCGGGCCGGCCATGCCGGATCCGATGGGGCGGCCGGATCCATGCCTCCGCTTGCTCCCAGCGCGGTCGCCGAAGATCCATTGCCGCGTTGGCAGCCGGTTGCGGCGCGCCTTCGGGATCAGGCGCAGTACGTCTTGAGTGACTTTCTGCGATTCAATGATGCCGATTTCATCGAGGTTGCATACGAGAAGTTGCTGCGACGTTCTGCCGATCCGGAAGGATCAGAGGGTTATTTGAGCGCTTTGCGTTTGGGTGCGCTCGGCAAGGTGGAAATCCTCGGGCTGATCCGTTTTTCCGAGGAAGGCCGCAGGGAATCGGTACATGTGGATGGCCTGTTGTTGCCATACAAGTTGCACCGCTGGCGGCATGTACCTGTGATCGGCTGGTTCCTTGGCCTCGGCATGGCGGTTTGGCGGTTGCCGCGCCTGGCGCGGAGATTGCAGGGCATGGAGGCGGCCGCTGCCCGCGAAGCACAGGAACTCGGACGGCTCCTGAATCGTGTCGAGGAGGGGGTCAAGGCGCGGTTTGCCGATGCGAACGCCACAATCGACACCGCGCGTACCGAATTGGCGCAAGCCGTGATGTCGCGCGTGGAGGGGTTGCGTGGGGTCGCGGCACGCGTCAGTGCATTGCAGGTGTCACTGGAATCAACCAGCAATACCTTGCAGGCAAACGCAACAGGGCTGCAAGACAAAATCGGGGCCATGTCGGCTGCGCTGCAAGCAAGTGATGCTCAGCACGCCGAGGCTTTGCAGGCGAGCGCAGCGGGGCTGCAGGACAAAATCCGGGCGGTGTCGGCTGCGCTGCAGGCGAGTGATGCGGAGCGTGCATCGCAACACGCATCCGTGGAAGCAACATTGGGGGCGCATGAGAGGCGTCATGCCGAGCTTGCCGAAGCAATGGATGCCCTTGACGTGGCCAATGCGGAACATCTGCGCAATCACAGGGAAGCGGCTGCCCGCCTGACGGTACACGACACCGCGCTGGCCCGGCTGGAGGAACAGACGCGCAGTGATCATCGTGCCCTGCGCGCTGTGTTGGACCGGTTGACTGTTTTCCTGGATGCATCCGCGCGACAGGCCCACAAGGCTTCGGAAGGGAACGACGACGAGCCGTCTCTGGAGGAACAGTACGCATCCTTCGAGCAGACCTTCCGGGGTGAGCGTGAGCAGATCAAACTACGCGCGGCGCACTACCTTGGCACGCTTGCGGGCGCGGGCATCGATCCCGGTGATGAAGGCGTTGTCCTCGACTTGGGCAGCGGCCGCGGCGAATGGCTGGAAGTGCTGGCCGAACACGGATACCACGGTCGCGGTGTGGATTCCAACCGTGGCATGCTGAAGGCCTCCGAAGCCCGTGGCCATGAAGTCGTGGAGGCGGATGCGCTCGATTATCTGCGCGCACAACCGGATGGATCGTTCGCTGCCATCACTTCCATGCATATGGTCGAGCACCTGCCGCATTCCGTGGTGATCCAGTTGCTTGACGAAGCGTTGCGGGCGTTGCGCCCCGGCGGTGTGTTGATTCTGGAAACCCCCAACCCCGAAAACGTGCTGGTTGGTTCCTGCATGTTCTACATGGACCCGACACATTTGCACCCGATTCCACCGCCATTGCTTCAGTGGACGGTACAGGCGCGGGGCTTCGAGCAGGTCGAGATCGAACGATTGAGCGACGACCGGGGTTCGCCCGATCTGGCGCCAGTTTCCGAAGATGTCCCGGGCTCGGCGCAGATCAACCAGATGGTTGCCTGGTTCACGGCGGCTCCGGATTACGCGGTGGTTGCGCGGAAACCGACCAACCTAGCAGAGCGCGTACATTGAAACGGTCTGCAGGTGGTTTCTGGGTTCGTTCGTTTTGAGTTGGCTGGCCGCCCGCCATCGGCCAGGAATCCAAGCGGTATGGCGCTGTGGTTTCACGCTTTCAATGTGACGGTTTGGCGAATGTCTCAAGCCATATCGGCTCGCTGACGCCGTACGTTGTCAAACCACGCCGAAAGTTCTCCCAAAAGCCCTGCGTATAGGCATAATGCGCTTCAACGAGAAACAGCTTTCGATATCTTTCCGGATGTTTCTTGAGCAGCAACGCGTCCTTCTCGAAGAAAACAGCGCGCGCCGCATGCGATTCTCGCTCGACGCTCCGGGGTTGGGCTGGGTGGAAAACCTCCACGTCGGCTGCGAAAGGAACCTGCCCAAGCAATTGCATACGCCACCCGAAGTCGGTGTCTTCGCGAAAATGCGGGCGGTCGAACGCGACGTCAAAGCCGTTCAGTTCCTGGAATATCGCGTTGCGCACCATCAGATTGGCGGTCATGAACCCCAGCCCGCGGCACCCGACATTCGTGACAGGACGCCATTCAGGGTCATCGGGATGGTCCGAGCGGATGATCCCTTCCACGCCGACCACGTTAGGTGAGTGAAACCAGGGCTTTGCGTTCGACAGCCAGTCTGGTTGCGGCTCGCAGTCGTCGTCGGTGTACGCGATCACCTGGCCACGCGCGAGAAAGCCACCCAAATTGCGGGCCGACACCGCGCCCTTTACTTCGCTGTGCACATAGCGCAGCGGAAAACCGTGATCGGAGTTCGCCTGAGGCCACCGTTCTCGCGACTGGTCGACTACGATGACCTCGAAGTCACGCTCCCACTGTGCGGCCAACTTGGCCATGAGCCGATCCAGTTTGGAGTGTCGTTCGTATGTGGGAATGACGACCGTGAAGTAAGGCCGCGGAGGGGCAGCGTTCGCTTGGCTAGATGTGAGCAGTAACCCCAGGGCTGGAGAAATTCTCTCCCACGCGTAGAAATCTTCCACGGTGCGACGCGCGACCGCAGCGCAACTCTGGCATCGCATGGGGTCCCCCAGTAGCTCGCCCAACGTGATGCTGAAATCCTCAAGGGTTGTCAACACGAAAGGCGGAGCGGAGGCATAGTCAATGCCACGTGCACCCACAGCGGTAGAAACGACAGGCAAACCCGCAGCCATGAAATCGAACATCTTGATGCTGGTGCCAGAGCCCTGCGCCAATGGGTTGAGCGCGACATCCGCGGCGGTCATCCAATCGCGCTTGTGATCTTCATCGAGAACGCCGAGAGCGGCTACGTTCGGAGCCAGTGCAGTGCGGGCCATGGATTCGCAGCACCCGCCGATGATCGCAAAACCGACATCCGGCATCAGTGGCGCCAGATGTTCGTTGATGAAGCGGGCCGCGTCGTTGTTCGGCCCGTAGCCGGAACCGACAAAGAGTGCCAGGGATTGCTGTGTGACCCCAAGCACGCGTTTGACACTTGCACGCTGTTCGGGTGAAGGCAACGCGTGCCCGAATGCAAAAATCCCATTGGGAACAACGCGGAGCTTCACCCAATCGAGGTCGTACAGTCGGTGAAAGGTTTCGCGGTCTTCGTGCGAGCAGGCCAGTACTAGGTCGGCCCGGCGGCAGATCGCGTATTCGGTTTCGGCCACATGTTTGATGAGCGGCGCCGCTTGGGGCAGATCGTCGTACAGCGTGGTCCTCAGTAGTGCCTCGACGTTCTGCGAATCGTAGACAATTAATTGCTGCGAACGCAATGCATCGGCAATTGGCGGAAAACACCAGGGATGGCTGAACACCACCACGTCCGCAGTCGCGATGTGCTCGCGTGCAACGCGCAGGTAATCCGGTGAGAGGTGCACCTGGTCGGCAAACGCGATGTCGATGACGGTGCGGCCGTCCAGTTGTTGCGAGAGTTCCGCTGCCGCAGCGTGATGTTCTGGCGACAGTGGCACCACGATTTCACGTAGGCCAGGCGTGATTTGCTGATTCCAGTACGGCTCCCCCGGCCAATCATAGCTGCCGACGTAGGTGCACTGAATATTCGACCCCAGCGCATGGTACAGGCCAAGCAACCGTTGCCTGCCGCCGCCGACGGCGGGAATGATCGGCTGCATGTCTACGACCGTGACCTTCATTCCCTGTGGTCCTTGCTCAAAAGCGGATCCATACCTAGATCACCCCAAAGTCGGTTCCGCCACAATATCAATATGGTCGCTATGCCGTGCGTAGAAGGCTTCCATTACGGCCGCCGTGTCGGTTCCGCATTCGGTAATGCTGCCGTCACGCGTGATTACGCCCAATTTGTACCCCAAATTGACAAAAAACGCCAGATAGTCGACAGCCCCGCAACCCGAGAACGCGGGTAGGGACTTAGGACTGAACTCGCTCACTATAATGGGCTTGCAACGAAGGATTGTTTCTTTTAATCCACAAAGAGCCAAATATTCAGCGCCCTCTACATCAATCTTGACGAAGTCGATACTTGTGTTCGGGTCAACCAAGGTATCTAGCTTCATGCAAGGTACGATGGATCTTGCTTCCAAAACACCCGTATCCGAGTCTGCTTTCGAGGTCGTTCCGTTGGACTCGCCTGCATTGAGAATCAGCAAGCCGGTGTGATCACTGGCTGCTACTTGAGCCACCTCAATATTATCGAAATTGTTCTTGAGTCGGCTGGCTTCGAGCAATTTGGTGTTCGATGGATTCGGCTCCACTGCCAGTACGTGCCCATTACCTCCCACAAGTACTGTTGACAAAATAGTGTAGAAGCCTATGTTGGCGCCTATGTCTATGATTCGCATACCTGGCCTCAGGTAGCGCTTGAATACGGCAACGACGTCCGGTTCGTAATTGCCGGACAGAACAGAGCGGCCAATTACAGGGTCTTGCTCGTTTACGTAAAGCGAAGCACCGTTAACGTCTGCTATTCGAATGTCCTTCAAGTCAAGCTCGTGCGAAAACATGCCTCGTTTCGAAAATTCTGCCGAGCCCAAATAAGACCGCACGGTAGATGATAGTTCCGCACCCAGCCTCGCTTGATGATAGCGCCACTCATCCGATCCCGGGTTGCGGCCAAGAATAAGCCTGAAACAATAGTAGATATCCTTTTCAGAGGTTAGATCACTCCAATGAGAGTAGTTCCGGTCTGGATTAACCTTGGTGAGGTTAGAGCTTTCTGCGTTCATAGAGGGGCCTTGTTGACGCACGAAAGGCGTGATCGTGCGCGTAGTGGAAGGCGCGCTGTTCACACTTATCGCGCCACGGTTGTGCGACATTTAGCGGAAGAATTGGATATCTGCAAAGGCTTTCAATCGAGCCACTGATGCAGGCCAATTAACATTCTTCGACCATTCTCTGCCATGCTCACCAGAGCGGGCCGCTAAGGGGTGATCCGAAGAAAATTCGTCAATGGCCGCCGCCAGTGCTCTAGGCGCTGGTTCGGTCACCCGACCCGCTTGGGTCAGGGAAACAAGGTCGGCAGGCGTCCCGGAATCGCTGCATGTAATGACTGGCTTGCCGCTGCGGAAGGCTTCCAACGTGATGTAACCGAAGTCCTCCATCAGTGGGACGAAAGGCACGGCCAAGGCATTCGCGTACTGTTCAATGCATTCTTCATTTGAGATGCGGCCCAGGAAGCGTATGCGTGGGTCGCCGGCAGCGCGTTCTAGGAATTTCTCGTAGTCCTCGCCCACGCCTGCGATGCGCAGCTCGACGTCGGACTTAACGTGACGCATTGCGTCGACAAGCAGACCTATGCGTTTCCAGCGGTGGAGTCGTCCGGGCAGGAACAGGTAATTGTCGAAACGGCCGGTATGGAAATCATCACGCAGCAAACCGGGGTACAGGACTTCGCCGTCGAGGCCGTTGTAGTGGCGCAGGCGTCGAAGCGTCTCGTCGCCATTGGTGAATATGCGTGCCACTCTGTCTGGCGCAAGTAGTCCCGTGTCGAGTTTCTGGATGCGCGCACGGTTGCGCAGCAGAGTTTCGTCCGGCGCCGGAAATTCGAGATCGAACATGTCGTAGAACACCCGGATCGTGTGCTGTAGGTAGCACAGATGGTGCGGGTGCCGCACGGCGTAGGATGGTGCTTTGCTTGAAATGACCAGATCGTACTGGGAAACGTCGAGGTCGTAGCAGGACAGGTAGGTTTCGAGGATACCTTCGAAGGTCGACTCGTCGGCTCCGATCTGAATCTTGTCCACGGCCCACCCCTGATCGCGGAGGGCTGCGCAAAAACCTTCGTGGAATGCTTCAGCACCGCCACGTTCACCGGACTTGGGTTCGACTGCTAGAAACGCGACTTGTCGTGACGGCACCCTGATTTTGCTCCGTTCCAGTTGACGCTATCGAATAGGAGGTCGATTCGACGAGATTTCGCGAGCCGATTGACAACGTAACAAAGTCGCGCAAAGAACGCGCCAAACCTAGGCCTTGCCCCACCTAGCACTCTATTACGGATTACCGTTGTCGCCAAGTATTTGGTCAGGCGGTGGATGAGAATCGATGCGAAGTCGCCCACCCAGGCACGGCGTTGGACGATGGCGGAACGTTCGTGGATGCACAGACCGCCAAACCGCTGGCGTTCCCGCGGCGTGCCGCCGCGTTGGCGATCCGCGGCAATGTGTTGGTAGATGCGTTCCAGGCTGATCGCTACCCCGTCCGTTCCGACAATCTGCTCGGGACTCCAATCCTCGCGCAAGCGCGCCTCGACGGTTGTCCACGTCGCGGCGTCGATGCGCGGCAGCGCACTGGCGGTATGGCGGCGTTGCGTGGCTTGGCGTGGTGCGTGTCGGTGATCTAGCCATCACCCTTCAAGGCATTGCGACGCAGCTCCCGGCCGATCGTGCTGGCCGCGCGTCGCAGTTCGGTCCAGATCGCGTCAAGCGACCAGCCTCCGTTCCGCAACCACTGAATCGGGTAACGTTCCTCTTGGCTCAGGTGCGCGTAGCTCATATGCAACTCCACTTGCCGGTGAAGCGGCGCAGGCTGCCGCACCTGCGCCGCTGCCTTGGGTCAGGTGTTGCACTTCAGAATTGAATTCGCCGGCCAACATCAAAACCGTCAGATTGTACGGATCATTTCGCCGAGCTCTGCCGTCTTGTCTTCAAGTAGTTGCGGATTTCCACGTGTTTCAACGTTCAGTCGCAGCAGCGGTTCGGTGTTGGATGTGCGCACGTTGAACCGCAATTCCGTGAATTCCATGCTCAACCCATCCGTATGATCCTCTGCAGGGTTGCAGCTGGCGTAACGGTTGCGGATGAGGCGCAGCGTTTTCGCGGGGTCAGCGACCTGGAAGTTGATTTCCCCACTGCAGGGATAGGCCTGCATGCGTGACTCCACCATTTCGGCCAGAGGCACCCCGGTATGGCTGATGCGCTCCGCAATCAGCAACCAGGGGATCATGCCCGAGTCGCAGTACGAGAATTCGCGGAAGTAGTGGTGGGCGCTCATTTCGCCACCGTAAACAGCGTCTTCGGCTCGCATGCGCTCCTTGATAAATGCATGGCCGGTTTTGCTCATGACGGGGATGCCGCCGGCAGTGTGGACCATGTCGATGGTGTTCCATGTCAGGCGCGGATCATGGACGATGCGGCCTCCGGGGTGCTTCTCCAGCAGCTGTGATGCGAGCAACCCCACCAGATAGTAGCCTTCGATGAAACGTCCGCCGCCATCGAAGAAGAAACAGCGGTCGAAATCGCCATCCCAGGCGATGCCCAGTTCGGCGCCATGTTCACGCACCGCCTGCGAGGTTGCGGCGCGGTTGTCGGGCAGCAACGGATTCGGGATGCCGTTGGGGAAGCGCCCATCGGGTTCGTGGTGGATTTTGATGAACTCGAATGGCAACAGCGCTTCGAGTGCGTCGATCACCTGACCCGCGCCTCCGTTGCCGGCGTTGACGACGATTTTGAGGGGGCGCAAGCCGTCCGCGTTTATGTAGCTCAGCAAATGCTGCACGTACGCATGCTTGTCCGGGTCGCCGCGATTGGGTGCGTGATCAAGTGATTTGGGTTGCAACCCGGTCGAAGCGAGACGGCCGATTTCGTGGAGGCCGGAGTCACCGCTGATGGGGCGCGAGCCTTCGCGCACCAGCTTCATGCCGTTGTAGTCCATGGGATTGTGGCTGGCCGTGACCATGATCCCCCCGCCGGCGCCGCGATGTGCGGTTTGGAAATAGACCTCTTCGGTACCGCACAAACCGATATCGATGACCGCGCTGCCAGCGTCGTTCAATCCTGCCGTAACGGCTGCCGCAAGTTGGGGGCTGGAGAGGCGCACGTCACGACCGACCACCACGTTCTCGCATCGCAGGGTGTCCGCGAAGGCGCGCCCTATACGCCATGCAACATCTTCATTCAGCTCGTCGGGGATCCGGCCACGAATATCGTATGCCTTGATGCAGCTGAGCATGTTTCCTTCCTTTTGGGTCAACGCGGGCATACTCACGACGTTCCACCCCCGCCGCTTGATCGCTGCGAGGTCGGGTGTTGCGACGGGTCGGGAGGCAGAGGTCGTGATTGGCGTTGTAACCGGAAGTCGACCTGCTCCAGCAATTTGCGATTGGTCGCGATCAGGTCGGCAAGCAGACCGATCATGAAGGCCAAGCCGCCGAGCAGGATGCACAACGCTGCCAGGATCAATGATTGGACATGGCCGCCGCCGTCACCGGCGAAAAAGTAGCCCAGATAGCGTGTCCCGAGAGCGATGCCGACCAGCGTCAATATCGCGCTGGCCCACATGAACAGCGCCAGTGGCCGATAGATGACGAACACCCTGATGATCGTCACGAGCGAGCGCTTGACGTAATTCGGGATGCTCCTGACCAGTCGCGATGGGCGCAGGTCGGGATTGGTACGGATGGGAACCGACACCACGGCGAGGTTGCTCAAGCCCGCCTGGATGATGGTTTCCAGCGTGTAGGTGTAGGCGTTGAATACGTTGAGGCGCATCGCGGTTTCGCGTGTCATCGCGCGAAACCCGCTGGGTGCGTCGGCAACATCGGTCTTGCTTGCGATGCGCACGGCCCAGCTTCCGAACCGCTGGAGTTTCTTCTTGATCCAGCTGAAGTGCTCGGTCTGGGCGATGGGACGTACGCCGATCACCATGTCCGCACGGTGCTCGAGAATCGGGCGAACCAGCAGCGGGATGTCGGCGGCCTCGTACTGGTTGTCGGCGTCGGTATTGACGATCACGTCGGCGCCATGTTGCAAAGCTGCATCGATGCCGGTCATGAAGGCAGTGGCGAGCCCACGGTTGACTGGGTGGCGGATCACGTGATCGACGCCAAGCTTGCGCGCGAGTTCGGCGGTGCCATCGGTGGAACCGTCGTCCACAACCAGCCACTCCACGGTGTCAAAGCCTTCGACTGCGCGAGGCAAGGTCGCCAACGCGGCTCCGAGCGTGGCGGCCTCGTTGAGGCAGGGGATCTGGATGATCAGCTTCATGCCCGGCGCCTCGTCCCGCGGGTCAGGTAGCGAGCGTGTCGCCAAGCGCGGCGAACAGGTCCAGCGCCCCCGGGTTCGCCAGCGCATCGGTGTTCTTCACTGCTTCACCATGGATCACCGCGCGCACGGCCAGTTCGGAAATCTTGCCGGAGATGGTGCGCGGGATGTCGGTGACCTGCAGGATCTTCGCGGGTACGTGGTGCGGGCTGGTATTCGTGCGGACTTGTTTGCGGATCCGGTCGCGCAGGGCATCGTCGAGCGTGACCCCGTCGCGCAGCCGCACGAACAGCACGATGCGTTCGCTGCCTTGCCAGCGTTGGCCGACCGCGACGGATTCCAGCACTTCGGGCAGTTGTTCCACCTGCCGGTAGATTTCCGCGGTGCCGATGCGCACGCCGCCGGGATTGAGGGTGGCGTCGGAGCGGCCGTAGAGGATGATGCCGTCGTGTTTGGTCAGTTCCGCGCGATCGCCATGGCACCACACGCCGGGCACCTTGGAAAAGTACGCCGCCCGGTATTTTTCGCCTTCGGGGTCATTCCAGAACATCACCGGCATCGAAGGGAACGGCGCGGCGCAGGACAGTTCGCCGGGTTGCTCGCGCACCGGCTGGCCGGCGTCGTCGAGGATTTCGACCTTCATGCCGAGGCCGCGGCACTGCAACTCGCCGCGGTACACCGGCAGCAGCGGGTTGCCGAGCGCAAAACAGGAGACGATGTCGGTGCCGCCCGAGATCGACGCCAGCTGCACGTTTTCCTTCACGTCGCGGTAGACGTAATCGAAGCTTTCCGGCGCGAGCGGCGAGCCGGTCGAGAGGATGGCTTTCAACGACGTGAGCTTGTGCGTTTCGCGCGGCTTCACGCCCATCTTGGCGGTCGCGTCGATCCACTTGGCGCTGGTTCCGAAGATGCTGATGCCGACCTCGTCGGCGAGATTCCACAACGCATCGCCGCCGGGGTATGTGGGCGAGCCGTCGTACAGCACTACCGTAGCGCCGACCGCGAGGCTGGACACCAGCCAGTTCCACATCATCCAGCCGCAGGTGG
>Ga0207707_10002088_pt1 | contig 18071 bp, 12 predicted proteins | sample KBSC83BmetaG_FD_184336 | JGI IMG/M metagenome (GOLD analysis project Ga0207707, IMG submission 184336) | Corn rhizosphere microbial communities from Kellogg Biological Station, Michigan, USA - KBS C8-3B metaG (SPAdes) (version 2) | ecosystem: Host-associated > Plants > Roots > Rhizosphere ...
CGGCCGGGAACGGCGCGTGCCTCGCCCCGCTGTGCGTCGCCCATCGCCCGTCGCCGATCGCCCACCGCCCATCGCCCATCCAGTCCAGCCCGCTAAACCCAACATGATCGCAAAAGATCTCGGCTTCGCCGTCCGAACCCTGCGCAAGCAGCCGGCATTCACGATCACCGCCGTCTTGACCATCGCGCTGGGTATCGGCGCCAGCACCGCGATCTTCAGCGTGGTCAACGCACTCCTCCTGCGTCCGCTCCCCTACGTGCAGCCTGATCGCTTGGCAACGATCCAGGCGGACCTGCGCACACGTCGTGTGTTCAACTTTCCCTGGCCTGGCGGTGACCTTCTCGACGTGAAGCAGCAGCTGACCGCGTTCGAGAGCATTGCCGGCATCAGCTCCGGGCCCACGGCGTTCGTCGGCGACGACGGAAAAGCAGAACAGATCGTGGCTGCGGGCGTTACACCGAATTTCTTCACCCTGCTCGGCACTAAAATCGCCTTCGGCCGGAATTTCGTCGAATCGGACGGCGCGCCGAATCCGCGCCGTACGGGGCCGCCTGATCCGAACGCGCCGCCTCCGCCCCGCCTGCCGGCCATGACGATCCTCAGCCACTCGTTCTGGATGAGGAAGTTCGGCGGGGATTCGGCGGTGATTGGAAAAACGATCCAGGTGAACGGCAACGGCGCCACCATCGTCGGCGTTGCGTCGCCGGATCTCAAGCTGGTCTTCCCGTCGGGAAGCGGCATCCAAGAGCAACCGGAGCTGTACCAAGTCTTTCGAATCGATTGGCCCACGCAGTCGCGCCTCGATGTCTTTCTCCGACTCATCGGCCGCCTCAAGCCCGACGCGAATCTCGGCACCGCTCAAGCGCAGGCCGACAAGCTCGCGGCGTATCTGCGCGACCTCGTTCCGATCGTAAAGGCGGCCAACCTCGGTATCCGCATCGAGCCGATGAACAAGGACATCGTCCGCGAGGTCCGCCCGGCGATTCTCGCGCTCATGGGCGCCGTCACGTTCGTCCTGCTGATCGCCTGCGCCAACGTTGCCAATTTGTTGCTCGTTCGTGCGGCGTCGCGTGAGCGCGAGCTCGCCGTACGATCCGCGCTTGGCGGCAGTCGCGGCACTCTCATCCGTCAGATGCTCGCCGAAAGTCTCGTGTTGGGAACCGGCGGCGCACTGCTCGGCCTCGCTCTCGCGAAGCTTGGAATCGACCTGCTGGTGAGCATCGCGCCGGCGAGCTTCCCGCGTGTCGACGACGTATCGATCGACGGTACGGTGCTGGGGTTCACGGTGGCACTCGCCGTCCTGTCGGCGCTGATCTTCGGCATTCTACCCGCGCTCAGAGCGTCACGCCCAAACCTGTCTCAAACGTTGCGCTCCGGTGGCCGGGCGCCGGGACTTCAGGCAGGGAAATACCTGCGTCACGGCGTCGTCATCGCCGAGGTGACGCTTTCCTTCGTGCTGCTGATCGGGTCGGGTCTCATGCTCCGCAGTTTCATGGTGCTCGAGAACGTCGATCCTGGCTTCGATCCGAAGGGTGTGCTCACGTTCACGGCGTTCAACAATCGCGCGCGCACGCCGGGAGAGTCGCAGGCCTACGGCAACACACTCGAGCGGCGCCTCGCCGCCATTCCCGGCGTCATCGGCGTTACTGCAGCGTCGCCGATGCCGCTCGACGGTCAGGACGCGAACATGCGCTGGGGCCCTGTCGCGGCCCAGAACGATCCTTCGCTGTTCCAACAAGCCACGACGCATATCATTCGCCCGAACTTTTTCGAGGCGATGCACGTGCGACTCATCGCCGGCCGCATATTCACGCCGGCCGAGAATGACACTTCTTCGCACGCGATCATGATCGACAAGGATCTCGCGGCGAAGGCGTTCCCCGGTCAGAGCCCCGCGTCGGTCGTCGGCAAGCAGATGTTCTGCCGGATCACCTCTCCAGAGGCGCAGATGTATCAGGTCGTTGGCGTCGTGGAGCATGTACGGCACCTGACGCTCACCAATCCGGGTCGCGAGGCCGCGTTCCTGCCGGAGGGGATGTTTGGATTCGGGGCGGCGAATCGCTGGGCGGTTCGCACCAAGGGTGACCCGTCGCGCGTCATGTCGGACGTACGCCGCGCGGTCGCCGACGTCGATCCCCTCGTGCCGGTCGGCGAGTTGAAGCCCATGAGCGATTACGTCGATCGCGCCATGGCCCCGACGCGGTTCTCGCTCGTTCTCATCGGGGTATTCGCGGCCGTGGCGGCGGTGCTGGCGGCGGTCGGGTTGTATGGCGTCCTCTCGACAACCGTCCGCCAACGTACCGCCGAGATCGGCGTGCGTATGGCATTCGGCGCGACGGGCGACAGCATCTTCCGCCTGATGATCGGTCAGGGACTGATTCTCAGCGGGATCGGCATCGTGGCCGGTTTGGCGGCGGCGCTGGCTCTGACCGGCGTGATGCAGAAGGCCGACATGCTCGTGTCGATCAAGCCCACCGATCCGATCACCTATGCGTCGATCGCCGTCCTGTTCGTGATCATCGCCAGTCTGGCGTGCTTTGTGCCCGCCAGACGCGCGGCTGCTCTCGATCCGAACGTAGCACTTCGCGAGGAATGATTCGTGGGCTTCGACCAATACCATGAGCCTCCGGAAGAACTTCCGGAGGCGAGTCGGACATTCGCCCGAATGATCGCGTCACTCACCGAAGAAGCCGAGGCGATCGGCTGGTACGAGCAGCGCCTCGCCGTTGAGAAAAACAAAGACGCGGCCGCGATCATGCGCAACGCGCAGCACGAAGAGATGAAGCACTTCGGGATGGACCTGGAGTTCCTGCTTCGACAAAAGCCCCAATGGCGCGAGACGCTGAAGGCCATCCTGTTCAAGGCGGGCGACATCGTGAAGCACGGCGACGCCGCCGAGGAAGCGAGTGATTAGGCAGTTCGGGAAGCGGTTCGGGCGCCGCGACACCCATGCCTTTGGAATCACCGCTCGCTGACCGTGTCTATGAACCGCGCGCACCGACAGTCCCAGCCTTCGTTCGTCGCTACATGGGCCGACCGCCGGCGCCGGCGAAGACGCTCCACGCGAATCAGGGTGAAAACCTCCGATTGCGAGATCGGGGCCTGTCCAGCCAATTGTCAGCGAAGTGACCAACCGGCGCCCTCATGAGTTGATCGAGTGAAGGATCAGTGAATCGGTCCTCCCACAAGGCGTGCGACGCGGCACTAGCGATACGCTCTTTCCGGAGTTCTAAACGCGTCGCATTCAGAGAGTTCTTCCATTCTTGATGGTCGCCCTGGCAGCATGCTCCGATCAACCGGCGTCACCAACCAAAGACCTACCGATACTCGCCCCAGCACCAGTCTCAGCCGCACAGAGAGAAATCGCCGCGGCAGTGCAGGGACGTCGCACCCGCGGGTTCGAAGACGAGATACTTCGAATGGAGGCTCGCGCGCCCGGTCTGGGCGGCGTTTGGCAGGACTCCTCAGGTGCGCCCGTCATCTATCTGAAGGACCTGTCGAACCGAAGCGCAGCGATGGCGGAGCTTCGTTCCTTTGCAGCCACGATGCCCGTCGCGGTGCCCTTCCGCTCGACGCTCGGGGTCGAAGATCGCACGATCGTGCTCCAAGGCCAGTTCGCCTTTTCCGAGTTGGTAGCCTGGACACACGAGATATCGGCGCATGTGAGAGCCCCCGGGTTTCTTTCGATCGATGCGGATGAGGGGCTAAACCGGGTACGGATAACAATCTCGAAGACCGCTCCCATTGAGCAATTCAGGGACGCAATCCGATCGCTGGGAATTCCCGACTCAGCTGTTGCGTTCGATCGATCAAGTCCCTTTGTGTTGACCAGCACGTTTCAGGACCACGTTCGGCCCACAGGAGGCGGATTACAGATCGCGACGACGAGTGGCGGGTTCTGCTCTCTCGGCTACAATGTAGACGTCCAGTTCTACGCTGAAGAAGGCTTCCTCACTGCGTCGCACTGTAGCGGGTACTTCAACGGCTTCACCGGGACGACGGTGTACCAGGCCACGACGACGTCCGGAAACGAAATCGGCACAGTGAGCATCAATCCGGCGTGGAATCTCACTAACTCGGATTGCCGCGGCGTCACCCTCTGCAATGACGCCGACGCGATGTATGTGCACTCCGCTGACACGTCGGCCGCAAGCTGGTCGAAGCGGATCTACTACGGTTCGGCCGGCAACAATAACAGCCCCGGGTCGACCACGATCATCAGTCAGTACACCGGGATTCACGTGCTCGGCTATGCGTGGGAAGGAATGACCGTGTACAAAGTGGGTCGCACTACTGGAGTGACGTATGGAACGGTCGCCAGCACCTGCGAGAATCCCATGATAGACAGCCTGACGGCGACTCCGAAAGTGATCCTGTGCGCAGATCGGGCAACCGGTATATCCGGCGGACACGGCGACAGCGGGGGGCCGGTCTACTATCCGCCCGTGTCGCCCGATCCGCCGTACGCTATCGGGCTGATGCTCAGCAGCTTTGCCACCTCTGTAAACAGCAATGACCAGTGCATCGCCGGCTGTCAGATTCTCTTCAGCGAATGGTATAATGTCCAGTCACATCTCAGTCGATATTTTTCGCCCTAGCTCACCACGTCGACGGCGGGTGGGTCGTCGTGCCGCGGCGAGGCTTTGGTTCGTCATCGCGTCCAATTGGCGCTACGTCGCAGGGATCTGCGCCATCTTACTGACGGCAGCTTGCCGAACGGACGTTGCTCCCGAGGCGGGCGCTTTTGCATTAGCCACCACCATCGAACCAAGCGCCGCGCACGTGGGGGACAATTTCTTAATCGTCGTGACTGCGACAAACGTCTCGAGCCAAGCCCAAATCGTCTCGCCGGATGCATGTTCGCCCGCGTTCCAGGTGTTCGACGTCAACGGTAGGCTGGTCGGAGGAGGCAGCCCCGGATTCTGTTTCGAGCCAACGACATCGATTAGTGTCGCACCGGGCGAGCAATACGTGGCCAAGCTCAGCTGGAGGGGCGACGTCCGCCGGGAGTCGGATCTTTCGTGGACGCCACTCGCCCCCGGCGCGTACACGGTAAAAAGCGATCTGTGTTGTGGGTTCGGTGAACTCGTACGCAATACACCAGGGAGCGTCCGCATTTCGCCCTGATCGGATCGAATTCTCCGCGCGCTCAGTGTCCGCGTTCTTAACGGCGGTGACAACGTTGTCGAGCGAGTAGCTGGCGGTACGGTGGTTGCGCCGGGGGGCCGGGTCTGAAGCGTCTTCCCTGCCTACGACCCGGAGCCCGCGGTGGTCGATAACGTGAACGAAATTCTCAGCGAGGCCGATTCAACGGATCGGCGGACCTTTCTCGCCCGTGCCTCCGTGCTTTCGTTGGCAATCCCGGCGGCCGGCGTCGCGCTCGTTGCCTGCTCACCCGCCGGCCGGCAACCACGCGTGGACTCGGCTACGCGCGCAGGCATGCCCGGGCGAAGCGGGGAAGCCCGACAGCCGCACAACTCAGACAGCCGGCTCGACTCCTCGGTTCTCAAGGGCGAGCACCGCGCCGGAACATCTGCGACCGGTTCCGCCACGCAGGGGGCACAAAGTCTTGCCTATCATCGCTGGGATCCGGCGCTCCCGCCCGTGTCGACCGCCGGGCGCATCCAGCTGAGCTGGCACGCCCGAGAGGCACCAGTTCGCATCTCCGACGACACCGTGATCGCCGGGTGGACCTTCGAGGGCGACATTCCCGGTCCGATCGCGCACTGCCGCGTCGGCGACACCGTCGAATTCACGCTCACGAACGACGTGGACATCCCGCATTCGATGGACTTCCATGCCGCGCAGATCGATCCGAAGCAGGCCTTCCGATCGGTGCCGAAGGGTCAGTCCGTCAACTTCACGTTCAAGCCGAAATATGCCGGCGCCTACATGTACCACTGCGGCACCGCGCCAGTGCTCATGCACATAGGCTCGGGTATGTTCGGCGCGATCATCGTGTCGCCGCGCGAACCGCTGCCGCCGGCGAAAGAGTTCGTCCTCGTCCAGAACGAGTACTACCTCTCGGATCCCGCGAACGGCCTCCGCGCGTCGGACTATCAGAAAATGCTGAACATGCTGCCCGACGTCGTGTGCTTCAACGGCCGGCCGAGCCAGTACATCAAGGACCCGATTCGAGTCAAAGTCGGCGACCGCGTGCGCTTCTGGGTCGTGAGCGCGGGCCCTTCTCACCCGTGCAACTTCCACGTGGTCGGCGAGCAGTTCGACCGCGTGTACGTCGGGGCCCCGCCCGCGAGCCCGCTCGTCGGCGTGCAGACCTTCACCGTCCCGCCGGGCGGAGGCATAGTCTACGAGCTCGTCTGCGACGTCCCCGGCGAGTTCCCCTTTGTGAATCACGGCTTTGGGCACGGGCAAAAGGGCGCCATCGGCATCCTGAACGTCGAGGCCTGAAACCGGCCGATTGCCCTAACCGTACTAGGGAGGTACGATAGCTTCCCGTACGGCACTATGGGAGTCGCGATGGCCGACAAAGACATCGATCTCATTCAGGGCACACTCAACGTGCTCATTCTGAAAACCCTCTCCCAAGGCCCGATGAACGGGTACGGGATCGCGCGCTTCGTTCGCGAGGCGACGGCCGGCGACATCGAAGTCGAAGAGGGCGCGCTCTATCCCGCGCTCCACCGGATGGAACACCGCGAGTGGGTCGCCGCCGAGTGGGGCGTGAGCGAAAACAATCGGCGCGCCAAGTACTATCGCCTCACACCGCTCGGCCGCCGAATGCTCCGCGCCCGGACGGAGAGCTGGGAGCGCCTGGTCGATGCCGTTGGGAAGGTGTTGTACGCCGAACCACGACGAGCCTGAGCGAACCATGCGACGCGACCACGATCCTTCGCCGACGCGCGAGCCTACCTGGCGACGCTACCTTCGCTTCCTGCGTCCGAATCCGGCCGCCGATCTCGACGACGAGCTGCGCGACCACATCGAATCGACCGTCGACGAACTCGTGGCGCGGGGAATGCCTCGCGACGCCGCCCGCGCCGAGGCGGCGCGACGCTTCGGCGACGTTTCGCGCGTGCGCGACCTCGTCCATCGTCTCGATGAGAGGCATTTCACCCGCCGAAACCGATTGGCCGTGCTCGAGACGGTCGTGCAGGACGTTCGGTACGCCGCCCGGGGGCTTCGGCGCAGCCCGGCGTTCACGATCGTCGCGACGATCTCGATCGCCCTCGGCATTGCCGCCAATGCCACCATCTTCTCCGTGGCGAACGCGCTGCTGCTGCGGCCGATTCCGGGAGCGAACGCCGATGGACTGGTGCGCATATACCAGAATCATCACAGTCCGTTTCAGTGGGACCAGCTCTCCTGGTACCGCGACCACAACCGCTCTTTCGACTACATCATCGGCGAGCGACATCAGTCGATGTCCTTCCGGCCGGCGCTCAATGCCGATGCAGAACGCGCTCGCGGGTCATTCGTCACGCGGGATTTCTTCCGCGCGCTCGGCGTGAGGATGGCGTTGGGTCGCGCGTTCGACAGCGATGACCGGGACGCGGCCGCTCCTCCGGTAGTAGTGATCAGCTACGCCTTTTGGCAACGCCGATTCGCTGGGGACTCGACCGTACTCGGTCGTACCGTCGCTCTCGCCGATCACCCCGTGACGATCGTCGGTATTGCCTCGCCGGCGTTCCGGAGCTCGGTGCTCGGCTGGACGCCAGACGTCTTCGTCCCGCTTTCGATCATGCCGGTGCTGACGGGCCAGTCTCTGGCCGATTTTGGCGGCAGCTTCTACACCACGGGTCGTCTGCGTCGCGGAATCGACATGGGGGCGGCTGAGGCAGAGCTCCGAGGACTGACTCGACAGCTCGTGATGACCGATACGGCGCGCTATGCCGGCATGACCGCACGCCTCGACCATATTCGCGGCGTCAACGCCGAGGATCGCGCGGGGTTTGCGGTCGGCTCGGCGTTCGTCATGAGCATGGTCGGTTTCGTCTTGCTGATCGGTTGCGCGAACGTCGCCAACATGCTGCTGGGCCGCGCCGCGACGCGCCGCACCGAGTTCGGCGTGCGGCTGGCTATCGGCGCCAACCGGCTACGGTTGGTCCGCCAGCTGCTCACTGAAAGCCTGATGATCGCGGCGATCGGAGGAGTCGCGGGTTTCGTCGTGGCGCGCGCGCTCACGAGAGCACTCCCGTCGCTTTTGCCTCCCGAGGCTGGTCTCGACAACACGTTTCTCCAGCCCGACGTCCGCGTCGTGGCGTTTACGTCCGTGCTGTGTATCCTGACGACGCTCGTCTTTGGTCTTGCCCCGGCGCTCCGCGCTGCGTCGACCGATGTCATCGCAATGCTCAAAGGCTCCGACTCTCGCGTTCGCAGAATCAGACGCCGCGGTGCGCTCGTCGTCGGCCAGGCAGCGCTCTGCGTGGTCCTGCTCGCGGTCGCGTCGCTCTTTTTGCGGAGCTTGGCGAGCTCGCGAACGGTGGATCCGGGCTTCCGCGCCGAAGGTGTCGTGGACGTCGACATCGATCTGGCGCTCCTTGGTCCCGCGGCCAATCCCCCGGCGATGTTCGCGCGGATCATTCGCGAAACGTCCGCCATGCCCTCGGTGAGCTCGGTGACGCTGGCGGCCGTGGTGCCGCTCACCGGAAGCAATATGGAATCGCGCGCTATTCCGGAAGGAACGGTCGTGCGCGATCGGCGAGCCGGGTCGATGGTCTATTTCAACGTGGTTGGACCAAGGTTCTTCGCGACGCTTCAAACGCCGATTCTTCGCGGTCGCGAATTCGCGGACGCCGACGACAGCACGTCCACCCCAGTTGCCGTGATCAATGAGACGGCCGCGCGGCGCTTGTGGCCGAACGGCGATCCCCTCGGCAAACGATTCGAGTGGGGCGACGGGCGGCTCTATCGAGTCGTCGGAATCGCGCGCGACGCCAATTACGTGATGCCTGGCGAATCGCCCAAGGCGACCGTTTACCTTCCGTTCGCCCAAGCGGGCCATCGCGCCGAGATGACGCTGCAAATGCGCACGACGACGGACGTCGCGACGATGCGACGGGCGATCTGGGCACTGGTGCGCGACGTCGCCCCGCAACTACCGCCGCCTCCGGTTGTTCGCATGGTCGACGACATGGCGATCACGCTGATCCCGGTGCGGCTCGGCGCGATGTTCCTCGGGGCCTTCGGCGCGCTCGCGCTGGTGCTCGCCGCCGCCGGCATCTACGGGGTGGCGTCATACTCCGTCTCGAGGCGAACGCGCGAGATCGGCATACGTGCGGCCCTCGGCGCCACCCGAACACGCATTATCACAATGGTTCTCTGGGAAAACGGTCGCCGCGTCGCCGCCGGAACCGCGATCGGACTCGCCGTGGCGATTCTGATCGGGATCGGGTTGAGTAGCGTTCTCTACGGAGTTCGCGCCGTCGACCCGGTTGCACTTGGCGGCGCAATGATGGCCATCGCCGTTGTTGCGGCTGTTGCATCGTTCGGTCCTGCCCGCCGCGCGGCGAATGCTGATCCGGTTAGGTCGATTCGATCCGAATAGTCGCTCTATCGGGACGCCGTTGGAACCGAATGACGCAGAGAGCGCAGAGGAGCAGAGGACGCAGAGGGAGCGCTACCGGCGTCTGAGCCACTTCACCCAACGAGCCCGGACGATTCTTTCTTTGGAACTGACGCTCGGGATGCCTCTTGTGGCCTCTTGAGCGGCAGTTCCCAAGAAACCGCGGCTCGTGGTCCGACGCGCCTATTCGCTGCATGGAACTCCTCTGCTTCTCTGCGTCCTCTGCATCCTCCGCGCTCTCTGCGTCATTCAGTTCCAACGGCGTCTCGATAGAGAGCCCACCTCGGGACAGCCGAAACTTCACTCCGCCCTGATCGCCCCCATGAACGCCGTCGCCCGTGCCCCCGCCGGCCCCGGCGACTTTGGCCCCGGCAATCCGACCAGGGGCGCGACACGCAGCCAGATGAACGTCGGCCCCGGCGCGAAGAGCGCGTTCCGCGCGCCGCGGCGCCAGGTCTCGATATCAAAGAACTGGAACGTCGCCCGGAACCCCGCTCCGTCCGCGAGCTGCACGAAGTTCACGCTGCCGGCGCCGGGCACTCGCTGAGAGCCGGTGACCTCATAGGTTCCGTTGTCGAACACCAGCACGGTCAGATTCGCGGCGCGAGCTTCGGCGATCGAGACCAGCGAGCCGAGGTTCATCACCATCGACCCATCGCCGTTGCAGACGATCACGCGGCGCTCGGGCTGGGCCAGGGCCAGCCCGAGTCCCATAGAGGTCGCGTGGCTCATCGCCGACGGCACGAGCACCAGATCGAGCGGGCCTTGCGGCATCGTCATCCAATCGCGCGCCGGCGTCATCGTCGTGATCACTACGTCGTCCTTGCCGCGCAGCTCGTGGACGACGGCCAGCGCCTCCTTTGCCTGCATCATCTCAAGCCTTCCCCTCGGCGACGACGATCGCGCCAGCTGTACAGCCGGCGCGCGTCGCGGCAAAGTGTTCCGCAATCACCGGAAACTGGTTTGGCGCCGTGATCAGCTTGTAGTCGATCTTCCACGCGTCGAGCGTCGGCTCCGTGAACACCAGGCAGGTGTCTCCGGGTAGCGTGTCCTGGTTCAGGTAGCTGCGATATCCAATGATCGCGAACAGCGGAAGTTTCCAGTCGTGGATTGCATTGCGAATGGCGTCGCCCGATTCGAACAGGCCAGTACACTGAATCATCACCAGCGGACTGGCGCCGCCCATGTAGAGGCCAGCCGCGACCTGCCACGCTTCGCCCTCGCGACAGACCCGAACCAGCTGGGTCGCCCCGCGCTGTTCGATCGCACCCTGCCACTGGCCAATCGTGCTGTCCGGCACGGTGACGACGTGCGTGACGCCGAGTGACTCGAGAAGTTCCGCGATCTGCTCTCCGGAGAACACGCAATAGCCTCAGTTCGTCTTCGGCGAGCCGCCGGCCAGCACGAGATGCTCGATGAAGAACTCCATCATGCGCTGCGAGTTCAGCGCCGAGTGCCCTTGATCCGGACCGACCTGTACGTCGAAGCTCTTGCCCGCGCGTTGCAATGCCTGAATCAGCTGCATCGCGTTCGACGGGTGCACGTTGTTGTCCGCCGTTCCGAAGTAGAGCATCAGTCGGCCGCGAAGATCGTTGACGTATGTCATCGCCGACCCTTTGTCGTAGCCATCCTTGTTCTCCTGGGGCATCCACATGTACCGCTCGGTGTAGATCGTATCGTAGTTCCGCCAATCCGTCGGGGGCGACGCGGATGATGCCGCGGCGAACACGTCGGGGTGACGCAGGAGCTCCATGACCGCCGTGTAGCCGCCGTACGACGTTCCGAAGATGCCGACGTGATTCTTGTCGATGTACGGCCGGCTCCAGAGCGCCTTCACGCCTTCGGCCATGTCGTCGATCTCGGTTTGTCCGAGCTTCAGGTAGAGCGCGTCGAGCTGACGGCGTCCCATCCCCGGTGTGGCGCGTGAATCGAGGTTGAGCACGATGAATCCGTACTCGGTCAGCGCGCTCGGAACCTGGAAGCGTTCCGTCGCCGTGTTGCTGGCCGACGCCGGGCCGCCGTAAACGGTGAGAAGCACGGGATACTTCTTGCTCGGATCGAAGTTCGACGGATAGGAAAGCATTCCGTGAAGGGTCGTCTTTCCGTCTGCCGCGGTGAACGCGTACATCTCGACCTTCTTCAGTCCCAGCTCGTTGAACCGCGCGAGGTCCGTTCGCGACAGTTCGGCCACCGTTTTTCCGTTCGCGTCCATGACGCGAGTGGCCGGCGCCTGATCGTGCGTCTCCGCCACGTCGACGAAGTACTTCGCATCGGGTGAGAGCGTCACCGTGTGAAGAAAGGCGGGATCGGTGAGCCTGCGCTCACCCTTGCCGTCGAGGCCCACGCGATGGAGCTGGAGCTTCATGTAGTTCTCTCCATCGCGCGCCATGTAGTAGAGCGCATTCGCGCTCTCGTCGATGCGGACGATGCCCCCCGCCTCGAACTCACCCTGTGTTATCGGGTTCAGGAGGCGACCGGCCTTGAAGTCATACAGGTAGTAGTTGCGGAACCCGTTCCGCTCCGATTCCCAGATGAATCGGTTGTTGTCCTTGAGCCACATCATGGTTGGCGCCGGGTCGTCTTCGATCCATCCCGTCGGCCACTCCTCGCGCAGCACGACGCGGCACGATCCGCTCTCCGGGTTGCACGCCGCCATCTCGAGCACGTTTTGCCGTCGATTGGCGCGGAGGAAGGTGAGTTCCTTCCCGTCGGGCGACCAGCCGACGTTGTAGACGTAGTGACCGACGACCGAGTTATCGAATGGCTTGCCGTCGCGGACGTCGATGCGCGTCGTCTTTTTTCCGCCAAGGTCGTACACGAGCACATCGACGATTGGATTCGGGACGCCCGACTTGGGATACGCTTCGATGTCGAGGGTGTCTTGCAGTCGCGTGAGTCCCGGTGTGAGATAGAAGTCCGGCACTTTGCTTTCGTCGAACCGGTAGAACGCCAGCTTCTTTCCGTCGGGCGACCACCACATCGCGGTGCGCTGACTCAACTCCTCGCCGTAGACCCAGCTTGCTGTTCCATACTTCACGCGCGATTGGGCGTTGCCGTCGGTCGTGACCTGGATGGCTTCCGCTCCCGTGGAATCACCGATCCAGATATTCCGATCGCGATAGAGCGCGAGGTGATTGCCGGCCGGGGCCATGGCCGACGCGAACTGTCGTCCGCGTTCGGGCGCTCCTCCGAAGCCGCCACGCCCGCGACCACCACCCGTTGCGGGCGGCGTCGCCGCTGTCGCCTCGGCGAGTTTTTTCGTCCCGACATCGAACCGCATTCGCTTGCCTGCGCTGTCGAACTCCACCGTCCGGCTGTCCGGTGACCAACTCACCGTCGAACCCCGGCCAAATCCGCGGCCGCCGGAGCCGAGCGCTGTCGAAATGAGCGGCGCCATGCGTTGATAACGCTCGTACCCGGGCATTGTGCGTAGTCGATCCTGCGCTTGACTTACCGAAGCAAGTCCGAGAGCGAGTGTCAGCGAGATTGACGAACGATTCAAAAGAACAAACACGGATTCCTCGAGCAGATGTCGGCGCGAGCGCTATTCAATCTGAGACCAGGGACCAGAGACCTATCAGCTAGAAACCTCTCCAGCGAGCCCTCGAAAGTCGATATCTTGCCCTCACCAACGCGAGGATGAGCGGCGATGGCGCAAAAGACGGTCGTGATCACGGGCGGGAGCGCCGGCATCGGCGAGGGCGTCGCGCATCGACTCGCGCGCGACGGACACCGGCTGGTGTTGGCGGCGCGTCAGCGGGAGCGCCTCGACGCCGTTGCCGAAGAGGCGAAGCGACTCGGCGCCGCGGGAACATTGGTCGTCGAAACCGACGTCACCCGTCGAAGCGACATGGAGCGGCTGTCGCGCGCGGCGATCGACGCGTTCGGCGGCTATGACGTCTGGATCAACAACGCCGGACGCGGCATCACACGGTCTGTTCAAGAGTTGTCGGACGACGACCTCGACGCGATGATCGACGTCAACGTGAAGTCCGTCATCTATGGAATGCAGGTCGCTGTCGCGCACTTCAAGCAGCGCGGCCGGGGGCAGGTCATCAACGTCTCGTCATTTCTCGGACGGGTGCCGCTCGCGACCTTCCGCTCGGCGTACAACGCCGCCAAAGCCGCCGTGAACTCCCTCACGGCGAATTTGCGAATGGAGTTACTGACCACTCACCCGGACATTCACGTCACGCTGGTCATGCCTGGCGTCGTCGGAACCTGGTTCGGCCGAAATGCGCTCGGCTCGCCCGCCGATACCCCGAAGTATTCCGGGCCGCACGTGCAGAGCGTCGAGGACGTCGCGGACATTTTCGCTCAGGTGATCGAACAACCGGTTGCCGAGGTGTACACGAATCCCGCATCGGCGGCGATGGCCCGCCGGTATTTCGAGGATGTCGAAGCATTCGAGAAGACCGCCGAGAACCCGTGGCGTCGCCCGCCAACCGCGGCTACCTGATGCGCGTGGCGCTCGGCGGCGGGCTGTTGTTGATCGCCCAACTCGCCGCCGCTCAGCCTCGCGACCCGCACGCGGTGCAACCCGAGCGTCCGACCGTCGCGACGCACGCGGGGACCGTGGCGACCGGGTGGTTCGAGTTCGAGACCGGTGTCGAGCACGATCATTTCGATCGTTCCGCATCGGTCTTTTCTACGCCGACCGTCTTCAAGTTCGGAATCGCTCCTCGCGCGCAATTCTCACTGGGCGGGAGCTTCGTGAACAACGCCACGGGGACCGGTTCCGGCGACCTGTTCGTCGGCGTCAAACTCCGCCTGCTCGAGGATGCACCGATCATTGGCGACTTTGCCATCCTGCCGTCGATCACCTTTCCCACGGGGAGCGCCGACCGGGAATTCGGGAGCGGCGAACGCCAAAGCGGCCTGCTCTTGATCTCCAGCCACCAGTTCGGCGATGTGGCGATGGACCTCAATTTTGGATATGAGGGGCGCCGCGCCTGGCCTCAACACGCGGCGGTGTGGACGGCTTCGTTCGGCGGGCCGATCCACGGCAGACTCGGGTGGACGCTCGAGGCATTCGGATTCAATAAGGAAGAGGGACGGACCGCGGCGCTCCTCGTCGGCCCGACCTACCTGCCCGCGAAGTGGCTGTCTTTCGACACCGGGCTCATCGTCCCACTGCTCGGGCCGCAACCGCACGCGCTTTACGCGGGCGCGGTGTGCAACGTTGGACGTTTTTTGCCCGCGCGCCTGACTCGCTAACTCGCGAATCATCCGACATAATTGGGGCGCCCTTAAAAGAGGATGATGTCCCAATGCGATTCGCGTTTCGGCACATCGCGCCGATCGCCGCGCTCCCACTCGTCGCCGCCTCGATCCCGCTAGCGGCGCAGGGACGCGGCCAGCGGAGCGAGGCAAGCTTCAACCTGTCGGCCAACCCACTGCTCTCGAGCTTCCGGTTCCGTTCCATCGGACCGGCCAGTATGGGTGGCCGCCTCGACGACATCGAAGTGTCGTTGAGCGACCCCAACGTCATCTACATCGGATACGCCGTCGGCGGTGTGTTCAAGTCGGAAGACAACGGTGTCTCGTTCAAACCGGTCTTCCAGACGTACACCACCGCGTCGATCGGCGACATCGCCATCCACCCAAGCAACCCCGATATCGTCTACGTCGGTACCGGTGAACCGAACAATCGCCAGACGGCGTCGTTCGGTGACGGCATCTACAAGTCGACGGACGGCGGAAAGACCTTCACGCACATCGGCCTCAAGGAAACGCAGACGATCGCGCGCATCGTGATCGATCCGAAGAATCCTGAGGTCGTCTACGTCGCGTCGCCCGGCCATCTCTTTGGTCCGAACGAAGAGCGCGGCGTTTTCAAGACGACCGACGGCGGCAAGACCTGGAGCAAGATCAAGTACATCGACGAGAACACCGGCTTCACCGACATTGCGATCGATCCGTCCAACTCCAACGTGCTCTATGCGGCGAGCTATCAGCGCCGTCGCACGAGCTGCTGCTTCAATGGCGGTGGCCCGGGCAGCGCGGTGTGGAAGACGACCGACGCAGGCAAGACCTGGACGAAACTGACGAGCGGCTTGCCACCTGGCACGTATGGGCGCATCGCGCTCGCCGTCGCGGCGTCGAGCCCGAGCGTCGTCTACGTCCAGATCGAAGCCGGTGAGAGCGGCACTGATCTTCGTGGTCGTGGCGGGGCTAACCCGGTAGCGACGGAAACCGTCGCCGGTGGTGGTGGTGGTGGTGGCGGCGGCGGCGGTGGTGGCCGCGGCGGATTCGATTGGTGCAACAACGGCGCACCGGTGCCCGTGAATGCCGGCGGCGGTGGCGCCGGCGGACGTGGGCGCGGTGGTCGCGGCGCCGTACCCGCCGAGACGACGGTGACGACGCCACCGGCGCCGCCGAAGCTCGACGCGGCGCGCGGCGGTGTGTTCCGCTCCGACAATCGCGGCGGCTCGTTTACCCTCATGAGCAACTGCAATGCGCGGCCGATGTATTTCAGTCAGCTGCGTGTCGATCCGCAGAACCCGAACACGATCTACGTCGCCGGTCTCCCGGTCGCGAAGTCGCTCGACGCCGGAAAGACCTTCGCCACGCTCGACGATGCCGGTGGCAACAACTCACCGGCGCACGTCGACCAGCACGCGATCTGGGTCGATCCGCGCAACAGCAAGCACCTCATGATCGGCAACGACGGCGGCTTGGACATCAGCTGGGACCAAGGGAAGACCTGGGACTTCGTCGCCACGATGGCGACCGGTCTCGCCTACGTCGTCACTGCTGACAACGAGCGGCCGTACAACGTCTACACCGGTCTTCAGGACAACAATAGTTGGGGCGGCCCGAGCTCGAAGCGCGGCCGCGGCGGCATCACCAACATGGATTGGTTCGGCATCTGCGGCGGCGACGGTTTCTACACCGGCGTGAATGTCGACCATCCGAATATCATTTTCTGCGAGTCGCAGGACGGAAATACCCAACGCTACGACCTGAACACCGGCCAGACGATGAGCATTCGTCCGAGCTCGGGGCCTGGTGCGCAGCTCGCGGGCGGTCCTGCCGGCGGACGAAGCAACGCCGCGTGTGTCGACGGCCGCGCGCCCGGTGGTGGACGAGGCGGTGGTGGTGGCGGCGGCGGTCGTGGCGGCGGTGCTCGCAAGACGGTCATCAATGCCGACGGCGGCGAGGCGTATCGCTTCAACTGGAACACGCCGTTCATTCTCTCGTCGCACAACCCGGACATTGTCTACCTCGGCGGCAACCGACTCTTCAAGTCGTACGACCGGGGCTCGACATGGGTCCAGAGCGCCGATCTCTCCAAGCAGCTCGATCGCTGCAACATGACGGTCATGGGCGTCGGCGGCGACAAGGCGCAGCTGTCGAAGAATGACGGCCTCTCGCAATACGGCACGATCATCGCCGTCTCGGAGTCGCCGGTGATGCCCGGCGTCGTCTGGGCCGGAACCGACGACGGCAATTTGCAGCTGAGCCGCGACGGTGGGTTGACGTTCACCGAAGTCGGCAAGAATCTGCCGGGCCTGCCCCAGGGTGCGCTCACGGGGAACAACAACGCGAACCTGTTCTGGATCTCGCGCGTCGACGCGTCGCACTTCGATGCGGGCACGGCGTACGTCTCGGTCGACGGACATCGTAGCGACGATCTGCATCCGTACGTGTTCGTGACGCGCGACTACGGCAAAACATTCCAGAGCATCACCAACGATCTGCCGTCGTACGGAAACGTGCAGGTGATCCGCGAGGATCCGAAGAACAAGGACCTGCTGTTCGTCGGCACGGAGTTCGGGTTGTACGTCTCCCTGAATGGCGGCAAGCATTGGGAGAAGTTCATGAACGATTACCCGACCGTGCGCACGGACGACATCTTCATCCACCCGCGCGAGAGCGATGTCATCGTCGCGACGCACGGCCGCAGCATCATGATCGGCGACGACATCTCGGCACTCGAGCAGTTCACGCCGGCAGTGCAGGCGCAGGACGTGGCCGTCTTCAATTCGCGGCCGGCTGTCAACTACATCACGGACCTAACGAACAATCCGCACATCGGCGGACAGAAGGTGTTCGTCGGACAAAACGCGCCGCGCGGAACCGCGGTCAGCTACTACCTCAAGAACGCGGCGACCGATGTGAAGGTCTCGATTGTCGACGCAATGGGGCGCACGCTCTGCACGTCCGACGGGCCGAAGACGCCCGGCATCCATAAAGTGCAGTGGACGCTCGTCGCACCAATGCTCGGTGCTGGCGGCGGTGGTGGGGGTGGTGGCGGCGGAGGTGGGGGCGGTGGCTTCGGCGGACAGGGCGGACCACCCGACACCGGCTGCACCGGCGGCGCGGTCGGTCGTGGCGGTGGCGGCGGAGCGGGTAACGCAATCGTGCCCGGGATTTACACGGCCAAGGTGGTGGTGAACGGCCAGACCTACACCAAGCCGATCGAAGTCCTCGAGGACAAGGGCTTCCGCGCTCGCTAGTAGAACAGAAGCCGATTAATCAAACCGGCGTGGTGCGCGTCTGCGCACCACGCCGTTTTTTTTCCCAAATGGGGCTCAAATGG
>Ga0207707_10002089_pt1 | contig 18070 bp, 19 predicted proteins | sample KBSC83BmetaG_FD_184336 | JGI IMG/M metagenome (GOLD analysis project Ga0207707, IMG submission 184336) | Corn rhizosphere microbial communities from Kellogg Biological Station, Michigan, USA - KBS C8-3B metaG (SPAdes) (version 2) | ecosystem: Host-associated > Plants > Roots > Rhizosphere ...
CATGCACTACGCGGTGCCCGACCGCCATCAGCCGATGATGCGCAACGCGCCCGCGCAGAAACCCGACAAGGTATTCGAGCGCGCCGTCGTGGCCGAGCGCTTCGCCGGCAGGCCACTTCTTCTCGTCGAGCACGTTGCCGTTGCCATCCTTCGCGACGAAGCGCGGCGACGTGTAGATGCCTTCGGCCTGCCCTCTCGCGACGAGAACGGCGTGCTCGCGCTCGTCGGCGAAGAGCGAGAACTTGATGCTCGACGAGCCTGCGTTCAGGACGGCGATCGCGTCGGCCATGGTGGACACTACTCAGGCGAGCGCCTTCCCCGCCGCTTCGCGGCGCGACTGCGCGACGAGCGCGGCGACGGCGCACGACGCGAGGCGCGTCATCACCGAGTCGGCCCGGCTCGTCAGGATGATCGGCACGCGCGCGCCGAGCACGATGCCGGCGGCGTCGGCGTTGGCGAGGAACGAAAGGCTCTTGGCGAGCATGTTCCCCGCCTCGAGATCGGGGACGACCAGCACGTTCGCGCGGCCCGCGACCTCGGAGTCGATCTTCTTGATCTTCACCGATTCGAGGCTGATCGCGTTGTCGAGCGCGAGCGGTCCGTCGACGATCGCGCCGGTGATCTGGCCGCGGTCGGCCATCTTGCACAACGCGGCCGCCTCGATCGTCGAGGCGACTTTCGGATTCACCGTCTCCATCGCCGACAGGATCGCGACGCGGACCTCCTTGAAGCGCAGCGCGTGCGCGAGATCGATCGCGTTCTGGATGATGTCGACCTTGTCCTCCATCGTCGGCGCGATGTTGACCGCTGCGTCGGTGACGATCAGCGTCTCTGGATAGGACGGCACGTCCATCACGAAGCAGTGGCTGACGCGCCGCGCCGTGCGCAGCCCCGTGTCGCGCTTCACCACCGCACCCATCAGCTCGTCGGTATGCAGGCTGCCCTTCATCAGCGCCTCGGCGCGGCCCTCGCGCACGAGCTCGACGGCGCGTGCAGCCGACGCTTCGCTGTAGGGCGCCTCGACGATTTCATAGCGGCCGATGTCGACGTCGGCCTGCTTCGCGGCGGACTCGATCCGGCCGCGCGGTCCGACGAGGATCGGCTGGATCAGGCCGAGCCGCGCCGCGTCGGCGGCGCCGCGGATCGAGCTCTCGTCGCACGGATGCGCGATCGCGGTCGGCGTCGCGGGAAGCGCCTTGCAGAACTCGAGCAGTCGCTGGTATTTCTCGTGCACGCGCTGTTGCATGATTAGGGCCTGTTCACACCACGTTCACTGACGCGAACGGGTGCCATGGGGCGCCAATCGAGGCGCACGATTTTGAAAAATTCGGAAGCGACTGGCTGTCGGGCAAGGAAAGCAACGCAGAGTGGCGCCCCAGGGCGCCCGTTCCCGCCGGGTTGCGGCCGAAATGCGTTAGCGAACATAGCGTGAACAGGCCCTAACCCTTGGTTTTCCGGCTCGAGGCCGACCGCGACCGCTTCCGCGGCGTTGGATCCTTCACGCCCAGCTCGCGCACGCGCGCGGCATCGGCTACCTGCAGCGCGTCGCCAACGTGCTCGATCATCGACAACTGCTGCGGTGACGGCTGCCGGCCGCGAACCCGCGCGTCCGCGAGCAGCTTGCGCACGAGCGTGACGAGCTTCTGCCGGTCGGACGAATCGGCGAGGAGCTTGGGCAGCGTCGCGAGCGCCTGTTCGGGCTCGTAACGCACGATGATTTCCTGCTCGCCGCGAATGCGCCGCCACGCGTCGGCGGGGATCGACGGCAGCAGATCGCCGTAGTCGGCCATCAGCTCCTGCTTGAGCTGCAGTGTTGCAAGCGGAAGCGGCTCCCCGCTTCGCGCGAGCATCGCGGCGACGCGCGCGAGCGCCTCGGGATAGCCGCCGCGATCGATCGCGGCAAGTGCCTCGGCCACGTACGGCAACTCGCGCGCTTCGAGGATCGGCGCGGCGTTCTGCCCGGCCTCGCGCCTGTCGGCGACATAGAGCGAAAACACGTTGCCGTAGGTCTGGAAGAACATCGCTTCGCTCGCCGCGTCACGCACGGCACGGGTGTATTCGAGCGCCGCGCCGATCGCCGCCGACGCGGCCTTCTCGGCCTTCGCCACGACGTTGTTCTTCCGCGCGGGCTTCCGCTGCGCGCGCACCGCATTCGCGGCTGGTCCGAGCCACGCGAGCCAGGGATTGACGTCGGACAAGGCCCAGCGCTGGAAACGCAGCGGATGGAACTGACGTCCGAGCTTCGCCGAGTATTCATTGGACAGCGACCGCAGGAGCGGCTGCGCGAAAAGCTCGTACGCGCGCTGGTTGAACTCGGAGATCGCGTTCACCGCCTCGAACGGCTTCTCGTCGGCGCGCTCGAAGCGGTTCAATCGCGCCGTGATCTCCTCGAGCGTGCGCTCGGTGAAGTCGACGTCGTAGGCGACCTTTCCGCCGGCATCCTCGCGCTCGTGGATCGCCATCGCATAGAGTCCCGGCGGCAGCCTCTCGATCGATTCCAGCACCGAGACGATCTGCGTGTACTCCTTGCGCGCGACCTTGCCCGACACGAAGATGCCGAGGTGACCGACCTTCTCATGCAACAGGCCGACGATCACCTGTCCGCGCGCCTTGATCTCGTCGGTCGATCCATAGACGTCGGCGACCCAGTTGAACGCCTGCTGTGGCGGTGTGATGTTGTCGCCCATCGACGCGAAGAGAATGATCGGCGAGCGGATGTCGCGCAGGTCGAACGGCTTGCCGCCGCCGCCTCTCGTGTCGCCGCTCCACAGCTTGTTGCCGACGAAGAGATTGCGCGTGATCCATTCGATCTCCTCGCGATTCATCAGGTAGAACCCGCCCCACCAGCGCTCGAAGTCGAGGAAGCGCGGCGGCTCGGTGTCGACGTTCGCGTAGAGGTGGTAGTACTTGTCCCAGAACGTGTTGGCGAGGTTCAGGCTCTCGAAGTTCTGCACCAGGTGCGCGCCGTCGAAGACGCCATTGCCGAGATCCGACGCGAACGACGCGAGCCACGTGCCGCCGAGCATGCCGCCCGCGTAGCGCATCGGGTTGTCGCCTTCGCCCTCCTGCCACGCGCCGCCCCAGTACGACATCGGAGCGCCGTTGATCACGATCGGGCCGGTGTCGCCGGGACTCGACGCGGCGAGCATCATCGAAGCCCAGCCGCCCTGGCAGTTGCCGACGATCGCGGGCTTCTCGCTTTTCGGATGCAGCTCGCGGACCTTCTTCACGAACTGCCGCTCCGCCTCGCACACGTCGAGCAGCGTCTGGCCAGGCACGGGATCGCGGAAGAAGATGACGAAGTACACCGGATGCCCTGCGCGCAGCGCGACGCCGACCTGCGAGTCGTCCTTCATGCCGCCGATGCCCGGGCCGTGGCCGGCGCGCGGATCGATGATGACGTACGGGCGGCGCGCGTTGTCGGTCGTCACGCCTTGCGGCGGCAGGATCTTCACGAGCGCGTAGTTGACCGGGCGCCGCAGCGTGCGGCCGTCGACGACGGTCTCGTAATCGAAGTGCAGGACCGGCGGCAAGCCTTGGGCGCTGCGCTCGATGAACGCGTTGCCGCGCTCGCGCATCGCGTCCCAGAACAGGATCGACCGCTGCGCGCTGTCCGTCAGGTACTCGCTCCAGTCGGCCCATACGTTGGCCGACGAGGCGCCGTTGCCGAGCAGCGGCTCGATCTCCTTGTCGTATGCCGACTTGAGCGCTGACGCGTAATGATCCTGCGCGATCTTGAGCCGCTTCTGATAAACGAGCGCAAGCTTGTTCGACGTATCGAGTCCGCGTGCGAGCTGATTGCCGATGTCCATGCGTCGACCTTCCTTGCGTGCGATACGAAAGGCCGATCAGGCGGCTTGCGCAACGAGCCTCGGCCGGTTCATCGTCGATCGATCCTCGGATGGGTGCAGGCCGCATGTCCTCGCATTTCTCGACATGGGAAACGGAGCGAATCGATGCAGCGACCACCGTCCTCTATGTGCCTTAACATGCGGTGTTGGCAGCATCGTTCGTGAATCCGGATGAAAGGCCGGCCTGCTTCGCGGGCGGCTCCTGAAATCGATGCGCGCAATGGAGCTTCGGGCGAAGGCGACGCCGCTCGCGGCCGTCGAGCGGCCCGTGCCACGCGTGGGTATGTGGCAGGTGCTCGTGGCCGTCGACGCCTGCGGCGTCTGCCGCACCGATCTGCACGTCGTCGACGGCGACCTCTCCGATCCAAAACTGCCGCTCGTTCCGGGACACGAGATCGTCGGCACGATCATCGAGAAGGGAGCCGACGCGAGCGGGCTCCGCGTGGGACAGCGCGTGGGCATACCGTGGCTCGCGAACACCTGCGGCACGTGCCGATATTGCCTCGCGGGGCAGGAAAACCTGTGCAATTTCGCGCGCTTCACCGGCTACACGGTCGACGGCGGATACGCCGACTACGCGCTCGCGGACGCACGCTACTGTTTTCCGCTGCCGGAAGACCGCGATCCACGCGCGCTCGCTCCATGGCTCTGCGCGGGACTGATCGGCTACCGTGCGCTGCGCGTTGCGGGCGCCGCGACGCGCATCGGCATCTACGGCTTCGGCGCAGCCGCGCACGTGATCGCGCAGGTGTGCCGGCATCAGCGGCGCGAAGTTTTCGCGTTCACGCGGCGGGGCGACGCGGCCGCGCAGACGTTCGCGCGAAGCCTCGGCGCGACATGGGCGGGTGACAGCGACGAGCGTGCGCCGTGCGAGCTCGACGCGGCAATCCTGTTCGCACCGGTCGGCGCGCTCGTGCCGAAGGCATTGCGCGACGTCTGCAAGGGCGGCCGCGTCGTCTGTGCCGGCATCCACATGAGCGACATCCCGGCCTTTCCGTACGACATTCTGTGGGGCGAGCGCACCGTTTGCTCGGTCGCGAACCTGACGCGGCAGGACGCCATCGACTTCATCGCGCTCGCGCAGCAGGCGAACGTCGAATGCACCGTCACGCCTTATGCGCTGCGCGATGCGAACGAAGCGCTCGATGCGCTGCGTAACGGAAGAATCGTCGGCGCCGCCGTCCTGGATCCGAGGCAATGAAGAACGCGCGTCAGCGATAACGCTCGACGTCGAACGTCGAAACCGGCTCCGCGGCGTTGCCCCATGCGAACGAAACGTCAGCGCCGCCGCGACGCACGCCACTATCGGCCAGAGAATGGCGCGGATCAGGCGCAGCAGGCGCATTCAGGCAGGGCCAGCCGCAAGGCGCGGGCTCCGGGGGGGCGCCCAGCGCCCGCGCCTCCCGTGGAAGCGGGTGTCGGGGACGACAACGGCATGGCCGGCTGCGGGCACGCCCATTGCTCGCCCGGTCGCAGTACCATTTCGCAGATTCGCGTTCGGGAGACGGATCATGGAACTGTACTGGGTGCCGATCGGCTTCGCCGTTGTCGTCCTGCTGCTCGTGCTGCTGCTCGCGCGCCTCGTCGCGAACTCGAAGCGCCGGGAAATCCGCAGGAAGCTCGGCCTGCCGGTCGATTCGAGGCTCACGCCCGAGCAACAGCAGGCGTTCCAGGCGTTCGAGAACACCGACATGAAGCTCAAGAAGTCGTTTCCGACCCTCTCGGACACGCAACGCCAGGCGATGGCGCGCGACATCCTGCGCGACAAGGGCATGCTGCCCAGGAAGAAGAAGGCGCGCTGAACCGCGCTCGTCACGGCACCGCTAGGCGAGCGGCGCGACCTTGATGACCTCATCGGCGGTCGTGAGGCCGGCCGCGACCTTCCTCGCGCCCGACACGCGCAGCGGCTTCATGCCGTCGCGGAACGCCTGCTCGCGCAGCGACCGATCATCGGCGTCCTGCGTCATCAACCGGCGCAGCGACGGCGTCATCAGCATGATCTCGTAGAGGCCCACGCGGCCCAGATAGCCGGTCATCCGGCACTCGAGGCAACCGCCGGTCGCCATCGCCGCCGAGGGCTTGTCGGCGCGCCACGGCGACGTGATCGCGCCCCACGTCGCGTCGTCGGGCGCTTCCGCCGGTGCCTTGCAATGCGGACACAGCGTGCGCACGAGCCGCTGCGCCATCACGCCGAGCAGCGTCGAGTTGATCAGGTAGGCGGGCACGCCGAGGTCGAGCAGGCGCGTCACCGCCGACGGCGCGTCGTTCGTGTGCAGCGTCGACAGCACGAGGTGCCCGGTGAGCGCCGCCTGCACGGCCATGTCGCCGGTCTCGCGATCGCGGATCTCGCCGATCATGATGATGTCCGGATCCTGGCGCAGCAGCGTGCGCACGCCGGACGCGAAGTCGACGCCGATCGACGGCTGCACCTGCATCTGGTTGAACGCCGGCTCGATCATCTCGATCGGATCCTCGATCGTGCAGACGTTGACCTCGGGCGTGGCGAGGCCCTTCAGCGTCGAGTACAGCGTTGTCGTCTTGCCCGAGCCGGTCGGCCCGGTGACAAGGATGATGCCGTGCGGCTCGGACGTCATCGCTTCCCAGCGCGAGCGGTCGTCGGGGGTAAACCCCAGATCCTCGAAATCGCGGACGAGCACTTCGGGACTGAAGATGCGCATCACGATCTTTTCGCCGAACGCGGTCGGCATCGTCGAGATCCGCAACTCGATCTCCTGGCCGTCGGTTCCGACGGTCTTGATGCGGCCGTCCTGCGGCCGGCGCTTCTCGACGATCTCCATCCGCGCGAGCAGCTTGATCCGCGACGTCACCGCGTTCAGCACGGACGTCGGGATCGCGTAGACCTGGTGCAGCACGCCGTCGATGCGGAAGCGGACGAGGCCGACGTCGCGCCGCGGCTCGATGTGGATGTCGGAGGCGCGCTGGTCGAACGCGTACTGCCAGAGCCAGTCGACGATGTGGACGACGTGCTGGTCGTTCGCGTCGAGATGGCCGTGGCGGCCGAGCTCGACGAGCTGCTCGAAGTTGCGCGCGATCGCGAAGTCGCCGCGCGAGCTCTCCTGCGCGCGCTTCATCGAGCGCGCGAGGTTGAAGAACTCGCCGATGTAGCGCCGCACGTCGGCCGGATTCGCGAACACGATCCGGATCTCGAGCTTGAGGATCCGTGCGAGCTCGTCGGCCCAGCTTTGCACGAAGGGCTCGCCGGTCGCGACGGTCAGCGTGCGCCGATCGATTGCGACCGGAAGAATCCGGTACCGCTCCGCGTACGCGTTCGACATCGTCGACGTCACCGCGCCCAGGTCGATCTTGAGCGGATCGATGTGCTGATAGGGAACGCCGAGCTTGCCCGCCAGCCACAAGACGAGGTCGTCGAGCAAAAGCGGCTTGGCGGGCGGCCGCAGCGACCTGAGCCTGCGGTCGGCGACGAGCTCGAGCGGATGCTCGAAGCGCTGCGTGCGCGAGCGCGCGATGTCCGTGGCATCCGCCTGTGCAATGAGGCCGTCGGCGACCATCAGCTTCAGGATGTCGTCGAGGCGCAGCTTGCGGTCGCCGACCGGCGCGCGTGCATCGCGCGGCGCGGACGCCGGCTCGGCCGTATCGTCGGAAATTGGCGTCGCCATGCGGAGGGACTTTACACTGTCGTTCGCGAAGGTTCCGATAGCGCACCGATGCCGACCGTCGCCGGCACCCTCCTCGAAGCGCGCAACGTCGACATCACGACGCTCGTGGTCGACGCGATCGTCAATGCCGCCAACGAGTCGCTGCTCGGCGGCGGCGGCGTCGACGGTGCAATCCACCGCGCAGCGGGTCGCGAGCTCCTCGCCGAATGCCGCACGCTCGATGGCTGCCCGACCGGCGAGGCGCGTGTCACGCGCGGCTATCGCCTTCCGGCGCCGTACGTGATCCACACGGTCGGGCCGGTCTGGCGCGGGGGAACGCACGGCGAGCCGGCGCTCCTCGCGGCCTGCTACCGCAATTGCCTCGCCATCGCGAGCGAGCTTTCGCTCGCCTCGATCGCGTTTCCGGCGATTAGCTGCGGCGTCTACGGGTATCCGGTCGATCTCGCGACCGGCGTCGCCGTGCGCGAGGTCGTCAAGGCCGTCGAGACGATGCCGGCGCTCACGCGTGTCGTCTTCGCCTGCTTCGGCGATTGCGTGCTCGCTGCGTACGAGGCGGTGCTGGCACAGCGCTTCGGCGCCGTCTGAACCAACGCGCGAATGCGCCATTCCAAGCCCGACGAGGAGGAAGCGAGATGAACAAGCTGATCGGATGCCTGGCGCTGGCCGCGGGTCTCGCGGCGACGGCGAACGCGATCGCCGGCGCAAGCGACGTGCGACTGGCACAGAACTCCTGGTATGGTCCGTCGCACGACTACCGCGACGAGCGCCGCGGCGACTGGGCATTCGGCACGTTCCGCGGCCGCAACGGCGCGAACGGCAGCGAGGAGACGATCTCGATCCGGCCGGACGGCAGTGCCGAGGTGCGCACGCCCGGCGAGGCGCCGAAATACGGAACGTTCGCGGGCGAGACGCTGACGGTCGGCTCGCGGATCAGCAAGGTCCAGCCGGCGCGCGGCGGGATCGTGATCGACGGCGCGTACTATCGGCGCTGATCCCAAAAGCAGGGTCGGAGACGGCTTCCGCCGTCGCGAAAGTCGTCTCCGACGCTATGGCGCTCCCGCCGACGGCGGCACCTGAAAGACTTCGCGCACGTACGCGACGTACGACGGGTCGTAGTCCATCGTCTTCGACGGCTCGTCGCTGATCTTCGCGACCGGCTGCCCGTTGCAGCGCGTCATCTTGATGACGATCGCGAGCGGCTCGTAACCAAGGTCGTTCGTCAGGTTCGTGCCGATGCCGAACGCCGTCTTGCTGCGCCCGCGGAACGCTGCGAAGAGCCGCATCGCGAGCGGAACGTTGAGGCTGTCCGAGAACACCAGCGTCTTTGCGCGCGGGTCGACGCGCATCCGCTGGTAGTGCGCGATCAACTTCTCGCCCCATTCGAACGGGTCGCCCGAATCGTGCCGCACGCCGTCGAAGAGCTTGCAGAAGAACAGGTCGAAGTCGCGCAGGAACGCGTCCATGCCGTAGACGTCGGACAGCGCGATCCCGAGGTCGCCGCGATATTCGCGCGCCCAGGTGTTGAACGCGAACACCTGCGAGTCGCGAAGCCGCGGCCCGACGGCCTGGCACGCCTGCAGATACTCGTGCGCCATCGTGCCGAGCGGCGTCAGGTTGTGCTCGAGCGCGAGCTCGACGTTGCTCGTGCCGACGAACTTCTCGCGGATGCCGTCGCGCAGCCCGACGATCACGCGCTCCTGCCAGGCGCGCGAAAAGCGCCGGCGCGTTCCATAGTCGGCGATGCGAAACTCCGGATCGCGGACCGAGTTGAGCTGCTCGACCTTCTCCGCGAGCCGGCGCTCGCCCTCGGCGAAGTCGGGCTCCGGATGAACGTGGCGGTTGTAGATCTCCGACACGATCGCGAGCACCGGCACTTCGAACATGATCGTGTGCAGCCACGGCCCCTTGATCGTGATGTCGATCTCGCCCTCGCCGCCCGGCAGCGCGCGCACGTCGATGAAGCGCTCGTCGAGCTGGAAGAGCCCGAGCAAGTCGACGAAGTCGCTCTTGAAGAAGCGCCAGCTCCGCAGATAATCGAGCTCGCGCCGCGAAAACCGCAGCTTGCAGAGGTCGCGGATTTCGCGGCGGATGTCGGCAATGCAGGGCGTGAGGTCGACGCCCGCGTTGCGGCATTTGAAGCGGTACTCGGCCTGCGCCGCCGGGAAATGATGCAGGACGACCTGCATCATCGTGAACTTGTATAAGTCGGTGTCGAGCAGCGACGAAATGATCATGAGCCGCGCGGCCTTCGGCCGCATCCCGGGACGACCGCTGATCTTACCCTTCGGCGGCGCGCGGCCCCGCGGCCGCGCCGCGTCTGGCCGCGGCGCGCGCTCGTCGCTATGATGGCGGCCAATCCAGCCGGTACGAAGCCATGCTCGTAAGCTGCGTCGCCTACGAAAACGGCGTGAAGCTCGCCGACATCGCGGTCACCGAGATCAGCGACTGGGTGCACAGGCCGCACTGCCTGGTCTGGGTCGCGCTGTTCGAGCCGACGCTCGAGGAGCTCGACGAGATGGCGGAGGAGTTCGGGCTGCACGAGCTCGCCGTCGAGGACGCGCGGAAGGGTCATCAGCGGCCGAAGATCGAGGAGTACGGCGACTCGCTGTTCGCCGTCCTGCACCCCGTGGAGATGCTGCCGGTCGGCGACGGCGGCGAATGCGAGCTCAACGTCGGCGAGATCGACATCTTCGTCGGCGAGAACTACGTGCTCACCGTGCGGCATCGGACGCAGATCGGCTTTGCCGCCGTGCGCGCGCGCACCGAGCGCGAGCCCGAGCTCTTGCGTCACGGCGCGGGCTTCGTGTTCTACGCGCTGATCGACAACGTGGTCGACCGCTACTTCCCCGTGCTCGACCAGATCGAGACGCGTCTCGAAACCGCGGAGGAGCAGCTCTTCGCGAGCGCCGCGACGCGCGGCAAGATCGAGGAGCTCTACGCGCTGAAGCGCGAGCTGATGACGCTGAAGCATGCTGTCGCGCCGCTGATGGAAGCCGTCGGCAAGCTCTTTGGCGGTCGCGTGCCGCACATGTGCCAGGGCACACAGGATTATTTCCGCGACGTTTACGACCACCTGGCTCGGATCAACGGTACGATCGAGAGCACGCGCGAAATGCTGACGACGGCGATCCAGGTGAACCTGGCGCTGATCGGGATCTCCGACAACGAGGTCACGAAGCGGCTCGCCGCCTACGGCGCGCTGATCACGGTGCCGACGCTGATCGCGGGCATCTACGGCATGAACTTCAAGAACATGCCGGAGCTCAACTGGGGAATCGGCTATCCGCTCGCGATCTTCTGCATGATTGCGATCGACGCGATTCTCTTCGTGCGCTTCCGCCGCGCGAAATGGGTGTAGCCGTTCTTCGCCCGAACCTGGCTAATCCTTCTCGGTCGGCACGATCGGGATGACGCGGCGCTCGCCGAACGCGGGCTGCAGCGGCCACGACGGCTGCAGCGTGACGTGGGCGATCGAAAAGCGCGTCGCGAGCATGTGACGCGCAGCATCGAGGATCGGCAGCCACGCTTCGCCGCTGTCGATCGTCACGTGTGCCGACAGCGCGGCCTCGTGCGAGCTCATGAGCCAGACGTGCAGATCGTGTACGCCGCTGACGCCCGGGATCGCGGTCAGCGCGTTGCCGATCTCCCGATAATCGAGATGCGACGGCACGCCTTCCATCAGCACGCCGGTCGTCTGCACGAGCAGCCGCCACGTCGCGCGGAGAATCAGCACGGCGGTGAGCAGCGATAGCAGCGGGTCGATCGGCGTCCATCCCGTCGTCAGGATCACCGCGCCGGCGACGATCGCGGCGATCGATCCGAGCGCGTCGGACACCACATGCAGAAATGCGGCGCGAGCGGCCGTCGACGACGACGCGCGCGACAGCATCGACGCGGTGACCACGTTGACGGCGAGGCCGACGCTCGCGATGCCGAGCACCGTCGCGCCCGCCACGGGCGCCGGCGTCGCGATGCGGCGGATCGCTTCGACGACGATGAAGCCGACGAGCAAAAGCAGCGCGAGCGCGTTGACGAATGCCGCGAGCACCTCGGCGCGTGCGTAGCCGTACGACGCGCGCGGCGACGGCGGCCGCCGGGCGACCCATTGTGCAAACAGCGCGAGGCCGAGCGCCGCCGCATCGGTCGCCATGTGACCGGCATCGGAAAGCAGCGCCAGCGATCCCGCGAGCCAGCCCCCGAACGCTTCGACGAGGCCATAACCGGCGGTCAGCGCGAGCGCGCCGGCGAGGGCGCGCAACGCCGGTGGCCGCGACGTCGTGTGACGACCATGCGCGCCGTGTCCGTGGCCGTGCCCGCCATGCGAATGCTGCGCGTGCCCATGCACACCCATCGCCCTAAAATAGCACCATGCCACCCTCGTCCGCACGGCTCGCCGATCGCGTCGACGCGCTGCTGCCGCAGACGCAATGCCGTCGCTGCGGCTACGACGCGTGCCGTCCGTATGCCGAAGCGATCGCGGCAGGCGAAGCCGAGATCAACCGCTGCCCACCCGGCGGTCAGGCGACGCTGGTCGCGCTCGGCGTGCTGCTCGACCGTACACCGCCGCCGCTCGACCCGTCGCGCGGCCAGCCCGGCCCGCTGCGCGTCGCGTGCATCGACGAAAGCGCCTGCATCGGCTGCACGCTGTGCATCGCGGCGTGCCCGGTCGACGCGATCATCGGCGCGCAGAAACGGATGCACGCAGTGCTGACGTCGCTTTGCAGCGGCTGCGAGCTCTGCATCGCCCCATGCCCGGTCGACTGCATCACGATGCGACCTGCGGGACGCGTATGGACGTCCGGGGACGCGAGCGCGGCGCGCGCGCGGTTTGCCTCGCGGCAAACCCGGCTCGCTGCGACGAGCGCCGCCGGCAAGCGCGACGCCGAGGCACGCAAGCGCAAGGCGGCGATCGCCGCCGCGATCGAGCGCGCCCGCGCGCGGCGCGAGACCGCCGCCGCCCGTTCGTAGCATGCAGCGCTCGCTGGCCGCGCTGTGCTGCCTCCTCGTCCTCGGGTCGGGAGCTCCATGCGCCGCCGCGGCCGACTATTCGCAGCACCTCGACGCGCTGTGGGACTTCGACAGTCCGGGCGCATCGGAGACGCGCTTTCGCACCGAAGCATCGCGCTGGAAGCCAGGCTCGCGTGAAGCGAGCGAGGCAACGACGCAGGTGGCGCGAAGCCTCGGCCTGCAGCGCCGCTTCGCGGCTGCCGATCGTGCGCTCGACGCGGTCAAGCCGACGCTTGCGCGATTGCCGGCGCGGGTTCGCGTTCGTTACCTGCTGGAGCGGGGGCGCCGCGACAACTCGAGCGGCCACGGCGATCGCGCGTACGCATGGTTCGAGCAGGCGCTCGCCGCGACGGTCGGCGATGCGCTGCCCGGCGCCGACTATTACCGCGTCGATGCGCTGCACATGCTGGCGATCGCCGCGCCGCTCGCGCGCCAACGCGCGTGGAACCTCGAGGCGCTCGCGACGGCCGACGCGTCCGCCGACCCGCGTACGCGCGGCTGGCGCGCGTCGCTTCTGAACAATCTCGGCTGGACGATGCACCAGCGCGGCGACGACGAAGCCGCGCTCGCGTACTGGCAGGACGCGCTGACCGCATCCGAGGCAAAAGGTGACACAAGTGCGATCCGAATCGCGCGCTGGACGGTCGCGCGCGGCTTGCGCGCCGTCGGCCGGCTCGGCGAGGCGGAAGCCATGCAGCGCGCGCTGGCCGCCGAGCTCGATGCCGCCAACGCGCCCGACGGTTACGTGTTCGAAGAGCTCGCCGAAATCGCGGTTGCGCGCGGTGATCGCGCAGCCGCCGCGACGTGGGCCGACAAGGCCCTCACGCTGCTCGCGCATGACGCCGAGCTTCGCGCGAGCGAGCCGGCGCGGCTTGCGCGACTCGCCGAGCTTGCCGGCGCGCGCTAAGCCGTTGACTGCTACATCTGCCGGAAGCGGTGCGCGAACGCGCGCGATACGGCGAGCGTTTCGCTGCGCGTCTTGAGCGCGAGCGACAGCCGTCCCGTCAAGTCGCGGTTCGTCGCCTGCACATGCGCGACGTTCACGATCGTGCCGCGATGCACCTGCCAGAAGCGCGCCGGGTCCAGGTCCTCGGCAAGCTCGCGCAGCGGCGTGCGGATCAGCGCCTCGCCCTCCTTCGTGAACACGCTCGTGTACTTGTCGTTCGCCTGGAAGTAACAGACGTCGTCGACGGCGATCAGGCGCACCTGCTGGCCGACCGACGCCCGGATCCAGGCGAGACGCTCCGGCGCGCCGTTCGCAGCGGCGGCAGGTGCGAGCCGCGAGAGCGCCCCGAGGGCGCTGCGCCATGCGTGTCCCTCCTGCGCATGCGCGATGCGCTCGCGCAACCGATCGATCGTCTGCGCGAGGCGCTTGTCCTCGACGGGCTTCAACAGATAATCGACGGCCGCGCGCTCGAATGCGTCGACCGCGTATTGATCGAACGCCGTGACGAACACGACGTGCAGCGCGCGATCGGCCGACTTCGCGACGTCGAGACCGGTTATGCCCGGCATCCGGATGTCGAGAAACGCGATGTCGGGCTGCTCCGCGTCGAGCAGCGCCTTCGCCTCGACGCCGTTTTCCGCGATGCCGACGACGAGGAGCTCCGGCCACAGCGCGGCAAGCCGATCTTGCAGGTAATGCGCGAGCCGCGGCTCGTCGTCGGCAATGATGGCCGTCGTTTTGCGCGAATCGGTCATGACGCGGTGAAAAGTTGCGGATGCTCGATCGACGGCGCGCGCGAGGATGCGAGCGGCAGGCGCAGCGTCACCCGCGTTCCGTGCGGCAACACGTCCTCGATCGTGAGCGCCCCATCGGCGCCGAAGGCCGCCGCGAGGCGCGCGCGCAGGTTGGCAAGGCCGATGCCCGCGGCGCCGGCCGGCTTCGTCTCGCGAAAGCCAGGTCCCGTATCGGTGACGCGGAGCACGAGCGAACGGCCGTCGCGTGCGCCTTCGATCGCGATCGCGCCCCCTGCGACGGCGGGCTCGATGCCATGCTTGACCGCATTCTCGACGATCGGCTGCAGCAGCATCGGCGGCACGTCGAGGGCGCGCAGCGACGCCGGCACGTCGATGTGCCAGTCGAGGCGCGAACCGAGCCGCACAGCCAGGATGTCGAGGTAAACGCCGAGCTGGTCGAGCTGCCCGCCGAGCGTCGAGCGTCCGCTCGCCGATGCCGCGCTCGCGCGGAGCAGCGCGATCAGTCGTTCGATCATCCGCTTCGCCGCGCGCGGCTCGGCATCGATCAGCGACACGACGTGCGCGAGCGTGTTGTAAAGGAAGTGCGGCTCGACCTGCGCCTCCATCAGCTTCATCCGCGCCGTCGTCGCCTCGTTCTCGGCCGCAGCGACGCGCGCCTGCTCGCGGGCGACGGCGGCTTCGGCGCGCGCCGCGCGCTCGCGGGGCACGAAGATCATCAGCAGCAGCGCGGTGATCGCGAGCGAGACGGCGACGATCGACACCGCCGCGCGCGGCGAAAACAGCCAGTCCGGACCGTTCTTCCAGTGCAGGATCCTGAATGCGACCAGATAGCCGGGAAAGATCGCGACGGTGGCGACGATGCCGTAATACGCGGAGCGCACCCAGAAGTGCGCACGGCGGATCGCGTTGCCGAAGAGCTTCTCGGTCACGACGAACGCCGCGAAGATGACGAAGCCGATGCACTGCGCGAACACGAACGTGATGCGCAGCGTGTCGACCAGCGCCGTCGACGGATCGATCATGACGGACAGCGCGGTGAAGAACAGCGCGAACAGCGAATTCCAGATCACCGTGTAGGCGACGTCGCGCACCAAGCTCGGCCGAAGGCGGCGGAAGAACGGGAAGATCTCCAGCGGATGCCGGAAGCCTTCACACACGGGCGCAGGCGACGACTCGGCGGTGAACATCGCGGACTCCCTCACGTTGTCGTTCGGCGCCATTGTCCGCCTCCCTGCACCGCGCCGAAGCGGCGCGCGACGGATCGGCCATCGCGAGGCGCGAAAGGTCGCTTTTGCGCGCGAGCGGTCGACGACCGGTGCCAGCGGCGGCAGTGGAACGCCCGCGCAGGCCATTTTGCGACAGGTTCTAGAATCGCGGCGATGAACGCTGCCAAAAGACGAGAGATCTTCGAGCGCCTTCGCGCCGCGAACCCGAACCCCCGCAGCGAGCTCGAATACAGGACGCCGTTCGAGCTGCTGGTCGCCGTCGTGCTGTCGGCGCAGGCGACCGACAAGGGCGTCAACAAGGCGACGGCGAGGCTCTTTCCGGTCGCAAGCACGCCGCAGGCGTTCGTCAAGCTCGGCGTCGACGGGCTGATCCCCTACATCAGCTCGATCGGTCTCTTCAACATGAAAGCGAAGAACGTGATCGCGCTGTCGCAACGGCTGATCGACGGGCACGGCGGACAGGTTCCCCGCGACCGCGATGCGCTCGAGAAGCTGCCGGGCGTGGGCCGCAAGACGGCGAACGTCGTGCTGAACGTCGCGTTCGGCGAGCCGACGATCGCGGTCGACACGCACATCTTCCGCGTCGCTAACCGCACGCGGCTCGCCGTCGGCAAGGATCCCGAAGCGGTGGAGCGGCAACTTCTCAAGTTCACGCCCGAGGAGTTTCGCCACAACGCGCATCACTGGCTGATCCTGCACGGCCGCCACGTCTGCGTCGCGCGTGTGCCGAGATGTCCGCAATGCGTGATCGCCGATCTCTGCGAGTACACGGCGAAGACGCAGGCGCTGCCCGGACCGGATCCGCGCGCGCTGCCTCTCGAGCCGCCTGCCGCGCCGGCCCGTCCTGCGCGAGTGGATGCGGTACGCGGCGCCAGCGCGAAGACGCCCCGGAAGCCGGCTGCGCGGCGCAGAGGATGATCGCGTGTTCGCGCCGACCCGCGACGAGGCACGCCGCTTCCTGATCGAGGCGTGGCGCAAGCGCCGCGCCGGCGAGGCACTGTCAGGACTCGAGCAGACGGCCGTGCAATTGATCGCGCTGCACCCGGAATACCACCGGATGCTCGAGACGCCCGACGCGTACATCGACCGCGACTACCGGCCCGAGCAGGGCGACGTCAACCCGTTCCTGCATCTGTCGCTGCATCTCGCGGTCGCCGAGCAGCTTGCGATCGATCAGCCGCCGGGAATCGTCGCGCAGTACGATCGACTTCGCGTCAAGCACGGCGACGCGCACGCGGCGCTCCACGCGCTCGTCGAGTGCCTGGGAGAAACGATCTGGCAGGCGCAGCGCACCGGCACTGGACCCGATGCGGCGCTCTACCTCGCGTGCCTTGCGCGGCGATGAATCCGAGCATCACCACCGGGTGACGAGGACCGGCGGCTGCGACGCGAAATAGGCGGCGACGTTGTCGATGTCCTTATCGGTCAGCGTCGCCGCGAATCCGGCCATGATCGGGTTCTTGCGCGCGCCCGACTTGTAATCGCGCAACGCCTTGGCGAGATAGTCGCGATGCTGGCCGCCGAGCTTCGGGTAATCGGGGCTCTGGCTGTTGCCGTCCTGGCCGTGACAGGCGGCGCAGACCTGCTTGACCTTCGCCTGTCCGGCGACGAGATCGGCGCCGAACGCGAGCGCCGGCGTCAGCGCGACGACGAATCCGAGAAGCGTTGCGTGCATGCGGGTCATCATTTGCTCGCCGTGTTCGTATCGGCGCCGCCTTGCGAGTAATACGCGGCGAGGTTGGCCATGTCCTGGTCGGAAAGGCTGCCGGCAATCGCCTGCATCGACGGATGGCTGCGCTCGCCGTTGCGGTATTCGTGAAGCGCCTGCACGATGTAAGCGGCGTGCTGTCCGCCGAGCTTCGGCACGTGGTAGACCTCGGGATACGCGGTGCGCCAGCCCTCGATGCCGTGGCAGCCCTCGCACATGCGCGTCATCTCGCGGCCTTTCGCGGCATCGCCGGCCGGTGCGGCGGGCGGCGTCTGCGCGGCCGGTGCGGCGGGCGCCGGCGTTGCGGGAGCGGCTGGCGTTTGCGCGAACGCCGTCAGTGAAAGGAGCAACGTCAACGTCGAAACCGCGAAGGGTCGGATCATCGGCCGTAAGAGGAATTGAAAAGCGGGTGCGGCGGGCGCTGCATCGCAAAAGCGTTCGATTTTACGGGCACGCTCGCGAAGCGGTCAAACTGGCATGTCAGCGCTCGAGTTGCGACAGTTTGTCCTTCACGTCCTTCCACCGGTCGGCATCGGGCGGCGCGGGCTTGCGCTCGATGATTGGCTTCCACGCCTTCGCGAGCTCGGCGTTCAGCGCCTTGAACGCCTGCTGGTCCTCGGGCACGTCGTCTTCCGCATAGATCGCCTCGACCGGGCATTCGGCGACGCACAACGTGCAGTCGATGCACTCGTCGGGATCGATGACCAGGAAATTCGGCCCTTCGCGAAAGCAGTCGACGGGACAGACGTCCACGCAATCGGTGTACTTGCAGCGGATGCAGCTTTCGGTGACGACGTAGGTCATGACGCGCTGGGGTTCGAACGACGCGTTGCGAGTTGCGACAAGCCTTGAATTTTAGCAGAGTGCGCCTCATCTCCCCCTGCGCGAAGCGTTTCCGCATGCGGTAAACTGCGTTGCAGCGCGCTCGCGCCCCATGCG
>Ga0207707_10002095_pt1 | contig 18045 bp, 18 predicted proteins | sample KBSC83BmetaG_FD_184336 | JGI IMG/M metagenome (GOLD analysis project Ga0207707, IMG submission 184336) | Corn rhizosphere microbial communities from Kellogg Biological Station, Michigan, USA - KBS C8-3B metaG (SPAdes) (version 2) | ecosystem: Host-associated > Plants > Roots > Rhizosphere ...
GGCATCTCGGAAAAGGCCATCCTGGAGAAATCGGCAGCCGAAAAGCCCGCGGAGAAATCCGCTGACAAACCGGCGGAGACCGCCAGCATTCCCGTGGAAACGCGGCGGCATCAGCCGCGCGAAAAGGCGATTGCCAAGTCTATCCCGGCGCCGGTGCAGCCCTCTGCGCCGGTTTCCGTGCCGGTGGTCGCCGTGCCAACTACGGCCCCGCCAGCGCCGCCCGTCGAGGCCGCAACCGCCCCGGAAGAACGCCGCGACGCCAACGATCTGGCGCGCGCGGCCATCGAGCGCCTGCGTGGCGCGGGCGACGGTTTGCCGCGCGCGCAGGAAGCCGCTCGCATCCCGGATGCGGCTCGTGTCCCGGACCAGTCTCGAATCGTGTCGGCGCCGCCGGTTCGGCCGCTTCCGCCGCCGATTATGGTCTCCACGCCTCAAGCCGAGACGTTCGAGTCAGCGTCCGGATCGTCGCAGATGAAGCCGCCTTACGCGGGCGCCGCGCGGATCGACGACCCGCGCCGCCCGACGCCGCCGGCCGACATTCCCGAGGTCTCCTCGCGACCGCTCGACCTGCATGCCGAGGCGACGGAGCCGTCAGCGCAGGAACACACCACGGTGGCCGAAGACATGTTGTCGGCTGCGAAATCGGTGTTTCACGCGGTATTGCCGAAATAGCTTAGAACGCAGCGGGCATTTCCGGCAAAGTGGAATCCGGTTTGCCGCGACAAAACCTTGCGCGAAAAAATAACGCGGGCACAAAGGCCCGCGTCATCGGATTCAAATCTGCAAAATCCTGGATCAGCGCGACCCGCGCGGACCGCCGCCGGGACCGCCACGGCCGCCGGCACCACCGCGCTCAGCGCCCGGACCGGCGCCAAACACCGGCTTCGGCTTCATCGGCAGCAGGCCTTCGCGCTGCAGCTTCTTGCGGGCGAGTTTGCGCGCGCGGCGCACGGCTTCCGCCTTTTCGCGGGCCTTCTTCTCGGAGGGCTTTTCATAATGGCCGCGGAGCTTCATCTCGCGGAAAATTCCCTCGCGCTGCATCTTCTTCTTCAGCGCCTTGAGGGCTTGATCGACATTGTTATCGCGAACGAGAACCTGCACGCGGCATCCTCTTTCCATTAATCGGATTGGAATTCTGGCAAAGCAAAGGGGTGGCGAAAGGCCGAGCCCTTAACCTTGAGCGCGCGGATGTATCAGATCGGACCGGGAATGTCCACCAGCGGGAACGCGATTGTGCACGCTCCACGCGGCCAAATGCAGCCTTTTTGACGCCGATCAGGTGGTTTTCGGCGGAACCGCTTCGACCTGCGTTACGTGCCCCATCTTCCGGCCCGGCCGTGGCGGACCCTTGCCGTAAAGGTGAACGGTCGCGCCCGGGACGGTCAGCCATTGCTCGTAGTCGTGGATATCGTCCCCGATCAGATTGGTCATGGTGACCGGGCCATGACGGACCGGCTTGCCGAGCGGCCAGCCGGCAATGGCGCGGATGTGCTGCTCGAACTGCGAGATCGTCGCGCCGTCCAGCGTCCAGTGCCCGGAGTTATGCACCCGCGGCGCGATCTCGTTGACCAATAGCGTCGGCCCACGGGCGCTCGCCACCACAAACATTTCGACCGCCAGCACGCCGACAAAATTAAGTGCGTTGGCGATCCTTTCCGCGATCGAGCGTGCCTGCGCCGCCAGTGCCTCGGAGACCGCAGCCGGCGCGCGCGAGATCTTCAGGATGTGGTCGCGGTGCTCGTTTTCGGTGACGTCGAAGCATTCGACATGGCCGTCGGCCGAGCGCGCGGCAACCACCGAGATCTCGCGCTCGAACGGAACAAATACTTCGAGGATGGCGGATCGGGTGCCGAGGTCCTCCCAGACCTGGTCCGGGTCGTCGCCGTCGCGAATGATCGCCTGGCCCTTGCCGTCATAACCGAAGCGGCGGGTCTTGATCACCGCGGGCAGGCCGATGCGCGCGATCGCGGCACGCAGCGCCGCCGCCGACGACACGTCGGCATAATCGGCGGTGCCGATGCCCAGTTGTTTCACGAAGTCCTTTTCGGCGAGGCGATCCTGCGTGGTTTCCAGGATTTTCCGGTCGGGCAGCAGCGGCCGCCGCGCCGCCAGGATCATCGCGGCGGCTGCCGGCACATTCTCGAACTCGTAAGTGATGACGTCGACGTCGTTGGCGAACAGCTCCAGCGCCTCGACATCGGCATACTCCGCGCAGGTCGCATTCAGCACCACGTCGAACGCCGGCGATTCCGGGTCCGGTGAGAACACATTGCATCGCAAGCCGAGCCGCGCCGCCGCCATTGCCAGCATCCGGCCCAATTGTCCGCCGCCGAGAATTCCGATGGTGTCGCCGGGCTTCAGCTTCACCCGATGGGAGGCCGTCACGCAGATCCCTCCGGGCGCTCGCCGACAGTCTCGGTCTGCTGCTTCCGCCAGGCCGCAAGCCTGCCGGATAGCGCCGGATCGTTCAGCGCCAGCACGCTGGCCGCGAGCAACGCGGCATTGATGGCGCCGGGCTTGCCGATCGCCAGCGTTCCGACCGGGACGCCGGCGGGCATCTGGACGATGGAATACAGCGAATCGAGGCCGGACAGCGCCTTGGATTCAATGGGAACGCCGAATACCGGGAGTTCGGTAAGCGACGCGGTCATGCCCGGTAGATGCGCGGCACCGCCGGCGCCGGCGATAATGATCCTGAAGCCGGCCGCCTTGGCGCCTTTGGCGAAGGTGAACAAACGCTCCGGGGTGCGATGCGCGGAGACGATGTGTTTCTCGCAGGCAACGCCGAGTGCGGACAGGGTTTCGGCGGCATGGCGCATGGTGTCCCAGTCCGACTGGCTTCCCATGATGATGGCGACGGGGGCGGTCATGCGGTCAATTCTTTTCGGGAATCCAAAAACATAGGCCGGATTATAGGATCGGCCCAAGCTTCGGCAAGGCGTGGCAAGGGGACGGGAATGGACTATCCTGTCTTGGTGAATCTCGGCAAGCCTCCTCAAGGAAGTTCATGAAAAAGAAAACCAGGGCGACCGCTCCGAGGGGGGCGAAACGCCGTAAAAACGTCTTGACGGAGGGCAAGGCTGCACCGCAGCGCGCCAGACAGGTGAAAGCGCCTGCTTCTTCGTCCCGGCGGTCGGTCCCGCCCAATGACGCCAGGCTGACAGTTCGCCGGCTCAGGGCCCAATTGGCGCAGGCGCTGGCGCGAATCGAGGAACTGCGAGCCTCGGCAGATACCGACTTCCTGCTGGATATTCCCAACCGGCGCGGCTTTGAGCGCGGGCTCAATCGCTCCATCGCCTACATCAAGCGCTATCATGCCAGCGGCGCGCTGATCGTGCTCGACGTCGATCGCTTAAAGCCGATCAACGACGCCTTCGGGCACGCCGCAGGCGATGAGGTGTTGAAGGCCATCGTGGCTGTGCTGCTGGGCCATGTGCGCTCGTCCGACGTGATCGGACGGCTCGGCGGCGACGAGTTCGCGCTGCTGCTGTGGAACCTCAGCGAGACTGACGCCAGGGCCAAGGCGGCCTCGCTGGAGGAAGCCGTCGACCGGCTCACATTCGTGTTTCGCGGCCGCACTTTAACCGCCGGCGTATCCGCAGGCGTTGCGATTCTCGGACCCCATACGGAGGCCGGCCGAGCGCTGGAAGAAGCCGATCGTGCGATGTATGTGCGCAAGGCGCAAAGGCGGCATGAAGCGTGAGGCGAGGCGAGTTCCTTACAGCCCGCTCAGATCATCCGGAACGTTGCCGAATTTCTTGAGCAATTGAGCATCGCCGAATTCGCCGATCATGGGATCCCCGGTGCGGCTGAAGGCGATGGCGCCGACGCTGCCCGGGACTCTCGACAAGGCTTCCGCGCGTCGTAACGCACCCGACGAACTCTGGCATTCTTCCGCTGCGCCTGCGACCGGCGAACCGGTGTCGTCCTGCAGGAATGGCAGCGCGACGTAATAGGTGACATCGGCCATGGTACCGCTCCAGGTTTGATCGATCGATCAGGCCGCGTCGCTCCTGGCTCCCGGCGAACTTGCCGGCGCGCAGTCTCTCGACGCCGCGGTCTGCAATTCCTGCAATTCCCCTTCCAGATATTCGTTCGCCATGATGAGCGCCTTGATCGTGCTGCGCATGTTTCCATCGCACATCGCGATCGCCTGGTCGCAGGCCTGCTCGTAACGGCTGACGTCGGACAGTGAAGAAGGTTCGGACATGAGGTCTCCCCGCAATGGCTAGAGGCAAGGACCGATGTTCCTATTTTGTTCTCATAGAGTCAAGTGGAGGTGAGGTGGATCGGCGCGAACCTAATCGTCGATTTCCACGACCGATCACTGACGCGCGAGCCGAGTGTCGGTGGGCCAAGGGGCGGGAACGAAAACAATATCCGGCGCTTAATGGGTATTCGCATGGAGTGGAAGCATGGGTCTTGTGGAGTCCAAAAGACCCGTGGTGCTGATCGTCGAGGACGAGTTGCTATTGCGAATGAATGCGCTCGATGTGATCGAGGCGGCCGGCTTCGAGGTCGTGGAGGCAGCGAATGCCGACGAAGCGATCGAAATTCTGGAGGCGCGTCGGGACATCGGCGTGGTTTTTACCGATATCCAGATGCCAGGCTCGATGGATGGATTGAAGCTCGTCCGGGCGGTGAGAGGTCGCTGGCCACCGATCAAGATTGTCGCAACCTCGGGCCACATCGGTGTGGCGCAAACGGATTTGCCCGAAGGCGGGCGGTTTCTGCCGAAACCCTATAGTCCGGGACAGGTCATGGATGTGCTGCGAGAGTTGACGGCCGGCGGATGATCGTCCGCCAACCAACGGCGCGGGCAGCGCGAACTACGCAATGATATCCGGCGTAATCTGGTCTTCGATGAAGGCGATGCGGTCGCGCAGCTGCAGCTTGCGCTTTTTCAGCCGTTGCAGCCGCAACAAATCCGGCGCGGGCGATTGATGCAGGGCATCGATCGCCGCGTCGAGATCGCGGTGCTCCTGCTGCAGCCGTGCGAGCTCGGTTTCGAGTTCGCGCTCATCTTCGTCGGTCATGGTGCACGTTAACTGAAAAACGCGATGAGATTGCGAAAGGTTGCGGAAGCGGCTCGAGAGAATATCGTCCTTGCCGGCGCACTCTGCAAGCTGACGTGACGGTCGCGCGGTTCACTTCATTTCGCTTGTGGATAGCTAGCGAGAAGTTTGAACCAAAACCACACGGGAATCATGGGTTTCAGAGCAACCCCCGACTTAAGCCCAACGCCATGCCCGGGCGGATGCCGCGGACGCTTCTCCGAATCCGAAATTGGCTCGAGAAAGGATGCCGCAGGGGTCGGCGGATTTCGGATCCGGGAACAGCGGGGGGCGGGTTCCGTGCTCACGATTCGTTACAGATGATAGCGGAAATATGAGGCCGCGTTTTTCGATACCCATCGACAGATTCGGCCACTCGTGTAGACTTCCTTGTCCGGATCGAATCTGAAGTCTCATCCAACCGAGGAGGTTTCGTATGGCAATTCAGGCGCATCTCGTTGAACTGGAACGGAAACACAAGATCCTCGAAAACGAATTGCACGAAGCTCTCGTGCACCTTTCAACAGACGACCTGCAAATTGTTGAGTTGAAGCGCCGGAAATTGATGGTCAAGGACGAGATCGAGCGGTTGAAGCATACCGCTGAAGAAACACTGCATTAGGGATTAGCACGGGGCTACTGCCGCAATCGTCCGCGAGGGTGGACGAAACGGTAAACTGTGCTGTCACAATTCTTCTTACTACTTCGTAATACTGGATGCCCCGCGCTGGCGGGGCATGACTCTTTGGTGTTGCCGGGTCTGGCCTTTTTGGACGGCGCTCATACCCCTGCAAGCTCGGCGACATGATCGGCGATGGCCAGCGATGATGTCAGTCCCGGCGATTCTATCCCGAACAAATTGATCAGCCCGTCGACGCCATGATCCCGTGGCCCCTGGATCAGGAAATCCTGCACGGCGACCGCCGGCGGCACGATCTTGGGTCGAATACCGGAGTAGCTCGGCATCAGCGCTCCGTCCGGCAGCGTCGGCCAGTATCGCCGGATGGCTGGATAAAATCTTTCCGCCCGCGCCGGATCGACCGCGTAATCGATCGCATCGACCCATTCCACGTCGGGACCGAACCGGGCCTGTCCCGCCATGTCGAGGGTGAGGTGCACGCCGAGCCCGCCGGGCTCGGGCACCGGATAGATCAGGTGCGAAAATGGCGCCCGGGCGGTGCAACTGAAATAGCTTCCCTTTGCGAGATAGGCCCGCGGTATCAACTCGATCGGCATGCCGTCGATGCTGCGCGCGACCGCAGGCGCCCCGAGCCCCGCGGCATTGACGAGAAGCCCGCACTCAAGGGTGATCGGCGCGCTACCGCCGGCGTCGAGTTCGATCCGGCCCGCGAAAGCCTTGGCGCGCAATAGCGGCGTGTGAAAGGCACAGGCCGCGCCTGCATCTTCGGCGTCGCCGCGCAGCGCCAGCATGAAGGCGTGGCTGTCGATGATGCCGGTGGAAGGCGAGAGCAGGGCTGCGTCGCAATTCAGCGCCGGCTCCAATGCTCGCGCGGCCTCGCCGGAGAGGGTTTGCAGGTCGAGCACGCCATTGGCTTCGGCGTGGGCCCTGATCGATTGCAGCCTCAAAGTCTCTTGCGGCGTGGTCGCGACGATCAGCTTGCCGCAATTGCGGTGCGGGATGCCGTGATGGCGGCAGTATTCATACAGGGCGCGCTTGCCGCTGACGCACATCCGCGCCATCAGGCTGCCGGCCGGATAATAGATGCCGGCGTGGATCACCTCGCTGTTGCGCGAGGATGTCACGGTGCCGATGCCTTCCGCCGCCTCCAGGATGATCACCTCGCGGCCGGCCTGCGCCAGCCGCCGCGCCACCGCAAGACCGATCACCCCTGCACCGATTACGACGCACTCAACTTGGTCCATTCGCGGTTCGAATCCGGGCCTGTCGGTTAATCGGCCGGTGCGGTGGCGCCCGGGTTTTGGCGCCCGTCCCGGGTCAATCGCACCTACGCTATCGCTTTGTTGGGGATGGTGTTTTCGAACAACCCGTCGGACTCGTTTCCGCGGTCTTTCCCGCGCCAGGTTCTCGTTAGTGAAGCATTAATCATGTCAGGGCAATTGCCGTAATTTAAGTCGCATTCTTCGGTCGCAGGGGTACGCGTTTACCTGATCCAAACCCGTGAAGCCAGACACTCCGCACCGGAAATCCGCGGGTGACTGATGGCTGACAAGAATTGGCAGGCAGGCGGCAAGATTCTGATTCCTGCGCGGGCTGTCGTTAGCCTGATCGCCACCGTTGCGTCGTTCGGCACCGCCTGGGGGCTGTCCGATAACTTTGCGCCGTCGAGCTATGTCGGCTCCGCCGACCCCAATACCGTTTGGGAAATCCTGATTGGCGGCATCGTCGTCTGCTCATTCCTGGCGGCTGTCGCGCTGTGGGTGCTCTCGGCACTGCGAAGGGTCAAGCGTTCGCAGCTACGCAGAAATGCGTTTGTCAGCTCCGCCCTGAACAACCTGAGCCATGGCGTGGTGATGACGGATCAGCAGAGGCGGGTCGTGTTCTGCAACGACCGCTACCTCGAAATCTACGGCCTGACGCGTTCGGATATTCCCAGAAACATGACCGGGCCGGAATTGCTGGAGTTGCGGCGCAAGCGCGGAATCCTCGACGTCAGCGTCGCGGATTTCTATGCAAACGCCGGCGCTCCGGAAGGCCTCGTTACCGAACTGCCCAGCGGGCGATCGATTCTGGTCAAATATTTTGCGCTGCCAAACGGCGGTTCGGTGGCGACGCATGAGGATTGCAGCGAGCAGCGCAAGCTTTCCAGACAACTCGCATCGACCAAGCAGTTCCTGGAGTCGGTGCTCGACAATGTGCCGGTATGCGTGGCCGCCAAGAGCATCGAGGACGGCCGCTACATCTTTGCCAACCGCGCGTTCGAACGCTTCTCGCGCTTCTCCCGCGACGCTATCGTCGGCAAACGCGCCGACGAGATCTTCCGCCCCACGACCGCGGCGAGCATAGAAGAGGCGGACCAGGCCGCGCTCAATTCGCCCGAAGGCCAGTTCCGCAACGAACTCGTGGTCGAGCGCGGTTCGGAGAAGCGCGTTCTCGCCTCCAACCGCGTGATCGCGCGCAACGAAAAGAACCAGCCCGAATTCCTGATCGCGCTGTTCGATGACATCACCGATCGCCAATCGCTTTCCCACGAGCTGGAAAACACCAAGAAGTTTCTCGAACTGGTGGTCGACAACATTCCGGTCTCGCTGACCGTCGAGCGCGTCAGTGACGGACGATACTTGCTCGCCAACCGCAGCGCCGAGACCATCCTCAACCGCCGGCGCGAGGATGCCACCGGATTGACGGCAGCGGATATTTTCAATCCGAAAGAAGCCAAGCTGATCATCGCGCGCGACGAGGCGGCGATCAGGAAGCGCGGCCTGCTCACCGAGGAGCATCCGATCAGCACCAAGGACGGCTTGCGCCTGTTCCTGACGCGCCGCATGACGGTGCTCGACGACGCCGGCGAGCCGCAATATCTGATCAAGACCCACGAGGACGTCACCGACCGCCGCCAGACCGAATCGCGCATGGCGCATATGGCGTATCATGACGGCCTGACCGATCTGCCGAACCGCGCCGCGTTCCTGCAGGCGCTGGCGCAGATGATCGAGGCCTGCGAAGGCACCGGTGAGGAATTCGCGGTGCTGTCGGTCGATCTCGACGGGTTGAAGGAAATCAACGACGTGTTCGGCCATGCGACCGGCGACAAACTGCTGATCGAAGTTGCCCACCGCCTCCAGGACTCGGCGCGCGGCGGGGTTGTGGCCCGGCTCAGCGGCGACGAGTTCGGATTGATCATCGACGGCAAGCAGCCCGTCGCCGGGGTGCTGTTGGCCGAACAGCTCGCCGAGACCCTGGCAAAAGAGTTCCAGATCGAGGGCAAATCGGTTCGCACCGGTGTGACCACCGGCATCTCGGTATTCCCGCACAACGGCGGCGACGCCGCATCGCTGCTCGCCAATGCCGGCGCGGCCTTGTTCCGCGCCAAGGCGAAATCGCGCGGCTCGATCAGCATCTATGAACCCGAGATGGATCAGCAGGTTCGCGATCGCCGCGTGCTGCACCAGGATCTCTCGCTCGCAATCAAGAACGGCGAACTCTCGCTGCATTATCAGCCGCAAGCATTGTCGCGCCAGACGGTTGCCTCCAGCGAGGTCATCGGGTTCGAGGCCTTGGCGCGGTGGCTCCATCCGGTGCGCGGCTTCGTCTCCCCGGGCGATTTCATCCCGATCGCGGAAGAAAGCGGCTTGATCGTCGAAATGGGCGAATGGATCCTGCGCGAAGCCTGCCGGGAAGCTGCGTCATGGCCAATGCCGCTGCAGATCGCGGTCAATCTGTCACCGGCGCAGTTTATGCATGGCGATCTGGTCGGCCTTGTGCATTCGATTCTTTTCGAAACCGGTCTCGCGCCGGGCCGGCTTGAGCTGGAAATCACCGAGGGCGTGCTGATCGAGGATTTCGATCGCGGCCTGGCGCTGCTGCGGCGGCTGAAGGCGCTCGGCGTACGTATTTCGATGGATGACTTCGGCAGCGGCTATTCGTCCCTGAGCTATCTTCAGGCGTTTCCGTTCGACAAGATCAAGATCGACCGCGCCTTCGTCATGAATCTCGGACGCAATCCGCAATCGGCGGCGATCGTTCGAGCGGTGATCGGCCTTGGCCACGGGCTGGAGATGTCGATCGTCGCGGAGGGCGTGGAAACCCAGGAACAACTCGGTTTCCTCGCGGAGGTGGGCTGCGACGCGGTACAGGGCTATTTCATCGGCAAACCCGCGCCGATCGGGCAGTATGCCGCGCTGGTCGGCCGCAACGGCGGCGACACCATCGAGCCCGCGCGCAAGACCGGCTAGAGACTGCTTTAACCGGGTTGAATCGGTCTCCCGCCTCATTTCCTGTTTGAGCATGGCCTTTCCGGCAAACGCCTGGCGTTTGTCCCCAGGCAAAACCGGTTTCCACTTTTGGAGATCATGCTCTAGACCTTGCGCATGGCGGACTACGATCTTGCGATCATCGGCGGCGGCTTGAACGGCGTCAGCGTTGCGCGCGACGCCGCGGGCCGCGGCCTGCGGGTGATCCTGCTGGAGCAGGGCGACCTCGGCGCAGGCGCATCCTCGGCCTCGCCGCGGTTGATCCATGGCGATCTCGCGGTGCTGGAACGCCGAGCGTTTTTGCGCGTGCGCGCCGCATTGGCCGAGCGCGACATCTGGCTGCGGATCGCTCCGCACCTCGTGCGCCCGATGCGCTTTGCGATTCCCGTCCATTCCGACGAGCGTCCGCCGTGGTTGCTGCGGTCGGGGATGCTGCTCTACGACCGGCTTGCCTCTCGCACCCGCCTGCCGCCGTCGGCAACGGTCGATGTCACGCATCATCCGATCGGTAATGCGCTGAAACGGCCATTCGGCACCGCGTTCGAATATTCCGATTGCGTGGTGGACGATTCGCGGCTGGTGACGCTGAACGCCGTCGATGCCGCCGAGCGGGGCGCCGTGATCCGCACCGGCGCGCGCTGCGTTCGCGCCGACCGGCTCGATACCTGGCGGCTCGTGGCGATCGATCGCGGCCATCGTCTTGTGATCACGGCGAGGGCGCTGGCCAACGCCAGCGGCGCCTGGACCGCTTCGGTCGCGGAAACCGTGTTGCGCGTGCCACAGCCAGAGGGCGGCACCACCCAGATCAGCCAGATTATTGTCCGGCGCCTGTTCGATACCGACAACGTCTATGTTTTCCAGAACATCGATCGGCGGCTGATCTTCGCCAGTCCCTACGAGCGCGATTTCACGCTGATCGGCACCGTGGGACATGCGTTCAAAGGCGATCCCGCTGTGGTGTCGATGGCCGCAGCCGACGTCGCCTATCTCTGCGACGCGGCCAACCGGTATTTTCGCGAGCGGGTCGAACCGTCAGATGTGATCAGGACGGTTTCCGGCGCCAACGCGGTTTGGGATCCCACGGGCGAGCACGCCGGGCGGGATGGCTCAATGGCGTTCGATGCGAGGCGCGGCAAGGCGCCGCTGCTAACGATCGCCGGCGGCGATGTCACCACCTCGCGGCTGCGCGCGGAGCGGGCGGTCTCCAGGCTCACCTCGTTCTATCCGATGTCGCCGCGCTGGACGGCGAAGGCGCCGCTGCCGGGCGGCGATTTCGCGTGGGAGAAGTTCGGCGAGGAGGTCGACGGTGCGCGCGAGCGCTGGCCGTTTTTGACCGAGCCTCAGGCCCAGCGCCTGGTCGCCGGCTATGGCTCGCGTCTTCAGGACGTACTTGGCGACGCCAAGGACCGGGCCGAGCTCGGTCCGGCTTTTGGGCAGGAACTGACGGGCGCGGAGGTGCGCTATCTCATGGCAAAGGAATGGGCGCGGTTTCCTGACGACATTCTGTGGCGGCGCTCGAAACTCGGCCTGACCATGCCGGCACGGGCTCGCGAAGCGCTGGCGGCGTTTATGGCCACGGCTTCGCCCTGAATACGGAACTCGCTAATCCACCACCGTGAGCACGCCCATTTCGGGATTCACTTCCACTTCGGCACCGTTGGGAATAGCGGCGGTAATGTCTTCGTCAAACCCGGCGAGCATCGGTACATCGCCCAGCGCGGCACCTTGCGCGAGAATAGGATTCACGGAATTCAAGACCAGCGCCAGCGGCACAATCCCTCGCGATTGCATCTCGTGCAGCATCCATGCGGTCGCGACGCCGCCCTTGGCGGTATCGAGCACCAGTATTTTGCCGACGTAGGACTGGCCGGCCAATTTGTGCGAAGGACGACAGAAAATGCCGTTGATACGGTCTAGGTCATAGCGAGCCGAAAAGCCGTCCTTGGCGACCAGCGTGGGCCCGCGTACCGTACGTCCCATGGCATGCCGCGCGCGAAAAATCCTGGTGTTCATGTTCGTGCCAATTTTCCGCTGACTGCAGCATCCACGCATGATTCCATCGACGCCAGCATCGGGCGATAACCGTACCCGCCCAATATGTTGACCAGCTTGGCACTGTTGGTTGCCAGACGCTTCCAGCCCATGGCCTCCGAAATTTCTCGCGCATAGGATTGATAGAAACACATGCCGGATAATACCTTGCCGCCAGCGGCTTCTATGCGCGCCGTGTAACCCATGCGGTCAGCGTCCGGCTTTACCTGCGGGCTGGTTACCGCAAGCAGCGGCACAGCAAACCGCCGGCCGTCGCAAAGCCCGGCCAAATCGGACAATTCAAAAAGGCTAAGCTGCGGCGCCGAGAACACGACCACGTCGACCTGATCGTCGGTGTGATAGGACCTTTGCAATTCGTCGACGTCAGCCCTGGTCACGCGAAGGCTTGGCAGGCCCGGCGCCGCCACGTCGGTCAGTTTGCCGGCTTCGGGCGTCAGGCCCGCCAGATGAAACAAGGCAATAGACCCGAAGCTCGCCATCGAGGCGCCGAAATGTTTGAGCTGATCCGACCTCGGCGCGCCTTCGATCCCCTCGATCACCGGCACCGCCCAGTAGTTGCCCGCGATACGCCCGATCACCCCGCCAAGAGCGCCCCACCCGTTGAGGGATGTCGGCGTGAATTCCACATGAATGCGCAGCGTGGCCCGGCGCATTTCAGGAAGGTGAAAGCCGTAGCGCGGCGTTCGTCCGGTAAGGCCAGCCGCCAGTGCCGAGGGTCCGCCTTCGAAATTGGAGCGTGCACCGCATATCGAGTTCGAATAGATGACGACGCCGGTGTCGCCGAAGGCGACGTGCTCGTTGCGCGTCGGAGCCTGGATGGTCTGATAGTTGATGCAGGTGTTGGTCATCGCGACGCCGAGCGCCTCGAACGCTGAAATGGCCCGTCTTTCGAGATCGAGCATCGCCGAAGTCTGACCCAGCAAATCGGCGTTGGCGAAATCCGTGCCGCGCGGATCGGTAATCGTGGGGATGCGCACGCGCCGTTGCCCGTCGACAGTCGCGGCTAAACCCTCCAGCCATCGCACGCCGGCTTCGCCAAGGCTTTCGGTATCCGCCATCAGGTGCGCCTGCGTCACCGCGACCATATCCTCGGCGCCGAAGAATTCACCCACCTTGATCTGGTGCTGCAAAGCTTGCCGCGGAACGGGGCCGGCCTTGCCGGCCAGGATATCTTTCTCTTCATCGTTGAGCTTCATTTAAATCAATCAATCTTGATGCCTGCGTCACGCGCCGCTTTACCCCATTTGGCCAACTCACTCTGCTGAAATCTGGAGAAGGCGTCGCCGCTGATAGCGGTAGCGAGCACGCCTAACGGCTCCAGCCGGTTTCGGAACGCATCGCTGCGGACGATCCGCTCGATTTCGCCGGCCAGCGTCGCCGTTATTGCCTCAGCCGTGCGAGCAGGCGCAAATACGCCCCACCACGCGGTTGTCTCAAAGCCATCGTAACCGGATTCGGAGATTGTCGGCACACTCGGCAAGGCGGCTGAACGCGTCTTGCTTGAAATAGCGACGGCACGCAGCTTGTCCGCTTGCACATTCGACAGCACCGATTGAAGCGGGTCGAACATGATCTGGATCTGGCCACCAATGAGGTCGGTGACCGCCGGTGCACTGCCCTTGTAGGGCACATGCTGGATCTCGATGCCCGCCAAAGTTTTAAACATCTCGCCGGTGAGGTGCCCGGGCGTGCCGGCACCCGCGGAGCCATAGTTGAGTTTACCGGGCATACGCTTGGCGAGCGCCACCAGATCGGCAAGATTGCTCACCGGCTGCGACGGATGCACGACAACTGCCACCGGAGCCAGCGCGACCAGCGCGACGGGCGAGAAATCGCGGACGGCGTCGTAGGGCAATTTTGGATAAAGGGCGGGGTTGATGGCGTGCGTGCCCACCGTCCCAACGAGCAACGTTTGACCGTCGGGCGCGGACCTGGCCACGGCTTCGGCTCCGAGCGAGCCGCCGGCCCCTCCGCGATTGTCGATCACGACAGTCGCTTTAAGAGCATCGCCCAGCATTTGCGCGAGAGGTCGCGCCACGATGTCGGTCGGGCCGCCAGCCGGAAATGGCACAATGACGCGGATTTGCCTGCCAGCGAAGGATTGCGCTTTGGCTGGTCCAACCCGCGCCAGCAAACCGGCGCTGGCTGCGGCTGAAGCAATTCGTAAGAATTGTCTGCGCCGCATCGACCTCCCCCCGATCCCCGTGCCGCCGAAATAGCTTCCGCTTACCGGCAATGCTAGCGGTTGTTTTTCTCGACCGCGAGCCCGGAAAGGGTCAAGCCGATCTTTTTGTGCCATCTCGTTCTCGCTATCACCCTCGAATGAGCGCCGCCGAAGTGCGAACGGGATCGACCCAGCCGGAATATTTCGGCTGTGCGCCATGAGCCGGTTGAGCCGATGCCGATCCGCCGCTAGCGTGCGGTCACGATTGGGCTGGCAGGGAATATGGCTGACAAACTATCCAAACCCGAACCGGGCGCCGACGCCGCGGACATTCCCTTGCTGCGAATCGAGGCGGTGGTGAAAAAATTCGGCGCCTTCCGGGCGGTGGATCGGCTGTCGCTTGATATCAGGGCCGGAGAGTTCTTCGCGCTGCTCGGTCCCAGCGGGTGCGGCAAGACCACGCTGCTGCGGATGCTCGCCGGTTTCGAGACGCCGGACGAGGGCCGCATCCTGCTCAACGGCAGGGACATCGCGCAGGTGTTGCCGCACCAGCGCCCGGTCAACATGATGTTCCAGAACTATGCGTTGTTTCCCCATCTCAGCGCGCGGGACAACATCGCCTTCGGCCTGAAGCGAGCGGGCGTGCCGCGTTCGCAGATTAATAGCCGCGTGGCCGAGCTGGTCGCGCTGGTCAAGCTCGAAGGCCTCGAGCAACGAAAACCCGATCAGCTCTCCGGCGGCCAGAAGCAGCGCGTGGCGCTGGCGCGCGCACTGGCGCGCCGCCCGCAGGTGCTGCTGCTCGACGAGCCGCTGGCCGCGCTCGACAAGAAACTGCGCGAGAGCACCCAACTCGAATTGATGGAGTTGCAGCGTCGTCTCGGCACGACCTTCATCATCGTCACCCACGATCAGGAAGAGGCGATGACGGTGGCGAGCCGGATCGGCGTGATGGATTCGGGGCGTCTGGAACAGGTCGCGACGCCGCGCGAGCTTTACGAGGCGCCACATTCGCGCTGGATCGCCGAGTTCGTCGGCGACGTCAATCTATTCGAAGGACAGGTTGCCTCGCGCGAGGCCGGTCGCCTGATGATTTCGACAAAAGGCGCCGGCGAGATCTTTGTCACGGAGCCGCGCCAGCCGATCACCAAAACCATCGTCGCTGTCGCGATCCGCCCCGAGAAGGTCAAGCTGTCGCGCCGCGGCCCGGTGTCGGACGCGGTCAATTCGCATGCGCTCAACCGGCTGGAAGGCGTCGTGACCGACGTCGGTTATCTCGGCGGTGTCACCACCTACCAGGTGAAGCTCGATACCGGCGCGGTGCTGCGTTCGTCGATGGCCAACACCGCACGGCTCGATATGGACGCCTACCATGCGAGCCAGCGCGTGGTGGCCTGGTTCACCCCCGACGATTGCGTGGTGCTGGAGCAATGAGCGCCCGCCGCATCTTCGCAGCTCCCGCGCGCCTGGCCGCGATCGCGCCCTATCTGTGGATGGTGCTGTTTTTCCTGGTGCCGTTCGGCTTCGTGCTCAAGATCAGCCTGTCGCAGACCGCGATCGCGCAGCCGCCCTATCTGCCGGTATTCGATCTGACCCAGGGTTTTGCGGCAATCAAGGCCGCGCTGGCAGCGTTATCGCTGGATAATTTCAGGCTGCTGATCTCCGACGATCTCTATGTCCTGTCCTATCTGCGCAGTCTCGTGGTGGCTGCGGTCTCCACCTCGATCCTGCTGGTGATCGGCTATCCCATCGCCTACGGCATGGCGCGGCTGCCGCAGCGCTGGCAAAGCGTGGCGATGATGCTGGTGATCGTGCCGTTCTGGACCTCGTTTCTGATCCGCATCTATGCCTGGATCAACATCCTGCAGCACGACGGCCTGCTCAACAAGGTCCTGCTCGCGCTGCATCTGGTCTCGGCGCCGGTGGTGTGGCTCTCCACCGACAGCGCGATGTATCTCGGCATCGTCTATTCCTATTTGCCGTTCATGATCCTGCCGCTCTACGCGACGCTGGCCAAAATGGATCCGGCGCTGCTGGAGGCAGCCGGCGATCTCGGCAGCTCCCCGCGCCAGGCGTTCTGGCTGGTGACGGTTCCGCTGTCGTTGCCGGGCGTCGCGGCAGGGGTGCTGCTGTGCTTCATTCCGATTGTAGGCGAATTCGTGATTCCCGACCTGCTGGCGGGTTCCAGTTCCATGATGATCGGCCAGACGCTGTGGCTGGAATTCTTCACCAACAAGGACTGGCCGGTGGCCTCCGCCGCCGCGGTGCTGTTGCTGATCATGCTGCTACTGCCATTGTCGCTCTACGACCGGCTGCAGCGCCGCCAGTTGGAAGACGCGCGATGACGGCTCGCAGACTATCCCCGTTCAACGTCGTCTCGCTGGCGCTCGGCCTGGCCTTTCTGTACCTGCCGATCGTGATCCTCGTGATCTATTCGTTCAACGCCTCGCGGCTGGTCACGGTGTGGGGCGGCTGGTCGCTGCGCTGGTACACCGAATTTTTCCACGACCGCGCCATGCTGGAGGCGGCGTTGATGAGTTTTCGCGTGGCGGCGGTCTCCGCCACCCTGGCGACGATGCTCGGCACGCTCGCCGCGGTGGCGCTGTCGCGCGGCGAGGGTTTTCGGGGCCGCACGCTGTTTTCCGGCATGCTCTATGCGCCGCTGGTGATGCCCGAAGTCATCACCGGGCTGTCGCTGCTGTTGCTGTTCGTGGCTGTTAACGCCGAGCGCGGGTTCTGGACCGTGACAACAGCGCACACCACGCTGACCATGTGCTTCGTCGCCGTGGTGGTGCAGTCCCGGCTCGGCGCGCTCGATCGCAGCCTGGAGGAAGCGGCGATGGACCTCGGCTGCGATCCGCTCCGCGCCTTTGTCGCGGTGACGCTGCCGCTGATTTTGCCCGCGATCGCAGCGGGTTGGATGCTGGCATTCACACTGTCGCTCGACGATCTCGTGATCGCGAGTTTTACCACCGGCCCGGGTTCGGCGACGCTGCCGATCCGAATCTATTCCGAGGTGCGGCTTGGCGTAAAGCCCGAAATCAACGCCATCTGCACGCTCGTGATCGGTCTGATCGCGGTGGTGATTGTGGTGGCGTCGCTGGCCTCGAAGCTTTCGGGTTCGCGCGGCGAGAGCGCCGCGCCGCTGTAGTTCCCCGTCGTCACGACTTAACCGCGCCGGCGGTCAGGCCGCCGACCATGTAACGCTTGAACGCGTAATAGATCGCGGCCGGCGGCAGCGCGTAGATGAAGCCGGTGGTCATCAGCAATTCCCAGGGCGAATCGTCGGCGGCGAGGAAGTTGCCGAGCGCCACGGGGAGGGTGATCTCGGTATCATTCGAGAGCAGCAGGAATGCGTAGAGATATTCGTTCCACGCCAGCAGCAGCGCGTAGGTGCCGATCGCCACCAGCGACGGCATCATCAAGGGAACATAGACCAGCCGGAACAGCTGCAAGGTCGTCGCGCCATCCATGATCGCCGCCTCGTCGAGTTCAACCGGCAGCTTGTCGGAAGCCTGCTTGAGCACCCAGATCGCGTAAGGCGAGGCGATCGTCACCATCGCCAGGATCAGCGCCCAGTGATTGTTGAGGAGTCCATAATTGCCCATGGTCCGGTACATCGGAACGGCCAGGAAGGCTGCCGGGATGAAATAGGTGAACAGCGCGAGGTTCATGACCCAGCGCCCGCCGGGGACCCGCAGCCGCGAGATCGAGAACGCCGCCGCGGTGGCGATGAACAGCGTCAGCGCGCCGACCGCAACCGCGATCACCACCGAATTCCAGAACTGGATCCAGAAATCCCTCAGGAAATAATGCTGCTGGTAAAACACGATCTCGAAATTGTGCAGCGTCGGATGTGCCGGCCACAGCTTGCCGGAAAACGCG
>Ga0207707_10002096_pt1 | contig 18041 bp, 13 predicted proteins | sample KBSC83BmetaG_FD_184336 | JGI IMG/M metagenome (GOLD analysis project Ga0207707, IMG submission 184336) | Corn rhizosphere microbial communities from Kellogg Biological Station, Michigan, USA - KBS C8-3B metaG (SPAdes) (version 2) | ecosystem: Host-associated > Plants > Roots > Rhizosphere ...
GCTGGGGGAATTGGCGGTCTCATTGGCGCCGTTCTTGCGCATGCAGGTGAACAGGTCACGTTAATTGTCCGTCCGGAAAGTGCCGCCCGCCAGCCTCGACAACTCTCGCTTGAATCAAAGTTGGGGAATTTCACCGTGCCGGTTGCAGTCGAGCCCGTTCTCACCGGCCCCGTTGACGTTCTGTGGATCACCGTCAAAGCCACACAGCTGGAATCGGCCCTGGAAAGTATTCCCTCGGACGCCTCTGTTCGCGGCGTGGTTCCACTGCTGAATGGGATTGACCACGTTTCCCTTCTGCGCAAATGCTTCGGTCACGATCGCGTAATTCCTGCAACTATCTCGGTCGAATCCGAACGAACCGCTCCGGGCTTGATCGTGCAACGCTCGCCATTCGTGCGCCTTAATGTTGCTGAGTCCGGCAAGCCGTTGCTCGCATCCACTCTCGATCTCTTCGACCGCTTCGGCTTCGAACGCAAATTCATAGAGAACGAGAGCACGCTGCTTTGGAGTAAGCTGGCCTTCCTGGCCCCGTTCGCGCTCTCTACGACGGCCGCCGGTGCTCCCATGGGCGATGTCCGCAAGGATCCACGCCGGAGGAAACTGCTTGACTCGTGTATCCGCGAAGCCTGTGCTGTCGCCAATGCAAACAATGCGGGAATCAAGCCTGACGCGCTCATCGCCACGGCCAGCCAGATGCCGCCCGAAATGCGGAGCTCCATGCAGAAAGATGTGGAAGCAGGAAATCCGCCGGAACTGGACGCCATCGCCGGGCCAATCCTGCGCGGCGGCCCCGAGCACGGGATTCCTGCGCTCGCCACTCAGGAACTGGTCATCGAGATCCGCCAGAAGTTGAAAGCCCGGGCGGCCGGCTAAACAAAATTGATCAGCACAATCTCCGGCCGCGTACCCACGCGCATTGGCGGTCCCCACGTGCCCGCTCCGTACGACGTATAAACCTGGAGCTTGCCGAATTGCTGCAACCCGTAGATGAACTTGCTCCAGACCTTTTGCGCAATCCACGTGTAGGGAAAGAACTGGCCGCCGTGTGTGTGCCCTGAGACCTGCAATGACACGCCTTCTTCCTCGCTGATGGGCAGGCGCACCGGCGCATGTAGCATGAGAATACTCGGCCGCTCCCGGTCCAGCCTCAGTCCGCGCAGAATCTCGCGGAAGCTTTCAGGATTCACCGCGTCGCGGTAGTGCACGCCTGCAAGCTGCAAACCCTTGAGATCAACCATTTCATTGTTCAGCACGCGCACACCCGCCCGTCTGATCGGCGGAAGGTACTCCGCGTGGCTGTAAAACTCCTCATGGTTTCCCTGGATGTAGAAAACGCCTTCGAAAGACCCGCCATTCCGCGCCCAGTCAAGGAACTCGGCCCAAGGCTCCGCCAGTTTCTCGAAGTCGGCCGCTACGCCGTCATACATGTCGCCAGCCAGCAGAACCATGTTGGGTTGTAGCTCGCGCAGCTTTCTGGTCACGCGGCGAATGAATCTCCCGTTCCGCACATGCCCGAGATGAAGATCACTCACCAGCGCCGCAACACGTCCGCGCCACTGCTCCGGAAGGTTCGGCAGCGTCACCGGCACGTGCACCACGCGCAGCCATGAAGCATTGATCAGCCCGTACAAAGAGACCAGCAACGCCAGCCCGTACATCACTGTGCCGATTGTGTGCGCCGCCCAGCCCAGATGCAGCAGCCGCGAAAAACCATACACGATCCAGCACAGCAGAGAGGCCCACAGGAGATAGCTTGAAATGCCCAGCCACACCGCGGCAACCACGTACACGGCGCGTGCCAGCGGATCATGCGCATACCAGCCGCGCAATGACGCCACTACAAAGCTGATGGAAAGAATCGCCAGTGCCATCTTCAGTGACGGCGTGGCAATTCCCGGCCCGAAAAAGCTGACCAGGGTCACGTAGAGAAACAGATGGCCAAGGAAGATGATGGATTGAACAATACTGATGAAGCCCAGCAGACGAGTACCCACTCCGTATAGATCCTTTTACCGATATAAAAAACGTATGATGCTGTTCTAAGCAATCGAGCGTACCACGCCGCCGTCCACACGCACCGCAGCGCCCGTGGTGGCTGACGCCTGCTCTGACGCGAGATACACAACCATGTTCGCAACTTCCTCATTGGTTGCGAAGCGCTGAATCAATGAACTCGGCCGCATGGTGCGGAAGAATTCCTTCTCCATCTCGGCAAAGCTCTTGCCGGATTGTTTTCCCACCTGCTCCACAAAGCGTTCCACGCCTTCGGATCGCGTCGGCCCGGGCAATACTGCATTCACCGTCACGCCTGTGCCCGCCACAGTCTCAGCCAGGCCGCGCGCCACCGCAAGCTGCGCCGTCTTCGTCATGCCGTAGTGAATCATTTCCGCCGGGATCTGCAGCCCGGACTCGCTTGAGATGAACATCACCCGTCCCCAGCCTTTCTTCACCATGCCCTGCGTGTAATGTCGCGCCAGGCGAACACCGCTCAACACGTTCACGCGGAAGAAACGCTCCCAGTCTTCGTCAGGGATATCGAAAAACTTCTTCGGCTCAAAGATGCCGAGATTGTTCACCAGGATATCGGTTTGGGGAAAACGGCGGATCAGCGCCTCCGCACCCTCGCGTGTTCCCAGATCGCCCGCAAACCCGTCACACAGGCATCCTGCATGCTTTTTCCTGATCTGCGCGACCGCGGCGTCCACCCGATGCTGTGTGCGCCCGTTCACGATCACCTTCGCTCCCGATTCCGCAAGACCGGCTGCAATCGCCAGCCCAATACCCGCTGTAGAGCCTGAAACGATCGCCGTCCGCCCGGTAAGACGAATCTCCATGTTGTTCCTTTCCTTCAGCAGGCTTGTTTTAAGCAAGAAAGACTTAGAGATGCCCTTTCTGGTTTGCAGGATTCATTTGGATTCATGAACTCCCTACCCGAATGGCGGATGTCCCGGCAGCGCGCGTCGCGAAATATTAAGCAAATTGGAGTCACGCGATGGCAGAAAGCACCTGGGCAGCATTTTCAAAGGAACTGGCCGATACTTCGGCTGAGATAGGCAAATCAGTGGTCGCCGTGCTTGGACGGCGACACCCTTCGAGCGGATTACTACTGAGCCGCGACGCTGTGGTCACGGTCAATCACGCCCTGCGTCGCGACGACGAAATCGGCGTGGTTCTCGGGCCAGGCAAAAAGCTCGTCGCCAGGGTCACTGGGCGCGACAGCGGCACAGACTTGGCGGTCCTGCGCCTTCCAGAACCAGTGGACGCGCCGCCACTTCGCTGGAAACGCGAGACGGTGCGCGTTGGTGAATTGGTACTGGCCCTCGGGAGATCATGGCGCGGAAACGTAGTCGCCAGTTCTGGGGTTCTTTCCGGCGTTATCAACACTGCATGGAAGACCTGGCAGCGCGGCGAACTCGACCAGTTCATCCGTCCTGACCTTACGCTTTATCCCGGTTTCTCCGGAGGCCCTCTGGTTGCGCCGGGCGGGGCGATCATGGGCATCAATACTGCGGGCCTGCACCGCCAGGGAATTACCATTCCAGCATCCACAGTTGAGCGTGTTGCGCAGGAACTGCTGGAGAAGGGCGCAGTTGAGCGGCCATGGCTCGGTTTGGCGATGCAACCCGTTCCGTTCCCGGAATCGTTGCGCTCGCGCCTGAATCTAAATGCCAGTCAGGGTTTGCTGGTGGCGCACGTAGAACCCAGCGGCCCCGCGGATAAAGCAGGCGTACTGCTCGGCGATCTGCTGTATGAAATTGCCGGACTGCCCGTGCCTGATACTGACCGTGGTCAAGAGGTCTTGCGCAACACCAGGGTTGGCCAGCAGGTTGAGGTGAAGCTGCTGCGCGCCGGCAACCCGGCGACGGCCCACATTTCCCTCGGGTCACGGCCGGCCCGTAGCTGAAACATTGCAGAAGGAAGGACGCGTGACGCGCGCAGAAATGCGACAACCCGACATTCTGGTGGTTGCGGCCTCTGCGCGCCGTCGCGAAGCAATCGTTGACTTGATCCATCGCTCAACTCGGTACGGGCGTGCCGCCGTCTCGACCTCGTCGACGTTCGCCACCCATACCGCTGAGATCACAATTGCGGATTTGGAAACTCTGGCAGCTGCTGATTCCTTTTTGCAAGTTGCGCGGAACGCTCCCGGCACCGCGAGCTTTATTGCCCTCATCGATTCCCAACCAGCAACATGGATTCGTCATGCCTTGCGCGGCGGCATAAATGCCGTACTCAGCCGTGAACTCACCTCAGATGAACTTGAACTTGCCATTGAAGCCGCAGAGCAAGGTTTCGTTGTGCTGCCGGCGCTGGTCGCCCAGACGCTTATGTCTACGCTGTCACAAACTTTAGAATTCTCTGATTTGGTAGAGCAGCTTACGTCTCGCGAGCGCGAAGTGCTTGACCTTATGAGCGCCGGTCTCTCCAACAGGCAGATTGCAATGCAGCTTGGCATCTCCGAACATACAGCTAAGTTCCACATCAGTTCCGTTTTGGGAAAGCTCGGCGCAAGCAGTCGTACCCAGGCAGTCACTCGCGGAATCCGCACAGGCCTTATTGCGCTTTGAAGCTTGCTTAGGGCCTCGTTCTAAAGGCCTATACGTGAACTGGGCCATTGCCACACACGGCCATGTACTATATCCCACATAGTTGCCTTTCATATTGTGCATCCGAGCTAAGGCAGTATCCAGCAATCACTCTGGAAACGGACAGGATTAAGGTTGCCCTTTTGAACTAGGTCCAAAGGCCTGTCGGAATGCGCGTCAAAGCGTGCTATGCTGCGCAGAATCATTAGTTTCCTCGATCAAATCTGTGCAAGAGAGGAGAAAAGAAAGGTTTGTCGCCCTCCCCTGGAAAACGTGCCCGTGTCGCTGCCTGGATAATCACATTTTTACTTCCATTCGCGGCATGGATGCTTACAAGTTTCAGCTCTCCCTTGTTCCGCCCCAGTGTGGGCGTGTTCTTTACTGCGGCTGCCTGCCTCTCAGCTGTGATTGGCGGACTGCCAAGGGCGTTGGCAGCAATAGCCCTGAACGGCGCCGCTCTGAACCTGTTCATCCATCTTTATCACCCTGCGGGGGTGAATCAGAACACGGGTGAGTTGTGGACTCTGCTGCTCGCGGTGGTGGCTTTTATCGTGGGCTACGCGAGAGAGAAGTGGTCAGCGGCAGAATCTCTCGCCAGCCGCTTGCGTTCCGACCTGGCACGGTTGCGCGATGAACTCGAATCGCAGCGCTCTGATCTTAAGCGCTTCCATGAACTCAGCGTCCGTCTCTCCAGCAGTCTGGAGCTGCACCGCCTCCTCAATGACGTGCTCTCGTCAGTGGCTACTCTGCAAAAGACTGACCTGGCGCTCATGCTGGTATTGCCTGAGCGCAACAGCAAGACATTGCGCGTGCAGGCGTTCACCGGATTTACCTCCGACCAGATCAAGCAGTTTGACGAGTTTCCCGCTTCATTTTTCTCGCCTGAGCAGCGCGTCCTGATCGAGGACACAAAAAAGGAAACACAGTTTCCGTTCAACGTTGCCGCAGAAAGCGTTGGCTTTCGTGCGCTGTTCAGCATGCCTATTGCCAACGTGCGCGGGGAGCCGCTCGGCGTCGTAGTCACCTTCTTCCGCAAGCCGCACTCGCCCAGCGAGCGCCAGTCACGGCTGGTTGAGCTCTACGCGCGCCAGGCGGCCAACGCTCTCGATAATGCGCGGCTCTATCGTAATTCGCTCGACACGCTTGCTGCCGAGCAGGCCCGCGCCGCTGTGCTCCGTGCACTCGCGGAAGCTTCCGTGCAAATCAATTCGGCTCTCACGCTCGATTCCCTTCTGCAGGTCATTACCGATCAGGCGCGCACCATCATCGGCGCAAGACAGGCATTTGCGACTCTGCTGGCACGGGGCGGGTGGCATCAGAGTTTGACTTCGGTATCAGCTGCCGAAGGAGCGCCTTTTATCTTCCCGCAGGAAAGCTCGGAGATGTTTGCGCTGGCTTGCAACCTGAACCAGCCTATGCGGCTCAGTTCCCGGGCCAAAAACGCGGGCCAGTGGCGTCCCATGATGAACTCCGAAACCGCTCAGCGCGGCTGGCTGGCGGCTCCGCTGCTCACGCGCGATGGCCGCAACCTCGGCCTCATCCAGCTCACGGAGAAAGTCAACGGTGAGTTTTCCGCCGATGACGAAGCTATTCTCGTACAGCTCACGCATATGGCTTCCGTCGCCATCGATAACGTACGTCTCTACCGCGAAGCGCAGGAGCAAATCGCAGAGACCAGGCGCGCGCAGGAGGCACTGGAACGCAGCAAGGAAAGTATCGAACTGGCACAGCAATACGTTGGCATCGGCATCTGGGAATGGGACCTGCAGACCGGCGCCCTGGTGTGGTCCGATGAGCTGCGTCGCCTCCATGGCTTTGCCGCGGAGACGTTCGATGGCCGCTATGAAAGCTGGATTGAGAGCATTCACTCGGAAGATCGCCAACAGGTACACCGGGCCATCACTGAAGCGATGATGCGCAGTGGAGAGTATGAAGTGCAGTATCGCGTCGTCTTCCCGGACCGCAGTATTCACTGGCTGGAAGCACGCGGCCGCACAATCCTGATCGCGGAAACTCCGGTTCGCATGTTGGGTGTTGCGATGGATGTAAGTGCGCGGAAAGCTTCCGACGAAGCCTTGCGGCACTCTGAGAAACTGGCTGCTACAGGCCACCTTGCGGCAAGCATCGCCCACGAAATCAACAATCCCCTTGCTGCGGTGACCAATGCGCTCTATATTCTGCGGACCCACACGGAAACGCCCCGCAATCTGCTGAACTATATCCGCACCGCGGAAATGGAGCTGTCACGGGTCGTACACATCACGCGCCAGACGCTCGGTTTCTACCGCCAGATCTCGTCGCCCGTCACGGTCGACGTTCACGCGCTGCTCGATGAAACCATGGGAGCATTTGAATCGCGTGTGGAGAAAGGCAAGATCACGCTGCACCGGCGTTACGCCGCTAGTGAAGCGCTGTCCGGCTATCCGGCCGAACTCCGGCAGGTGTTCTCCAACCTGCTGCTGAATGCCCTCGAGGCGGTTCCGGAAGGCGGCAACGTGAGCCTGCGTACCCGTCAGGTGCATGATCACGAGGGCCGGCTCGGAGTACGGATCACCATTGCCGACGATGGCGCGGGCATTCCTGGGGAGAACCTGCCGCGCATCTTCGAGCCATTCTTCAGTACGAAAGCGACAAAAGGCACCGGGCTGGGTCTGTGGGTGAGCCAGGGGCTGGTGCAGAAGCATGGCGGCAGAATCCGCCTGCGCTCCAGCACGGTAACTGCCCACCATGGCACTTGTTTCGCCGTGTTTCTCCCGTTTGCGCAGGTGGAACACCTCCCGGCAGCCGGGGATCTGCCCGCCAACGCCTCTGCCCCGGCCCTTCGCCGCGAAGCGGCCGCCTCCGGAAATGACCTCTCCGCAGCGTAAGCGGCCGTTGCAAATTAATGAAAAGGCGTTGCCGCGGCTCTTATATCGCTAGGCGACAAAACCCGCGCAGGTTGTTGGACTTTCGCCACCTCTGAGTCAGGGAATTTGCCGATGGATGCGTTTATCTTGATGGGCTAAAACGGGCACGTTCAGCAAACAGCCAAAAGTCCTTGGACAGTTGCAGTTATCCGAAAATTAATTAGGTGAAAAGCTCTAGTCTTGCGTTATCCTTAGTCACCAAGCAAGCACTTTAGTTGTATGTCCCCCGTCATCTACAATTCGCGGTCTGGCCGGACCTCGAACGGCTTCTCCCTGGTGGAGTTAATGGTCGTTGTCATGGTGATCCTGGTGATCGCGGCGATTGCCATTCCCAGCTTTGTTCATGCCAGAATGAAGGCGAATGAAGCTTCAGCCGTTTCCTCTCTCAACGCAATCCGCACTGCTGAATTCATGTATTCGGAGGTGTACCCGGAGGAAGGCTTCGCTCCGACGCTCGTGGCGCTCGGACCGAATTCCACCGATTGCACGCATCCCAGCAAGAATGGGGCATGCCTGCTCATGGATGAAGAACTGGCAAGCGGTGTGAAGAACGGATATCTGTTTGAACTCACGGCTGACGGCACACGGCCTTCCACCAACTTCAACGTAACTGGCACACCGCAGGCCGGCGGTCTCTCGGGCCGTTGCTCCTTTTCTGGCGGTGCTGCGGCAGATGTAAGCGTCGTGCCGAACAGCGGCGAGATCAGCCGCTTCCAGATGGCGGGCAGCGGCGGGTGCGGACCGTAGATCTCCAGCCCACACCTCATCCACTTTCTGGAACTCTATTGAGCTTTCACAGCAACTGTTCCGCGGGTGTTTTCCCATTCCAGAATCAGGTTTGCTGAGTCCTGTCCCGTCTTGTCGAACGAGATCGTGAACTGCTCAACCGGCTGCGCCGTCTTGCTGACCTTCATATCAATGCGTGCGAGGTCCTGCTTTTCGTCGTATTCAGTGCCCCACTGCCCGGTTTGCTTGTTGATGATCAACTTCCATGAATTGTCGGTCGGCAATGAGTACAGCGTGTAGTTGCCGGCAGGTACTTTGGTGCCACCGATCGTAAGGTCAATCGGCGTACTGAAAGCGGTAGCCTCGTTGGCTCCGGTGCGCCATACCTTCCCGTAAGGCACCAGGTCGCCGAATATTTTCCGCCCCTTCATGGAAGGCCGGCTGTAGTCAATCTTGATTGTCTTGCCCTTCAGCGCGACCTCCGCGGTCCCAGGAGGGCTGGGCCTCTTACTTTTGTCCTGCTGCTGCGCCTGCAGCGAAATAGCCATAATTGAGAGCGCAACTGCCATAACCGCGCGAATCCAGTTTTGCCGCATGACCGATGTTCTCCTTTTCAGGTGCTGCAGCCACATTATCGAGTACGCGTCCACGTGAGTTCAAATCTGGCTTCTGCACGGCCCGAGCCAGCCGTTCGCTTAAACTCGCAGGATCATGGCCGAAAGCACGAAAGTACTAACAACCACCTTGCACTAAACGCTTCTTCCAACAGGACCAATCCCGACATAAAGTTAGATCGAAAAATTCACTACTCCCACCATCTGTTGAGGCAAATGCCATGAGAAAAACACTGGCACTGTTCGGATCTTTGTTCCTGGGGTTGAGTTTGGCAGCGCAGACATCTCCGGCGCCGGCCCAGACCAGCAACGTACAGCGCACCACGAAGGCAATCAACTACCGGCTGCGCAATGACGCCGTCAAAATCGAATTCCACGGCACTGAGCTCATGAGCAATGCCACCGGTGAAGCGCATGTCACCGGCAAGAAGAGCAATCTCGAGATCGACGCGAAATTTGAGAATCTCGACGATCCCACCAAGTTCGGTCTTGAGTACCTGAGCCTGGTCTTGTGGGCTGTCTCGCCGGAAGGGCGTGCGGTGAACCTCGGCGAGCTCGTATTCGACCACAACAGCGCAAAGCTGAAAGCGATTACCGACATGCAGACGTTCGGACTGATCGTGACTGCCGAGCCGTATTTTGCAGTAAACCAGCCCGGCAACATGGTGGTGATGGAAAACGTCATTCCCGCCGGAACGCGGGAACAAAACATTGATGCCAGATATGAACTGCTTGGCCGCGGCACCTACAGCTCGACGAATACTCACATTCAGGACGCAATTTTCGGGATTGACCGCAAGACTCCGCGCTCGCTGTTTGAGGCCCGCAATGCAGTGCGCATCGCGCGCGTTGCAGCGGCAGATAAATATGCCTCCAGCATCATCGCCAGGGCTGACCAGCAGTTGCGCGACGCCGAAGAAGCGTATGTCCGCAAGCGTGATAAAGCAACCATCGAAACTCTGGCACGCGAAACCGTGGGCACCGCCGAAGAAGCGCGCGTGATGGCCGTAAAACAGAAGGCAGAGGAAGAGGCCCACGCCAAAGCTGCAGCGGACAAAAAAGCCGCGGAAGAACGCGAAGCCAAAGCCCGTGCCGATGCCGAAGCTGAAGCTCGCCGGCGCGCTGAAGCCGAATCAGCTCGTGTCCAGGCTGAGCAGGCACGGCAGCAGGCTGAACAGGCACGCCAGCAGGCCGAAGCCGCAAAGGCTGAGGCTCTCCGTATGAAGCAGGATGCCGAGAAGGCCCGCCAGGAAGCGGAAGCCGCCAAGGCGCAGGCCGTGGCACAGCAGCAGTCTCTCGCGGTTGAAGCCGACAAAGCCCGCAAGGCGGCCGAAGAAGCTGACCGGCTTCGTCAACAGGCAGAAAAAGAAAAAGCTGATTTGCGCGGGCAGCTTCTGCAACAGTTGAACGCCGTACTCGCAACCCGCGACACCGCGCGCGGATTGATTGCCAACATGTCTGACGTTCTCTTCAAGACCGGCAGCTTTGAGCTGCTTCCGGGCGCACGCGAGCGCCTGGCCAAGGTCTCCGGGATTGTGCTCGCGCATCCCGGACTCCATCTTGAGGTGGAAGGCCATACCGACGCCGTGGGCAGTGACGAATACAACCAGCAGCTCTCAGAAAGACGCGCCGACGCGGTGCGCAGCTACCTTGTCCAGCAGGGCATTCCCGATAGCTCAATCGTAGCGCGTGGGCTGGGCAAGACAAGCCCGGTTGCAACCAATGACACACCAGAAGGGCGGCAGCAGAATCGTCGCGTAGAGCTGGTGCTCTCAGGCGAAGCGATCGGAACGAGTTCCGCCCGAGCAGTCCCCACCGCTGCCCCTCAGCAGTAAGAAGGTTTGAAAAACAAAAGGAGCCTCTTCGCGAGGCTCCTTTTTTGTTTTCTCAAAAACCTAAATGGCGGCCGGACGGATCTCGTCATGGCTCAGAATCTTGTTGATCGAAGAGAGCAGGTCCTCTCGCGAGTCGCCCGTAACAAAGCACTGTCCCTCAATGTCCGGCCGTATTCTTCCCATCTGCAGGATGGGGGCCTCAGGGAAGAAGTGGCGCACCGTCAGGCCGATGGCCTTTTTCATTTTTGGTTCTACTGCGTCGGCAAGCAACACCATATCAAAGGCGCGATTATGGCACGCCTGTTCGACTTCTTTGAGGCTGGTAGCAGGGCTTACTTTGTAACCCGCGCGAACGAGCCAGTCCGAGCGCAGCCGCAGGGCGGCTTCAGTTGCTACTACCAACAGGAGGGAAGCTGCTGGGATCGGGTCCATTTAACTCACAATCCTGACACCAAGGGGTTGGCCTAATTCTAAACCGGTTTGGCCGGAAGGACAGTACATTTATATGTACCACCTTTTCATGTGTTTGCAGCTATGTTGCGCTTCAGATTCGAATCCATACTACCAAATTAATAAATTTTTTCTTAGAAAGTGCGGGAACATCTGGTCGCGAGCGCCTTCACGACAGAACGCTGCCAAAGTTCATGTAAGCTACTCTCTCCAAGGAAAATTCCCCAAATGTCTTCCCCAACTCCGGTCGCCGCCTTCACGCAGAAGACAATTCTCAAGTTTCCACCCTTTCGTACGCTGTGGATGGCGCAGTTCGTCAGCATCATGGGCGACTTCCTTGCGTTGTTTGGTGTCATCAGCCTGATTACTTTCCGCTGGCATGGCACGCCGGTGCAGGTAACTGCCGTGACCATCGCGTACGTGCTTCCGCTGGCCATCATCAGCCCCGTCGCCGGGGTCTTTGTGGACCACTGGAACGTGAAGCGCGTGATGATCGCCAGTGACGTGATCCGCGCGTTGTTGATCCTGTGCCTTGTCTTTGTACACGATGTGCCGCAAATCTGCGCGATTTTCGTTGCGCTTAGCGCCGTTTCAAGTTTTTTCTCGCCGGCACAGTCTGTGACACTCAGGACGCTGGTGCCCAGAGAAAGCTTGCTGGCCGCCAATGCAATGATGACGCAAGCGTTCTATATCGTACGGCTCTTTTCTCCCTTTGCTGCGGGAGCTCTGATCTCGGCGTTGGGTGAGAAGGCCTGTTTTTATCTAGACACCGCCAGTTTTGTCTTCTCCGCATTCATGATCTCCACCCTGGTGGTGGTTCGTCCGCAGTCGCAGACGGAAAAAACTGTCGACAAACTGACCCAGGATTTTCTCGAAGGTAACCGCTTCATCTTTACTCACTCAGGTCTTTCGTTTGTTTTTCTTGCCATGGCCGTGGCCATGTTTGTGCTCAGTTCGTTCAGTCCGCTGATCTCGATCTACATCCGCGACTCGCTGGCTGCAGGCCCGTTCCTGTTCGGCGTGATCAGTTCCATGGTGGGAATCGGCCTCATTGTCGGTTCGTCAGTCATGGCACGGTTTCGTAACTTTCCCAAGCCTCTGGTTGTGCTCTGTGGACTGGTCGCGCTCGGCCTGGGCGCGGGGCTGCTCGGGACTTTTCAAAATCGCTTTATGGCGGGCGTGAGCACGTTCGCTATGGGTTTTGCTATCTCCTTCGTGCTCGTGCCGGCACAGACAATGTCACAGCAGGAGACGCCGCCTGCAATGATGGGACGCGTGAGCAGCACCTTCATGTCCATGATCTCGCTGGCACAGGTACTGGGTCTGCTGCTCTCCGGCTATTTGGCACAGACCCTGGGAATCCGGCCGCTGTTCGTTGCCAGCGGTTTGGCGCTCTTCATCATCGCCGGTGCTGGCTATTGGATGGTGCGCAACGGCACGGTGGCACAACCGGCCAAGGCTGCGGAGAGTGCAGGAGCACAGTAGGCTCAGCTATTCGTAACTCAGTATTTCCATGAATTATCCGCGCCTGCTGGTGCGTGACGATTGATGTAATCGGCCATCGTTGTCACCAGCTCTGCCTGGTTCAGCGGCGACCAGCCGTGCGGTTTCATCGGCCTGCCGTACTCAAAAGACCCCCCATACGCAGGCGAGGCCGTCTGGCGCAGAAAATCCTCGAGCCTGTATACAGCCAGGTTCAAATAAAAGCTGTCCATGTCTCCGCAATATATGTGGAGCTTACCCACGAGCTGCTGGCCGATGCGGGGCCAGTTCTGCTCAAGGTAGTAGCGCAGATCGTAACCGTGGTCGCGCATGTAAACCGCCACTTGCGGATCAATCCGGCCGGTCTGCTTGTCCCACAGCGGCTTGGGATAGCCATCAATGCCGACCGGCCCGTAAACAGCCTCCCATGCTTCGAACTGCTGGCCGGAGCGGCCGCGGCTTCCGAGCACTTCTTCAAACTGGCTCATCTGCCGGATCGTGGTGGTTACCTGGCCTTCCGGCGAACGCTCCGCAGGACGCTCGGGTATCGGAGCATCAAAACCCGGCGCGAGGAACGCATTCACATCGTTATAAATATCCACGATCTGATAACGCGTGAAATCAACCGGATCAGGATAGAAAGTCCAGGTTCCACCAAAAAACTCCGGATGAAACACCTGCAATGCCAGCGACTCCCAGCCGCCGGTTGACCCGCCGGTCAGCAATCGCGCATACGGCTGGCGAATGATCCGGAAGTGTTGCTCCACATACGGAATCAACTCGTCCATGATCGCGTCGCCATAAGGGCCGTTGTTTGCCGAGTTCACCGCGTAGGAATCGTCGAAAAATGGCGTGGGGTGCTGGAAGGTGACCACGATCATGCGCGGGAAATTCGGCCCTGACCACCGTTTGTAAAGCGCAATGCCAGAAATGCGGCCTTCACGCTGGCGTTCGTCGCCCGGCTGCGGTTCCGTGTTGAAGCCGAGTGGTGCGTTCAGCCCGAAATGTCCCTGCTGGTAGAGCACTGGGTAGTGCGCGTTCGGGTGCGCGTCATATCCTTCGGGCAGCAGCACCGTCGCGCCGATATACATCGGCTGTCCCCAGAACTGGCTGAGCACCTTGCTCTGGATTTTCACTCGCTTCACATACTGCGTATCAGCGGGCACCTGGACGGGTGGGATCACGTGATCAAGGCTGAGCTGAATCTCATAGCCGCTGAGCGGGTCCAGATGGAAGCGGCGCGCGTCGCTATAGAGATTGCCCGGCGATTTATTTAACTGCTGCCCCTCCCACTGATCGTTGTGAGCGAAGACCGTGTGCCCGTCGGAGCGCTGAAATCGCGTGTACACATTGAATATCGCCTGCACGTAATAGTCGCCCGCAGGGAGTTCGCGCACCGAGCGCAACGGATATCCCAGCGTGAGCGCGTCGACCACAACGGACTGGCCGGGGGCCACGTCAACATCGCGGCCGAGCAACTCCGCCCGCGACCGCCAGTTGCCGACCTGAAGGCGTGGCTCAGGATTATCAATTTTTGAGATCGCGATGAACACCCGTCCGGTGACCGCTTGCCTGCCGGAGGGCAACGAGACGCGGAAGCGGACGTCAGCAGCGAAGCATGAAAGTTGAGCAAGAACCAGAAAAAATAAACAAAGGAAAATAGTGCGCGAGAAACGCTGGGCTCGAATCATTCAAATTGACTCCGGAATGCTCCAGCATAGAATGACGGCGCAGATTCTCCAAGCTGATTCCGCACGCATCGCTATTACTTCATCAGAAACGAAAATCCTTCTGCTTTGTAGATCCTCTTCTCTCCCTGTTGTTCCGGCTTCACCTTGCCGCTGCGGACCTGGCGAAACGCATGAAGCAGCTTTGGCAACTCCGTGGGCTCCGCAACAGGAACGTTGTGTGCAGGAAGCAGAAGTCGCACTTTGGGCGCGAGCGCAATCATTCGTTCCAGGGACTTCTCATACGCGCCGAGGTCGGTTTCCGGGCGATAAAGCCAGATCGTCCCCGGATAATAAGTGTCGCCGGTGAATAGAAGACCGTTCGCTTCGTCGAGCAGGGAGATTGCATCAGGCGTGTGGCCCGGAGTTGCGACTACGATTAACTTGCGGCCGCCGAGGTCAATGCCGTCGCCATCATGCAGCCAGTGCGTGATGGCAAACGGCTTGGTGGAATAGTTTTTAGCGTCAAAGCCAGCGGGCAGCGGCCCGCAAAGTTCTCCCGGAGCAATCTCCGCCTGCGCGTCGTCCCGTGAGCCTTGGGCGTTCTTGCGGGTAAAGTCCGTATCCATTCCATAGATATCAGTGAACTGCCAGTTGCCGCTGACGTGATCGTTGTGCGTGTGCGAGTTCAAAACGCTCACCGGAAAAGACGTGAGCCGCTGAACAACTTGCTTGATGTCGCTGATTCCGAGCCCTGTGTCGAACATCAACGCGCGCTGACGGCCCACGATCAGGTAAGAAATCACCTCTTCTGACTGGTGTGGTTCATAGATGGCAAACACGCCGGGCCGGATCCGGTATACCTCAAACCAGTCATCAGGCTGCGTGACCTGTTCAAGGCTCTTGTAAGCCGGACGTGGCAGATTCCGGCACCACTCAGGCTTGGGCTGGCCGCTCATAGCCACGCCCATCGTGAAAACCAGGCTCGCGCCAACGACGACCCATAGATTGTTCCACATATTCACGCGATTGTACCCGGACGGCGTTGAGGGAGACGATATGTGCACAAGAAAAAGCCCTGCTCGCAGAGCAGGGCTTTGCTGCAAAATGTCGGGTTGACTACCGCGGCGGCCGCTGCGTCGAGCTGTTCGGAGGCGGTGTCGTGCTGCTGGGCGGCGTCGTGCTGCTGGGTGGAGTGGTGCTGCTCGGCGAGCTTGTGGTGCCGGACGTGCTTCCTGGCGTACTGGAGCTGCCCGGAGAAGTAGTGCCGCTCGGCGATGAGCTGCCCGAGGAAGAAGGCGCGCCACCCTGGCGCATCTGCTGTTCCTGAATCATGGCGTCGAGCTTCTTCTTCTGGTCGTCATTCAGGATGCCGCGCGCCTTGGTAATCGTGGATTCGCGCAGCGTCCGGATCTTCTGTATCTTGTCATCGCGTGACATCGCCTGATCGTTCACAATCGTCATCGCCTGCTGGTGTTGGTCGTCCAGAATGTTGTGCATCTTACTCTGCTGATCCTGCGAGAGGTTCAGTTCCTGCGTAAGCACGCGGACCTGATCATCAATGCTGGGACGGCCCGGCTGCGATTGCGCGGCCCCGGCGCTGGGCGATTGCGAGCTGCCCTGCGAACCCGTGGTTCCGGTGGTGCCCTGCGAAGATTGCGCACCGGGCGAAGTTGCCGAGCCGTACGAGCCCGTGCTGCTGCCCGGCGTCTGGGAGGTGGTGGGCGCTGTCCCGGCCTGGCCGGCGGACGACGATCCTGCCGGATACTGCAGGGCGTAGGCGCTCATCGCGAGCGAAGCGCTGCAGATGAGTGCGGCTAATTTTGTGTTCTTCATTGAAACCTCGTTCTCCTCGAAAGCTCGTCGATTGAGCGTTGTGACTCAAATGTCTGATGCTGAATTGCGGGCTGGAGAGGGCACGCGTTTTGTCACGTGATTTTCTCCATGGAAGGCAACCCTTAACAGAGCTGCTGAAGAGAGCAGCAGCCCGGCGTTGCTGAGCGGGAGCACGGGAAACCGCGCACCACTCCCTTGCGCCTCGCTCAGGTGTGAGCTTGCGCAGTACGCATATAATGTGTTGCAGAATCTCCACAGCTGAGTGATTTGTGCCACGCAACCGACCAGAGGATAAACGCTCTCTCTCGCCCGGGCAGCGCCGTGTTTTGATGATTCCTTTGGTACTCGGAATCGTTCTTTTATTCGGACTCGTCTTCTCCCAGCAGGCATTCAACCTGAAAGCGCTGCGGCCTGACTCTGCTCAGGAAACCCTCGTCCTCGTCGCGCTCTCTGCGCTCGTCTTTTTACTACTCGTAGTCTTGACGGTTGTCCTGTTCCGCAATCTCGTCAAACTCTACGCTGAGCGCCGCCTGGGCGTGCTGGGCTCCCGTTTTCGCACGCGCATGGTCCTTTCAGCTCTGGCCTTGAGCTTCGCGCCTGCCATCGTGATGTTCATGTTTTCCTATGGCTTGATGAACCGCTCCATCGACAAATGGTTCAGCATGCCCGTAAACGAGCTGCAGCAGGATTCCGGGCGCGTAGCTTCTCTGCTCGCTGACTACGCCGGCGACAACGCGCGACAGGAAGCCGCCGAGATTGCAGCATCCCCGGAGACGCAACACGCTTTCTCCAGCGCCACTTACACCGGTATCCTGCACGAATTTCGCCGTCACGAGCAGACGCTGCAGGGCGGATTCGCACTGGCGCTCTCCGACGGCGACAACGTCGCGAGCTGGAACGCTCCACAAACGTGGCCCTTGTTGCGCGACGCACTCCCTGATCTCAAGTCTGTTGCCACAAAGCCCCAGAAATGGGTTTTCCACGGTACCGAATATCTGCTGGCCAGCGCGGCGGTCGGCAGCACAGGCAAAATTCTGGTTGCCATGCCGTTGCCGCGCGACTTCTCTCCTACCCTCGAGCAGATCAACCAGAACCAGCAGAACTACATGGCCCTGACTCGCGAATCGAAGCGAATCCGCGGCCTTTACATGCTGTTGCTCACGCTCTTGACCGTGCTCTTGCTCTTCGCTTCCACATGGTCATCGCTTTTCCTGGCCAAACTGGTCACGCGTCCGGTCGAGGCCCTCGCCGAAGCCACGCGCCAGATTTCACTGGGGCATCTCGGGCATCGGGTCGAGGTATCGGCGGCCGACGAACTCGGCCAGCTCGTCTCATCGTTCAACTCCATGGCGGCAGAACTTGAATCAAGCCGCAAGAAGATTGAAATTTCCGCGCAGGAGCTCACCAAGACCAACTCCGAGCTCGACCAGCGGCGCCGCCACATCGAGACGATTCTCGAGAGTATTCCCACCGGCGTGCTCTCGCTCGGTCCCGATGGACTTGTAACGCACAGCAACGTGGCTTTTGGTCGTATGTTCTGGCCCAACGGTGGAGCGCCGATTGTGGGCCAGTCGCTCAAGCAGGTCTTCTCCGCTGAAATCGCTGATGATCTGGAACACCTGCTTCGTCGAGCGGACAGAATGGGCATCACGGCAGCGCAATTCGAGATGCCCGCGGAAAAACATGATCTCAACGTTAGCGTCACCGCGTCGTCGGTCCTGCATCTGCGCCAGCGACTCGGCTATGTGATCGTCTTTGAAGATTTTAGTGATCTGTTGAAGGCGCAAAGGGAGGCCGCATGGCGCGAAGTAGCGCGTCGTGTCGCCCACGAAATTAAGAACCCGCTCACTCCCATTGCGCTTTCCGCCGAACGCATCCGCCGTCACCTGGAGCGCGGCCTGCAGCCGGACAGGAACTCACTGGATGTGATCAAAGGCTG
>Ga0207707_10002102_pt1 | contig 18006 bp, 15 predicted proteins | sample KBSC83BmetaG_FD_184336 | JGI IMG/M metagenome (GOLD analysis project Ga0207707, IMG submission 184336) | Corn rhizosphere microbial communities from Kellogg Biological Station, Michigan, USA - KBS C8-3B metaG (SPAdes) (version 2) | ecosystem: Host-associated > Plants > Roots > Rhizosphere ...
TGAACCAGTTCCTGAGACGACATCTTTTCCCCCGGATTCACTTGCTGATGATTGCACTGAGCGCGGGTCTTTCTGCACAATTTCTCGTTTTGTTCTGGAAGTGGAATAGGCGGGTACTAACGTAATCAGGGCCCACATCAGAGAAGAACTCAAGTGATGGGGTGGGTAGTGGGGGTCGAACCCACGACATCCAGAGCCACAGTCTGGCGTTCTGCCACTGAACTATACCCACCGTGACAGGTAGAGCTTCATTTTACACGATTGTCAGTTCATGGAGCAGGCGCCGGGACCTCGCGGATCGCCGCATGCTCCGCAGGCAGAGGGAGCGGAATCAGCGGATGAAGATGAATCACTCGCGACGGCGAACTTGGAGATCTGCTGCGCGAGGCGTTTGCTCTCGCATTTGGGGCAGCGGGCTTTCTGCTGCCCGAGCACGATGGCCTCAAACTTGTGTTCACATTCCTGGCAGATGTATTCGAAGATCGGCATGGAAGTCAGCTCGTTTAAAATAAACTGTATCCATTATATCCAGATGACTGTTTTCGATCGCCATGCCCGGAAATCCTGAAGAGCTTCCCTTTGAGCCGTTTGTGCCACGGCGATTTCTGAGCAACCGGCACGCTCAGACGCTCGCGGGAAACTTTCTGCCGCGCAAAAATGTGCTACCCGCTCCTGAAGAGCAGCTCTTTCAGGTGGAAGAGGGCGTGCAGGTGTTGTGTCACTGTCATTGGCACAGAGATCCGGAAAGCCACGCGACAGCCATCATTGTGCATGGCCTTGAAGGCTCGAGCTTGTCTCAGTACGTGATCGGGACAGGCAGCAAGGCTTGGGCTGCGGGCATGAACGTGGTCCGCATGAACATGCGCAATTGCGGCAACACCGAACGGCTCACGCCCACGCTCTACCATTCCGGCCTCTCCCGCGACGTTGCGGCCGTGATGCGAGTTTTAATCGAACAGAAGCGGTTGAAGCAGATTGCCGCTGTTGGATATTCCATGGGGGGCAACCTGGTTCTGAAAATGGCCGGCGACTGGGGCACTGATGCTCCTGCAGAGGTCAAGGCTGTGGCCGCTGTATCGCCTGCGGCAGATCTCGGTCCGTCCGCTGATGCCATGCACCAGCGGGCCAATCTTATTTATGAATGGAAGTTTCTCCTCAGCCTGATGCGGCGGTACAAGCGTAAGTCCGTGCTCTTTCCGGACAGGTACAGGAAAGTTGCCCGTTTTCCCAGAACCATCCGTGAATTTGACGACGTGATCACGGCGCCGTACTGCGGCTTCGCCGGAGCCCAGGACTACTACACGCGTGCGTCGGCGGCGCGGGTGGTGGATCGCATAGCCCTCCCCACTTTGATCATTCATGCGCAGGATGATCCGTTTATTCGATTGCTGCCTGAAACGCGGACAAAAATGCTGTCCAATCCAAACATTACGTTCATCGAAACAGCTCATGGGGGACACTGCGCCTTCTTGTCAGCGCCGAATGGGCATGACGGGCGCTGGGCCGAACTGCAGATCATTAACTTTTTCCGGCGGAACGGGCTCATCTAGATGCACGTTGACAGCTCGGTGGAACTCGAGCGCGATGATCCCGCGCTTGAGGTGCCCTGGTCCTCGGAAGATAACGAACTTCGCTATTACGATCTGAGGAACCATCCAACGCTGATTGATGAAGTGCAAGAAGTGAAGAGCTGGCCGGAGATGCGCGAGTTTTTGCTGCGGGTGAACAGCCTGGTTTTTCCGCTGCAGAGCGCCAAATCAGACCTCTGGACGACAAACGAACTATCTGCAGAAGAAGAAGTTTTTGCCGCGCAGCAGAAGTTTGCCAGCTACGTTGACCTGATTTTCGCTGAGGTCGAGGCAAGGTGTTCTCTTGAAGGGCATCAGGAGCTCATTCGCAAACTGACAGAATTGCTCAAACGCGCACCGGACATCCCGGCGATGATTGAGTTTGTTCTACGGCGCTGTTATTACCATTCATCTCCTGATGCGAACGCGTGCGAAGGTGACGACTACACCGGGTTTTGCATTACCGCTTATACCTCCGGATTCGGAGACAGTGGCGAGGAGGCGCGCCAACGGTGGGGCATCGCGCTCAAGCTTTTGCAGCACGCTCTTGTTCAATCCACGCGGGCATAGAGATCAACGCGAGCCCAGAGCCTGCACTTTGTTATAGTGTGTATTCAGCTTCAAATTGTTCAGTTCATGGGTACGCATCTGTCATTCAGGGCGATTGGCATCGCCAGTTTTCTTTGTGTGTTTCTCGCGCACAACGCATCCGGCTGGCAGTCGAGCGGTGGTTCACAGCAGCAGCCGCAGTGTTTAGGCATCGGCTGTTCCGCCGGGAGCGCTCAGCCTGTGCCGTCCCCCACGCCATCGACGAAAAAGCAGGATAACGCGGAGCCGCAGCCGATATCGATCCCACGTGTCTTTTTGAACCTGCCGGGGGACCAGAAAGCCATATGGACCAGTCCGCTTCGTCTTCGTGGGACAGATCTTTTCTGGGTTGCGCCTCTAGCCGCGACATCGGGCGTGTTGATTGGAAGCGATCAGCACAGCATGGAGCGTGAGCGCTCAAACGCTGATGCCATCAGCCTGAGTAAAGACATTTCCAACGGCGGTTTGATCGGGATGGCGGCGCTGCCGGCCTCAATGTACGTGTGGGGCAGTCTGCACGCGGCGCCGAGGGCGCGCGAAACCGGACTGCTCTCCGCGGAAGCCATGATTGATAGCCTGGGCGTGAATGAGGCGATGAAGGTGGTCTTCGGCCGCGAGCGCCCTACTGCCACCGACGGTCAGGGAAGATTCTTTCAGACTTTCGGGCTGAATGGTTCCTTTCCTTCCGTTCATGCCACGCTGAGCTGGACGGCCGCGTCACTGATCGCGCATGAATATCCCGGATGGCTTTCGCAGGCATTGGTATACGGCGCGGCGACTACGGTCAGCATCAGCCGTGTTACGGCGCGCCAGCATTTTCCCGCGGACGTGGTTGTGGGCAGCGCGCTGGGCTGGCTCATTGGCCGCGAAATCTACAATCGCCATCACGATACCGATCTTGACGATGCGAGCTACGGAACCTTCTCGCGCCTTCCGGGCGAGGCATTGAATCCTGACAGTTTGGGCTCCCGTTTCGAGCCGCTCGACAGCTGGGTCTATCCTGAATTAAAACGACTGGCCGCGCTGGGCTACATCCGTACCCAGTTCACCGGCCTGATGCCATGGACGCGGACGGAGTGTCGTCGCCAAGTGGAAGAAGCCGAATATTATGCCCAGGACCTGCCGCCGGATTCCAGCGTCAAGAGAAGCATTGAACGGCTGAAGCAGGAATTCAGCAATGACGGCCAGCACTATTACATCGCGCAAGTGGATTCGGTGTATTCACGCTATACGCAGATTTCCGGCACGCCGCTGCGCGATAGCTACCATTTTGGACAAACGCTGTGGAATGACTTCGGCCGTCCCTACGACGAAGGCGCAAACTTGATCACCGGCGCGAGCGCCAGCGCAGTGGCCGGACGGTTCTTCTTCTATGCACAAGGCGAGTACCAGCATGCGCCCGGCCGTGGTCCGCTCAGCGATGCCCAGCGCCAGGCGATCGCCACGGCAGATGAAAATCCTGTTCTGCAACCTGCGCCCATAGCGACGATCGACCGCTTTTATCTTATTGACTTATATGCCGGCGTGAAGCTGGGACAGTACGCAATGACCTTTGGCAAGCAAAGCCAATGGCTGGGACCGTCAGAAACCGGGCCGCTCATGCTGAGTGACAATGCCGATCCCATGTACTCTTTGAGCCTTTCGCGAACCACGCCGCTGGTACTGCCCGGGTTTCTGCACTGGCTGGGACAAATTCGCGGCGAGATTCTTTTCGGCAAGCTCTCCGGTCATCAGTTTCCGCAGCGCCCGTTCTACAACTTGCAGAAGATCAGTTTTCATCTCACAGAAAACCTGGAAGTTGGTTTCACTCGAGCGTCTTTGTGGGCCGGCGTGGGGCACCCGTTCACCGCGCACGCTCTGGCCCGTAATTTTGGATCTTTCAATGATGTCTCCGTGTTCACGCCTTCAAGTTTCGGGGACCGCAACGATCCCGGCGACAGAATGTCAGGGTTTGATTTTTCCTATCGTGTTCCCGGCCTGCGCAAATGGCTCACGCTCTACAGTGACATGTATAGTGACGACGATCCGTCGCCGCTGGCCAACCCGCGCCGGTCCGCTGTGAATCCGGGCGTTTACATTTCACATTTCCCCGGGCTCGCCAACCTTGATTTTCGGGCGGAAGCTGCTTCAACGCAGATGCTGATCTCGCAGGACCTCGGCCCCACGTTTCTGTATTTCAACAACCAGTACCATGACGCGAATACGAACAAAGGCAACCTGTTCGGCAGCTCTATCGGTCGCGATGCGAAAGCGTACCAGGGATGGAGCACCTATCATTTTTCCGCCACCAGCAAACTGGTTCTGAACTTCCGGCAGCTGAAGGCGAGCAATCTTTTTCTTCCCGGAGGCGGTACGCAGACCGACGCCCGCGCAACCTTCTCCTGGGAAGCGCGTCCAGGCGTGATGATTTCCACTTTTGTTCAAGATGAACGCTGGCTGATTCCCATTCTGCGTCCAACCGCACAGCATGACCTCACCGGTCAGATAGAGTTACGTTATACACCTCACTGGCAGGTCCAACACGATTAATGAGTTCCGCGGGAGCTTTCTGTGAGAGGGTTTAGTTCTTCTGTGATGCCCGTCACGGCCACAGTTTCGCAATGCTCCTAAAGTTGCTCGAAGGGTAGTTATGACTGTTGCGTCAAATAAACATGCTCGCCAGCCGGCTGGTTTCCCAAATGCTATCAGCCCCGAGCAACTGGAAATGATCAACCATTTTTATGATGAAGGCGGCCATGCTGTTTCGTTCTACTTCAAGGCATCTCCCCAGCAATGCAAAGGTAATCTGGATTTGCTTGCTATGAACGACAGAGTCCGCCAGCTCATCAGCCGCGATTTTCAGCATGGCCACGTCAACACCGGATTCGTGCGGGACTTGAACCACTGCCTGGAAGTGGCGGAGCAGAATCTGGAACTCGTATCTCCATTGAAAGTTGTCTTTGCCTGTCACAAACAAGGTATTTGGCTGGAGTACGATCTGGCAGTATCCGGGCATATCGTGCGCATGGAAGCAGGGACACACTTCAACGTTGCTCCTTTAATGCGACTGGCAGACATAACGCCACAAAATTTGGGCGTTCCGCCTGATCTCCCGCTGCTTCGATGAGACCCATGCTGGTTTCACACTCGAAATGAAAAATTGTGGCGTGCAACTCCTGCAAACGGGAACACGTCTTTGAGCTGGAGCCTCTCCGGAAATCAGACCCGGTGTAAGACTCGCCACGCATGCGAAGGCGTAAAATCATTAGAGTGACAGGAGCCGCGAGCATGCCTAACACCGTCGCCCAGGCTGAAACCGTGGCTGACCGCCGCCCGGCAGGTCCGCTGAGTCAGGAAGATCTGAGCAGAATCCAGCGTTACTGGAGCGCTGCCAACTATTTGTCCGTCGGACAGATTTACCTTCACGATAATCCGCTTCTTCGCGAGCCTCTCAAATTGGAGCATGTAAAGCCGCGCCTTCTCGGACATTGGGGCACAACGCCGGGACTGAATTTCATCTGGGCGCACATGAACAGGGTGATCAAGAAAAATGAGCTGGATGCCATCTACATTGCCGGTCCTGGCCATGGCGGGCCGGGCATTGTAGCGAATACCTATCTTGAAGGTTCCTATACGGAGCTCTATCCCAAGGTGACGCAGGACGTGGCAGGGCTGAAGCATCTGTTCACGCAGTTCTCCTGGCCGGGCGGCATTCCCAGCCACGCATCGCCTGATACTCCGGGTTCGATTCACGAAGGCGGAGAGTTGGGCTACTCGCTGCTGCACGCTTTTGGAGCAGTGTTCGACAATCCTGATCTGATCGCGTGTTGTGTCGTAGGCGACGGCGAAGCTGAAACGGGGCCATGCGCCACAAGCTGGCATTCCAATAAGTTCCTCAACCCGCGGCGTGACGGAGCTGTGCTGCCTGTGCTGCACCTCAATGGCTATAAGATTGCCGGCCCAACTGTGCTGGCTCGCATTTCTAAAGAGGAATTGACAGACCTGTTTGTCGGATACGGATACAACCCCTACTTTGTTGAAGGCAGCGATCCGCAACTGATGCACCAGATTATGGCCGCGACCATGGAGCAGGTCATCACGGAGATTCGGGAGATCCAACGCAGAGCGCGGCAGGAGAACATTGACGAGCGGCCACAATGGCCCATGATCATTTTGCGCAGCCCAAAGGGATGGACCGGCCCGAAGATGGTGGACGGCCTTCCGGTGGAAGGGTCCTTTCGCTCGCATCAGGTGCCCGTGGCCGATCTGGCGACCAAGCCTGAACACCTGAAAATCCTTGAAGACTGGATGCGCAGCTATAAACCGGAGGAACTGTTCGACAGCTCAGGCAAGCTCATTCCGGAGTTGGCAGAGTTGCCGCCCAAGGGCAATCGGCGCATGGGGATGAATCCCCACGCTAATGGCGGCTTGCTGCTCAAGGAGCTGAAGCTCCCGGACTTCCGCCAGTACGCCGTGGAAGTGGAGAGGCCCGGCACGGTCATGCAGGAATCGACGCGGATCCTTGGGCGTTTTCTTCGTGATGTGATGAAGCTGAACGCAGAGACCCGCAACTTCCGCATTATGGGTCCGGATGAAACAGAATCAAACCGCCTGGGCGCAGTGTTTGAAGCTACTGACCGTATCCTGGAAGCCGAGATCCTTCCTACTGACGTGCATGTCACGCACGATGGCCGCGTGATGGAGGTGCTGAGCGAACACATGTGCGAAGGCTGGCTGGAAGGATATCTTTTGACCGGACGCCACGGCTTGTTTTCTTCGTATGAAGCTTTCATTCACATTGTCACCTCCATGTTCAACCAGCATGCCAAGTGGCTGGAATCGAGCCGCAGAATTCCGTGGCGAAAACCCATCGCGTCACTCAACTATCTGCTTACTTCGCATGTCTGGCGACAGGACCACAATGGATTCAGCCACCAGGACCCAGGCTTTCTTGATCAGATGTTGAACAAAAAACCAGAAGTGGCGCGCGCGTATCTTCCGCCGGATGCCAACTGCCTGCTTTCGGTCACAGACCATTGCCTGCGCAGCCGCAACTACGTGAATTTGATTGATGCCGGCAAACAGCCCGAGCTGCAATGGCTGGACATGGATTCGGCGGTGAAGCATTGCGCTGCCGGGATAGGAATTTGGCAATGGGCCAGCAATGACCACGGCGGAGAGCCCGACGTGGTAATGGCCTGCGCCGGCGATGTGCCTACGCTGGAGATACTGGCCGCGACTTCTCTTCTGCGCAAGCATCTGCCGGACCTGAAGGTGCGTGTGATCAACGTGGTGGACCTGATGACATTACAGCCTTCTTCTGAGCACCCGCACGGGCTGGATGACGACGATTTCGACGCTTTGTTTACCACGAACAAGCCCGTCATCTTTGCCTATCACGGTTATCCCTGGTTGATCCATCGCCTGTGCTACCGAAGAAAGAATCACGACAACATGCACGTTCGCGGCTATAAAGAGGAAGGCACGACAACAACGCCGTTCGACATGGTCGTCCTGAATAACATGGACAGGTTTCAACTCGCGATGGACGCGATCCGGCGCGTTCCGAGATTAAAGGTCGTGTCAGACCAGTTGATTGCTACCTTCACCAGCAAGCTTGCCGAACACAGAGAGTACATCCGAATTCACGGCGAGGACATGCCCGAGATCACGAACTGGCGGTGGGATGCGTAGCCTCGCTGGCAAGGAAACCTGCTTGCCTGAGATCGAGCCATCGGAGTTGCGGCTCTGATGGACGCAATCATCCTCACGCTGAACGGTGGATCCTCGTCACTGAAATTTGCCGCATATCGGCTGACCGAAAGCGGCGAGAACGCCGTTCTTATCGGGGCTGCCGAAGCAATCGGAACACCCGATGGGAAGTTTTGGGTGCGCGCAGAAGGTAAGCAGTTAATTGATCGGCGCGAAAGCTTTGCCGGCCCCGCTGACGCCATTCCGGTAATGTTTGCGGCACTGCAAGAGCAGGGAATCACCAGGTTATCTGGCGCGGGGCATCGCATTGTGCACGGCGGTCCGTGGTTTTCTGCGCCGCACCTGATTGACACGGCTGTGATCAGCCGGCTGAGGAAAGCAGCGGTTTTCGCGCCGATACATGTGCCCCGCGAGATCGCTCTGATTGAAGCGATTGCGCAACACTATCCTGACCTGGCTCAGGTCGCATGCTTTGATACCGCCTTCCACTCGCAGATTCCGGAGGTCGCACGCCGATTTCCGCTTCCGCGCAAGTTCTGGGAGCAGGGAGTGAAACGCTATGGCTTCCACGGGCTTTCTTATGAGTACGTGGTCGAGAGAATGGGCCAGGATCTGGGAAGGCGTGCCATCATCGCTCATTTGGGCAACGGCTCCAGCATGGTGGCGCTGAAGGAGGGAAAGCCCGTGGATACCAGCATGGGGCTTACTCCTACAGGCGGCTTCATGATGGGAACTCGTACCGGCGATCTGGATCCCGGGGTAACTCTGTACCTCCTGCGGAGCGGCCATAGCGTTGAGCAGGTGGCAGAAGTTCTGGACTACCGGTCAGGGCTGCTGGGTGTCTCCGGTCTATCCAGTGAGATGAGGACTCTGCTCGACAGCAGCGAGCAAAATGCTGATGCAGCGCAAGCGGTGGAAATGTTCTGCTATCAGGTGCGCAAGTTCATTGGCGCGTACGCCGCAGCCCTGGGTGGACTGGATACAGTTGTGTTCACCGGTGGAATCGGCGAACACGCTGCAGCAGTCCGAGCAGGCATAGTTGATGGTCTCGAGTTCCTGGGAATGGATCTGGATTCCGAGGCCAATTCGAGGAACGCGCAAGTCATCAGCACGAAGACTAGCCGTTGTACAGTGCGCGTGATCAGAACCGATGAGGACTTGATGATTGCGCGACATACCAGGCGTATCCTGGAGCTCTGATCTCAACGTCGCGTTTAGTAAAGGATTTACTTTTCGGGCGTGGCGAGCATAAGCAGGAAGTGATTTCCGTCCACCATTGCATCAAAGCCACCCCGAACTAAGAAACTCACTTAGATGACCTAATAAAATTTTACTTTCTACTGTGGCTGCCCCTTCTATGGTAGTATTTTCAGCAACTGTGGTATAGGCATTAAGGAGATCGTGACCACTACCGGTCACGGATTGAAAGCAATAGGGCCCGGGTTTCCTAGAGTGATGTCGCGTTCCAACCTGTCGAGGAACGTCATTTTAGGGGAGATGGTACTAGCTGGATGCGAATTCTGATTGCGGAAGATGATGCTCCGCTAGCGTCCTTTGTCGCCAAAGCGTTCCTGGCGGAAGAGCATGAGTGTCAGATCGCGGCCGATGGGGAAGAGGCCCTGGCGAAACTGGACGCGGAATCGTTCGACCTGCTCATCCTGGACCTGATTCTGCCGCGTCTCAGCGGGGTCGAGGTGCTAAGGCGGATTCGCACGCGAGATCCTGAACTTCCCATTCTGATCCTCACTGCTACCGATCATGTAACAGAACGAGTCTCATGTCTCGATGCAGGCGCGGACGATTACCTGACAAAACCCTTCTCCTTTTCCGAACTGTCTGCTCGCGTACGCGCGCTGATGCGTCGAAAGGCGCGTCCTGTCCAGACTCTCCTTCGCGCGGACGACCTGGAACTGGATTGCGTTCTGCGAACGGTGCGCCGTTCCGGTAAAGAAATTGACCTTACACCCAGAGAGTTCAGTCTGCTCGAGTACCTGATGCGTAACTCCGGTCATCGCGTTACCCGCAGCAGCATCATTGAGAATGTCTGGAAGTTGCCATCCGATACCCCAACCAACGTTGTGGACGTTTATGTGAACTATCTCCGCAGGAAGATTGACTCCGGGCACCAGGTGAAGCTGATCAAGACGATCCGGCGCATTGGCTATGAGTTCGGCGTCGGGTAGCGGACTCAGAGTTGTGCGAACAACCGAAGAACCGAACGCTGGCTAGGCCCCCCTGGCATGTCACACGTGAGAGTCAGCGGTAGTCTTCACGGAGAAATCATAGCCCGGTTTGCGCAGACCCGCGGCGAATTGAGCGGCCCGCACCACGTTCTCCATGAGAGCTGCCACTGTGACCGGGCCCACCCCTTTAGGGACAGGCGTGATGGCTGAGGCGATTTCTTTCACGCGATCGAAATCTGTATCTCCGTGCAATTTGCCATCTGCGCCGACCCGCGTGGCCACATCAATCACTACTGCTCCGCGTTTCACCATCTCGGCGGTGATCTGATATTTCTCGCTGCCGACGGAAGTCACAATAATGTCTGCGGCTCGCATGAATTCGTCATGGTCCTGTTTGCGCGTGAAGCGGTGCAGCCAGACGGCCGTGGCGTTGCACATCCTTCCTCCCAGCATGTGGTGAATGGGTTTGGCCGTAATGTCATTCCTGCCGACGACCACCGCAACCCGGCCCTCGGTTTCAACGCCGTAAAAGGCCATCATGCGCCTGACGGCAAGCGCCGTAGCGGGTAGATGCAGGATGGCATCCGCCTGCGCGCGGTAGAGTTCGGGTACAGTGTGCCGGGAAATTCCGTCCACGTCCTGTTCCCCGCGGACGGCATCGAAAACGTCAAACTTGTTCAACCCGTGTGGCGGATCTTCAATGTGTGCCGGCAGCGGAAGCTGAATCAGGATTCCATGTATGGCAGGATCATCGCTGAGGCGTTGTACTTCATCGCGCAGCGCGCCTGCTGAAATGGAGTCGTCAAATGTGTGCAAATGCGCAGCCATCCCCAAACGCTGGCAGGACTCCATCTTTTTGGCGACATAGCGTTGTGACGCAGCACTGCGGCCCACCAGCACCACGTCAAGCCGGGGCACAATGTTGTGTCCGGCGCGAAGATGTTCTACTTCCGCGCGGACCCACTGCTCAATCTGGTCGGCAACGGGTTTGCCGTACATGATCTGGGCCATGCAGCCATTATAAGGGGGAGTCAAAGCGCCGAAAAAAGGAGCGGCGATGGCCTGCTATTTCAATTTTCGCGCAATGGCACTGGTGATCAGCTCCAATTCCAGCATGATGTCGTCATCAATCTCCAGACCCGCCGCTCGCATGGCGCGGATGGGATCGCGGCGGAAATATTCAGAATTGCCCGGCGAGCTCTTGATCCACTTCTGCAGCGCAGCCTCAGTATCCTCGAGCTGTGTGATCAGCCTGTCCGGCTGCGCCGAGGCCTTGTGGTGCCCGTGATTTTTTCGTGATTTGTTTTTCACAGCAGGTCTGGCAGGCCGGACATGGTCAACATGGGCCGTATGCTTCTTCACGCAGTTATGGTAGACGAGTTTGGCTTTGGCCGTCCGTGACGATGGGCACGGTTCGGGAATTCGTAAAATGGCGGAGCACTCGATCCGGGGTACATGTTCCGCCGGTAACGGCTAAGCTCCCGTTCTTTTTCGGTTCCTCCGTGCGGCGACGCCAGAGTTTCTTATAGCGGTGATAAATATTTTCGATTTCCAGCGAGGAGCTGACGTGGATAGATTGTGCTCAGCTCTGGCGCCTTGAAGTCGCCACAGCTTCCGTTCCATGACCAAGCTCTGGATTGCAAGCTGTTTTCTCTGTTTATTCATGGCTGTGCCCTTTGGATTGCTGGCGCAAGGCGTGAGCGGCGGGCCGGCGCAAGCAGGTTCGGCTTCCGCCCGGAGTGACACCCAGGAGGAGCGTATCGCGCGCCTCGAACAGCAATTGGCGCAATCGCAAACGTCAGCCGACAACGGCTGGATGCTGGTCTGTTCCGCCCTGGTGCTCATGATGACCGGACCCGGGCTGGCGCTCTTCTACGGCGGCCTGGTACGAAAGAAAAACGTGCTCGCTACCATGATGCAGAGCTTCGTCATGATGGCGTTGATCACCGTGATTTGGGCGGTGGTGGGGTACAGCCTTTCTTTTTCAGAAGGGAACAGCTTCATCGGCGGCTTTCAACACCTGCTTCTGCGCGGAGTTGGATCGCAACCCGATACCGCATACGCCGCCACCATTCCGGCGGAAACGTACATGTGCTATCAGCTGATGTTTTCTGTGATTACGCCGGCGTTAATCACAGGAGCGTTTGCCGAACGGATGAAGTTCAGCGCCATGTGCCTGTTTCTCACACTCTGGTCCCTTGTGGTTTATTGCCCGATGGCGCACATGGTTTGGGGAAAGGGCGGCCTGCTCAACGCGTCGCTCGGCGGGCGGGTGCCGACGCTGGATTTCGCCGGTGGGACGGTCGTTCACATCACGTCTGGTGTATCCGCATTGGTGTGCGCGCTTTACCTCGGGCGTCGCATCGGGTATCCGCGCCAGCCCATGCCTCCACACAGCGTAGTTCTTAGCTTCATCGGCGCATGCCTGCTCTGGATCGGATGGTTTGGCTTTAACGCGGGCAGCGCTCTTGCAGCGGGCAGTCTCGCGACCAGCGCTTTTGTCGCCACTCATTTTGCTGCCGCAGCGGCGGTGATCGGATGGTGTGCTGCAGAATGGATTCGCAACGGAAAGCCCAGCGCTTTGGGCGCAATTTCCGGCGCCGTTGCAGGATTAGTCGCCATTACTCCTGCCGCGGGTTTTGTCAGCCCAATGTCTGCGCTGGCAATCGGGGCCATCGCTGGCGTTTTCTGCTACACGATGGTAGCCAAAGTGAAAGCTCGGTTCGGTTATGACGACACGCTGGATGCCTTTGGCGTTCACGGAGCAGGTGGCACGGCCGGAGCGCTGCTCACCGGAATTTTTGCTTCCAGCGCTGTTAATCCGATTTTCAAAGACACAAAAGGGAACACGCTCGCATCCGGACTGATGGAGGGCAATGCGCATCAGGTCTTGAATCAGTTTGCAGCGGTGGCGATTGCATGGGCGCTGGCGATTGTTGGCACGCTCATCCTCCTGAAACTTGTGGATGCGGTCATCGGGTTGCGTGTTCCCGAAGAGCACGAGATCCAGGGGCTCGATCTAACCCAGCATGGGGAAGAAGGTTATTACTTTGAAGCTTCCGCCTGAAGCAATGCAACGCCCATCGTCCAGAGATAGAGAGCCCCGGCTCGGCCATGGCACAGCGCCGCAATCGCACCAAACCTTTAAGGATTACTTTCACCCGGAAAGGCACGCATGACCAAGCTTGAGGCTGTGATTCGCACATCCCGACTCGACGCCGTCAAGGAGGCGCTGCACGAGATCGGCGTGGAAGGCATGACCGTGCTGGAGGTCCGTGGCCACGGACGCCAGAAGGGCCATACCGAGTTCTATCGCGGCCAGGAGTACACGGTGGATCTGATTCCAAAGACAAAGCTTGAACTCGTGCTGGCCGATGACATTGCGGAAAAGGCCGTGCAGGCCATCATGAGCGCCGCTCGCACGGGCAAGATCGGCGACGGCAAGATTTTCCTTTCACGGATCGACGACGTGATCCGCATCCGCAATGAAGAACGCGGCGAAGGCGCGCTGTGATGGGGCTGGCGACGAATGTCTCAGCGGCGTCCATGAACACTCTTACTCTAACGGGAGAATTGCGCGAGCTCTATACCAGCGGCTTCACGCAGATTCAACGTGAGTTCGCGGCGACTGGGGATGGCAGGGCAGCCATCCGGCAAAGAACGGAGTTGGTAGACCGCCTGGTTCTGCGACTCTGGGAAAAAGTCCTTCTACCGCAGACCACCGGCAGCGGCTTCGCACTGGTCGGGATTGGCGGCTACGGGCGGAGATCGCTTTTTCCATTCTCAGATATTGACCTGCTCTTCCTGCACGCAGACCGCGAAGGCGAAACCAGGCTCAAAGAGCCTATCCGGGCTTTTTCCCAGGAACTATGGGACCTCGGGTTCAAGCTGAGTCCGGCAAGCCGGATGCTGGCGGAATGTGAGCGCTTTGATCCCAACAACGTGGAGTTCTCCATCGCGCTGCTCGACTGCCACTTTCTTGCCGGCGACCGCGAGCTTTATACGCGCCTGCGTGAAAGGGTCGTCCCCGCGCTCGTGATGCGTGAGTCGCAGCAACTGGTGCAGCGGCTGGTAGAGATCACCCGCAGCCGCCATGCCAAGTATGGCAACACGCTTTTTCATCTGGAGCCCAACATCAAGGACGCGCCCGGTGGCTTGCGCGACTACAACTGCGCTCTCTGGCTGGCATTGATCGCCGCTCTCGACAACCAGCACACCTGGCCGGAGCGTGGAACGCTCCTTCCAGCCTTGATTTGTCCTCAGGCAGAAGGGGCGCTGGGCTTTCTCTCCGCTCTGCGTTGCTTCCTGCACTTTCGCCACGGGCGTGACGACAACACCTTGTGCTGGGCAGCGCAGGATGAAGCCGCGGCCAAAAATATCGGCGCAACTTACCTTCACAGCGTCCACAGTGCACCTCTCCAGCCCGCCGACTGGATGCGCCTGTATTTCAGCCACACCCGAACTGTGCATCGCATCTGCCTGCAGCTTCTCGATGAGGCGCCTGCGGCGTGGTCGGGACTCTATCGCCAATTCCAGAGCTGGCGGTCGCGCATTTCGAGTTCGGAATTCTCGGTTGTGCATGGCATGGTGTTTCTGCAGCAGGCCACATCGGTTCAGGATTCTGAAGTCCTGCTACGGCTTTTTCATTTTGTCGCGCACTATGGGGTAAAGCTGAGCACCACCACAGAGCAGAGAATTGAGCAGGCGCTGCCTGCTATCGCGGCCACAACCCCTCGCGGCGCCGAGCTGTGGATTTATTTGCAGGAGATACTTGTTCAGCCGCAAGCCGCCAACGCACTACGCGCCATGCACGCGCTGCGCTTTCTGTCGCTGGTCCTGCCGGAACTTAAAGCGATAGATGCACTTGTGGTACGGGACTTCTACCATCGCTTCACCGTTGATGAGCACACGTTTGTCGCCATCGAGACCCTGCACCGCCTTAACGACGCAACTTCAGAGTGGGACCGCCGTTACGCCGAACTGCTGGGCGAACTCGAGCGTCCGGAGCTGCTCTATCTCGCCCTTTTGCTGCACGACGTGGGGAAAGGCGCGAGTAGAACCGACCACATTACCGCCGGACTGGAGCTGGCGGAAAGCGCGATGGATCGCCTTGAGCTGGAGCCTGCGGAGCGCGAGATGGTGAGATTTCTGATCGCCAATCACCTGGCCATGTCTGCGGCCATGCGCCGCGACATCTTTGATCAGGAGACGGTGCGCGCCTTCGCTGAGGCGGTGCAATGGCCTGAGCGGCTGAAGATGCTGTGCCTCATGACGTACGCAGATATCAAAGCAGTGAATCCGGAAGCGCTCACGCCATGGAAGGCCGAAAATATCTGGCAGCTCTACATTGAGACTGCGAATTATCTCAGCCTGAGCATGGACCAGCGGCTGCATGGCGGCTCTGCCGAGGACAGCCAAGTTCTCAGCACACTTGCACGCATGGCAGGACGCAGGCTTAAACCCTTTCTTGAAGGTTTGCCGCGGCGCTATCTGGCCACGCACGCTCCGCAGGAGATTCTCAACCACCTGGAAATGGCGAGCCGGCTCAAAGGCCAGCCGGTGCAGCTTGAACTCCAGCGCGGCCGTCACTGGTTCGATCTTACTCTGGTTACGGAAGACGGGCCTATGCTGTTCGCGCGCATGACCGGCGTGTTGGCCGGATGGGGCATGAGCATCGTCAAGGCGGACGCTTTTTCCAACGATGCCGGCGTGGTCGTGGATACGTTCCACTTCGTCGATCGCTTTCACACTCTGGAACTGAACCTGCCAGAGTGGGAGCGATTTAAGCGCAGCATCACCGACGTGCTCACCGGTCAGGCCGACCTGGAGAAAATGCTGCGCGACCGCTTGCGCTCTTCCGCTGCCGCGACCAGCAAGACGCGAATTCAGACGCGAATTGAGTTCAACGACACAAGCTCGGCGCGATGCACCGTGCTGCAGGTCATCGCGCAGGACCGCCCTGGATTGCTGCATCGCATCAGCTCGCGGCTCTCATTCCAGCACTGCAACATCGAAATCGCGCTGATCGATACCGAGGGCGAGATGGCGATTGATGTGTTTTATCTCACGTTAAAGGGTGCCAAACTGAGCTTTGAGCACCAGCAGCAGGTGAGGGATGCGCTCATGGAGGAATTAGAGCAAAAGTAGCCTGCCATCGGCCGGGAGCATTACAGCCCAACGCTACGGATTTTTGGCCAGCGCTTCAGCACGCGCGAGTTGCCGGTCTTCCAGCTCTCGAGCATGCCAAGCACGGAAATACCAGGCGCAATCTCCAAGGTCATCTCAGTTTTGTCGCGAAAGGCAAGGGTGATCAGGTTGCCATCAGAGCTGGCGCTTACAGAAAGATCGTCCAGGATCTTGCCACGAACTTCGTCGAAATAAACTGAATCAGGGATGCGATGCTTGCCCCGCGCTGTGCTTGTTTTGACACTGCCTGCCCGGGTTGGCCTGCGCAATTTTGAGGGTGCGGAACCGCGAGTACGGCGAATGCTATTCTTGGCTACAGCCATGATTGCCTCCTCGTTAGGCGGTTATGGTCAGGGCACGTTCGGTGCTACTACACCGGGCGTGCCCGCTCTTATCTCATCGCGCGCAAAGCTAGCGCGTGAGAGAAGCTCTTGTTTTACCAGTTGAAAAACAATGCGTGACCAAGGGACCGTTCCCCCGTTCCCCACAGGCGAAGACGGCGCCTAAGGGGAGCCGCTTCCTCGGGAACGTGATTTGTATCTTGTCGTGTTTTGCTTTTCTTTCTGGGCCCTAATTCGAGTCTTGCGTGTGCTCGCGAACTTTGTCAAGCGAATTGATTGACGTATTGAAAGAAACGAATAAAGTAAAGCACTCGGCTAATCTTTTAAACCGCGCCAACATTCGCGTCGTTCCCGAGCGAGATCTGACCGTAGTCGAGAGCGCATAAATGAAAGCACATCCGCTGATAAAGCGACCTTTTTAAGGTCGCGAAACCGAAGATCACTTCAGGCTCAAATCACGCTGCGCAAAGCTACGCTATGATATGGAGATGCTGGCCGAAACCATTGATGACGTAATCCGCTCGCTCGATGCGATCATCGATTGGGCACGGGAGGAGCGAAATCGCGCCGGATACTTCGCTGCGCTGTATCGGCGCGTGACCCGGGCAGTGAAGCAGGGAATTGAAGCCGGACGTTTCCAGGATAGCCCGCGCATGGAGCGGCTCGACGTCATTTTTGCCAGCCGCTATCTGAATGCATTCGACGCGTGGCGCAAGCATCAGCCCACCACCCTAAGCTGGAAGCTTGCCTTCGACGCCGTGTCGTCCTGGCCACCGCTGGTCCTGCAACACCTTCTGGCGGGCATGAACGCGCACATCAATCTCGACCTGGGCATTGCCGCGGCAGCGTGCGCTCCGGGAGACCAGCTTGCCGGCCTTCAACACGACTTCAACCTGATCAACATCGTGCTGGCTGAGCAAGTGGCGGCCCTGGAACGGGAGATGGCGGAGATCTCGCCGTGGGTCGCGCTGCTCAACACCTTCGGCTTGCGCACTGAGACCACCATTATTAATTTCAGCATGACCAAAGCGCGCGATTGCGCCTGGCTGGAAGCGGCGAATCTGGCCAAGATCCCCGCGAACCTGTTGGGCGCGGCTATTGCGGAAGCAGACCTGAGATCCAGCCTTGTGGGTAAGCTGGTGCTTTCGCCGCCGTTGCTGGTCAGGCTTGAACTCCTGCCCATCCGCGTGCGCGAGGTGAGTGACGTGCGTCGCGTCCTGGATATTCTCGCTTCGGGTGCGGCCGCCATGGCTGCCGCACAGACCTAAAGAGGAAAATTCGATCCCGCTCCATCAAAATATCTTCAGTGTTACAGCGGCGCGCCGCTTACGCTGGTCACTCGGCAGCTAGTACCTCTGTCCGATTTCGAACACCTCATCCCAACTTCGAACGTGCGCCGCTCGCGTCGCATCTTCTCCTTCTAATAGAATCAAACTTTTAAGCCGATTC
>Ga0207707_10002103_pt1 | contig 18005 bp, 11 predicted proteins | sample KBSC83BmetaG_FD_184336 | JGI IMG/M metagenome (GOLD analysis project Ga0207707, IMG submission 184336) | Corn rhizosphere microbial communities from Kellogg Biological Station, Michigan, USA - KBS C8-3B metaG (SPAdes) (version 2) | ecosystem: Host-associated > Plants > Roots > Rhizosphere ...
GAGAACCGCCTGAAGCAGGTGATCGAGGAAGTCCAGTCCTCGACCAAGCCGATCATCCTGTTCATCGACGAGGCGCACACCCTGGTCGGCGCCGGCGGCGCGGCCGGCACCGGCGATGCGGCGAACCTGCTGAAGCCGGCGCTGGCGCGCGGCAACCTGCGCACGATCGGCGCCACCACCTGGGCCGAATACAAGAAGCACATCGAGAAGGATCCGGCGCTGACCCGGCGCTTCCAGACCGTGCAGATCGATGAACCCAGCGAGGAGAAGGCGATCCTGATGATGCGCGGCGTCGCCAGTGTGATGGAGAAGCACCACAAGGTGCAGATTCTCGACGAGGCGCTGGAAGCGGCGGTGAAGCTGTCGCACCGCTACATCCCGGCGCGCCAGCTGCCTGACAAGTCGGTCAGCCTGCTCGACACTGCCTGCGCCCGCGTGGCGATCAGCCAGCACGCGGTGCCGGCGGAAGTGGACGACACCCGCAAGCGCATCCAGGCGCTGGAAACCGAGTTGGGCATCATTGCTCGCGAGAAGAACGTCGGGGTGAACGTGACCGCGCGCGAAGAAAGCGCCAACGAGAAGCTGGCCGAGCAGAAGGCACGGCTGGAAACGCTGGAGGCGAACTGGATCAAGGAGAAGGACCTGGTCGAGAAGATTCTCGACATCCGCTCGAAGCTGCGAGGCTCCAGCGCGCCGGTGGAAGGCACCGGTAGCGCGCTGGAAGAGTCGGCCAACCGGGTCGCCGACGCTAAGGAACCGCCGGCTGGCGAAACCGCCCTCGCCGGTGACGAGCGTGTTGCCGCATTGACGGAACTACAGGCGTTGCAGGGCCAGTTGGCCGAGCTGCAGGGCGAGCATCCGCTGATCCTCGCCTCGGTCGACCAGCAGGCCGTGGGCTCGGTGGTGTCGGACTGGACCGGCATCCCGGTCGGCCGCATGGTCAAGAGCGAAGTCGAGACGGTGATGAACCTGGCCAAGCTGATGGGCCAGCGCGTCATCGGCCAGGACCACGCGATGGAGATGATCGCCAAGCGCATCCAGACCTCGCGCGCCGGCCTGGTCGATCCGAACAAGCCGATCGGCGTGTTCATGCTCGCCGGCACGTCCGGCGTGGGCAAGACGGAGACCGCGCTGGCGCTGGCCGAGGCGCTGTACGGCGGCGAACAGAACATCATCACCATCAACATGAGCGAGTTCCAGGAGGCGCATACCGTTTCCACGCTCAAGGGCGCGCCTCCGGGCTACGTCGGCTACGGTGAGGGCGGCGTGCTTACCGAGGCGGTGCGCCGCAAGCCGTATTCCGTGGTGCTGCTGGACGAGGTGGAGAAGGCCCACCCGGACGTCCACGAGATCTTCTTCCAGGTGTTCGACAAGGGCGTGATGGAGGACGGCGAAGGTCGCCAGATCGACTTCAAGAACACCTTGATCCTGCTCACCACCAACGCCGGCACCGACATGATCGCCGGCCTGTGCAAGGACCCGGAGCTGATGCCCGACCACGAAGGCATGGCCAAGGCGCTGCGCGAGCCGCTGCTGAAGATCTTCCCGCCCGCGCTGCTCGGCCGGCTGGTGACGATCCCGTACTACCCGCTCAGCCCGGAGATGCTGGGCAAGATCGTCAAGCTGCAGATCAACCGCATCAAGAAGCGTGTCGAGGCCCGCTACAAGATCCCGTTCGAGTACAGCGATGACGTGGTGAAGCTGGTGGTCGAACGCTGCACCGAAACCGAGTCGGGTGGCCGCATGATCGACGCGATCCTGACCAACACCATGTTGCCGGACATCTCGCGCGAGTTCCTCAACCGGATGATCGACGGCAAGCCGATCGAGAAGGCGAGCATCGGGGTGAAGGACGGGGAGTTCAGCTACACGTTCTGATCAATGGGTCACGCACTACCGTGCCGTCGCTGATGTCCGCAATCCGACGTGAAGTCGATCGGCATGTTGGCCCGTCGACGAGCTCATCGGGTCGACGACCGGAGCCTCAGATCGGAGTGCACTTTCCTTGGATTGGATATTGACGAGGCAATGTTCGATTTTGGCTTGCGATGCTGGCTTTGGTCGGGCATGAATTGGAGAGTGGTCGAGGAGGGGCAACGGGGTCGAGTTCAATTTGTTTCAAAGATTGATAATTCGACCCGACCTCGTTCTGTAGACTTCCATGGCTTAATAACCATGCCGGGATTGAAAAGGAGGTTTGGCGATGGACTGGAATACCTATCAGGTTTTCAAGGCTGGCATCTTGAATGGCAGCTCGCTGGAGCTGTACGCCGGCTCTCTGATGCTGTCCGGTACCGCATTCGACAATCACACCGATTTCTCCATCAAGGGAGAGGAGCGTGACAACGTATTGGCGAATTTTACCAATGACAGGGACGATGGGAGCGATTTCGTCTGGCTGGGCAGGGGGCGTATCCGTGGTCATTTTGGGATGACCACGGGAGGACACCCGGCATTGAAGGGGCATCAGGAGATTTATTCAGCTGGTGAGGTACACAACGGCAAGGTGGTGTTCAAGAGCGGTCATTTCCACCCTGGGCGAGAGAATGCCATCGGCTTCATGCTCGACATGGTCGATACATCGTGCAACGGTCTTCTGGGGCTGGCGCGAGACAAGATGGTTGCCGATATCGCTCGGCTGCCGATGATTATTTATCGTACTGAAACGATCACCTATCAGACGACTCTTGATCAGATCAACGCTCCCGTCGCGCCTGTCGTGCCGGTTGTACACGCCACGGCAATAGGTCCTGCAAAGACGGCGCCCATAGCCATCGCTGGCAAATCGGTGGGTGGTGGCTTGACGAGCAGTATCGCCCCGCCGGTTTTGAGGGTCCCGGTGATTACCACGTTGGACAATGGCGCATCCCGTCGCAGGAAATGGCAGCCGGATTCTGCCAATCCGAATTGCCACGAGTGCGACAAGGCGTTTACTTTCACCAAGCGACGCCATCATTGCCGAAGGTGCGGGCACGTGGTGTGCGATGCTTGTTCGCAAGGCCGTCGATATGTCCGTTTTCCAGCCAACTCGCGCAATATTGATGAAGAAAATACAGGTCGCGATCAAGTTCGGGTATGCGATGGTTGTATTGCAGTCAGGGATATTTGAGTGATTCCGAGAGTGGTTGTTGAAGTTGCCGGTAGAGCGGTGGCAATTAAATCCAAGCCGGGCCTTATGCCACCTGCAGGGGCTGTTTCACATAAAGGAGTTTCGCAATCCCGTGGCCTGTCCCGCCAGGCCGGTCACATGCATCTTTCTTGACGAGTCGGAACCAAGGCCATGCCATCCACACCCCTCAGTCGCGCCGAATTCATCGCCATGGGCGAGCTCGCCAAGGCGCGCCGCCAGCTCGTCGTCAACATGTTCGGTGGCACCCGCCTCAAGTTTGGCAGCGCCAGCGTGCTTTCGACGGGGAAGTCAATGCTGTTGTCCGGCAAGAAACTGAAGTCGGGCGTCGGCAAGCTTTCCAAGGGCGGCAGCACGGCCAGCAAGGTGGCCAGCGTGCCGGGCATGAAGGAGGCGTTCGAGAACTTCATGGTCGAGTGCGCCGACGTGGAGAACCTCCACGACGTGATCGAGGCGATTGGCGGCGAAGTGCTGCATGAACTGGTGTCGGAGGTGACGCCCTACCTCGGTGTGGTCACCAGCACGGTGAAACTGGCCAAGGCAGGCAAGGCGGTGGCCCAGGATGGCTACAACCTCTACAAGAGCGACGAATACAAGAACGGCTTCCGCATGGGTGACCCGAGCGCAGCGGCCGAGGCCATCCAGGCGATCATCAAGCGCGACCTTGCCCAGCATTCGGTAAAGCTGGCCCAGCAGACGGCGGCGACGGGAGCGAAGATCGGCGGTCTGTTCGCCGACTTCGGTACGGCGACCACCGCGGCCATCGGTGTGGCCAACACACTGGCCAGCCTGGGCCTGCAGCTGTTCTCGCTGGGTCTGGACATCAAGGACATGCGCGCCGGCAACAAGCGGCTGGCAGCACCCAATACGCTGGATCTCACGGTGTTCAACGAGTGCCCGATCCTCGGTTGTTACCTGCTCACCTGTGCCGATACGTCGGCGGTGGCCAACATGTTCATCGCCGACATCGGCCTGCCGGGTTGGTTGGACAAGGTCGAACTGATGAAGAAGAAGCAGATGGACCCGATGCTGAAGATCGCCAGCAAGAACATCAGCAGTTCGCGTCTGCAGCTGGAAGGCCTGAGCAGCGACAAGGGCACGCACACCAAGAAGGGTTTTTTCGCCGGAATCAAGAGCAGGGCGATGAAGCAGATCGGGTTGAGCTGAGGCGATGCGGTCGATCAGGCGGACTGCGCCAGGAGGACTTGATGTGGGGAAGGGCGAAGGGGTTGTGCCGGTCCGCAATGAAGATGAAGTGACGCCGTGCACGGACGGTTCTGCGCGGCAAAGCCTTGTCCGCGGCGCGGCGTTTGCCGCAGTCTTGTCGTTCGGCCTTTGTGGAGGATGTGCCATGGGAGCGTCATCGCGGCTGGTTCTGTTTTCGGAGGTCCACGGCACCGTGCTCAAGGACGGCGTGCCGGTCCAGGGGGCCAAGGTGTTGCAGGAAGTGGTGTGGTCGGACAACAAGGACGAGATTCCCGCGCGGGAAACCGCCAGTGACCACAGCGGCCGGTTTTCCTTTCCCGCGGTGGAAAGCAATGCCGGGGCGCTGCGGGTGGTGCCGCACCAGCCGGTGATCCTGCAGAAGCTGGTCATCCGCTACGACGGCGTCGACTATCCGGCGTGGCGCCACACGAAGAACAGCTATGAGGAAAACTCGGAGCTGGGCGGCAAGCGCATGGACCTGGTGTGCGAATTGTCGCGCGAGCCTGATTTCGAAGGAACGCATTACGGAATATGCCGGACTTCCTGAGCCCGGCACCCGCTCACCACGACGGAGGGAACGACGATGGTTGTGGAACTTTCTCCGGGCGAGGCGGCCGAGGTCGCCAATAGCGCCTATGCGTTGCGCCTGTCGACCGACATGCTCGACGCGGCGACCGCCGCGCCCAAGGCGCGCAACGCCTTCGACCTGCGCGGCGGCGTGCGCCTGACCGGGGTGACCGGCCTCGGTGCTCCTGCCTTGCAGCAGCGGACGGGCTTCGGCTACGTCGCCTTCGGCAAGGGGCCGCGCGAGGGCGAGTGCCTGGTATCGGTACGCGGTACGTTCAAGACCAGTGCCTGCGACTGGATCACGAACGCCCGCATGGCGGGAGTTCGCGGGCCGAGCGGTTTTTCGGTGCACGCGGGTTTCTGGGCAGCGGCTCAATCGCTGTTGCCGCAGGTAAGGAACGAATTGCGTGTTCGTCGCGATATTTCCACCATCCACCTGGTCGGCCATAGTCTTGGCGGGGCGATCGCCACGCTGATGGCGGACAGCCTGGGCGACACCGGGTGCGGCCTCAAGCTCTACACCTTCGGCGCACCGCGATCCGGCGTGGAGCTGCACGCCGAGTACCTGACCGGCAAGCTCGGCGCCGGCAACATCCACCGCGCTTGGCACGACACCGACCCGGTGCCGATGCTGCCGATTTTCCCGTACAGCCATGTGCCTTGGCGGTCGCTGGCGCACGCCATGAAGGGGCCGGGCAAGCGGGTCAACGTGGACGCCCACCTGATGCCCGAATATATCCGCTCGGTGGGGGAATCCTCGTGGGCGTCGCTGCCGGTGCTGCAGCCGGAACTCGGCAGCCTGGAAAGCGCCGAGGCATGGCTGGCAGGGGCGGCGGACAACGGCGGCGCCGGCATCATGCTGTCGGCCACCGCGCTGCGGCTCATCCTGTCCGCGCTGGACTGGATCCTGAAACAACTGGGCAGCGCGGCGGGGCTGGCGCTGCTCGGCGGCGCCACCATCATCGACTGCCTCTCCCGGCTGCTCTACAGTGGCGCGCTGCAGTCGATCCGGCTGGCGGGCATGATCAGGAACCTGATGCTTGCCGCGATGCGGTTCATGGGGCGCGTCGTGAGCGCCGGCGTGAACATCACGGTGAGCTTCGTGCAGTACGTGCTGGGCCTGCTGTTCAGGTTCATCTCCACGGTGGCATTGCGCGCCGTGGAGGCGTTTACCGGTTAGCGGTCCGGGCAGGCTCCTGCCTGGCCGCAAGTCACCGAGCGAGCCGGCGCGTTGTCGCCGGCGATCCACCCAAGGCAGGAGATCCCCATGCCTCCAGCAGCCAGAATCACCGACATGCATGTCTGCCCGATGGTGACGGGCGTGGTGCCGCACGTGGGCGGCCCGATCCTGCCGCCAGGCGCTGTCACGGTGTTGATCGGTGGTTTGCCGGCCGCACGGGTCGGCGACATGGCCACCTGCGTGGGGCCGCCCGACGTCATCGCGATGGGCTCGTTCAAGGTGCTCATCAACAAGATGCCGGCGGCGCGCATGGGCGATTTGATGGCGCATGGCGGAAGCATCGTGCTGGGTTGTCCCAAGGTATTGATCAGTTGACTGGCGGGGCCGCCTGCTGCGGCGCCGGCCTCGACGGCAGGGAGGGTGGCAATGAGGAAGACGAATAGGCCGATGCCTCTCGCGAGTGACCTGCGGATGCCGGGGTGAGGCGGGCGTCGGCCGGCCGTACCGGGCACAGGCGCCATGCGACAGGTGTCGAACTTTGCGTGGCCGACATGTTGCGCCAGGCGGTCGAAGTGCATCAGGCCGGGCAGCTGGACGCGGCGGATGCGCTCTACCGCAAGGTGCTGCAGTTGCGGGCCGGGCAGCCCGATGCACTGCATTTCCTCGGTGTGCTGTGCCACCAGCGCGGACGCAGCGGCGAAGGCATCCGGCTGATCCGGATGGCCCTGCGGGCCACTCCGCTGCATGCCGATGCGCACAACAACCTCGGCAACATTCACAAGGAGGCCGGCGAACTTGCGGAAGCCGAGGCCTGCTATCGCCGCGCGATGGCGTGTCATGGACATCACCTCGATGCGTTGAGCAACCTGGCGCTGGTGCTGGAAGCGCAGCAGCGTTTCCAGGAAGCATCCAGGGCTTATGCCGAACTGGTTGATCAGGCACCGCAGCTCAGCCTTGCCCATTATCTGAAGGGCATGTACCTGCGCAGGCACGTGGACGAAATCGGGGATCTGGAGCAGGCGGTGGCCTGTTTCAGGAACGCGATCCGCTGCGACGACGGCAACGTGCGTGCTCTCGATGCGCTCGGAGTCACGCTGTACATGCTCGGCCGGCACGGCGAAGCGGTGGGAGCCTATCGCGACTGGCTCGAACGCGAGCCCGACAACCCCGTGCCGCGGCACATGCTCGCCGCCTGCGGCGGCGAAGTAGCGCCACCGCGGGCAGACGACGCTTATGTGCGCGATGTGTTCGACCGGTTTGCCGAAAGTTTCGACGAACAGTTGCTGAAAAACCTCGACTATCGCGCGCCGCAGGTCTTGGTCGATGCGCTCGGCGGCGTGCTCGGGGTGCCCGCGCACGCGCTGGATGTGCTCGATGCCGGCTGCGGCACCGGCTTGTGCGGCCCGCTGATAAGGGCGCATGCACGTCGCCTGGACGGAGTGGACTTGTCCGCCGGCATGCTTGAAAAGGCCCGCCTGCGCGGCGGCTACGACGAACTGGTAGTGGCCGAGTTGACCGCTTATCTGCAGAGCCGGCCGGAGGCCTGGGACATCGTGTTGTCCGCCGACACATTGGTCTACTTCGGCGACTTGGCAGAAGTGCTTGCCGCGGCTCACGCGGCGCTGCGAGCCGGCGGCTGGATGGCTTTCACGCTGGAGGCGCTCGACGATACTGCCGGCCGTTCCGAGCTGTCTTCCAGCGGCCGCTATCGACATGCGCGCGGCTATGTCGAGCAGATGCTGGGTGCGGCCGGTTTCGTGGAGGCGCGCATGGCTGCGTCCGCCCTGCGCAAGGAAGTGGGCAAGCCGGTGGCTGGCTGGGTGGTGCTGGCGCGCAAGGGCGGGTTCGCCCATGGTCAGGCGTGAGAGGCATCGGACGGGCCGCGCCGGCGCGCGTCTTGAACGCGCACAGGCAAGCGACTTGCCGGCACCGGGGAAGCGTTGCGGCGACAGCGGGTGCGGCGTTTCGAAGGGCCTCCCGCACAAGCCACGAGTATGATAAACAGATGAGATTGCAAGAGCGCTTTCACCGGCTCGCTGGGGGAGATCGGATATGACGCACCAGATGACACTGAAGTCAGACCTCGGTGACAAGCTGCTGCCTGCGAGCCTGTCGGGCAGCGAGCAGCTCGGCAGGCTTTTTTCCTATCAGCTGAAACTGCTCAGCAAGGACGGCGAGATCAAGCTGCTCTCCCTGCTCGGCAGCTCGATGACGGTGACGTTCGAGGCGGACGGCTACCAGCGCCATTTCAACGGCATGGTCTCGGAAATTTCCCAGACCGGGTTCGAGAGCCACAAGGAAGAGCGCTACGCAGAATATGTAGTGACGCTGGTACCCAAGGCATGGCTGCTGCTGCACAAGGTGGATTGCCGCATCTACCTCAAGATGTCGGTGCCCGACATCGTCAAGACCGTGCTGTCCGAAATCGGCTATGGCGACGTCAAGCTGAGCCTCAGCGGGAACTACGCCGTACGGGAATACTGCGTGCAATATCGCGAGGATTACTTCAATTTCATCAGTCGCCTGATGGAGCAGGAAGGCATCTATTACTTCTTCCAGCATGCCGACGGCGTGCATACCATGGTGCTGGCGGACTCACTGGGAGCCCACGCCACCACGAAAGGTTATGCGGAACTGCCGTACCGGCCGCAGTCGGCGGGCAACCGCGCGGCTCTGGAAGTCTCGATCACCGACTTCTCGTCGGCGCGTTCGGTGCAGACGACCAAGTACTCGCTGACCGATTACGACCCGCTGAAGCCGAAGACCTCGCTGCTGGGGACCGAGGCAATCAGCAATGCCGACGACAACCATCCGGTGCCCGGCCTCGAGTCGTTCGATTTCCCCGGGGATCACGAGACTGGCGACGCCGGCAAGCACTACGCGCAGGTTCGCCTGGAGGCGATCAACGTGCCCCAGTCGCAGTGTTCGGGCTCGACCGATGCCCCCGGCCTGTTGACCGGCGCGCTGTTCAAGCTGACGAAATTCCCGCGCGGCGAGCTGAACCAGGAGTACCTGGTCACCGGCTCGACCGTGCATATCGAGAACGCCGCGCGCACGTCCGGGCAACAGGGTGGCGAATTGTTCCTGTGCAACTTTTCGGCGATCCGGAGCCGACAGCCGTTCCGCACCATGCCGACCGCGGTGAAGCCGATGATCGTGGGCCTGCAGACGGCCGTGGTGGCCGGCAGCGACACGGCCGAAGACATTTCGGTGGACAAGTACGGGCGCATCCAGGTGACGTTCCACTGGAACAAGCCGGACAAGAAGAACGCGCATATTTCCTGCCCGGTCCGGGTAGCCTCGTCGTGGGCCGGCAAGAACTGGGGTGCAGTGCACATCCCGCGGGTCGGCCAGGAAGTGGTGATCAGTTTCCTCGAAGGCGATCCGGACCGTCCGCTGGTCATCGGCAGCGTCTACAACGCCGACAACATGCCGCCGTACAGTCTGCCGGACAACAAGACGCAGAGCGGCATCAAGAGCCGCAGCCACGAGGGCGGCGCCGCGGCGGATTTCAACGAGATCCGTTTCGAAGACAAGAAAGGCAGCGAGGAGTTGTTCCTGCACGCACAGAAGGACATGCGCGAGGAAGTCGAGAACGACCACTTCGTGCAGATCGACCACGACGAAAAGATCACGATCAAGAATGACCAGACCGAAGAGGTCAAGCACGACCGTCAGATCAAGGTCGGCAACGACGACACGCTGGAAGTGACCCAGAACGGCACGACCAAGATCGGCCAGAAGTTCAAGCTCAGTGCCGGCACCGAGATCGAGCTGGTCACCGGCGCCTCCAGCATTGTCATGAAGAGCGACGGCAGCATCGAAATCAAGGGCGTCAACATCAAGGTCACCGGCTCCGTGTCGGTGAAGGTGGAAGGGCAGGCCGAGGTCGGGGTCAAGGCCGGCGCCACCATGGATATCGGGGCGGGGGCCTCCCTGAAGATGCACTCCGACGCGATGCTGGAAGTGGCGGGTGGTGCGATGGCGACCGTCAAGGGGCCGATGCTGACGCTGAAGGGCGACGGCATGGCACAGTTGTCCGGCGGCGTGATCATGATCGGTTGATCGGGCAGGGAGAAACATATATGTCGGCAGTCACGCAAGCGTCCATCCAGATGGAGTTGTCCGAGCCCGCTCGTGCCCTGTTGCAGCCAGGCATGACCGCACCGGTTGCCGTGCAGGCCCTGATCAGTGCGGGTCAGGTGCAGGATGCGTTGAAGCTGCTGGCCAGGTTGCTGCCGAAGCGCTATGCGGTGGCGTGGCTATGCCAGGTGGCACGTGACCAGACGCTTGACCCCGAGGACAAGGCGGGCGCATCGCTGGCCGAGAAGTGGGTGCGCGAACCGAGCGAGAGCAACCGCCGCGCGGCTTTCGAATACGCCAATGCTGGTGGCTACAAATCCGCCGGCGCCTGGGTGGCCGCGGCGGCGGGCTGGTCCGGCGGCAGCCTGGCACCGGCCACGCAGGCGACTCCGGTGCCACCTGCGGATCACCTGACCGCGTATGCGGTGGTGGCCGGGATCAACATGCTGGCCGCGCTGGTGATCGAGAAGTTCGAGGCCCGCCGCGTCGGCTTCATCGCACCGGCGATGAACCTGCTCAATGCCGGCGCGGATGCTGCGGGCGGAGGAGCCTGAGGATTGTCCCGTCCGCGTACCCGCCGGCTTGCCCGCTGCGCGGATGGGCGATAGGATGGCGAGCGATGGTTTCGTCGCGCCAGATTGACTCATCAGTCATTCTGTCGCGAGGCTCCCTGCCTCTCCCGAATTGATGACCTGCGCAGCCTTGTTGCGCGTTGACGGTCGTCAGCGACGGGAGCCCGGAGCCATGGATGCCGGGGGATGCACTGTGGTGGATGCGGAAATCGTCCGCGCGTTCGGTCGACTCCGGGGCAATGCATGTAGCTCGCGAACGATCAGCCAGACTGGCTTTCCACGTACCCCAGGTGCTGATTCATCGCACGAGTACGGGCGATTGATTCATCGCTGTCCTGGTTGATTGACAGTTGCAGGGGAAATACAAGCGTGCCGATGTCGCAGACCCTGATTCTTGCCGTTGCTGGTCGTCAGGCTGCCCAATTCGGCAGCCGCAGCAGCAGGACCTTCGAGGCCGCAGGCGGCAGCATCGGCCGCTCCGAGGATTGTGACTGGGTGCTCAGCGCTTCCGGTGTCTCGCGTGTCCACGCGATGATCCGTTACCTCAACGGCATGTACTTCATCGAGGACCGCAGCACTAACGGCATGCTGCTGAACAATGCGCCGCTGATCAAGGGCGATCCTTCAGCCTTGAAGGACGGCGACCGGTTGCTGATCGATACGTTCGAGATAGAGGTGCGCCTGCAAGATGCCGCAGCCGCATCGGCCGCGCCCGGTGCTCCGGATCCGCTGTCCGTGGCGGCGCCTGCGCCGGCGCTGCTGGATCCGTTGGACTTCGGCTTGCCGGATCCCGCACTGCGCGCGCCTGCCTACCCGCCGCCGGTCGCGGCGATCCCGCTGGACGCGGAGCTGATTCCGGGGGCGATCGGCGCGACTGCCGCTGACGAGCTCGATCCGCTGAGCTTCCTCGGTCCGAGCGGCGCTTCGTCCGGCCTGCTATCCGGAGCGACCACCGGCAATGCCAGTTCGAGCTGGAACCACTCGGCCAGCACGGAGGACTTCTTCCACCCGCCCATGACGACCGGGCAACGGCAAGCCAGCGTGAATGCGCTGCCGGAAAACTGGGACCTGACGATTGGCGACTTTTCGTCGCCGTCCAGTCCATCACCCGCTCCGGCAGCCCCACCATCGGCTGCCGCGATGCATCCGCCCTATATGCCGCCGGCGACTTCGTTCGCCGAGACGACCGGCCCGGCGGCGTTGCCCGCGGACGTCGATCAGATCTTCCGGGTGGTGGTCGACGGCGTGATGGACGTGCTGCGTGCCCGTGCCGAGATCAAGAACACGTTCCGTTTGCCGGTCACGATCATCCAGCGCTCCGAGAACAATCCACTGAAATTTGCGCCGAACCCGGACGAGGCGCTGGCGAAGATCATGGCGCCGTCGAACGGCGCATTCATGTCGGGCACGGCGGCATTCGAGGACGCCTTCGACGATATCCGCTGCCACCAGATGGCGATGCTGGCCGGCGTGCGCGCGGCGTTCGAATCGTTGCTGACACATTTCAATCCGGACCGCTTCGAGCAGGAAACCGACGGCGCCAAGCGTTCGGCGTTTGCCGGCAAGGGCAAGTACTGGGACAAGTACCGCGAGCACTTCGAAGGGCTGTCGCGGGACCCGGATGAATGCTTCCGCCGGCTGTTCGGCGACGAATTCGCACGGGCCTACGAGGAGCAGTTGTCACGTCTCAAGTCGGCGCGGAGAATGCAGAAGTCACATCGCTAGGGGCGCACGTGGCGCCGCAGCCGCGGGCTAGGGAACGGATCCAGGGGACGTGTCGACGGCCATGCCGCCGGCACCGGAATACCCGGCAGCGCTGCCGGGGGAATCTCACAGGGGCAGGCGCGACGCATGACGGACAACAACAAAGTCGTCTGGAGCGAGGGACTCTTCCTTCGGCCCCAGCACCTGCAGCAGCAGGAGCGTTACCTCGAACGTTTCGTGGAGCTGCGTGCCGGCAGCCTGCGGCCCTACACCTGGGGCTTCTCCGAACTGGAACTGGAGACCGACCTGCTGGCAATCGGCAAGCTGGGCATCAAGCGTGCGCGGGGCGTGTTCCCCGACGGCACGCCGTTCTCGATGCCTGGCGACGATCCGCTGCCGCTGGCTCTGGAGGTCGACGGCAACTGGCGCGACCAGACCGTTTTCCTCACCCTGCCGCTGCGCTCGCCGGCGCAGCCGGACAGTGGCCGGCCCGAGGCGTCGGCTGACAAATTGTTCCGTTTCCGCGTGCGCGAAGTCGAGGTGCGTGACGCTTCCGGCAGCGTTGATGGCTTGACCGCACTGGAAGTGGGTGGCCTCAACAGCCGCCTGCTGCCGCAGTCGCAGCCGCTGGAGGGCCTGGCGCAGATCCCGTTGGCGCGCATCGTCGAGTGCCGCTCCGACCGGCGCGTGATCCTCGAGGACGCCTTCATGCCGACGGCGCTCAGCTGCCATGCGGTGCCGCGTCTGACCACCTTCCTCACCGAGCTGCTCGGCCTGCTGCACCAGCGCGGCGAGGCGCTGGCCAGCCGAGTCGCGGTGACCGATCGCGGCGGCGCGGCGGAAATCGCCGACTTCCTGTTGCTGCAGGTAGTGAACCGCTACCAGCCGCTGATCGCCCACCTGGCCGCGGCGCCGATCCTGCACCCGGAGGACTTCTACCGGGTGCTCACGGAGATGGCCGGCGAACTGTCCACGTTCACCGTGCCCGGCAAGCGGCCGCCAGCGTTTCCGCCGTACCGGCACGAGGCGCTGTACGAAAGCTTCGAACCGCTGATCGTCGCGTTGCGCAACAGCCTCAGCGCAGTGATGGAGCAGACCGCCACCCCGATCCCGCTGCAGCAGCGCAAGTTCGGCGTGTGGGTGGCGGTGGTGCCTGACCTCAGCCTGATCGACACCGCCGCGTTCGTGCTGGCGGCCAAGGCCGACCTGAAATCCGAGGACCTGCGCCGGCAGTTGCCCGCGCAGTCGAAGATCGGTCCGGTCGAGAAAATCCGCGATCTGGTGAACCTGCAGCTGCCCGGCATTCCGGTGACGCCGATGCCGGTGGCGCCGCGGCAGATCCCGTACAACTCCGGCTACCTGTATTTCGAGTTCGACAAGAATTCGCCGATGTGGCGGGCCCTGAAGACGTCGGGCGGCATTGCCTTCCATTTCGGTGGCGAGTTCGCCGGCCTCGACCTGCAACTGTGGGCAATCAGAGGTTGAGCGCATGAGCAGCAACGGCCCCCATGACGACGATCCCCTGCGCGATGCCACGGTAGTCCGTCCGCGCGGTGCACCGACGCCTCTCGCGCCCGCACCTGCTCCGGCGGCCCCAGCACCTGCCGCATGGCCGGGCGCGGCGCCGGCGAGAGGGCCTGCGCCGCGCGCCGAGGCGGTACCGCCGGCAGCAATCAGCGATTTTCTCGGTGGCGGACTGAACGCGCTGGTGCAGGCGGCGAGTCCGCTGCTGCTGCTGGCGGTGCAATTGCGCAACAGCGTGTCGCAGCCCGATGCCACCCACTTGCGCGAGCAGGTGATTGCGCAGGTGCGCCAGTTCGAGAGCAACGCCCAAGCCGCCGGCATCGCCACGCAGACGATCACCGCGGCGCGCTATGTGCTGTGCACGATGATCGACGAATCGGTGATGAACACGCCGTGGGGCGGGCAGAGCGGCTGGGCGGCGAAGACCCTGCTGGTGGTATTCCATGGCGAGTCGTACGGCGGCGAGAAGTTCTTCGTCATTCTCGACCGGTTGTGCGCCGACTTTGCGCGGCATATCGACCTGATCGAGCTGATGTACATCTGCCTCACGCTCGGCTTCGGCGGGCGCTACCAGATCGAGGCTGACGGCCGTGCCAAGCTGGCCGACATCCAGGAAGAACTGTACCGGCGCATCAAGTCGCAGCGGCCGCCGGCGGCGGAGGAACTGGCACCGCACTGGAAGGGCATCGAAGACCGGCGCAACCCGCTGGTGCGCTACGTGCCGCTGTGGGTGATCGTGGCCGCCGGCGCCTGCCTGCTGCTCGGCGCTTTCCTGTATTTCTATACGCGGCTGAATGAGTTGTCGTCGCCGGTCAGCGCGCAGGTCGCGCAGATCGGCCTGCGCGGTGCGGTGCCGCCGGGCGACGGGCCGAAACCCGCGCCCGCCGTTGCCCGCAAGAGCCTGAAGCAGCTGTTGGCGCCGCAGGAGCAGGCCGGCGCGCTGACCGTCGACGAAAAGCCGGACGGTTCCGCGCTGGTGCGGCTCAACGCAGCCGCGATGTTCGCCTCGGGCGGCACCGAGGTCGCCCCGAAACAAGTGCCGATGCTGCATGCGATCACCGCGGCGCTGAACCAGGTGTCGGGGCGGGTGGTCGTGGTCGGTCATACCGACGACCAGCCGGTGCGCTCGCTGCGCTTCAAGGACAACTACGCGCTGTCGGCCGAACGCGCGCGTGCGGTGCTGAAGATCCTGGCCGACGGCATCGACAACGCCGGGCGGCTGGAATCCAGCGGCGCCGGCTCGTCGCAGCCGATCGCCTTGCCGCCCGACCTGCCGGCTAACCGCGCGCGCAACCGTCGCGTCGAAATCCTATACAGCCCGGAGGACTGAACACCGTGGGCAAGCTTCTTGCGCTGTTCAAATCCCGCCTGTTCATCACCCTCGTCGGCTTGTTGCTGCTGTCGCTGCTGATCTGGTTCGGCGGCCCCTATCTCGGCATCGGCGAATCGCAGCCGTTGGCCAGCCCGGTGGTGCGGTTGCTGGTGATTATCGTGATCGTGGTGGTCTGGGCGGTGTGGCTGCAGGTCCAGCAGATGCGCGTGCGCGGCAAGGCCAAGCAGATGGCCAGCGACCTGAGTGATCAGGGCGCGCCGGCCGGCGGCGAGCGCGCCGACCGTTCCGCCAACGAGCGTGCGCAACTGCAGGGCCGTTTCCAGGAAGCGGTCGATACCCTGCGCAAGAACCGCAATAGCGGCACCAACCTGTACGCGTTGCCGTGGTACGTGGTGATCGGTCCGCCTGGCTCCGGCAAGAGCACGCTGCTGCAGAACTCGGGCCTCAATTTCCCGTTGTCGAACAAGTTCGGCAAGGAAGCGATCCGCGGCGTCGGCGGCACCCGCAACTGCGACTGGTGGTTCACCGACGAAGCGGTGTTCCTCGACACCGCCGGCCGCTACACCACGCAGGACTCCGACCGCGGCGCCGACGCCTCGGCATGGGAGGAGTTCCTCGGCCTGCTGCGCAAGTACCGCAAGCGCCGGCCGATCAATGGCGTGATCGTGGCGATGAGCCTGTCCGACCTGCTTACGCTGGACGCCAACGGTCGCCAGCAGCACATCCTGGCGGTGCGCCAGCGGCTGGACGAGCTGGCCAAGCACTTGCGCATCAGCGTGCCTGCCTACCTGGTTTTCACCAAGTGCGATCTGGTCGCCGGTTTCACCGAGTTCTTCGACGACCTCAACCCGGAACTGCGCAGTCAGGTATGGGGCGTGTCGTTCCCGGTCGGCAAGACCATGGACGGTACTGCCGCCAAGCAGTTCCTCGACGAATTCAATCTGCTGCTGGACCGGCTCAACACGCGCATCCTCGACCGTCTGCACCGCGAGCGCGATCGCACCCGGCGCGCGGCGATCCTCTCATTCCCGCAGCAGCTGGGCGCCTTGCGCGAGATCACCCGCCAATTTGTCGAAGGCGTGTTCACCGGCCATCAGTACGATGCGCCACTGCTGTTGCGCGGCGCGTATTTCACTTCGGGCACGCAGGAAGGCACGCCGATCGACCGCATGATGGGCGCCGTGGCGCGCACCTTCGGCCTGGACGCCTCGCGCCTGCACGTGCCTGGCGCACAGAGCCGCACGTTCTTCGTCGAACGTCTGCTCAGGGACGTGCTGTTCAAGGAGTCGGGTTTCGCTGGCACCGATCCGAAGCTGGAGCGCCAGAAGGTTCTGCTGCAGGCGGCGTCCTACATCGGTGTGCTGCTGGTATGCGCGCTGCTGGTGTTCGGGCTGGCCAGCAGCTACCGGCGCAATGGGAATTACCTGGCGCAGGTGCAGACGGCGCTGCAGAAATACCCGGCACAGAGCGACCTGTCGCTGGCGCCGAGCCAGCAGGCGTACTTTGCGATGGTGCTCGAACGGCTGGAGTCGCTGTCCGGCGTGGTGGACGTCGCCGACCAGTACAAGGGTGACGTGCCGCTGTCGATGCGCTTCGGGCTCTACCAGGGCAATGCCGTGGGCGACGAGGTGCGCGACGCGTACTTCCGCGAGTTGAACGGCCTGCTGCTGCCGGGCGTAGCCTCGCAGTTCCGTGCCGGCCTGGCGGCGAACGCCACCGACCCGCAGACGCTGTACTACTACCTGAAGGGTTATCTGATGCTGGGTCAGCCCAAACATCTCGATCGCGACCAGATCGTGGCCCTGGCCGGCGTCGAGTGGCGTCGCCTGTTCCCGAATGACCCGGTGCTGCAGAAGGCGCTGGGCAAGCACTTCGAGGCGTTGGTCGGGCACGAGGGGAGGGTGCGCGCGCTGAGCCTGGACGACAACCTGGTCGAGCAGGCACGCAATACCCTGCGCACGGCCGACCTGGCCTCGCTGATCTACGGCAACATCAAGCTCACCGCGGACAACGGCGCCTACCCGCCGTTGCGGCTGGACAAGGAGCTTGGCCTGCTCGGCAACGTGTACCGGCGCAAGAGCGGCGCGGCGCTGTCCGATCCGCTGCCGGCGCTGTTCACCCAGCCGGTGTTCAAGGACGAGGTCGACAAGGGCATTGAGCAGGCGGTGACGCAGTTCGCTGCGGACGACTGGGTGTTCGGCGCCAGCACGATCGATTCGCTGCAGAAGGCCCACCTGGCGCAGCAGGTGCTGGCGCTGTACGAGCAGGATTACATCAAGGCGTGGGACGGCATCCTGGCCGACCTGGAGCTGCAGCCGATCGGCAACATCCAGGATGCCAGCACGATCGCGGCCAAGCTGGCCGGGCCCAATTCGCCGATGAAGCTGCTGCTGAAGGTGGTGCGCGACAACACCAACGATCTGATGCGCGCGCCGCCTGCCGATGCCGCGGACAAGGCCGAGGACGTGGCCAAGAAGCTGGCGCAGAAGAAGGCCACGCAGACCGCGCTGGCGCGCGCGTTGGCCCAGGCCGGAGCAGGTGCCGGTGCATCGGGCGGGGAGGCGGCGGCCGAGAAGCCGGGGCAGGCGATCAGCGATCACTTCGAGCAGATCAACAAGCTCAGCGAGGGCGGCCCGGGCGCGGCGCCGATCGACCAGACCTTGAGGGTGCTCGACGATCTCAGCAAGACCCTGCTGACCATGGGCGATT
>Ga0207707_10002104_pt1 | contig 17999 bp, 13 predicted proteins | sample KBSC83BmetaG_FD_184336 | JGI IMG/M metagenome (GOLD analysis project Ga0207707, IMG submission 184336) | Corn rhizosphere microbial communities from Kellogg Biological Station, Michigan, USA - KBS C8-3B metaG (SPAdes) (version 2) | ecosystem: Host-associated > Plants > Roots > Rhizosphere ...
TGGTATAGCGGCGGTTGTACGTCGTGCCGGCCTCGCCGCGCTCGTTTTTCATCACGATACTCTCGCGGCCCATAGTGATGGCCACGTTGCCGAGTATCTGTACGGACTCGACCTCGCGTTCGAATTTATAATAATCGACTAATCCGTTCCGGGCCGCTTCGATCACTCCGGCGCTTCCTTTGGTTAGGCCGTTACGCGGATTATTGGTGACCGAGTTTGCAGCAAACAGGCGCGATATCGACTTCTCGTTATGGTCAAGCACCGCGCGGGCAGCTTCGAGATCGAGAGCACGAATGGTTTGTTCGAGGCCCGCGGCGGACGCGGATCGCTTTTGCGCCGCGATCGACATTGAGATCACAAACAGCGCAAGTGGAACGGTTATGAACCGGATCAATCTCATATGTTGACGCAGACGCCTCGCTTAAGAAATTGCCCATCGCCGGCCCTGCCCGTATGCTCGCCGTTGGCGATGACGACGCGGCCGCGCTGGATGACCGTGTCGACGCGGCCTTTTACGGTCCAGCCCTCGTAAGAGGAATAGTCGACATTCATATGCTCGTTTTCAACGCCAAACGTGGTCTCTGCATTTGGGTCGAAAATGACAATGTCCGCGTCGGAGCCGACGGCGATGGTTCCCTTTCGCGGGAACAGTCCAAACATCTTTGCGGCCGCAGTCGAGGTCAATTCCACAAAACGGTTGAGCGAGATCCGGTTTTCGGCCACGCCGCCGTTATAAATGAGGCCCATCCGATTTTCAACGCCAGGAGCGCCGTTAGGGATCTTTGAAAAATCGTCTTTGCCAAGCTCTTTTTGCTCCTTCATGCAGAACGGGCAGTGGTCCGTCGAGATGACCTGCAGATCATCCATCTTGAGGCCTTTCCAAAGCTCGGCGTTGTTTGATTTTTCGCGGAGCGGCGGCGTCATAACGAATTTCGCTCCTTCAAACCCTTCGCCATAATCCTCGATCGAATGAAACAGATACTGCGGACAGGTCTCTGCAAATGCGGGAATTCCACGGTCGCGCGCCTCGCGAACTTTATTGAGCGCGTCGGTGCAAGACAGATGAACGATATAAACAGGCGACTCAGCCATCTCGGCGATCGCGATCGCTCGATGAACTCCCTCAGCCTCGGCGATCGTCGGGCGCGTCAGAGCGTGCCATTTGGGAGCGGTTCTTCCATGTTCCAGCGCGCGTTTGATTATCTCATTGATGACGATGCCGTTCTCGGCGTGCATGCAAATCAGACCGCCGCGTTCGCCGGCGGCGCTCATTGCTCGAAAGATGGTCGCATCGTCGACGAGAAACACACCCGGATATGCCATAAACAACTTGAATGACGTGATGCCCTCGTCCATCAAGGTGTGCATTTCTTCGACGTTCTTGTCTTCAAAATCGGTCGTGATGAGGTGAAAACTGTAGTCGATGGCGCATTTGCCCTCGGCCTTGGCGTGCCAGTTGTCGATCGCCTTGATCATCGATTCGCCCTTGTACTGCACCGCAAAATCAATGATCGTCGTCGTCCCGCCAAACGCAGCCGCGCGGGTGCCCGTGAAGAAATCGTCGGACGCCTGCGTGCCTCCGAACGGCAGCTCCATATGAGTATGCGGATCGATGCCGCCTGGAATGACGAGCTTTCCGGCGGCGTCGATGACCTCGTCCGCTTCAATATCGAGCGTTTTGCCGATGACAGAGATCGTCTCGCCGTCGATGAGGACGTCGGCCGTGTAGTCGTCAACAGCAGTAACGACGCGGCCATTTTTGATCAGTGTTTTCATATTACGAAGGATGCATCGAGATCATTTGAAAATCTTCAAATTATACTGAATCGCAAGACCATTAAGTATGTCTTAATCATGCCATGCAATTTAATATCCGCTCATTCAACACCAGCCAACAGTCTCTTCACCACTTCCCAGCCGTCGCTCCTTTTCTCAAGATAATAGTAGGTATAATCGCGGCATAAAGTTCCACACGTCATAACTACATAAGTGAGAGCTTGCGTCCGGTCAGAATTGAAACCCACCCGCGAAATTGAATAGTAACGGTCCGTACCATATCGGGAATGGAAGCCTCTCCATTTATCCGTCGCTGTTTGTCCGCTTTTGAAATCCCATAACGCGCGAATATCTTCGTCAGTCAACGGAGTGCAAGGTCGTTCTGTCGGAAACTTACATTCGACCTAGGACACTATCTCGTTTTTCTTCTTAAAGTCTTCGACCGTTTCGGTCTTCATATCCGGAAAATCTTTAATTAAGCTTGGCATGTCTACTTTTCCAACACGCGAATCTGTCTTGTTCGTAACAACAATCGGCCCTTCGGAAATGATACTCAAGGTTGCAGTGTACTCCTCCTCAGAAAGTTCTGAGGCGCCATCCCTCGGGGATGGTTTCGGCACCAGGTTTCCGCTCTGTTCTCCTCTGCTGAAATCTCTTGAACCGCACGCGCTCAATTCCAGTAAGACAATGCCGATCAGAGCCCAGACGCTAATCATAGCAGCCGCCTTTATCAGTCGAAATGTGTACGATGCGAGCACTAGCCGACTAGAAGATCCCGCAAATTCCCGATTAATCATAATGGCAACGTTTTCGAAGCATTTTCCGTCGCCAGATGAGGAATTCTGCAAAGAGGATGTTTGGCGCCCAGCCAAGCCATGCGACGGTGCGATAGACATCCATCGGCGGAAGGTCGAACGTATTGTTGATACCATATTTCCAGGCTCTTAGAGTCAACGCGGAGAGAGTTAGCGCGTAGCTGCGGATCATGAAATTGCGGTGTCCGACAAAATCGCCGTTGCGCGCCTTAAAAACCGCCATCGCAGTAAACGTTATCCAGCCGACCGCAAGCGTAACGAATGAGATTTTTGAGGTAAGACCGCCGTTAGCGTAAAAGCCCATGATCAGACCTGCCGGACCGGTTACAAAAACAACGTCGACTGCATAGATGTATCCGAATGAGCGATGCAGCGTAGGCCGGAAGGTGCGGATATTTTCCGAAAACTGTGTAAAGCCGGCGAGCAGCACCCAGATGCTCATATAAACGTGAACGAAAAACGCCGTTCGCCAGAAATCGAGATCGATGTAGTCCTGCTTAATCCGAAGAAAGCCTACATCGGTGTTGTAGGGCATGTAAGCGAGCGATATTCTCGCCATCAGAAAAACAAAGAACGCGAGTGTCACAAGCAGCAACACATTTACTAACGGGCCACGTTTGAAAAACGTTTTGGCTTTAGGTAATAATGGGCCACCATCCATATGAAACGAGTGCTTATCCTTTTTCTGGCCGCCGCCACGTTGCTCGGCTGTAACGTTACGAAAAAGACTGACACGGCCGGCAAGGTGGATGATACCACCACCGCGAATTCCGCGGCAGCCAATACGTCGGCGTCGCCGGTCCAGGCGGCTGCGGATGCCGATGCGCAGAAGATACTAGGCTCATATGTCGGCGCATTCGGCGACAACAAGATCACGGTGCTGATAACAAAGGCCGGCGCCAATGCCGTCTCAGGCCGCAGCATCGTCGGCGGCAATGACAGACCGTTTGATGGAACTTATACGGTCGAAAATGCCAACTATTCGGTCGTTGCTAACGAGCCGGGCGATCACAAGGACGATGGCGTTTTTGAATTCAATGTGTCCTCGACAGATCCGGGCAAACTCGAGGGAACGTGGAAGCCGAACGATCCCAAGCGTCCTGAAAAATCTTACACCCTCGACCGTCGCCAATTTGAGTATCGGCCAAATGTAGGCAACTGGCCGCAAGCGTCTACTCGACTCCTTAAAATTAGCGACGTCGAGAACCTTGGGAAAGAGGACCTTTCCTTCATGCGAAACGAGATCTTTGCCCGCCACGGATACTGCTTCAGCCGAAAGGAAATGCGTCAGATGTTCGAAACCGAGGACTGGTACATCCCAAACACCGTCGATATAAATGGTTATCTGACGGACATCGAGAAAAAGAACATCGCCCTTATCAAACGGTATGAAAAATATGCGGATGAGTATGGTGACGAGTACGGACGATAGTTTCCAGATATAGAGCCTTCAAGACGCTCTGACAAAAAGCATATCGCGCATTCGCGGACCGCCGACGTGAAGCTCAGTGACCTTGCCCGACTTGTCTCGTGTGAAGGTCAAGATAAAACCCTGTCCGCTGAAAGCATCTTTGTAAACCGGATCGATCTTAAAATGGACCACAGGTCGAATCGAAACGACGGCGCTGCCGTTTTCGGCCGTGATCGAGACGCGCGCCTGTGCTTCTTCGCTGTACCAATCACCTGCGAAGTCATTCAACTCCGTGGCCGTCGGCTTCCACTCCGGTTCGTATCGGAGCCTGACAACGGAGCCATCGGTGTTAGCGATCTCCAGAGCTTCAGGAGCGCCATCCTTGCTCGAAGTGAATTTCAATTCCCGATCGCCGAGCATAAAATCGCCCCCGGCGACCGGTTTCAGCGGTCCGCCGTTGATCTTGAGCACACCCTTATCGAGCGTGATGCGATTGGCGTTTCTTGTCTTTTCGCTTCTCCAGGTTCCAACATACTTCTTTAATTGGTCTTCAGGAACAGCGATGCCGGCGACCGGCTGAGCGGCAGGAAAAGGGCCATAGATCTCGTCGACAATGCTGTGGACAATATCCCCGGCCGAAGGCGGAAATCCGTTGCACATCGCCGCAACCGAAAGTTTTTTCTCCGGAAAACGCGCAAGATAAGTTTGATACCCAGCGGTTCCACCACTGTGAGATATTTCCTGGATGCCGTGGTAGCTGTCGACTTCGAGACCGAGAGCGTAACTGATCTTTCGGCCGTCGTTCAGAACGCCTTGCGTCTCGAGAGCTTCGACAAACGGGGCTCCAAAGGTTTTTGCATCTAAAGATGCGTTCCATTTAAGCCAGTCGCCGACTGTCGTTAACATACCGCCATTGCCGTAGACGTTCATGAACGGCATATTCAGCATCCACGGCGCGTTCTGCCCATCCTTGGAATATGCCTGCGCGCGGCCGGGGACGATGCGGCGATAGTCATCGCGTATCGAGCTGTTTGTCATTCCGAGCGGTTTGAAGATGCGCTGAGTAAGAAAATCACTGAATTTCTGCTTAGAAACGCGTTCGACGATTATCGCCGCGAGGTTGTAGCCGCTATTGGAGTATGAATATTCCGCTCCGGGCTTGAAATCGAGTGACTTTTGCCGGGTCATGACATCCAGAGCGATGTCCTGAGTGATAACGCGGTCGCCGCGTCCGGCTCCGGTCAGCTCCATCACCGCTCCCCAGTCGCGCAGGCCGGACGTATGGTTCAACATATTGCGGACGGTCAGCGGCGAAGCATAGTCGGGCAGCTCGGGAATATATTTTCTAACCGGGTCGTCAATGTTGAGCTTTCCGTCCTGCTGCAACAATATCAGCGCGGCGGCCGTAAACTGTTTCGCCACCGACCCTGATTCAAAGATCGTCTCGGGCGTGTTCGGAATGTTGAATTCCATATCGGCCAAGCCAAACGCCTTCTCATAAACCAGATGACCATCGAGCGAGACACCCACAGCGCAGCCAGGTGCGGGCATCGCGTTTGTTTTAGCTGCCTTGTCAAACGCCCTTTCGGCGCCGGCGATGACCTTTGCCTTATCGGCGACCTGGGAAAAAACGAGCCCGGAGAGGACCCATGCGACAAGTACAAGTCGAACGGGAAGGAGTTTACGGTTTCTCATAACTGTAAGGAGACAGAACTCGTCAAACGATTAGCAGAGCGCAAATCCCGCATCGAGCGCTTTGATCAATTCGTCAACCGTGTCCTTTGTTGAATTCAACATCAAACCAGTTCGGATGACATTGCCGTAGAGGCCGCCCTTGCCGATCAACACGCCCTGTCGTTTGGTCTCTTCGAAGACTTTTAGAACGGCATCGGCGGCGGGCTCCTTGGTGTCGCGATCTTTCACCAACTCGACGCCTTGCATCAGCCCCATGCCGCGAACATCGCCGATGATCGGATATTTTTCCTTGAGCCCTTCCAATTTTTCCCTGAAATAATCGCCAACAACACGGGCGTTGGCACGTAGGTCATTCTTCTCGATGAAATTCACGACCGCGAGACCGACCGCCATCGAAACCGGATTTCCGCCGAAAGTTGCGAAGGTCAAGCCTGGAAATTTGTCAGCGACCTCGGGCGTGGCGATCGTCCAGCCAATGGGGACGCCATTTCCCATACCCTTGGCCGAGGTCATGATGTCGGGCTTGACGTTGTGATGTTCGATGCCGAACCACTTGTCGCCGGTGCGGCCCCAGCCGGTCTGCACTTCGTCGGAAATAAACAGACCGCCGTGTTTGCGAGTGATCTCATCGACGCGTTCAAAATAGCCTTTTGGCGGAACGATAAATCCGCCGACGCCCATGATCGGTTCGGCCATGAACGCGGCGATCTCGCCGGTCGTGGTCGTCTCGATCACGTCCTTCACGTCTTCGGCACAAGCTGCGCCGCAGTTTTCGGGCGTCATGTTCCACGGGCAGCGATAGCAATACGGCGCGCGCGCATGGACGATACCTGCAACCTGTGACGGCAATTGCCGCCATGACGAGTGTCCAACGCTCGAGAGCGCCGTCGCGCTTCGGCCAGAATAGCTGTGCCGCAGAACGACGATCTCGCCGCGGCCTGTAGACAATTTTGCAGCCATTATCGCCGTATCGTCTGCCTCAGTGCCGCTGCTGGTAAAGAAAGATTTTTTCAGGTCTCCGGGTGAGATCTCAGCCAGCTTTTCCGCAAGGTCTGACTGCGGCTGGTTCGCGTATAGCGTGGAGGTGTGAGCGATCGAGTTGACCTGATCGATCCAGGCCTTGTTTATCTCGGGATTTGCGTGACCGACGCTGACCGTCAATACGCCGCCGAATGCGTCGAGATACTTATTACCCTGGTCGTCCCAGACATGTTCGCCTTCGCCTTTGACAAGCGCGATCGGCTCTTTGTAATACATCGCGACCGCCGGGAAAAGAAATTCCTTATGTTTGCGGACCGCGTCGGAAACGGTGGATCGTGGTTCTTGTTGTGTCATGACAGCTTTAATTCCTAATATTCGCCTCTAAGGGCGAGGTAAATGATAACAGCGATCGCGAGCAGCACCACGCTTGCCGAGATCGAGAGGACAAGCCAGTTGCTCGCCTGCACCTTGCCTTCGAGTATCTGGTTGTTCGTACGTCGATAATGAATGGCGCCAATTGCCGACATCACGCCGCCAAAAATGACCATTAGAGCTCCAACCGAACCGGCGATATGCGTCGGCATCGGCTGGATTCCCGAGCCCGCGAGCATCTGCTTTGTCCAGACGTCAAATTTGATGATCGCAAAGCCAAAGCTGAGCACAGCTATGCTCGTTCTGATCCACGCCAGAAAGGTACGCTCGCTGGCAAGAAATTCGCGAGCATGCGACTCGGGCGGTACGGCGTGAAATTCCTTTTTCGCGGCCATCTATTGATCAATTTGCTCGCTCATTTCCCAACTCGGGCCATCATTTCCTTCATCAGCTCGGTCATCGGCTTAGCCATCCAGCCATGACGGCCGCGGCCGTCGTAAAGGATCCAACCGTCGTATTTTGGCTGGGCCTTGCTGATAAAATCATCGAAATAATGAACGCCGTTGTTCAGGAAATAGTCGTCCGCCTCACCAACCCAGATGTGGATCTTCCCAGTCAGCTTAGTACCGATCGTGGGCCAATTGCGTTCGGCATAAAGACGAAGATCGTAGTTCTCAAACTCCTTGGCGACGGCGTGATCGATCTTGCCGGTCTTCGGGTCCCACAGCGGCGCCGGTCGGGCATCAGCGTCCCTTATCCCAAAGACGGCGTTCCACGAGCCCCATTGACCGCCGGACATCGTATAGCTGTCGCCCGCGCCTAGAACGTTTTCCTTCTGACACTCAAGGCGCATCGTAAATTCTGTGTCGCCGTTTCCCAGACGAGCGCTCGGCCGCTCAAAGCCGCGTGAATTCACATAAGCGTTGTCGTCTTTGTAAATGTTTACGAGCTGATACGATCGAAAATCCAACGAATCGGGAAATCCCGACCATGTGCCATTGAAATAATCGGGATAAAAAAGCTGCAGCGCGAGCGAGACCCAGCCTCCGGTCGAGCCGCCCGTCAGAAAACGCGCGTCCGGACGCCCGATCAGATGAAACTTCCTCTCAACTTCCGGAATAAGTTCCTGCGTGAGCGACGCGCCATACGGACCGCTATTTGCCGAGTCGACCTGGTACGAATCGCCGAACGGCCCGTCGCCATCGACAAACAATTCCACCATCTGCGGCAGGCCGTCCGCCATCCAAGTCTTAAATAAAGGCGAATTTTGATTGGCGTAACGCACTGCGCGCGTGTATTTAGCGCCATATCCGCCGATGTTTACAAGCAGCGGAAATTTCGCGGTTGCGTCGGTCAGATAGGTCCTCGGCAGCAATACCGCGGCCCGGACAAACATCGGCCGGCCGTAAAACTTACTCAAAAGCGGCGATTGGATCTTGAAATATTTTACGTATTCGGTATCGGCCGGTACCGTTTCCGCCGGCACCGCGTTCGAAAGCACGAGCTTTATCGTTCCGCCATTTTGCGGATCGATCGTGACCTTTTGGACGTCGCTGTAAAGATTTCCCGGGGCGTTGAGCGAGCTGAGATCAATATTTGTGTCCAGGAGCGCCTGGACAAAATATTCACTCGCCGGCAAATGTGCAAGATCGGAGATCGGATAGGCGATCGATTTGTTGTCAACGATCACGGTCGAGCCGCTTGCAAAATTCTTGACATCGCGTGCCAACATCGGCGGAGCATCATACGACACGTCGCCATCGACAAGACGAGGCTCGATGTCGTTCTTTTTGTTTATGAAGACAAACATTCGGCCATTCCGCGCCGTGGCGGCTAGTCCGGGTTTAGCGGATATCTCGAACTTGAGCGAGGTCGTCTGAGCAAAAGCCGCCGCCGCAAACAGCGATGCGACGGCGAGCACTCGAATCAATTTTGAAATCCCCGACATATCCTTAGAACAATGAACCTTTGTCATCCGCTCCCATCATGGCTTTTCGAACGAGCGGGATCGGCGGACCTCCATACGAGAGGAATGCGTCGTGAAATTGCTTCCAGGCTGATTTGCCGCCGCGCGTCGCACACCAATCGTCGCGGAGCTTCATTATCATCAGCTTGCCCATTGTGTAATTGAGATAGGCCGGGTCGAATGTGCCTCGCGCTGACTGTTGATCAGCTTCGCCCTCGGAACGCAGGCCCTTTTCGATGAACATCTTCTTCGACTCATCGACCGTCATCCCTTTGGTATGCAGTCCGATCGCCGAGATGAAACGCACATCGCGAAGCAGAGCTTCCTGGAGTTGGCCAATGTGCATTTCAGGGTCGCCTTGGCCCAGCCCCTCGTCATACATCATCTCTTCGCAATAGTGCGCCCACCCCTCGGCAAACGCATAACCGACAAACACCTGGCCAAATTTCGATTTGGACCGGTTTGCATGGAGAAACTGCACAAAATGTCCCGGATAAACTTCATGGACGGAGGTGAATAACAAACTTCCTTTCCCTGGAATGTAAGCTTCCTGCTTTTCCTTTGGCCATGACGGGTCGGGCGGTGATACGTAGTATACCGAAGGCATATTCGTCTCGTACGGCCCAGGGATGTTGATGTAAGCAAAGTTCCATGCCTTATATGGCGGAGCTAGGCCGACCTTTGCTTCCTCGGTGCCGGGAATAGTCACGATGTCTTTGTCCTGAATGAACTTTCTGAGGTCGCCGAGTTGTGCGGTCGCGGCCTGAACAACGTCGGCGCCTTCAGCCTTGTGCGCCGAAGCCTGATCGCTGCATTCGATGAGCGTTTTGCCGGGAGCATATTTATCGCACTCGGCTTTCATCGCGTCGAGGTTTCTCTGCAGGTCTTTTTGCGCGATCTGCTCAAGTTGGTCAAGATCGATATCGACGCCCTCGGTCTGCTTGACCATCGCCTTAAATTTCTCCGGCCCGAGGGCAAATTTGTTGTTAGCATTCGCTTCCTGCGATGCGAGCCAGGCATCGAAATCCTTGACGGCCTTGATAGCGCCGTCGTTCGCGGCCTTAAAATCGTTTTGAAGCTGCGCGTCCTGAACCGGTGCGAAGATCTTGACAACATCCTTCGCAAAAAAGTCAGCGAGCCCGCCGATGGACTGTCGCCCAATGGCGATCAGGTTCTTAGCCATCGGCTGATGAAGATTGCCCTTGATCTGCTCAAGGGCTGACGGCAAGTTCTTCGCGTATGTCGTGTATGCCTTCATTCGCACGTCCAGCGGCGCATACGGTCGCGAGATATACACGTCCGGGTCCGTCGGGTCCGAGTACCAAAACGGATTTGTGTGAGGCTGGTCGGCGGTTTCTCGCCAAAATAGGTCTTTGTCTATCTGCGCGATCAGATAGTTACGCTCAAACTTTTGCCTGTCATCGAGATCGGCGTCCTTGAAAGCCGATGCCTTTTCCCGTTCGCTCTTGAGCCGCGCGATCTCCTTTTGCAAACCGGCCTCGCTCCAGTCAGGAAACTTGCCGTCGTATTCGTGCTTTCCTTGTATGACCGCAAACGTCGGATTGGCCGCAAAATAATCACTTAAAAACTGATCGACATATGCGTCCCAACCGGACTTTTGCTCGGAATTCGCAGTTGCGTTTTGGTTCGTATTTGCCACTGGTTGACAGCCCGCAATTGTTAAAGCTATCGCGGAAACGATGACAAGCGTTAATTTTTTCATCTTATTATGACCCTGAAAGAATGGCGATCAAAATGCCTTTTTTGTGCAGTAAATATAAGTGTTTGAGAAGGAAAACGCAAAGAACGGGAGTCTCGATCTTTCAGACTCGTAACTGAAAACTCGTAACTCGAAACTGTCTTTTTGAAGTCCGCATTAGCTAAACGCAATTGTTGAAAGATCAGTTACGAGTCATCAGTTTCGAGTAACGAGTAGAGCGCGTGCTATTTAGAGTTTCCCGGCAAAGGTTGTAGACTTATCGTTTTCGTATGGCCGGAAAAACATTGGGCATTGCCGTTGTCGGGGTCGGCGGCGCTGTCGGCACGACTATGGTCGCCGGCATCGAACTGATCAAAAAGGGCATAGTCGGCACCGGCGGACTGCCGCTCGCAGCCGCCGGCGATGCGCTGACCGACTATTCACAGATCGCGTTCGCCGGCTGGGACCTATTTCCCGACCATCTCGCCAAGGCCGCTGAACAGCATGATGTCCTCACTCATAAACAGTTTGTCGCCGTCGAAGAATCCCTGCGTTTGATAAAGCCATGGCCTGCCGTGTCGGACATGCATTTTCTGGCCAACATCAACGGTACAAATCGGCTTGACGCTGCCACGCATCGAGACGCGGTCGAGCGGCTGCGAGCGGACCTCGGAGGATTTCGAAAGACTGTCGATTCGGTCGTAGTCATCAACCTCGCATCCACTGAAAAATTAGCGGCAGAGGGAAACGAGTCGTTCAACTCGCTTGTCGATCTTGACCGCGCTATCGACGAAAACTCACCCGAAATATCGCCCGCGATGTTATACGCGTATGCGGCGATCGCGGAAGGCATTCCCTATGGCAATTTCACGCCATCGGTCGCGACCGACATTCCGGCATTGATCGAGTTCGCCGAGAAACTGCGAGTACCGATCGCCGGGAAGGACGGCAAGACGGGACAGACATTTATTAAGTCCGTGCTCGCGCCGGCGCTGAAGGCGCGCTCGCTCAAGGTCGACGGATGGTACTCAACAAACATTCTCGGCAATCGTGACGGCCTGGCCCTTTCGGATGAAGACTCGCTCGCCTCAAAGATAAAAACGAAGAGCAGCCTGCTTGAAGACATTCTCGGTTACGACGTTGAAGACCATATCGTCGACATCCGCTACTATCGCCCGCGTGGCGACAACAAAGAGGCTTGGGACAACATCGACATCTCGGGTTTCCTCGGCCAGAGGATGCAGTTGAAGGTCAACTTTCTTTGCAAGGACTCGATCCTGGCGGCGCCGCTCGCCATCGAGATCGCACGTTGCCTGGATCTCGCCCGGCGACGAGGCCGGTCCGGCATTCAGGAACAGCTCTCAGTTTTCTTCAAGCTTCCAATGTCAAAAAGCAGTATGCCCGAGCAGGCCTTTCATCGACAGGAAGGCATGTTGCTGGATTGGCTGAATGCTTCTTGATCCGGACCGATTGACACGTCACGCTAATCTTTCCAAGATTAAGCTATGCTCAATCGAATCGCCGTGCATCTCGCGGCCGATCTCAAAAACGAGGTTGTTGCCGAACTCAATCGTTGGAAGAGGGACGATAAGGTCAGCCGTATCTGGAAAAAAGACGCGACTGTCTGGACCGACGAGGACGAGGCAAAATGGCTTGGCTGGCTCGATATTGTGGATGAGGAGCTGCAGCAGTTTGGACTCTATCGCGATTTCCATACGGACATTACAGCAGCCGGATTTACCGACGTTCTGCTGATGGGCATGGGCGGCTCATCGCTCTGTCCCGAAGTGCTCGGCATAACATTTGGCAAATCAAATTTTCATATTCTCGACTCGACCAGTCCCGCTCAGATCAAGTCCATCGAAAACAAGATCGATATAGACGAGACGCTCTTCATCGTCGCAAGCAAGTCGGGCTCGACGCTCGAGCCGAATTGCTTTAAGCAATACTTTTTCGATCTCGTCGCAAATCGCGTTGGCAGGGAAAAGGCCGGGCGGCAGTTCGTTGCGATCACCGATCCCGGATCGAAGATGGAAAAGATCGCAAAGGAGGATGACTTTCGTTACGTATTTTACGGCGATGCTGAAATCGGCGGTCGATTTTCTGCACTGTCTGCTTTTGGTCTCACGGCCGCCGCGGCGATGGGCCTCGACGTCGAAGACCTTCTTCGTCGGACAAAGCAAATGGTCGATGCCTGTCGGTCAGGCGATGATGAAAACAGCGGTTTACTCTTAGGTGCGATACTCGGCACGTGCCAGAAAAAGGGCATTGACAAATTAACGATTCTTACCGGCGATGACGTACATGACCTCGGAGCCTGGCTCGAACAGCTCCTGGCGGAGTCAACCGGTAAGAACGGCAAAGCGATAATTCCCGTCGACCGCGAGCCGCTAATAGATGAAAGCGAATACAGCCACGATCGCGTTTTCGTGAGCCTGGTCACGAAGGACGAAAAAGTCTCAGATCGACATGCCAGATTGCTGGACGAGTTGGCGCAAGCGGGCCGTCCTGTGATCGATATCGAACTCGATTCGATAGAGAACATCGGGCAGGAATTCTTCCGATGGGAGTTTGCTACGGCCGTCGCCGGCTCGATCATGGGCATAAATCCATTCAACCAGCCCGATGTGGAGTCGGCCAAGATCGAGGCGCGAAAGCTTACCGACGAGTACGAGAAAACCGGCTCATTACCGCCCGAGACACCGTTTCTTGAGGCCGAAGGGGTAAGGCTGTTTACAAGCGAACAGTACTCGCAAGAGTTGATGTCCGCCGATCGATCGCTGCGATCAGTTATCCAAAATCATTTGTCAAAGATCAAAGAAGGCGACTATTTCGCGCTGCTCGCCTATGTCCGGATGAATCAGGAGAACGAAGAGCTTCTGCAATCGATCCGGGCAAAAGTGCTAGAGAAATATCGCATAGCAACATGTCTCGGATTTGGCCCGCGTTTCTTGCACTCGACAGGACAGGCTTACAAAGGCGGTCCGAACACCGGTGTGTTTCTGCAGATCACCTCCGACGATGAGTTTGACCTACCCGTACCCGGCCAAAAATATACATTCGGTGTCGTCAAGGCGGCTCAGGCCCGAGGCGATTTCCAGGTCTTGCTTGACCGAGGCCGCAGAGCGTTGAGAGTTCACCTCGGGGCAGATGTCAGAGACGGGTTGAAAAAGATCAACGCCATGGTCACTTAAGAGTTCGGGTGGTTAACTATCAACTATTCACTGAAGAAAATATTTTTCAGTGAATAGTGAGTAGTTAGAAGTGGATAGTCATTCGTATCCCAACGCCTCCACCGGATCCAGCCGGGCCGCCCGCATTCCAGGATATAGTGCGCCGATCGCTCCGCTGATCAAGCCGACGACGATAATACTCAAAACAACTCGCGGTTCGATCTGCACCGTGAGCGTATTCTCAAGCAGCCATTTGAGAATAAACGTTCCGACCACACCGAATATAACGCCGCTGAGGCTTATTAGAAGCGCTTCCTGAACGATCGTCCATGCGATGCCGAGCTTCGACATCCCGAGAGATTTCAGCACGCCGATCTGACGCGTACGTTCGGTGACCGTTGTGTACATTGTCAGCAGGATGATCAGTGCGCTGACCACACCGGCAACGCCGATAACGACATTGAGAAAAACATTCAACGCGGGAAAGCCCTGCATGTAGAGTTCTTCGAGATCGCGCGTGAGGATGATCTGGCTGTCGGGAAATCTGTTTTGCAATGCCTGAGCGACCTGTTCCTGTTCGAAACCGGGTTTGATCTTGACCAGGATCGCCGACGCCTTGCCCTCGGCACCCAGCGCCGCCTCCATCGTCGACAGCGGTATTTTTAGTCTTGCACCGACGCTTGGCTCATACGTGCCCACGACCGTAAAGTCCCGGTCGTACATTGGGATCTTATCGCCGAGATCGAGTTTTTTCTGCTGCAGCCACGCGGTGTCGGCCATGACCTCAGCCGCCCCGTCCGCGAATTTCCGTCCACGAATGATCGCCATCCCGGCGATCTGCGCGTACTCGTCAAAGTTGACGCCGTCGACAAGCCGGCTCCCGACGTTCGTGTCCTTTGCCTCGACGCTGTTTTGAGCTATCGGAACAGTCGTCTCGACGCCGTCAACCTTCTCGATCTCGCCGACCATTGTTACCGGCAGCCGCAACGCCTCAGACCCGCTCAGACCAAGACTGCCCGACGCACGAACCATGATCTCGGCACCGACCTTCGCCTCGCGCTGCGCCCGTTCGCGAAGCGAACCATTAGCAAGCCCGACCGTGAATATGATCAGTAGGATGCCGACACCGATACCGACAACGCTGACGATCGTCCGCGCCGGTCGGTGGAGCATGTTTGTGAAAACCAGACTATTCATCCAATTGCCGTCGGCTTTAGCCGATGGGCCCAGAGATATTATCGAATTGGGCTTTAGCCCAACGAAATTCGGCTAAAGCCGGAATTCGTTCAAAAACTAAACCCCTGGCTAAAGCCAGGGGCAATTGAAAACAAAAAAGACAAAGTGCATCAAACCCCAACCGTTTCTTCTTCTTCGATGAGATATGGCGAAACGGACGGTTTGTCAATGTCGTCTTCGAGCACCTTTGCGATCACCGGCAGCGAGAGTGAACGCGTTTTATCGATACCGGGAACGAGTTTGCCTTTTGCGTAAACCGCATGGCGGCCGTGTTCCTTGTACCATTCGGACAGCGACGCGGTCTTGTGCATTTCTTCGATTATCTGCCGCCAACCGACGCCGGTGTTGTAAGCGCAAAACGAGATCTCACCTTCCTGCGTGCCATATGGAATCACGCACATCTCTGTCCTGCGAAAATCGTAAGTAAACAGGTCCTGAAACCACATTCCCTCGACACAGAGAACGCGCCAGACATCGTCGTCTGCCTTCTCGACCTTCATCCGGTCATTGCGGTCCGAGTTAGAGGTGGTAGAAGACGGTTTGAATAAATTGACGATCTGCGAGATAGGAAACCCTTCGGGTGCGCGCGTCGCGTCGTAGTTTCGCATTATCGCCATGGCAAGCTGCGCCATTGTCAGCTTTTTGCCGCGGGCGGTGTCAGTGATCTTGGCAACGTCGCTCATGAACTGTTCGTAATTAAAAAACTCGAACAGCGAGCGCATCTCATTAGTCTTTTTATTGACGACGGCAAGCGTGAAAATACCGCAGTTCGGGTGACAGTTGCACGAGGACCAGCCCCAAGGTGCGTCTGCGCCCTGCAGCATATCCATCACACTCGTAAAAGCCGAATAGCTCGACAGCGGAAACCAGTCGCGCAGCGGCTTTAGCGTGCCGTCGAGCTGCTTTTCAAGGTCGCTAGTCATGCCGGCAAGCGTATATCGCTGCCGGATGCGGTCGGAGTCCGAAATGTCCTCATCGCGGCCCGTAAACGAGACAGGCTGAAAGGCGATGGTCTGGACCTTATCGATATTTTCCGCGGCGAACTTAACGATCGAGCCAATGCCCTCGTTGTTCCATGAATTAACGATGGTCGTGACAAGCGTCACCTTGATGCCGACGGATGCGAGATTTTCGATCGCCTTGAGCTTTACGTCAAACAGATTGCCAACGCCGCGGTGTTTGTTGTCCTCTTCGTTCGTGCCGTCGAACTGAAGGTATACACCATGCTGACCGGCCTCTTTCGCGGCTTTGCAAAACTCGATGTCCTCGGCATAGCGGATGCCGTTCGTAGCCGCGAGGATGCGATAAAAACCGACCTTCTTTGCGTACGCTACCGCGTCGAGAAAGTACGGCGACAGCGTGGGCTCGCCGCCCGAGAACAGAATGATGATCTGGCGTTTTGGTTTGAATGAAACAGCGCGGTCGAGTATCGCCTTTGTGTCCTCAAACGTCGGCTCGTGGACGTAGCCGACCTGGTTCGCGTCCATGAAGCACGGATTGCACATCATGTTGCAGCGGTTCGTGAGATCGACGGTCAAGACGGCTCCGCGGCCAAACTTGATGTCGCTCGTGCCGTGGTGATGGACATGGTCGTCCTCGGCGGATTTGAAATCGCGGCCAAAGAAGAGCGACTCGATGCGTTCGAGAAATCGTGCGTCCGTAGCGAGCACATCCTCGTACAGCCCATGCGTCGGACATTCCTTTCGCATGATGACCTGACCGTTTTCCTCAACGATCTGCGCCTTGATCTCGCCCGGATGCGCATCCATCAGGATGTTCAGTGGAATGTCGCCCGAAATGACGCCGTTTCGGACAGATTTGACGCACGCAGGGCAGAGCGAATCGGTCTCACGTGGAAAACCGAGCGGCGGCGCGGTTCGATCGTATGATTTCAGCAAAGGCTCGGCAGCCCATTTGGGCTGGATCGATTTCCCTTCCGGCAGAGCCGTGTTTACTGCCTGAAATGCTTTCCAGCCGATATCTGCCAGTTTCGAAACGACTTTTGAGCCGGTTCGGCCGCTTCCCTTGCCTTCGCCTCGTCTAAAATTATCGCTGAACATAGTTAAAGTGGGCTTAGATGCGCAAATCCACGGAAAATACTAACAAATTCCGTGACAAAACTCTAAAACTTACTGAAAAAACTAACGGCCGTTGAGCCGCCATCGGGCATGGGCGTCCGGGCTAACCGTACCCGTTTTGTCTCAAGTGTCTCACCTCCGTCTCGGCCTTGTCTCACTACCCGTGTGAGACACCCAAACCGTTGAATCCGCAACACTTATCGCACCAAAAGTGCTCTTGCGTCGCATTTTTCCGAAAAAGTTTTTTTCATCTCCTTGTGCGACACACGTCACAGAACACGACACGATTATAACATGGGTGTCAATATGGTCGGAGGCTGAAATATCCGAATGGGCGGCCGGGTTTATATCTTTGAGAGCTGTGCAAAAAATGGGTTCCATAAAAAGACTTCCGGAGGCGGTCGCATTCAAAACGAAAAAGGCCGAGATCAGCGAGATTGCCGTTATCGCGAAGATGGCCGTCAAGCTGGCCCGCCAGCATGGCGAATATGACCGGCAGCGATTTGATCTCACCATCTTTGAGCCGCTCGAATCGCGGCACATCGAATATCTGACCGAGCAGTTCCAACGCGAGGATACATCATTTCTCCTGGCAACGATCGATGAAGACATTGTCGGTTATGCATTTCTGCGTAAAGAGCCGCAGAGCCTTCTCTCACTGGACCAGGAAGGCGTCTGGCTGCACGACATCTATCTTGAGGAATCTGCCCGCGGACGCGGACTGGCCACGATCTTTTTTGACGCTGTCGTCAGCGAGGCAAAACAGATGGGCTCGCGCTTCCTGATGCTCGGAGTTT
>Ga0207707_10002105_pt1 | contig 17999 bp, 16 predicted proteins | sample KBSC83BmetaG_FD_184336 | JGI IMG/M metagenome (GOLD analysis project Ga0207707, IMG submission 184336) | Corn rhizosphere microbial communities from Kellogg Biological Station, Michigan, USA - KBS C8-3B metaG (SPAdes) (version 2) | ecosystem: Host-associated > Plants > Roots > Rhizosphere ...
TGCATGGATATCGACGATGCCGTCGCTGGCGCACCACGCGGCGCCCTCGAACTCCGCCTGCTCAAGAATCGGCACGCGCCGCTTGGCCTCTTGCGGCGTCCAGAGCTCGACGTCGATGCCGACCTGATGGCCGCCCGCAGCATCCTGTTGGAGTTTTTTCCAGCCGGCGCCGCTGCCGAGCAGCAGGGAACCATTCTGTTTGAGCTGCACCGGCTCAGGCCAATCGTCCGGCAGATCGCGCAAAAACGCAGCGCCGTCGCGCGTGAGCTTGGCCAGATCCAGGTCCGGCACGCACTGGCGCATCATCGCCGCGTTGCGTCCCGACGAGTGAAATCCAGGAATGCTTTCCTGTTCGATCAACAAAATGCCGCCGGCGCCGCGGCGCGTGAGATGATACGCGGTGGCGGCGCCGGCGAAGCCCGCGCCGACGATTACGATTTCATAGCTTTCCATCATACAACACCAAACTATCCCTTTACTTACTATCTGAACTCGCAGTGAATTCCAAAGGGTTGAGCGACGAGAAAACAGCGCAGCGGCGCGCGCACGGCGACGGAATTAGGGTTTGAAAGGCAACCAAACTGCGCTATAGTCAAAAACAAATGCGAATCCATCGTTACACTTCGTGGGACGGCACACAGCAAGTTCTTTTCCCCACGACGGACGATCTCCTCAAGCATCTTTCCGACCACCTGCTCGAAGAAGAAGGCGTGCGGCGCGCGCTGCGCGATCTCATGCGCCGCGGTTTCACGTCCGAGGACGGCCAGCGCTCGGTCAAGGGCATGCGCGATTTTCTCCGCGAGGCGGACGAAAAGCGCCGCGAGTTGCTCAACAAATATTCGCCCGAGTCGTTCAAGCTCACCCCGGAAGAGCAAAAAGCGCTGAGCGACAAGCTCAACGGCCTGGCGGAAAAACTCGATGCCTACCACGAGCAGATGCGCAACTTCATGGAGCGCATGTCCGGCAAGTTCGCCGATCGCATGGACGAGCTCAACGAGAAGATGCGCGAAGCCTACCAGCGCTATCAGGAGCTGCAGAACCGGCTGAAGAATCAGATCGCCGAGCGCGGCATGCAGGGCAAGTCCAATATGAGCGGCCAGGATCCGCAGGCCTTGATGGACATGCTCGACCGCATGCGCAAGCTTCTGGAAGACGAGAATTTCCTGAAGAATCTTCCCAGCATGATGGACAACGCGGTCAACAATCTCGAGAGCATGCTGGAAAATCTCGACTCGATGACCCAGGACCAGTTGCAGCAGTTGAGCGACATGATGGGCCAGATGCAGCAACTGGAGCAGTTGATGAGCCAGTTCGGCTTTCAGGGCTCGCAGCGCATGGGCATGGGCGAGGCGGGACAAATTCTCAGCCAGTTGCGCGGCCTCGAGCGCTTTTTGCGCTGGGGACAGCGCGGCATGGGCGACCCCTCCGAGCTCAATCTCGAAGAACTGCGCGAAATCCTGGGCGAGGAAGCCTACGAGCAACTCAAATATCTCCGCGGCGTGGAGCAGACCCTCGAGGACGAGGGCTACATTGCGCGCACGGATCACGGCCTGCGGCTGACGCCCAAGGGGATGCGCAAGATCGGCGACAAGGCGCTGCGGGAAATTTTTCAGATGCTTAACAAGGGCCGCTGGGGCAATCATGCGACCTCAAGCCGCGGCTCCAACGGCGAGCGCATGGAGGAAACCAAGCAGTACGAGTACGGCGATCCGCTCAACGTCAACATCGGTGAGACTTTGTTGAACGCGCTGGAGAAGCGCAAGCGAGGCGAACCGCTGCGGCTCGCGCCTGAGGATTTTTCCGTGCATCGGGTCGAGTATTCGACCGTCAGCGAAACGGCGCTGCTGATCGACGTGAGTTACTCCATGCTGATGAACGATGCGCTACACGCGGGCAAAAAAGTCGCGTTGGCACTGCATCGCCTGATCCAGACCAAGTATCCCCAGGATACGCTTCACCTGGTAGCGTTTCGCTCCAACGCCAAACTGATCCACGCCGAAGATTTGCCGTCGATCGTCTCGCTGACCTATTTCATGGAGCACGGCACGGATATCAAGGAAGCGTTGCGCTACGCGCGCCAGCTCCTCGGCACCAATCGCAGCGCCAATCGCCAGATCATTCTCATCACCGACGGCGAACCGACGGCCGCGACTTTAGATCGCGGCGGCCGGTTGCACAGTGGCTGGGGTTCTCAGCTATTGCACAGCCGTATCGTTCACGAGACCTTGAAGGAAGTGAAGCGCTGCACCCAGAGCGGCATCAAAATCAACACGTTCATGCTCGGCGCGGATTTTTACCGGCAAGGATTCATCGATCAGCTATCGCGGCTCAACACCGGCCGCGTCTTCTACACTACCCCCGATCAGATGGGCAATTACATCGTCGTCGACTACCTGAATAATAAACGCAAACGCATCGGACGGTGATTCCACCGCCTCTCCCCCTCCGCACCATTTTGGATTTTAGATTTTGGATTTTCGATTGTCGGAATCGGAGACAGCGCGACCGCTCGCCCGCACTCTCCCCTAATCTAAAATCCAAAATCCAAATCTAAAATTGTTTAGTTGATTGTTTCTGCACCGCTCACCAGCGCCAATACGCCCGTGTACGCAAACAGATGATTCGCGCGCCCGAGAGGCGCCAGCTCGTAGCCGCCGAACGTGCCGATCAGCGGCACATCGCCGAGAACCTGGCGGATATATGCGGAGTCGATGCCGGGAATGCCGTAAAGAGAATTGCCGCGCGCGCAGCAATTGAAATACAAAGCGAACGCGGGCTTTCTGCCGCTGAGCGCCTCTGCCTGGCGCTGAAGCATCTGGTTCAGATCTTCGCGGGCGCGCTCGCCGTCGCGCATGGTAAAAATCATCGAATCGCCCTCGGCGACCTGATCGGAGACACCGAGAATGCCCTTTTGCGGATCTAGACCGATGATGTTGCGCACCAGATACTTTCCCGCCGCCACGCTGTTCTCCTCGCGGTCGGCGGGAAGCCCGACGAATAAAACCATCAGCGCGCGGCGCACGTCTTCTGCCAGCGGCCCTTTGAGCAGTCGCGCGAAGACTTCGAGCGCGGGACGATGGTCGATTTCGTAGATGAGATTTCCCTCGGCCTTGGTGATCGTCATCGGTTCCGATATCGGCTGGCAGCCCTGGGTAATATCGACACTCACGTGGAATTCGCCGGAAAGATAGGCGCCCGCAATAGCATTGCTGGTGAGTTTGTCGGCGCAAAGTTGATAAGTTGCGCCGGACGCGCCGCTCTCCGTCGAACCGGCGCCGACCGCCGGGTGAAAGCCGGCCTTTTCCGCCATCGCGCCGAGAAGCGGTTGCGGATTGCCGTTGTAGGAATCAGGCAGCAGGATCAGCAAGGAATTTTCATCGTCGGTCTTGGCAAGGAATTCGCCGAAGGTCGCGCCGAGATTGGCCTCGTTGCCTTTGAGCGGCTCGAAAATAAACGGCCGTCCGCTGATCTCCGCGGCCGCCACGGCCAGCACGGCGACGCCGCTCGCCCCTTCGATTTCGCCCTCGCCGGTCAGAATGCCCGAGCCGCTGGAGCCGAAAACACAGTCTGTGCCAACCGACCGGATCAGCGACCTACACAGCTCTTCCCCTTTAGCCGCGTGATCCGAGGTGAAAAACACCAACGCCAGCTCGGCGCGGGAAATACCCGCGCGGCTCATCGCCAGACGAGCGGCTTCTTCGACCGCCGCCCCCGTTTGCGATTGCTGCGACTGTCCGACTCCGGCGCGAATCATCGAGGCACTATAAAAACGTCTGGCGCCAAGGGTCAAGCGGAAATCCTGCGCTGATTTGAAAATTTCACCGCTTGGGACTAGTATCGACAGTAAATCTTATCGTTCGCTCAATTATCCCTTATGAAAATCGTTCAAATTCCGCTGCTGCGAGATAACTACGGCTATCTGATCGTCTGCGAAAAAACCAAGAAGGCCGCTGTCATCGATCCTTCGGAGGCCGATCCGGTGCTGGCTCGCCTCGAGCAGGAATCGGTCGAGTTCGAAGCGATTCTCAACACCCACCATCACCGCGATCATACCGGCGGTAACGAAGGCATTCTCGCCAAACGCCAGGTTGAAGTTTACGGCCACAAGAGCGACAACGGGCGCATCCCGGGTTTGAGCCGCGGTGTCGACGAAGGCGACGAAGTTCAGGTCGGCGAAATGCGCGGCAAGGTTTTTTTCATCCCCGGCCACACCACCGGCCACGTCGCCTATCTTTTCGAGAACAATTTATTCTGCGGCGACACGCTGTTCACGGCGGGCTGCGGCCGGCTCTTCGAAGGCACCCCGGAGCAAATGCAGGTATCGCTCAAGAAGCTGATGGCGCTGCCGGACAACACCAAAGTTTATTGCGGCCACGAATACACCGAGAGCAATCTGCGCTTCGCCATGTCGGTGGAGCCGAAAAATCCCAAGCTGGCCTCGCGCTTCGAACGCGTGCAGGGACTGCGCGCGCGCGGCACTGCGACCGTGCCGTCGACTCTCGAAGAGGAAAAACAGACCAATCCGTTTCTGCGTTGGGACAGCAAGGAAATTCAGGCGCACGTCAAGGCGGCCAATCCGGCGACCCGCCTCGATCCAGTTTCGGTGTTTGCCGCGGTGCGAAAAATGAAGGACTCGTTCTAAGCAGGACCGCGGCCACTGGGATGTCTCCGCCGGGCATCGGCCGAAAAGCGCGCCGGCGCCGATCATCGCGCCATCCGTCGCCGCTCTCCGGAGTCTACGGATGAACCTCAAAGAACGCACCTACCTCGGGTACATCGCCGTGCTGCGCATCTATGTGGGCTTTTACATCCTGCAGCAGGGCATGCGTAAATTTCTCCGCGATTTTCCTAAGGGCGACTGGATCGGCCGGCAGATCGGCGATCTCGCGAGCATCGATATTTATCCCTGGTACAGAAGATTTTTGCTCGACTACGTCGAGCCGCACCGGCAGCTCGTCGGTTATCTGGTGATGATCGGCGAAATTGCGGTGGGCGCCTGCCTGCTGCTCGGTTTCTGCACCCGGTTTGCCGCCGCGGTCGGGCTTCTCATGCTGCTCAATTATTTTTTCGGTCCGGGCATGGCGCGCGGCGGCGCAACTCTAGCGCAGCAGCAGACTTTCATCGCGCTGTTGGTGATTTTTATTTTGGCGAATCCAGGCCGAACCTTGGGCCTCGATGGACTATTCGGCGGCCGGGGAAAGGCGGCGCGATGAAACTTCCCGGATCGGCGACAGCGGCGGGCACCGAGCGCTACCGGCGCCGCTTCGAAGGCCGGATTCCGTTGGAACATTTTCGCCAGGCGCAAGGTCTGTGGATGTCATCCATCGGCATCGGCACCTACCTCGGCAATCACGACGAGGCCACCGATCGGCAATACTGTGCCGCCATCGTGCGCGCGATGGAGTCCGGCTGCAACGTCATCGACAGCGCGATCAACTATCGCTGCCAGCGTAGCGAAAGATCCATTGGCGCTGCGCTGAAGGAACTTGCAGCCAAAGGTTACGGCCGGGACGAAGTGGTGATCGCGACCAAGGGCGGTTTCTTGCCCTTCGATGAAAAACCACCGAGCGATCCGCGCGCTTATTTCACCCAGACCTTTATCGAGACCGGCTTGGCCGCCGCTTCGGACATCGCCGGCGGCTATCATTGCATGACGCCGCGCTACTTGGCGCACCAGCTCGATGCGAGCCTGCGCAACCTCGATGTGGAATGCATCGATGTTTATTACGTTCACAATCCTGAGAGCCAGTTGGGCAAGGTTCCACGCGAAGAATTCAATGAGCGGCTATTGAAAGCGTTCGAAACTCTGGAACAGGCGGCCACCGAGGGCAAGATCCGCATGTACGGCACGGCCACCTGGAACGCATATCGAAACGCCGTCGACGCCAAGGATTATCTTTCTCTGGCCGAAGTCGTCTCGCTGGCAGAGAAAGCCGGCGGCAAAGGACATCACTTCAAGGTCATTCAGCTACCGCTTAATCTCGGAATGAGCGAAGCGCTGTCGAGCGCCAACCAATCGGACGGCGGAAAAACCAAGACATTGCTCGAGGCTGCGCAGGAACTCGGCGTTACGGTCATGTGCAGCGCTTCGGTGCTGCAGGGACAATTGACCCGCAACCTGCCTGATTTGATCCGCGATACTTTCGAGGGGCTAGAGACCGACAGCCAGCGCGCGCTCCAATTCGTGCGCTCGACGCCGGGCGTCACCACGGCACTGGTCGGCATGAAGCAGGTCGCGCATGTGGACGAAAATCTCAAGACCGCCCGCATGGCGCCGGCGTCGTGGGAACAATATTCGAAGTTGTTTCAGAGCGCGTGAATGCGATCGGTTGAGGGTGAAAGATCGAGGCTCGCGATCCGATCTCAACGCCCCCGGTTCTTTTCATTATCTCACGGCGACCACATGGTAGCGCCCCAGTCGTCTTGGTTCCGTCGTCGCCAGAGTTGCCGGCAACCCCGTCGATGGTAATGACGTATCTGTTAGGTGGAACTTGAAATCAAACATATTGTACAGATAGTTGGATTCCAGGAGCTGGTAATTGAACAACTCCAGCGATGGAATGTCGATTATGGAATTCGTCACGAAATCCGCGATGTGACTTTTCTGAAAATTCTGACCGACGATTCCTGTGGCGGCGACATCGCGGCTGGCCGTTATGAGAAAATGCAGGCCTCGTTCCGGCAACTCGTAAAGACGATCAATTCGACCGAGCTCAGGATTCCAGGTAGCGAGTTTCGCTTTGCTGTCCGACGACCCGTTTCCCTGGGACTGAGTTAGGACAAAAACCAACTGCTGCGTTCCCGCCACGGGCGCCGTTCGAACAATGCCGAATTCCATCGTGTTGGGAGCGAACGTCGGTTCGGACGCCACTGTGACGCGAAACCCGATTGGCGGTTCTTCGGCGCTTCCACAGTTGGCTGGAAAATTGATGATTCGTTGCGGATGATTCGGAGGTTGCGGAAACTCGATCTGGGCAATTTCGCCCCGATTGATCGTCAATTGATTCGATATGAACTGTGAAGGTACCGCCTCACTGGCGAGCACGTTCATCGTCTTTAGACGTTCATCCGAACACAGTTGGGACTCTGTAAAGTTGTTCGGTGGACGGACGACATCGCCTGCCGAAACAGAAGCTCCGTTCTGCGGGCCGCCGTTGAATCGCACAGCGCTCATGGACCGCTCCGGCGGCTCTGGTTGATTTGGATTGGGCCCATAACTAATCCTGGCCGTCTCGTGATGAACAACGAGCGTCTGTGGCGCCGTGTTGGCAACGACTTCACCCGTTGAAACGTCCACCAAGAGCCAAATCGGCGCCATTTCCGGCAATGCGAATCCCACTTGCATTGGTGGTAATTCAACCAGCTCTGGATGGAGGCCGATATCGCCTCCCGTCTTACCCAACGTTCGGGAAGGGAAAGTGGCAGTCCCAAGATTGTTGGTACTCAAGTCAACGCGAATAAACGCAAGCGGCTTACCATCCGGGGTCAGATGGATAGACCAGATGTCCCAGAGATAGTTGGCTGTTCCCGGCCCGAATATGTGCGAGGCTTCGTCAAGAATAATGGGCGCTCTATAATTTGCGCTAGCCGTCTGATTCACTAACAAGCTGATACCGTAACTGGTTTGTTCGCTACTTTCGTAATGACCTGCATCCGGATTTGACTCGCTGGGTGTCGGTATCCATGTGTTCTCAACCACGTTGTTTTGCCAGAGCAAATATTGCTTGTAGGGCAGCGTGTGCGAAAAATCGATGGTTGTCCCGCTGTCTATCCTCATTGGAAAGGAAAACTCCTGCAATTGCTTGTCGACGATCTGTGTCGCCGTCGGATTGTCCGGCAGCGGTGGTGACACCGTCACAAGCGGAATATAGGTGGAACCCGCCTGCCGGTTAAGCCGATAGGAATAGAACTTGTTTGCTTCTCCGGGCCCAAAACGGCTGCGACCGACCATCATGTCATCGTCATCGCCCCACTGAAGATCATCGATATCCGATTTCAATAACGGCAAGGGAAAAACTCCCTGCGGGTTACGAATGTACCAACGAGTAAAATCGGTAAAAATCTGTTCGATCCGTTCGCGACCAAGAAGCTTGCCTATTACCGCGCTCGGAAAATATCCGGAAGATCCCTGTGTTCCTTGGGGAATTTCATTACCAAGTTTGCCTTTGTAGACTGCCACCAACTTTTCTGCATTTACTGGCAATCGGAAACTGGCTAGAACCGGTTGGCCGGGATCCGCGGTAATCATCGTCGCACCCACGGGTGTTGCCGCGGCTCGGACACCATTGACGTCTTCTCCGTAAAGTTCGAGCGTGCCGCCGTCGAGTTTTTCGGTCGAGCCGTTTGTGCCTTCAACCCGAATAATAGTTGCGTCATTGGGATCGGTTGAGAGATCGACGTCTAATTTACCGCGGAAGAAATAGTCGAGAAGGGCCGTGGAATACCCCACGGCGCGCGGCCAGAGCAATCGGGTATAATCTTCGTAGACTCGATCATCGAGCTGAACAATTTTCGCCAGCGGCTCGCTATTACCTAATAGCTCTGATGAACGAACACCGGCGAAAGCTGTCTTGAGAAAGTGATCGATTTGCGCGCCGTCGCGCTCTTTCTTGATTTACACGACCTGATCGGTGATGCCATCTTCCGCGGCCAAGAGTTCTGGTACGATTTCCGTATCAATATTCGTGCTGGATCGACGTGGATAAGGCGACCACCATTTGTGATCTTGGGGTAATGTGTCGGTGAATATTGTGTTTCGATGAACAAAGTTGGCGTTCGTATACTCCGATAATCCAAATAGCGATAACAAGGCAGTCTGCCCGCTCGCCGTGGCGCCGCTCGTTAGCGATGTCGTCGCATCAGGGTTGCTGCCGCTGTATTGGTTGGCGTCGAGAAACTTGCTGATGGGAATCGGCGCGCCAAACTCAGGACTCAGGCTAAACAATTGAGGATCGGGCATAATCGGCGTCTGCCCCAATATTGCCGCGAAGCTGGTTGGATTTGTGTTTTGAAACTGCAATCCCCACTGTTCAATGGTCCATGTCCAAAATGAAGGCGGATGGGCTTCGTTTCGAGTATGAGGAACAGATGAGGCGTCCTGGATAAGATGTATCTGATGTCCCAGGCCTCGGAACGTCTGCGCGAGATAGCCTTCTCTGTCAGCTTTATTTGGGCTTGTAAGCCCACGATAAAACCGATCGCGGGTTTCCTGCCACGACCAGGAGCCAGTACCGCTGAGAGTGGATTGATTGGGACTCTGCGCCCATATCCCCGAGGACTGACCGGAGAAAAGATCATTTAGCCCCGCCTGACTCCAAGGGCTCCGGAGCGGTTGATGGAAGTGATTTAGAAAACGAGAACACAAAGCAAGAAATCCAAAATCGTCCTCGCGATTGGCTCCCTGCCTGATCCAGTTACGAATCGAGAACTGCTCTCCACCATCTTCTAAAAGCGTATCGTCGACACCCTTCGTTAAACCAAGCGCCTCCCGCGTCACACGGTCAACAGATGAGACATCAACCGCCCGACTGGAGATTTCCTCGTGCGTCAAAACTTCCCAGGCTAATCCGGTGGCAGTTGGCCAGCCCAAAGTAAGTCCAACCACTAGAACAAAATGCCGTCTCCATAAAAACATAACAATCCCTTTCCTTTAACGTTTATGCTTGTGGTGAGTCGCGCAATTTATATCAATGGTCCTCTCGACTCTGCCGTAGTGCTTCCAAGAACATGGGAATCTTTTCACTTGGTATTCTTCTGATTCTGAGATCGGGAGGACGTTTACTTGCCTGTTCTCGCTTACTCAGATGACTGATCGATTCCAACTCCACGGTACCGAGCAAAGCCTTATTCTTACGGTTGAACAAATCGTCTGTTGTTGCGAAATACCCCTCAAAGTACGTGTAGCCTGGCTTGAAGATTGTGAATACAGGAAATTGTGTATTCGCTGGCGCTCGCCGTTCTATATTAGGAGCATCCACGACAAAATAGCCTAGGCTGTCTGACACGACTTCAATGGCGTCATAAAAGACGGTGTTCGATTGCACCAAGGCGTCGACCTCCCGATACCAAACAGCCACGATGATCGCGCCCACTGTCGGTTGTTTACTCTTCGCGTCAATCACGCGCCCCCGGTACGGTCCACTGCTGCCCCTGAGAAACATTCGGGCTCCAGGCGGCACCTCTCCCGACGGCATTTCGGCTGCGCAGGCGGCAACGGAAATTGAAATAATCCATAGAAGAACGATTAATTTTGCCATTTTTTCTGCTCCAATCTCTTCGCATCTTGCTGCTAAAACGAATCGATTCGCCAAATTCCATCCGAGTCGATGCTGAAATAAACAAAGTAAGTGATCTGTGTCGGTACTCCGCCGACGGTTTGTTCGCGACGCAACCGGTACTTTGCATGGCCCGCGTCGAGATAGATTGCCTGTAGGGTCGGCATGTCTGTTCCGAGACTGGTGAGGATGTCACCCAGTTGATTGAAGAGCGCACCGTAGCGTTCCCGCTCAGAGGCTATGAGTTGATCCAGAGCTCTGGCAATATCCCGCGCGATCAACGAGTCTCGCAACGACGACCATCGCGACTGCAACAGCGCATCGAGCTGCGATCGATCGAAAACTTGGACAAGGACGTTGGATGATCGCTGCACCCCTTGAGCATCGGTTGCCGTGGCGGTGGCAACGTAGACTCCGGGCTGGGCGTACGTAAAAGGCTGTTGATCCAATAACGCTCCCGCAAAGTCTACGATTCCGTCGCTGTCTGCGTCCAAAGTCACCTGCGTGACATCGGCGTTGGTGCGGAGAGAAAATTTGACCGTTAACGGCGCGACCCCACCCGTCGGACTGGCGAATAGGTCGCCCGCGGATACCGCGGGATTCGAAACAGCGATGTTAATGGTCTGGGTCGCTGATGCTCCACCTGGGGTCGTCGCGGTCGCTGTCAGGCTTGTAGTATCCGGCGTCACGACTACCGAAGCTGCGAATGTATTCCCTTGCACCCCAGCAGAGAAGCTGTTCACCGTAACGCCGACTTCACCGCTATTTGGGTTTGTGACTGTTCCTCTCACAACGACCAGCCCCGCTGGCACCGTCGCACCACTGCTGGGCTGCTGATGGCGATCGACAAACCGTTGGTCACCGCAATTGCGATGGTTTCCGACGCTGTTCCGCTTCGTCCATCGCTCACCGCGAAAGTAAAATTGAACGATCCTGTTTGACTTGCCGTCGGCGTGAAGCTGAACACCCGGGTGTTGGCATTGAAGCTGGCGTTGGCTGGCAGTGGTAGTGGCGAAACTGAGTAGGTCAAAGGATCGCTGTCCGGATCGGTAGCAGTCACCGTGAAGGTCAACATGTTGCCGACAGCGACGGTTTTATTGCCGATGGGACTCAATACCGGCGGGCGGTTCACGTTAACGGCCGTGATCACCACGGTCGAAGGCGCGCTGGCGAACTGGCCGTCGTTGACGATAAGTTGAAAGATGTATTGACCAATTACGAGCGGAGTGAACGTAGGAGTCGCGGTGTTGGCGCCGTTGAGGACAATCGAGCTTCCGACCGGCTGCGACACGATCGTCCATTGAAAGGTCAAGCTCGCGCCTTCCGTATCGCTGCTCTGTGTCCCGTTCAGGGTGACGAGTTGATTGATCGAGACGGTCTGATTGGCGCCGGCGTTGGCCACCGGCGGGGCATTGGGGAATTCGAAAGCGCCGGCGTCGAAAGCGGGCACGCGGTCGGCATTGCCGTCGGCGGGGCGAATACCTTCGATCACAAAGTCGGCTTCGAAGATCGGGTTGTAGGCCGGGTTGAAACCCAAAGTGCGCGGGTCCATGCCGACGTCGATGGCGAGAGAATTGGCCTTGAGACTGAAATCGTCGTCGGCGGTGTTGGGCTGATTGTCGGCGCCGTTCACGTTGCCAAACAGATTGCCCGGCAGCTCGCAGCCCGGTAGCGCACCGACCCCCGTTCCCTCGTTACCCAGCGGCGTGAAGTTGCTCGAATCCGTCGAGTCCAGCACCTGCGTGGAGATCTGTCCCTGGCTATTGCCGCAGACCAGATTGTTCAAAAGCTTGATGCCCGCGGGCTGCGGCGTGGTGGAGCTTTCCCGTCTGACCCCGAACCTTCCGCCTGTGGTGCCAGAAGCCGTGCCGTTGTGGTTGACGATGTTGTTGGCGAGCGTGACCGTGTGATTGCGCGCCACATCGAGGCCGTTCCACTGATTGCCGTAGATCGTGTTGTTGATGACGTAATGCGGCCCGCCGTCAGCGTCAATGAAGCTAATGCCGTTGCGGCCGTTGGCGTGAATCAGATTATTGACAATCAAAGTGCCCGGATTGCCGCGCGCGACCGTGATGCCGCCGTCGCACGAGCTGCTGCCGTTGCCGAAGATTCGGTTGAGCTCGATGTGGATGTCTTGATTCTGATTGTTGCCGCCGAGCAATGAGATCGCCTGGCCGCCGGTCCCGGTGATCGTGAGACCTCGAATGGTGATGAACTTGGATTGCTGGAGGCGAATCGCTTCGTGCGCGGTACAAGTCCCGGGCGCGCCCGTCAAAACAACTTGCCCAGATTGGGTAATGGGATCGGCCTCGATGACGATTCGGTCGACTTCGGTGGCGCCGGGAAAGTTGTTCTTGCCGATAATCGATAGCTGCTCAGGGTAGGTGCCGGCCTGGATCTGAACGATGTTGCCCGGACCGGCGGCATTGATCGCCGCTTGTATGGTAGCAAAACAAGGCGACTGACCGGCGCACGTCGGGTCGGTGCGATTGACATACAGGGTAACCGATTGTTGCGCCCCAACAGCAACCGGCGAGAGGAAGCCGAGAAGCGACAGGACCACGATGCCCAGGTGCTTTGCCATTGCTGCCTCCGTAGACGGGCACAAATGGCAAGGCTTTTACACGAGCGCAGCGCCGTCCGTCCAATACAATTTTCTTATAACGGCGGTTATAAGAAAAATTTATAACACGGGGCTCGTCACGGGGATGCCCTGCCAGCGGGAAGAGTGGAGACGGCTACACGGGTTTTAGAATCAAGATGAGATGCCGCGAATATGGCAGGGACGGTTATTCGAAGTAACCCGATGCCGTTATAAAGCATCGCGTGGTCTCCGATCCTCGATCCGCGGAGCTTCGATTAATTGCCCGTCAGGCTGTCCAGGTCACCAAAGATCTCATCGAGTTTTTGCCGCACCGCTTTGGGCAGCGGCGGTTTCAAAATCGCCGCGACGTTCTCCTTGAGATGCGCCGGGTTGCCGGTGCCGGTGAGCACCACATCGACTCCCGGCTCGTGGCGGCAAAAGCGATAGGCCGCCTCGGGCAGCGAAGCTGCGTCGGAATCACGCAGTAAAAATCCCAGCGGATCGTTGGGATCGATTTGATCCTTGCCGATCACGCCCTTTTGGACCAGCTCGCCGCATACTTCTATCAAACGCTCGGGCTGGCTTAGAGCGCGGCGCACGGCGAACATGTCGAGGACGCCGGTGCCGTTTGTTTTCGTCAGCGGCCACAGGTTTTTACGCGCCGATGGATTGAGCAGACTGAAGCCGACCATCACCACGTCCCAGAGTTTTTCCTTGAGGCTTTCCTGCAGCATGGTGTGCGACGGATCAACGACGAATCCTTCAGTGACGCCGATGAAGCGGATCTTTCCCTGTTCTTTCAGTCGACGCATGACCGGCATCAGCCGATTTTTTGCGAACTCGTAATCCTTCGGCTCCACCCCGTGCAGATGATAGACGTCGATGTAGTCGGTGCCGATGAGCTTGAGGCTTTGCTCCAGGTCCTTCACCACTTCACCTGCGGGATCCGGATGATCCTCCGCCGGGAGGGTCTTCTTCGTCGAAATCACCAGCCGCTCGCGCGGTGTGCCGGCGATCGCTTTGCCGACGATCGGTTCGGTGCCGTAGGTTTGTGCCGTGTCGAGAAAGTTGACGCCGAGATCTACCGCCTGTTTGACCAGGGCGATCGCATGATTCGCTGACTGCGAATCGTTGCGCATGCCCAGCCGGCTGGGTCCGCCGCAGCCGAGCCCGGCTACGCTGACCTTGAGACCGGTCGAACCGAGCGTCGTATACTCCATGCTGCTCCGGTCTATTTCTCTTTGTCGAAATTGAGCGAGGCCGAATTGATGCAATAGCGCAAGTGGGTCGGCCGCGGGCCGTCGTCGAAAACGTGCCCCAGGTGCGCGCCGCATTTGCCGCACATGACCTCCGTGCGGCGCATCATGAAACTGTTGTCATGTTCGGTCTCGACGTTCTCCTCCGCCACCGGCGCCCAGAAGCTCGGCCAGCCCGTGCCCGAGTCGAACTTGGTGGACGAATCGAAGAGCTCATTGCCGCAACAGACACAGCGGTACATGCCCTTGTCGTGATTGTCCCAGTATTTGCCGGTAAAGGCGCGCTCGGTGCCCTTCTGGCGGCAAACCTGAAACTGCTCGTCGGTGAGCTCCTTTTTCCATTCCTCTTCGGATTTTTTGATTTTGCCCATGTCCAACTCCCGCGCTGAAATTCATTCGCACTCAGCGCTGCATGTTGATGAACTGCAAAGGGATCGCGACCGCGCCGCCGCGCAGCAACTGAATCACTTCTTGCAGGTCGTCGATCTTTTTTCCCGTCACCCGCACCTGGTTTTCCTGGATCGCGGCTTGAACCTTGAGCTTTCGCTCCTTGATCATCTTCACAATGCTGCGCGCGGTGTCGGAATCGATGCCTTCTTTGATCGCAATATCGCGCTGCATCATGCCGTGCGCCGCCGCCTCGGCGGGTTTGGGCTCGAGGCACTTACGGTCCACCTTGCGCTTGACCAGGTTTTCGATCAGGGTGTCCTGCACCGCGCGCAGCTTCATCTCGTCTTCGGTCGTAACACGGATCTTCTTGTCCTTTTTATCGATGGTGATCTCGGTTTTGGAATTGCGAAAATCATAGCGCGACAAAATCGCCTTTTTGGTGATGTTGACCGCATTGTCGACTTCCTGGAGGTCGACCCGATTGACGATATCGAAAGACGGCATGACGGTTCTTCCCTAGTTTTTTCCCCCAGCGCTACCCCGATGACGTTTCTTTCCCACCGGGGGACGGCGCGAAGTTTTTTTTACTCCGGCTTTCGCCGTGCGCCCGGCACCGTCGCGCAGAACGAAATCCAGGATATCGCTGCGCGTGATGATGCCCACCAGATCCTTGTTCTGCACCACCGGCAAGGCGCCGATGCGATGGCGCCGCAGCAAGCCGACCGCCGTTTTCAACGGGGTATCGGGCCGCACCACGAAAATGTCGTGGGTCATCACCTCCTCGACGGTGATCTTGGCGGCGAAGCGGTCGATTTCCTTGCCGCGATGAATCATCATGCTGGTCGGATACGCGTCACGGATATCGCGATCGGTAACGATCCCGACCAGGCGATCGTCGTCCACCACCGGCAATTGGTTCACCCGATGTTTGGCCATCAACTGGCGCGCGATCGCGATGCTGTCGAAGGTCTCGACCGCGAGCACGCCTTCGGTCATCCAGTCGGCGACGCGCACCGGCGCGCCTTGATTTCTTTTCTGCGCCATCACTTTTGCTCCACGCTATAACCTTTGGCTTTGAGTATCTCGATCACGCCGTCCGGCCCCAGGAGATGTGCCGCGCCCACCGTGACCATGACCCCCCCCTGCTGAACGAATTTTTCGATCTCCGGCACCCAGCGGCGATTCCGCTCGACAATGACCTTCTGATAAATCTCGGGATATTCTTTCATGCCCGCGAGCAGCAGCGCGGTCAACGCCTCCGCATCACCCCGCTTCCAGGACTGGACGATGTCGTCGAAGTTTTTGTCGAGCAGATCCAGCTCGCGCACGGTTTCCCGCAGCATGAGTTCCTGATCAGTTTTCGACAATTGATCCAGCAGCCCGATTTGAAATTCCAAGGTCTCGAGCCCTCGGGTCGGCTTGCCTGCGGCTTTGGCTCGCGCAGCAAGGTAGCGGTCGACGCCCGCGCTGGCGTCCACGCCGAGCGACCGGAGCTTGATCGCCACCAGATTCAGCGCCACAAACCATGCTTTCATCGGCTGCAGAATGCGCATGTCGAGACCAAGCTCCGTAGCGCGCTGGGTGGCGAGTTGATAAGTTTCCGGCGCCACGTTCTGCGCCAGAGTCGAGCCGTCGGCATAGGCGGCTTTTGCCAAAATGGCGCGTTGCACCGTCCCGCCGTCAGCGTTGAGATCGATCTCCAACACCAGCGTGTTGCTCGCCTCGAGCGCATCCAAAATCGCTTTGCTGAGCGGATAATTTTCCTTGCGCAGGTAGTGGATCGACCCGAGCACGAACGCGCTGTTTTTTCCGTCGCTGATCCTCCAGAGAAGGCTTTTCTCCTGAGCCGCCGCGCCGCGCGCCTCGATCAGCGCGCCCAGCGCCAGCGCAAGCATGAAAAAGAGCCGCGTCGCGCGGCCATGAACCGTGCGGTTGAAGAAATTGGCGCTGTGATCCGTCATGCGGTGAGTCATTTGTTGGAACACGGAGCTCCCGGCGAAAGAAAATAACTTTTCCTTAAGCGATTGGCAGAAGCCCGAGCGCTTGCTGCTCACCACTCCAGGCGAATGCAGATCTCTTCGCCCCGCTCTTCGGCGGGCAAGACCGTCAGCGGCGCGGCACCCTTGGGCAACGTGCACTCGCCCGACGTGAGATCGTAACAATAACTATGATTGTTGCAGCGGATCTTGCCGCCGTCGAGAAATTGGCCGGCAATCTTCAGATCGGCTTCCTCGTGCGGGCACTGTCGAGAAAAAGCAAAATATTTTCCCTCGACGAACGCCAGAAGCACCGGGCGTCCGCCGAGGTCCACTTCCTTCATGCCGCCCGGAGTCAATTCACCCGTCCGGGCAACGGGGATGTAGCTCACTCCCATGAAGTTACGCCGCCGCCCTCTGGTGCCGGTAGAGCGGCCCGCGCAGCACCTGACCCGGTAGATCGCCCGTCATGCGGCCATCCTGGTGGATCACCTGCCCGTTGACGACGGTGTAGTGCATGCCGTCGGCCCGCTGAACCAGCCGTTTGCTGTTGGCCGGATAATCGTTGGCCCACTCGGGCTCGTGCGCGCCCACGGTGTTGGGATCGAAGATCGCCATGTCCGCTGCGTAGCCGGGCCGGAGAAGTCCACGTCCTTCGAGCCCGAAGATGGACGCGATGTGGAAAGTCAGTTTGTGCACTGCTTGTTCCAGGCTCATCACCTGGCGCTCGCGCACCCACAGGCCGAGGAGAATCGTGCCGTAGCCGAAGTCGGCGCCGAACTGCACATGCGCGCCGGCGTCCGACGTCCCGACCAAAACGTAGGGGCTGCGCAAAATCTCGCCCATCGCCTTCGAGTCGCCGCCGTTGTTGGCGTTCCAGAAAATCGTGCCGAGATCTTCTTCGAGGGAAAGATCGAGGAACGCATCGAGCGGATCCTGATTGCGCATCTTGCCCAGCTCTTCGATGCTCTTGTCGTTGTATTTTTGATTTTCCGCCTTGGCGACTTTTTCCACTTTGAGAATGTCCCAGCGCCGATGAAAATTGGTCGGCCGCGGATCCGCCAGATCGGCGCGCAACTTGATACGAGTCGCCGGGTCGGCGAGCGCCTGCCTGCGCACTTCGACCGGCAGGAACATCAAATTTTTCCAGACCGGGAATTCGTCGAAGACCTGGCAATCTTTCAAAGTGAAGTGGCGCGCCAGCGGCACCGTGTGCGACAAGCCGTAGGCCTGGTAGCCGGCTTTGAAGATCGGCTCCACCGCGGCCAATTGCTCGCGCCAGAGGTTGGGCTCGACCCAGCGGTGCTGGAGGCTCTGCCAAAGCACCGGCCGCTGCGTGCGCTTGGCGAGTTCATGGTAGAACTCGAAATGCTCGATCTTGTTGCGGCCGAGGATCGTCTCGATCACGCCGGCGTTGCGCTCGCCGAGCACATCGCAAAGCGCGAATAATTCCTCATCGTCGGCCAGCCGGCTCGCCACCGGCTTGCCGTCTTCGCGCATGTGGCGCTCGTTGCGATTG
>Ga0207707_10002106_pt1 | contig 17999 bp, 18 predicted proteins | sample KBSC83BmetaG_FD_184336 | JGI IMG/M metagenome (GOLD analysis project Ga0207707, IMG submission 184336) | Corn rhizosphere microbial communities from Kellogg Biological Station, Michigan, USA - KBS C8-3B metaG (SPAdes) (version 2) | ecosystem: Host-associated > Plants > Roots > Rhizosphere ...
CGTGCGCGAGGAGGAGCACCGGCTGCACCGGCTCGGCGAGCTGCTGCGCGCGCCCGCCGATGGCGTCGTGAAGCGCGTCGAGACGCTGCTCGAGGAGCGGCGCAAGCTGGAGAAGCGGCTCGAGGAGAGCCTGCGCGGCGGTGGCGACCAGCTGCAGCACCTGCTCGCCGGCGCGGAGCGCGTGAATGGATCGCGCATCGTGTCGTCGAGCGTCACCGCGGGCGACGTGAAGGAGCTGCAGCAGCTCGGCGACGCGCTGCGGGAGCAGCTGGGGAGCGGGGTGGGCGTGCTCGCGACCACGTTCGACGAAGGAAAGAGCACGCTGCTCGTGGTCGTCACGGACGATCTGCGCGAGCGCGGGGTGCGCGCCGACCTCCTGATCAAGCCGATCGCCGAGGCGGCGGGCGGGCGCGGGGGCGGGAAGGCGCACATGGCGCAGGCGGGAATTCCCGACGCGGCGCGCCTGGACGAGGCGATCGCGCACGCGCCCGCCGTGGTGCGCGCGGCACTGGCGGCCGCCGCGTGACGGTTGGCGAGTGGCTGGAGGAGCGCACGCCCGCTCCGCCGCCGGTTCTGAGCGCGCGACTGCGCGCCGCGTTCGGTGCACGGCTCGAGGAGCCGCGCGCCAGCGCGTATCATGCAGCGATGTCGAGCGCCGAATCGTTGCTCGCGGAGCTGCTCGCGCTCGACTGCGCCGCGCGCGATCGTGCGCTCGACCTCCTGGCCGTGGATGCGATGGTGACGTACGCGTTCGAGGCGGCCTGCGAACGGCCCGATACGCTCGCGGCGCGCGCGTCGGGCGCGATGCGCGAGATCGCCGCGCTCGTGGCATCGCCCCTGAGCTCATGATCCGCAGCCTGCTCAGCGGTCGGTCGGGGCTGGCCATCCTCATCGATCCGGATCGCACGCCCGCGGTGCGCGCCGAAGCGCTCGCGCGGCGCGCCGCCGACGAGGGCGCGGCGCTCCTGCTGCTGGGGAACAGCTTCGGACCGGCGGGCGAGGGCGGGGCGCTCGCGGCGCGAATCAAGCGCGCGGCGCCGGAGCTGCCGCTCGTGCAGTTCCCCGCGATGGCGTCGCAGCTCGATGCGAACGTGGATGCGGTGCTGCTGCTATCGCTCGTCTCGGGGCGGAACGCGCAGTATCTCATCGAGGAGCACGTGCGCGCGGTGCCGTTCTTCGAGCGGCATCCGGAGGTGCAGGCGATCAGCACCGCGTACTGCCTCGTCGACGGCGGGCACGTCACCTCGGTGGAATCGGTGAGCCAGACCCGCCCGCTCCCCGCCGACAAGCCGGAGGTCGCGGCGGCGCATCTGCGTGCCGCGGCGCTCATCGGGATGCACGCCGCGTATCTCGATGCGGGAAGCGGCGCGTCGCGCGCGGTCTCCGCGGCGCTGGTACGCGCGGCGCGCGATGCGTGGAGCGGGCCGCTGCTCGTGGGCGGCGGCATTCGCGGGGCGGACGGCGTGCGTGCGGCGCGAGATGCCGGCGCCGACGTCGTAGTCGTGGGCAGCGCGTTCGAGGACGAGGGCGCGCGCGTGGTGCGCGATCTCGCACTGGCGGCGCGCGCATGATCGACATCCACACGCACTTGTTGCCCGGCGTCGACGACGGCTCGCCATCGGTGGCGGTGTCGGTTCCCGTGCTCGAGCGCTTCCGCCAGGATGGCGTGACGGTGCTCGTGTGCACGCCGCACTTGCGGGCCACGGAGGCCGCGCGCGCGCCGGTCGAGCGATACCGCGCCATCCTCGCCGACCTGGTGGAACACGCGCCACCCGTGCCGAAGCTCGTGCTCGGCTGGGAGATCATGCTCGACGCGCCCGGCGCCGACCTGCGCGCGCCACACTTGCACCTCGGCGAATCCGGAGCGGCGCTGGTCGAGTTTCCGCGCATGAGCGTGCCGCCTGGGGCGACGCAGGAAATCCTGCGCATCCGCATGACGGGCGTCACGCCCGTGATCGCGCATCCGGAGCGCTACCATCAGTGCACGCCCGAGATCGTACAGGAGTGGCGCAGCGTGGGCGCCGTGATCCAGATGGACTCCGTGATGGTGTTCGGCAGCTCGGCGCCCTCGCGACTCGCCCGCAAGCTTCTCGAGGAGGGACTCGTGGACTGCCTGGCCAGCGACACCCACGGCGATCAGCGCAACCTCCGCGCGACGCGCGACTGGCTCGAAGCCATCGACGCGCACGAGCAGGCGGAGCTGCTCACGACGATCAACGCGCGCCGGCTGCTCAACCGCGAGGCCGTGCTGCCGGTGTCTCCCATTCCGGTCACCGACCGCGGCATGCTCGAGAAGCTGCGCGGACTCTTCATGCATCGTTCATGACGCATCGCATCGTCGACGCACTGCACGAGCTGGCGGCCACCGCGCGCGCGACCGCCGACACGCTGGAGGGCGACATGATTCGCGCCGCCACGATGATCGGCGAGACCGTGAAGGCGGGCCGCACGCTGTTCTTCTGCGGCAACGGCGGGAGTGCCGCCGACGCGCAGCACCTCGCCACCGAGTACGTGGTGCGCTACATACGCGCGCGCCGCGCGGTGGCAGCGGTCGCCCTCACCACCGACAGCTCGCTGCTCACCGCGGCGGCCAACGATCTGGGCTTCGAGCAGGTGTTCGCCCGCCAGCTCGAGGCGCTCGCGCGGCCGGGCGACCTGCTCGTCATCCACTCCACCAGCGGCGAGTCGCCGAACGTGCTGCGCGCCGCCGAGTGCGCGCGGCGGATGGGCGCGCGCGTGCTCGCATTCTCCGCGCGCGGCGGAGGCTCGCTGCGCGCCCTCGCGGACCTGAGCATCGTGGTGCCGACCGATCGCACAGATCGCGCGCAGGAGCTGCACCTCTGCATCGAGCACGCGATCTGCGAGCTCGTGGAGCGCGACCTGTGATCGATCTCAAGGGCCGACGGGCGCTCGTCACCGGTGGCTCGCGCGGCGTGGGAGCAGCCACCGCGCTGCTGCTGGCCGAATGCGGGGCCGACGTGGGAATCGGGTATCGCAGCCGGGAGCGCGACGCGGCAGATGTCGTTCGCCAGATCGCCGACCGTGGCGTGCGTGGGTTCGCGCATGCGGCGGATCTCGGCGCGCCGGGTGGTACAGAGTCGCTGTTCGCGCGCGCGGCACGCGAGCTCGGCGGACTCGACATCTTCGTCGGCAACGCGGGCATCTGGCCGGTCGAGGATGTGCCCGCGGGCGCGATGGACGACGAGCGGTGGGCACGCACGATGCGCGAGAACGTGGACACGATGTTCACCACCACGCGCGCGGCGATCCAGGCGATCTCGGATCGCGGGCGCATCGTGCTGGTCTCGAGCACCGCCGGGCAGCGCGGCGAAGCCGGCCACGCCGACTACGCGGCGTCCAAGGGGGCGATGATCTCGTTCGTGAAGTCGATCGCTGTAGAGCTCGCGCCGCGCGACATCACGGCCAACTGCGTCGCGCCGGGGTGGATCGACACCGAGATGTGCGACGTCCCGTTCGCCGGCGAGGGGCGCGGCCGCATCGAGCGCACGATTCCGCTCGGGCGCATCGCGAGCGCGCGCGATATCGCTGGGCCGATCGTGTTTCTGTGCTCCGAGCTCGCCCGGCACATCACGGGCGAGGTGCTCAACGTGAACGGCGGCAGCGTGCTCTGTGGCTGATCCTGGTGCGCGCCGCGGCGCGCATCACGCCGACGCGAACGTCAAGCTCGGCGAGTCGTCGACGGACTGCCAGCTCTTGAAGCAGCGCCAGTCGAACTCGCGCGCCGCGCGCATCTGGTCAGGGAATCCGAAGCAGTCGGTCCATCCCATCTCGCTGGCGCGCCACGCGCAGTCCCATTCGAACGAGAACCGACGCGGTCCGTCCACGCACTCGACGTCCACGATGCCTCTGAGGTCGGAGCACCCCGAGTCGGCCGTCACGCGCATGGACACGATCTCGAGCTCGCGCTCGGCGTCGAGCAGCTGCGTGACCAGCCGCACAAGCTTGACGTACGGAATCGGGCGGGCCGCGGTGATGAGCGGGCCGCGCGTCCGGTTTCGCAGCTCGTGCACGGCGTCCTTGAATGCCGGCGTCGCGGCGCTTGCATTGAGAATGTCGGTGAGATGCATACGTGGGTAAAGATAACGGACTGAAGCATGTGGTGGAGGGTGCCGAACGGCTGCATCCTCCGGCGCCGGTACTCGAGATCGCGCGCACGCTCATTCGGGCCGGCTACGAGAGCTGGTGCGTGGGCGGGGCCGTGCGCGACGCGCTGCTGGGGCACACGAACCTGGACTGGGACCTCGCCACCGCCGCCACCCCCGCGCAGGTACAACGGCTCTTTCGGCGCACCATTCCGGTGGGGATCGAGTTCGGAACGGTGGGCGTGCTGGATGACGCCGGCACGATGCACGAGGTCACGACCTTCCGCCGCGACGTGCAGACGGACGGCCGCCACGCCGTCGTGGAGTTCGGGGCGAGCCTCGAGGAAGATCTCGCGCGGCGGGATTTCACCATCAATGCGATCGCCTACGGACCGGAGACGCGGGAGCTTCGCGACCCGTTCGACGGCCGCGGCGACCTGGAGCGCGGCCTCGTGCGCGCCGTCGGCGACGCGGAGGCGCGGCTGCGCGAGGATCGCCTGCGCGCGTTGCGCGCGATCCGCTTCGCGGCGCGCTTCGAGTTCGCAATCGAGCCGGGCACCTGGCGGGCGATCGAGCACTCGGCGCCGCACCTCGGCCGGCTGTCGATGGAGCGCGTGCAGCAGGAGATCGAGAAGACGATGGCGCAGGTGAATCGCCCCGCCGCGGCATTCCGGATGTGGCGGGACAGCGGCGCGCTGTCGGTGCTCGCACCCGCGCTCGAGCGGCCGAGCGACGTCGCGCTGGCGACGCTCGACTTCCTCCCGCGAGCGACGCGCGCCACGCAGTCACGCCGCACCATGAATCGGCTCACTGCGCTGCTGCTCGACACCGCGCCGGCAGTGGCGCGCGCGACGCTGCGCGATCTGCGCTTTTCGAACGATCGCGCACGATGGATCGGCGATCTGGTCGAGCGATGGCACGACGTCGGCTCGCCGCTTCGCGAGGCGCTCGCGCGCGGTGAGATACCGGCCGAGGCCACTGTGCGGCGCTGGGTGGCGGCCATCGGTCGTACGCGCGTGGACGCGCTGCTGCGCGTCGCGTTCGCGCGGTTCTGCGCCGAGCGCGCGGCGGGAGAGGGAAACGTTTCGGACGGGTCCATGCGTTCGTTGTATCGGCTGGCCTCCCGCATCGCCTTCCGCGATCCCGTCGAGACAGGCGATCTTGCCGTGGACGGGGCGGATCTCATGCGAGCTGGCGTTCCGGCGGGTCCCGGCGTGGGCGTCGCGCTCCGTGCGCTGCTCGACTGGGTGCTCGAGAACCCGGCGCGCAACTCGCACGAGCAGCTGCTCGCGCGCGCGCGGGAGATCGCTGGCGGCTCGAGCAACGCCTGACCGGAGTCGAATCATGTGGTTTCGCGGACGACAGCCGGAAACGTCGGTGTGGAAGCGCTTTCGCACCGCGGCCGATGGATTCGTCTTCAACAAGGAAGACGACTACTACAGCGCGCACGTCGTCGCGCACGCGGAGCGCATCGTCGATCTCTTCCTGACCCTCACCGAGCAGCTGCCGCCAGCGGTGGATGTCGCGGTGAGCGATGTGCGCGGCTCCCGAAAGTGGCGCGGCGAGCGACTCGCGCTTCCGGATGTCCGCGACGCGCTCACCCGCATCAAGACACTCGTGGCGGCGGCCGGCGGCGTCGAGATCGCCGTGTACTCCAGCGAAGACCAGTTGACGCTCAACCCGATGCTCGAGCTGTTCATCTATGCTCGCACCGACCGCTGGCTGTATCTCCTGCAGGGCAAGGGGCTGGAAGAGCGCCGGCTCGTGCGCACGAACAGCTGGAAGCTGTCGCGCCACGAATTCCAGCCGGCGCCGGAGCTCGAGCAGGCACTCGCGAACATGGCGGACTCGCTGGGTCTCGCGCCCGCGTGACGCACACACCAGCGATCTATGCCCTGGTGGCAGCCGCGGCGAACGTAGTCGGAGCGCTCGTGGTGGCGTGGCGCGCGCGCTGGAGCACGCGCGCGCTCGACGCGATGATCGCGTTCGCCGCGGGGTTCATGATCTGCGTGTGCCTCACCGACATTTTTCCCGAGGCCATCGCCCGCTCGGGCGCGCGCGGCGCGATGGCCGCGCTGGCGGGCTATCTCGCGGTGCATCTCACGCAGCACATGCTCGCGCCGCACTTCCACTTCGGAGAGGAGACGCACGAGGTGACGGAGGTCGTGAGCATGTCGGCGCTCGCCGGGCTGCTCTTGCACACCTTCGTGGATGGGGTCGCCATCGCGAGCGCCTTTCACGTGAGCCTCGGGCTCGGCACGCTCGTCTTCGTCGCGATCGTGCTGCACAAGCTCCCCGAAGGATTCGCGATCGCGAGTCTCTTTCTCGCCGCTGGCGCGGGGCGTGCAAGAGCGGTGCAGGCGGGGCTGGCGCTCGGGATCTGCACCATGGCCGGTGTCGTGGTGACGGACGCCGCGCCCTCGCTCGACGCGATCGGGCTCGGACTTTCGGCGGGGGTCACGCTTTACGTGGCGGCATCGAATCTGGTTCCGGAGTTCCAGGGGAAGCATGACTGGCGTCCGCAGCTCGCCTTCGTGTCGGGGTGCGTGCTGTACTTCGCATCGCGCATGATCGTAGGAATGTGAGCGTGGCGCCCAGGGGAATGCGCGGCCGCTCATCGGGCGGTACACCAGCGCCGTCGCTGTTCGTTCCGCCGCCATCCGCGCAGCCGCTCGCGGCGCGCATGCGTCCGCGCACGCTCGACGAGTTCGTGGGACAGGAGCAGCTGCTCGCGCCGGGAATGGCACTCCGCGAGTCGATCGAGCGTGGCAAGGTATCGTCGATGCTCTTCTGGGGACCGCCTGGGAGCGGCAAGACGACGCTCGCGCTGCTCGTCGCGAACTACACGGAGCGCGAGTTCGTCCCGTTTTCCGCCGTGACGGAGGGCGTGCCGCGCGTGCGCGAGATCATCGCCGAGGCGGAGGAGCGCCTCGCGATGCACGGCCGCGGCACGGTGCTCTTCGTGGACGAGATACATCGCCTCAATCGCGCGCAGCAGGATGCCTTCCTGCCGCACGTCGAGCGCGGCACAGTCACGCTCATCGGCGCGACAACCGAGAATCCCTCGTTCGAGATCAACGGGGCGCTGCTCTCGCGTACGCGCGTGTTCGTGCTGCGCGCCCTCACCGCCGAGGACCTCACGCGCGTGCTGCGCGCCGCGCTCGCCGACCGCGAGCGCGGCCTGGGCGCGCAGGAGCTCGTGGTGGACGACGACGCGCTCGCCGTGATCGCGGACGAGGCGGACGGCGACGCGCGGCGCGCGCTCACGGTGCTCGACGCCGCCGCGGCGCACGTCGGGGCGCGTGGCCGCATCACGGTGGAGGTGGCGCGCGAGGCGCTCCAGCTCCGCTTCTCGCACCACGACAAGTCGGGCGAGGAGCACTACAACCTGCTGTCGGCGTATCACAAGTCGCTGCGCGGATCGGATCCGCAGGGCGCGCTCTACTGGATGGCGCGCATGATCGAGGGCGGCGAGGATCCAATGACGATCTTCCGCCGCGCGATCGCGATGGCCGCCGAGGACGTGGGGCTCGCGGATCCCAACGCGCTGCCGTTCTCGGTTGCGGCGCGCGACGCATACCACATGCTGGGGCCGCCGGAGGGATATCTGCCGCTGGCCGAGATGACGATCTATCTCGCGACGGCCCCCAAGTCGAACAGCGCGAAGGAAGCGTTGTCGGCCGCGCTCGAGGCGGCGCGCGAGTCGCCCGCAGAGGGCGTTCCGCTCCACATCCGCAACGCACCGACGGCCCTCATGAAGGAACTGGGATACCACACAGGGTACCAGTACGCGCACGACTCGGAGGACGCGTACCTTCCGCAGGAGTATCTTCCGGAGCGGCTGCGCGGAACGGTGCTGTACGAGCCCGGCCGGTTCGGATTCGAGAAGGAGATCAGCAAGCGGCTCGCCTGGTGGGCCGAGCTGCGCAGGAAGTCGGAGGGCGGCGACGCCTCGGGATCCTGATCCACTCATGATGGAGATGTGCATGAAGATGAGGGCAGCAGTGGTCGCCGGTGTCGTGCTCGCCTGCGCGGCGTGCGGTGGGCTCAAGAAGGGTGACTTCAAGGAGCCGGTCGTCACCTTCAGGAACGTGCGTGTGGGCGGCATCGGGCTGAATGGCGGAACGGTGAACATCGTTCTCGGCGTTTACAACCCGAATGGCTTTCGCCTCGATGCGTCGCGCGTGACGTACCAGCTCTTCGTCGACACCCTTCCGCTCGGCTCCGGCGCGGTGGACCAGCGGTTCACCGTGCCGAGCAAGGACTCGACGACGGTGGACCTTCCGTTGCATCTCAGCTGGAAGGGGGTGAGCGCGGCTGGCGAGCGGCTGCTGAACGATGGCACGGTGCCGTACCGCGTGAAGGGAGATCTGGTCGTCGGATCCGGCGTGGGCGACTTCACGATCCGATACGATCGTACCGGCCACTTCAGCACCATGTCCGGCGCGTCACAGTGACTTTTACATCTCGACAGGAGCAGCGCTATCTCGCGTAACCCCATCGATCTTCACCCGCCCGCCGAACGCGCCATTCTGGTTGGCGCGCCGATCAAGTCGTCGCGGGCGAGGCACCAGCTTGGCGAGCATCTCGAGGAGCTGTCGGAGCTCGCGGATACGGCCGGAGCCATGGTCGTCGGCGAAGTGACGCAGATGCTCGACCGTCCGCACCCGGGCACCTACCTCGGCACCGGCAAGATCGAGGAGCTTCGAGCCGAGATCGCCGACAAGCAGGCGACGGTGATCATCTTCGACGACGAGCTCTCGCCCGCGCAGGGGCGCAACGTGGAAGATGCGCTCGGGACCCGGGTCGTGGATCGCGCCGAGCTGATTCTGGACATCTTCGCGACGCGCGCGCGCACGAGCGAAGCGCGAATGCAGGTGGAGCTGGCGCAGCTCGAATACACGCTGCCGCGACTGACGCGGATGTGGACTCACCTCGAGAAGTTCCGCGGCGGTATCGGCGTGCGCGGCCCGGGTGAAACGCAGCTGGAAACGGACCGCCGGCTGATCAACAACCGCATCAAGCTGCTCAAGGAGCGCCTCGGCGACGTGCTGCGCGCGCGCGCGGTGCAGCGGCAGTCGCGCCGCAACGAGTTCAGGGTCTCGCTGGTGGGCTACACGAACGCCGGCAAGTCATCCGTGTTGCGCTCGCTCGCGGGCGACTCGCACGTCTTCGTGGAGGATCGTCTGTTCGCCACGCTCGACCCGCTCACGCGCGAGGTGAAGCTCGGCGAGCACCAGAAGGCGCTCGTCACCGATACCGTCGGATTCATTCGCAAGCTGCCGCACCATCTGGTGGCATCGTTTCGTGCGACGCTCGAGGAGGTGGCGGAATCGGATCTGCTGCTGCACGTGATCGACGCGAGCCGTCCGACCTGGGAAGACCAGCTGCACGTGGTGGATCAGGTGCTGGGCGAGCTCGGAGCCGGCGAGACGCCGGTGCTGCACGTCTTCAACAAGATCGACCGCCTCGAGCACGATGAGCTGCTCGGGCTGCAGCTGCGCGTACGCGATTCGCTGCCCGACTCGATCTTCGTCTCCGCGCTGGCGGAGGATGGCCTGGAGCCGCTGCGCCGCGCGCTGGTCGCACGCGTGCGCATGCTTCGCCCGGTGGCCGAGGTGCGCATTTCGGCGGGCGATGGACGCCTGTTGGCCGAGCTGCATCGTGATGGCGAGGTGATCGACCAGCGGAGCGAGGATTCGGTGCTCGTGCTGCACGTGCGGGCAACGCAGGCACTCATCGGCCGGCTGCGCCAGGCGGGTGCGACCGTCAGCTAGCTCGTTGTTCGCGGCACCGGGAAAGCAACTGCTCGACGCAGAGACGCGGAGACACCGCAGAGACGCGGAGAAAGACGAAAGAAAGATCTTGTCCTTGGTCTAACGTATCCGTTCGACGTTTCGTCGCCTCTGCGTCTCTGCCTGCCGTTCTCCGCGTCTCTGCGTCGAGCAGTTGCCTCTCAGCCCTAGGCTATCGCGAAATTCGCTAGATCCGTACCGCGGGCAGTCCACCGATGTCGGGCGGCGTGTAGCTCGGACCGCGGCGGTGCAGGGGGCGCCGGCGCTCTGGCACGGGCGCGGCCTCGGCGGCGAGGCGCTCCTCCCAGATCGCGCGAGCCATCGTGATCACGCCGGGCGGGCACATTGATACGCACGCGCCGCAGCGCGTGCACTGCGTGGCGTCGACCATCACCTCCGGCACGTCGCCGCCCGTGAACGACAGCGCACGCTCCGGGCAGCCGCTGATGCACTTGCCGCAGTGCGTGCACCCCTCGCCCACCACCGGCAGCACGGTGCAGTCGAAGCACCGGCTGGCCTCGCGCACGATCTCCTGCACGTCGCGGAGCGCGCTGCTCGAGAACGGATCGGCGGGGGGCGCGCTGGATGCGGCGACGTCGATGCGCCGGGCCGCAATGGCGCGCGCGGCGCGCTCGCCATCCCAGTCCTCGATCTCGATCCATGCGGAGCTCACGACGGTGCGCACCACCGTGCGCGTGAGCGCCGCGTGGATCTGCCAGGCCGCACGCTTGCCGTCGGCGACCGCGTGCGCGATCGATCGGTGGCCGAACGCGCAAGCGCCGCCGGCCCACACGCCGCGGAGCGATGTCTGCAGCGTTGCCGGATCGACGGCGATGTAGCCGTAGTCGTCGTGCCTGAGCTCCGATCCGAATTGCCGCGCGGGGACGCGCGCGGGCGCCGTCACCAGCGAGTCGCACGCGAGCACCTTCGTGATTCCCTCCGTGGGGTGCGCGATCTCGACGCCGGTGAGCGTGCCGCGGTCGTCGGCGAGATAGCGCATCGCGTACCATCCCCCGTGCAGCACCACGCCATCCTGCAGGGCGGCCGCGAGTGCGGCCGGGCTCGCCGCCGATGACTCCAGCGGCTGCGGCAGGATCACGTGCGCCGTCGCGACGCTGCGCGCCTCCTCGCTCCGCGGACGCCGGAGCGCGACGCGCGCGGCGTCGAGCGCGAGATCGCCGTCGCCGATCACGACGACGCGCCCACTCAGCGCCACCCGCGCGGCGAGCACCGTCATCGCATCGACGACGCGCGGGTGCGGCGGCTGATCGGGAAACATCGACTCCGCCGGGGACGACGCGCCGGTCGCGAGGAAGATCGCGTCGAACTCCGTCGCGAGCATCGCGCGCAGCGTCTCGATGCCCATCACGGGCGAGCCCGGCGCGAACTGCGCGTGCGTGGCGAGGATGGCCGAGCATTCGGCGCGCGCGCTCGCGACGGGAAATCGAAAGGAGGGGATCGCGCCGGTGAGCACGCCGCCCGGCTCGCTCCGTTCGTCGAAGATCGTGCACTCGTGGCCCAGCAGCGCGAGGTCGTGGGCGCACCCCATGCCGGCGGCGCCCGCACCGATCACCGCCACGCGCTTCCCGCTGCGCGGCGCGTGAAAGGCACCCTCGGGCGTCAGCCCGACGAGCGCGGACACCGACCGCGCGTCGTGGGCGCTCGTGCACGGCTCGGGTGACGCGAGCGTGGCCGGGGTGGAGAATCCGCCCGCGTAGGCCTCAAGCGCGGCGATCGCCACGGGAGCGCCGAACGAGCGCCGGTGGCACGCCGTCTCGCATGGCGCGTGACAGCCGTGTCCGCACGCGCTCGCGAACGGGTTTGGCCCCCGCGCGAGGAGATAGGCGCGCGGATGGTCGCCGGCGAGGAGGGCGGCCGCGATGGCGGACGCGTCGACGCCGAGCGGGCACCCATTGTGCGAGCAGGGAACGAGCGCTGGAAGCGCGGTGGCGGCCAGCGGAAGGGGATAGCGTTTCGCTTGATCGCTCAAATTGCTTCCGTTAAGTTCACCGGCATTGCGTGCGTCCGCCGCCGGGTGCGGGCCGTGAAGCGAGAGCGCGGCGCTCAATCATTAGACTGCCGACGCCCCGGCCAGGTTACCGGCCTCGCACAGGGTGCGTCCTCCGGACATTCCGGTGTCACTCCCAACCCAAGAGTCTGTGGGCACTTTCGAATCGCTGTCGGGCAAAATCGACCGCCGCGAGCTGGTCTGTGGCGTGATGGGACTCGGCTACGTGGGGCTGCCGCTAGCCGTCGAAATGGCGCAGGCGGGGCTCAAGGTGATCGGATTCGAGGTGTCCGAGCGCGTCGCCGCGCTCGTGAATGCCGGCGAGAGCCACATCAAGGACGTTCGCGGCGAGGATGTCGCCGCGCTGCGTCGGTCGGGGAACCTCGAGGCCACCACCGACATGTCGCGCCTCGGCGAATGCGACGTGATTTCCGTGTGCGTGCCGACCCCGCTCGGCAAGACGAAGGACCCCGACATGTCCTTCATCGTCGCCGCGACCGAGGGGATCGTCGAGCGGCTTCGCCCCGGGCAGCTCGTGGTGCTCGAGTCCACGACGTATCCGGGGACGACCCGCGAGCTGATGCTCCCGCGATTCGAGTCCGGCGGGCTCACCGTGGGCGAGGATTTCTTTCTGTGCTTCTCGCCCGAGCGCGTGGATCCCGGAAACCCCACCTGGCACACGCGCAACACGCCCAAGGTGCTAGGCGGCGTCACCGCGAAGTGCACGGAGCTGGGTGGGCGCGTGTACCAGCTGTTCATCGATCGCGTGATCGAAGTGTCGTCGCCGGAGTCGGCGGAGCTCGCGAAGCTGCTCGAGAACACCTTCCGCATGATCAACATCGGTCTCGTGAACGAGATGGCGATGATCTGCGACCGGCTCGGCGTGGACGTGTGGGAAGTGATCGAGGCGGCGGCGACGAAGCCCTTCGGCTACATGAAGTTCACGCCGGGCCCCGGCCTGGGCGGGCACTGCATCCCGCTCGATCCGCACTACCTCGCGTGGAAGATGCGCACGCTCCACTACAAGACGCGAATGATCGAGCTGGCGGGCGAGATCAACACCGAGATGCCCGCGTTCTGGGTCGGGAAGCTGCAGGACGCGCTCAACGAAGCGGGGAAGCCGCTCAAGGGATCCAGGGTGCTCGTGCTCGGCGTCGCGTACAAGAAGGACATCGACGATCTGCGCGAGTCGCCGGCGCTCGAGATTCTGGATCTGCTGTCGCAGAAGGGCGTCGTCGTGACGTACCACGATCCGTTCGTGAAGGAGATCGTGGCCGACGGCCACACGCCGGCGGGCGCGGTCGGGCGGTCGGTGGCGCTCACCGACAAGGCGCTTCGCGAGGCCGACGCGGTGATGGTGGTGACGGACCACTCGTCCATCGATTATCAGCGCGTGTGCGATCACGCGCAGCTGGTGATCGACACGCGCAACGCCTGCGCGAAGCACGACGCCACACACCCCGAGCGCGCGATCGTCGCGCACGCCTGAGCGCGCACGCCTGAGCGCGTACCCCGCACCAAGGAGCGTCACGTGAGCGATCGCCCGTTTCGGATCGTGCTGGTGGGATGTGGACGCATCAGCGAGCGCCACATCGAAGCCATCCAGGCGAATCCGCATCTCGAGCTCGTCGCCGTGTGCGACGAGATTCTCGACCGGGCGCGTACCACCGCCGAGAAGGCCGGCGTGCCGGCGTTCTCGAGCTACGTGGAGATGCTCGATGCAGTTCCGGCGGACGTCGCCGCGATCTGCACGCCGAGCGGCCTCCATCCAAAGCAGGGGATTCTCGCGGCCGAGCGAAAGCTCCACGTCATCTGCGAGAAGCCGATGGCGACGCGGCTCGAAGAGGCCGATGCGCTCGTGCGCGCGTGCGACGATGCGTGCGTGCACCTGTTCGTGGTGAAACAGAACCGGCTCAACCCGTCGATCCAGCTGCTCAAGCGGTCGATCGATGCGGGTCGGTTCGGCCGCATCTATCTCGCCAACACGACGGTACGCTGGAATCGCCCGCAGTCGTACTACGACATGGCGCCGTGGCGCGGCACGTGGGAGTTCGACGGCGGCGCGTTCATGAACCAGGCGAGCCACTACGTGGACATGATCCAGTGGCTCGTGGGTCAGGTCGAGACGGTCACCGCCAAGACGGCCACGCTCGCGCGCCGCATCGAGAGCGAGGATACGGGCGTCGCGATCCTGCGCTTCCGCAACGGCGCGCTCGGTACTATCGAGGTCACGATGCTCGCGTATCCGAGAAACATGGAAGGGTCGATCACCGTGATCGGCGAGCGCGGCACGGTGAAGGTGGGCGGGACGGCGCTCAACCGCATCGAGCACTGGGAATTCTCGGAGTACGACGACATCGATCGCGAGGCGGAGCTGCTGCGCGCCGCGCCGAACCCGCTCTCGGTGTACGGCTCGGGGCACCGGCCGTACTACGAGAACGTGGTGAGCGTGCTGCGCGGCGAGGCGGCGGCGGGAACGGACGGGCGGGAAGGGCGCAAGTCGCTCGAGCTGATCCTCGCGATCTACGAATCGGCGCGCTCGGAGGCGGAGATCGCGCTGCCGCTGCGCGCCTTCTCCCGTGAGGGACAGCGGGCATGACGGAGCGCGCATCGCGCGGCGCGGAGTCGGCGATGCGCGAGACCCCATCGGGAGCGTTCGTGCACGAATCCGCGTACGTCGATGACGGCGCGGTGATCGGTGCCGGTACGCGGGTGTGGCACTTCTGTCACGTGATGGGCGGCTGCGAGATCGGCCCCGAGTGCAGCCTCGGCCAGAACGTCGTCGTGATGCCGAAAGTGAGGCTCGGGCGAAACGTGAAGGTGCAGAACAACGTGAGCCTGTACGAGGGCGTGATCTGCGAGGACGATGTGTTCCTCGGCCCGTCGATGGTGTTCACCAACGTCTACAATCCGCGCAGCCACATCTCGCGCAAGCACGAATACCGGGAGACGCTCGTGCGGCGCGGAGCGTCGATCGGCGCGAACGCGACCATCGTGTGTGGCAACACGCTCGGTGAGTACGCGTTCGTGGGCGCGGGCGCGGTGGTGACGCGCGACGTGCCCGCCTACGCGATGGTGGTGGGCGTGCCGGCGCGGCTCGTGGGGTGGGTGTGCCAGTGCGGGGAGAAACTGCCGCTGCTCGCGCGCGTGCCCGAAGGGGCGCGGGTGGAGTGCGCGGCGTGCGGCGCCCGGTACGCCGGCGGCGGGGAGGGGATCGTCCCGATCTCCGTGCTCTGAGTCTCGACGCAGGATGCGACGAGCCCCCGGCGCCGTGAGGCTCCGGGGGCTCGTCGTGCATCATGGTCGCGCAGGGACTCGAACCCCGGACCTCTGGTATGTGAGACCAGCGCTCTAACCAGCTGAGCTACGCGACCGTACGCTGCGAAGCGAAAAATCTAACGCGCGCGGGGATGAGCGGGTAGTGGCGACACCGTGCACCATGGGATACTGTATCGACGCTGTTCGCGACTTCCTCGAACCCGGACACATGAATGGCCCTCCTGTCATTTCTCGATCGTGAGCGAACGCTCGCGAAGCCGGGATTCAACCGGTGGCTCGTTCCCCCAGCGGCGCTCGCGATTCATCTGTCGATCGGGCAGGCGTACGCGTTCAGCGTGTTCAACAAACCGCTCACCAAGCTCGTCGCGGTGTCGCAGCTCGCGCCGAACGACACGCTGCTGGCGCTATCGCAATCGAAGCTGGTGGACGCGGTAAAGGCGGCGCCCACCGATTGGTCGATTCCGACGATCGGCTGGGTGTTCAGCATCGCGATCGTGTTCCTCGGCCTCTCGGCGGCCGTCTTCGGCGCATGGCTCGATCGGGTCGGGCCTCGGAAGGCGATGTTCGCCTCGGCGCTCTGCTTCGGCTTCGGCTTCATCTTCGGCTCGATTGGAATCCACACGCATCAGTTTTGGCTGCTGCTCGGCGGCTACGGCGTGCTCGGCGGCATTGGGCTGGGCCTCGGGTACATCTCCCCGGTGTCGACGCTCATCAAGTGGTTCCCAGACAAGCCGGGAATGGCGACCGGTCTCGCGATCATGGGGTTCGGAGGAGGCGCGATGATCGCCGCGCCGATGTCCGTGAAGCTGATGGAACACTTCCATGCCGCGCACAACGCGTCGCTCGGTGTCTCGGACACGTTCCTTGCGCTCGGCGTGATCTACCTCGTGTACATGATGTTCGGCGTCTTCACCGTGCGCATTCCCGCGCCGGGATGGCTGCCGCAGGGTTTCGTGCCGGCGGCGCATCAGAAGAAGCTGGTGTCCGCGTACAACGTGTCTGTGAACACGGCGTCGAAGACGCCGCAGTTCTGGCTCCTCTGGGTGATGCTGCTGGTGAACGTCACCGCCGGCATCGGCGTGTTGAGCCAGGCGTCGCCGATGAGCCAGGATCTCTTCCCGGGGCGCATCACCGCGGGGATCGCGGGTGGATTCGTGGGATTGCTGAGCATCGCGAACATGCTCGGACGCTTTGGCTGGTCGTCGTTCTCCGACTTCATCGGCCGCAAGGCGACGTACCTCGTGTTCTTTCTGCTCGGCCCTCTGCTCTACGTCGCGATACCGGCGAGCGGGCGCACGCAGAGCGTCGCGCTGTTCGCCTTTGCCTGCTTCGTGATTCTATCCATGTACGGCGGCGGATTCGCGACGATCCCCGCGTATCTGCGCGACCTGTTCGGAACGCGGCAGGTGGGAGCGATTCACGGGCGGTTGCTCACTGCGTGGTCGGCTGCCGGCATCGTCGGCCCCGCGCTAGTGAGCTACATCGGCCAATATCAGACGAATCACGGCGTTCCCAAGGCGCACCAGTACGATCTCACGATGTACATCATGGCGGGACTGCTGCTCATCGGCCTCATTTGCGATCTGCTGGTGCGCCCCGTGGACGCGAAGCATCACGAGATCGATGCGCCGGTCACCGGCTGATGCCCAATCCCACCCCAGCACCGGAGCGCAGCAATGGCTAATGATCGCGGAGATCAGGGAGTCGCCGGTACGACGCCGGCGAACGGCGGCGGCGTGCGCGTGGCGTTCGCGTGGCTGGTCGTGCTCGTGCCGCTGGTGTGGGGAGTGACGCAGACGCTCGTCAAGTCGGTGGCGCTGTTCAAATAGTAGCGCCGTGATCGAAGATGCGGCTGCGCGCGGATCGACACGCATGCGGAGTGCACGAGCGGGGAAAAAAATGGGCCCTGCAGGGATCGAACCTGCGACCGTCGGATTATGAGTCCGCTGCTCTAACCGGCTGAGCTAAGGGCCCGGTCGACTACCAAACTACTTCGCTCTGCCGAGATGACAAAGCGCGATGCACTCACCGTCGCGATGCCACCTCGTCGTACGCGCCGAGCACCTCCGCGCCACTCACCGTCGCCGCGCCGAGCTTCCCGACCTCCACCCCGGCCGCGAAGTTCGCGATCACCGCGGCCTCTGCCACCGTCGCTCCCGCGGCGAGCATCGTGGCGAGATACGCCGTCACCGTGTCACCCGCGCCAACCACGTCGTAGACCTCGCGCGCGGTCGTCGGCACGCGTACCGTCTCGCCATGCTCGCCCACCAGCACCATGCCGCGCTCGCCGAGCGTGAGCAGCACGTTCGCAACGCCGAGCCGCTGCACGAGCGCGGGGAGCGTCTCGGGCTTGTCGACGTCCATCGTCGCGCCGAGCGCCGCCTCGAGCTCCCGGCGATTCGGCTTGAAGATCGTGGCGCCGCGGTACGCGAAAAAATTCCGGTACTTGGGATCCACCACCACCGGGATCGTCCGCCGCTTCGCGATGGCCAGCGCCTCTTCGATCACCGGGATCACCAGCACGCCTTTGTTGTAGTCCTCGAGTACCACCGCGTCGGCGTTTTCGACAACGATCCGCACGGCCGCGAGCAGTCGCGACACGTCGGCCTCCGTGAGCTCGCCGTCGTCCTCCTCATCCACGCGCACCACCTGCTGCGCGCGCGCGACCACGCGTGTCTTCGTGGTGGTGGGACGCGTCGTCTCGACGAGCGCATGATCCGGCGCGCCGAGCGCGACGAGCTTTTCGCGGAGCGCCGATGCGTTCGCATCGCCGCCCACCACGCACACCAGATCGCAGGTGGCGCCCAGCGCGAC
>Ga0207707_10002107_pt1 | contig 17994 bp, 12 predicted proteins | sample KBSC83BmetaG_FD_184336 | JGI IMG/M metagenome (GOLD analysis project Ga0207707, IMG submission 184336) | Corn rhizosphere microbial communities from Kellogg Biological Station, Michigan, USA - KBS C8-3B metaG (SPAdes) (version 2) | ecosystem: Host-associated > Plants > Roots > Rhizosphere ...
CCAACGTTCGACAGCGTTGGCCGCAACCAGCCCTTCCAAATGGGGGCCATGTCCTGGCATCCCCAAAGCGGAGCCTTCTCTGTGATCGGCTCAATTTGCGCGCGCTGGCGCGCCCTCGGTGCTGAGGAGTTCGGCTACCCGATCACTGACGAATCGATTTGTCCGGACAACCACGGTCGGTTCAACCACTTCCGCACCTTGCAGGTCGCCGGCCACCCCGAGGCCTCAATCTACTGGACGCCGGAGACGGGTCCAGTGGAGGTAATCGGGGCTATTCGCCAACATTGGGCCAAGCTCGGTTGGGAGACCGGTCCGCTCAAGTACCCGATCGCCCCAGAGGGTCCAACGTTCGACAGCGTTGGCCGCAACCAGCCCTTCCAAATGGGGGCCATGTCCTGGCATCCCCAAAGCGGAGCCTTCTCTGTGATCGGCTCAATTTGCGCGCGCTGGCGCGCCCTCGGTGCTGAGGGGTTCGGCTACCCGATCACTGACGAATCGTCCTGTGCGGACCACCGCGGTCGGTACAACCACTTCCGCCAGCTGCAGGATCCGAGGCATCCGGAGGCATCCATCTACTGGACGCCAGAGACACCCGCCGTAGAGGTTTACGGCGGCATTCGCGACCGCTGGGCACGTCGAGGCTGGGAGGCCAGCACCATGCGCTATCCCCTCGAACCGGAGAAGGATTGGCCCGAGGGGAACGGTCGACAGCAGCGATTCCAAGGTGGCCGTATCGTATGGGCGCCGACGATGGGCGCCCTATTCGACCCCCTGGTATTCGAAGGCCAGATCACGTCTGGAGGCCTCGCCGCCCTGGGTGGCTCCTGGAAGATTTCCATCGCCTACAACGGTGGCGTCCGATGGGAAGGGCACGCTAAGGACAGCGGCGCGGACGGGTACGATTACAGCGTCACGGCGGCGATCGCGACGCCAGGGGGCATGACGGTAGCCTTCCTGCATTCGGGGCATGTCGGTGGGACGTTTACCGCTGGTAGTGATAGAGATCCGTGGAATGAGGTCCATCCAAGCCCCGGAGGCGTCACTCTCCTAGAGCTTAACGACGGCATCGGCTCAGGGCATGTCGAATACACCAGCGATATTGGTTCAACTCTCGAGAGCGTCGTGCAGTGGATCGTTACATTCGCCGTCGGAACTGCTCTTTCGAGTGTCTCCGGTATTGTGTTTGTCGGCGTGGAAGTCGGTACGCTAATCGGCTCCGGCTCGCTGGGGCCTGGTGCTCGCGTCCTAGGAGGAACGCTCTGGATGGCCGGGCCATTGAACACTTTGCTTGCACTGGGGGCGGACCTCATCGCAAGCCAAGGCTACGAGACGACGCCTTTGTCGTACGAGGAATACGATTGGGCGAACATGCAGGTTTACAATGGCTCCCTGCCCCCCCGCGAAGACATCGTCATCTCCAACATGCTCGGCGTCGATGGCAGCGCGTTCACGTTTCCCCGCATTGACGGTAAGACGGTAATCAGCCTCGGCCCGACAGGTTTCAATGATCCAAGGAACTACAGAGGGGAAATGGGAAGCAACTGGGGCCGGACGTTCATCCATGAGCTCGTCCACGCGTGCCAGATCGCCTACTCACCCAACAATATTGCCTTCGTAGCTCGAGCCTTAGCTGCCAACTCCCGCGGACACTCAAAGGACGTGTACAACTACCCTGGCCCCACCGTCGACTACGGCTCCCTGAACATCGAGCAGCAAGCGCAGATCGTTGAAGACTGGTATGCGGGAGGCGCCAGCATACACGGTCCGGGGCAGACAAGCATTTCGAGAGATCCCGCGAGCCCGTACTATCACTTCATCACTAACCATGTCTGGCAGAAAGCGTATTGACGGTCGCCGCAAGGCCGCAGGCAGCGCTTGAATCTCCCGAGCGGCTCAGTACTTTCTGCGCAAAATATTTCGAAACCCTGCAAGCCGCTCATTGGGTTCCGCCCCCGTGAACGCAGACACCAACAATAAGTCCGATGATCGGCAACACGTCCCCGGGCAAGTAACCTCCAGCGTCTGCTATCGAGCACCCGATTCAGGTTGCGACCGCCCGCTCTTGGCCAATGTGCGAGCTTTGGCTGGGCTGTAAGAGAGAACGAATCCGTTCGAATCGCCAACATCGTAGCGAAGCCCGGCGATGCCCAGATTTTGCGCCGCCAACAAGTACGTCACCACCTTCAGGTTGGCTTCGGTCAGAAAGACATTCAGGTGCTTGAAACTGGTGGCAATGCCATCAGGAAATGCGTTTAGTCGGCGGAGCATTGCGTTCAAGTCGTCCGATTTGACGTCTACGGTATCGACCAGAACTTGGGCCTCATGCATCAGTGACGGGCCGTGTTGGTCAATCAGGTAATCGATCCGAGACCGGCGATTGATGCCGCGCAGGCCGTGCAGCGGGTCGCGGTCGAACCGGATGGAGACTGGGAGTTTCCGGTCATGTAACTTGGCCAGCCGCTTGTCGTCGTCCGTAGGGGGCGCCAGGCGTATACGGCGACATCACCACTCTGGGCGCGGCTCTCCAGGCTGGACCGGACCTTCTCCGGCAGACGATCGAAGTGGGCCAAGGCCAAACGCGCCCCCTCATACGCGGGAGTATCAAACACGGGCCATCGATCCAGTCTCGCGCGGATCGCAGTCTTGAGTTCGTCCACGGCCTTGATCTTGGCGGCCTGCTTCTGTGCCTCGGTGAAGGCCTTGCGCTTGCGGGACCAAGACTCTCCAAAGTGCGTTCGCCCACAATCGCGGCCCACATGGCTCAATCGCTGATCCGGCAGCAGAACAATATAGCCGTGGCGATGATCGGTCTCGCACTTGAGGATGCCGCACGGCCGCAAACCGTCGCTGGACGCCACTTCATAGTCGCCGGCGAGATCCCCTTTGGTGATCAGATCCCGGGATATCGGTTCCTCCGCAAAGTTGGGGAGAGCGTAGAGTTCCTGCCACGTGGAAACGCGATAGATGATGGTCATCGTTGCCCCGTTCGATAGATACCCTGCCCACAATAGGGACAGGGCATGAGCTGCCAAGACTCATCATCGTGCGTAGCGGTCTCATGTGCTGCGACGTATCGTCATTGTGTTCTCGCGTCACATCACAGCAGACGTCCGCGTTTTGCAGCTTCATGGATTTCACAACGAAACATTTGCCGCGGGTATCGCGGGACTTGCAGTCCGCAGCCTAGCCCGCGCCGCGGCCGACCGAGCGCAAGCGGTTCGGCTCGCTATTTCTATTTCTAAATTCGCCGCGAGCGCACCGTGGGCATTGCTACCGCCGTCATGGGTCACTTAGCCAGTTCGTGCTCGTAGTAGGGGTGCTGCGCACGATCCAGGATGGCGAGCAGTTCATCGCGGCCGGTGGCCAGCGGATCCAGCCACGCGCTGATGTCCTCCTCGCGGATCGTCACGATGCAGCGGTCATGTCCTGCGGCTGCCACTTCGGGCGATGGATCGTCGGTGATCGCGGCGAATGAGTAAAACGCTGGCGCGTCGCCGTCGGCTTCGGTGCGCGTGTAGAGGCAGGCGATCAGCAGGTCTTCGCCGCCCTGCGGCGTGAACACCAGCTCCACGCTCTGCTCGCGCTCGCCGGGCGCGAGCGCGCGTTGCTGCAGGTCGTGCAGATGCACGCTCTCGTAGAAGCGGTTGGCTGCAATCAACCCGTGGTGTACGCCGAACACATTACGCCAGACGGTCGACAGTTTGTCCCGGCGCGCGTTGTACGTTCCCGGCTTTTCGCTTTCATCTGCCACGGTCCAGCCCGGCAACCTGCAGCGATAGCGCATGGGAACTATCAGTCGCTCGCCGCTGTCCGGGTCGCAGATGAGTACGGGAGCAAAATGTCCAGGCCAGATGCGGTCGTTCCCGTCGGGTTCCGGCGGTGCAGCCATGTCGTCGAGTTTGCGCTGCGCGGCCTGGATCTTGTTGGTCGAGATGCGCAAGTCATTTTCGGCCTTCTTTGTGGGTTTGGCCGAAGACAGTTTTGCCTGCGCCTGCGCCCTGCGTTCACTCAAATCGGCGATGTCTTGCCGAATAACCGCGACGCTCTCGGCGTCAGCAGCTAGGGCGATGGCAGACAAGTCCGGCGCCAACGCGCCGGCGTCGAGCATGGAACGGCGCATGGCCTTGGGAACGACCTTCGTCCAAGTGCCCTTCTTCCGGGTCCAACCCGCTAGGGCCGTGTAGCCCTTGATGTCTAAGGTCCCACCAAGCCTTTCGTACTTGCGGTAGTCGGCCCAGATTTGCGCGGAGTAACACATCGCCATGCCCTGACCGGAGCGAACCCACAGCATATTTCTCGGCTGCACAAACGTGCAATCAAACCATCGCGACGGCGCACACCTGTGGGGTCGACAGCAGTGGTAGTTGCCGTCGCCGTGCCTGTCCGCTCAGAATCACGCAACGTCGGTTGCGCCAGCCCTATGCAACTCTAACAACATTTGTCGGCATACCAGGTCGCGCACGCCCACTCACGACCTCGATTGGGGGGCGCGAAATCTTGGGCAATGTCACCCGTTGGCACCACTCGGTCGCGGCAAGATCAGACGAGCCGCTGGAACCGCGCATAGGCAATCTTTGGCGGCTGAAGGCGGCCCTTGCTGATCCACTTCATCTCGCTGAAGAGTTGCCGGCGCTGCCAGTTGAGACCGCTGGCGCTTGGCCATCTCGCAAGGTCGATCATCAGTTGCTCGGCTTTGCGTAAATCCGTTTGCTGCGCGTAATGGTGTCCCCGTCTCGCGAACTCAGCCCAACCATCCGGCTGCCCCCGCCATGTCCAGGACGGACCATTCCCCGTCGAGCTCAACCGTACGAGTTCAAACATGTCTCCCAGCACGATCCGTTGATCCCCACGCCGGGCATCCATCAAATCCTCGTCTTCCAGCGGACCGGTGGCTACCAGCCACCATTGCGCGTGCGTACCATCCACCGTGTTGTGTGTGCTTGAGTGCGGATCAAGCACTACCAAGCGGACCCGGGGCAGCCCATTGCGGCGGCGACGCTGCTGAACGGCATGGCTGGCATTCGCATCGTGTTTGGCTGGCAGCTTCCAACCGTCATCCACGCGATCTATACGAACGTGATTCGACGTCCAATACACGAAACCTCGACCAGCGTAGACCTGCAGGAATTGCATCAACTGCAGTCGATTCAACACCGGAACCGGCCGCTCGTCTTGCGTTTCAGACGGCATTTCGCGACGCATCAAGTCGGCAGAAGACAGCTTGATTCTAGTACGTCAGGCACACGTTGTGTGCCTGACATCATATGAGATTCCTAGCCGGCGAGATTTTACAAGCCGGCGCCGCGCCAACTCTCACGAACCTCCACCCGCCAGCCGCGCTCAGTACGAGTGCGTCGGAGAGTCAAAGTGGGATGCGCCTCCGCGATGTGGGGCGCGCCAACGTCCCGCCACTCACTTATGCAAATACCAACAAGTCCATGGGTAGCCAACCCATGGTGTCGCTGTAGCCGGATGCCCGTAATGGGGCTCGTCCGGATGCAACGGGCGCTGGAGACTGCAACGTCTCCTTCGACCCAATCCAACTGCAATGCAGATTGGGCGACGCGGACACGGGAACCACAGCGATGTGGACAAACCCTGTCAATCGCAAACGGGTGAGAATCCCGACCAAGGGGTGCCTGCAAAGGTATTACTTGGGCCACGCACGTGGGCTGGCGAGGCCGTGGAAACACGGCAGGGTGTCGAGGGGAAACCTGGACGCACCGGCACCATTGAAGGCAACTTCGATGGGTCCCTGTATAGCTCAAGCGTGTAAATGCATCGCCAGACGATGCATCGTGGTGAGGCCAAGTGCCAGTGCTCCGCCAGAGGCGGGGTAATCGGTAGTCCGATGAAGCATCCGGGAGATTAAGCCACGTGCTTTGGAATCTCGACGGGCTGAAAGCGCGAAAGCGTGAGAACAGGCCTGGATGTCAGGACGCTGGCGTACTGGTGCCACAGGATGTGGCGAAAACGATGCGATTGGATAACGCGGGAAGCGCTGACGGCTCGACTTGGGTGGCACCAAGTCCATGAGCACAAGCGTGGGAGCGATACTGAGTAGCGATGAACTGCCATGCTCAACCGAAGGAGTGAGGTAGAAGCGAAAGGTTGAAGCGACAATGTTGGCCCCGGCTTGCAACCGGGAGTGAGTGAACTCGACACCGTCGCTTGGCGGCGGCGGTGTCGGGATTGGCATGAATATGTGGCCGGCCAAACCCGGTCATGGCCCTGCTGGGCCAAAACGCTGCGCGTTGCAGCAATCCGCGTTACCTCATGCATGTGCTTGGCGGCGCAGACACGAGGATTCGATAGCGCGGGCAAACAGACGCGAAGTCCAGTTAGACCCTCCCGCAGCGGGAGGCGTGCAACTGTGGCAACGCATAACTCAACAAGCGAGGTGATAAGCATGAAAAGCGATGCGTGACGTAGAAAGCCTTGGCGGATGTCACCATGGCCAATGGGCCCATTGCACGGCGCGATAGCCCCGTGAACTGGGCAAGCAAAGTGTGGTCTGGGGGCAGCGATCGCTGCCAAGTCGGCGCAAGTGCGCTTCAATCGTCAATCGGGTACCTGCCCGCATTGACTCGTGCCGTTACAACACCACCGGGACAGTCGTCCCGGTGGTGTCCTTGCACGTCAAAGACTCCAAATGGGAGTTTGCGGAGCGAACGGCGTACGCATGCGCGACGCTGCGTTTGGACCGCGGAAGGCGACGTACATGGCGGCACAAGTAGTTAGGGGAAACCCAGCTTTCCACCTTTTTACAACATCGCCGCCACGCAACTGGATTGAACCAAAGCAAAGCTGGTCGACGCCGGGCCTGTTCGGACGCCGGAAACCGGTCTTACGGTTCGTCCAACCCACAGTCACGCGGCCACATATGCCGCAACAAAAGGAGATCCATCATGAAAATCACGGTCGAGATACCGGACTGGCTTGCAGAAGACATTGCCCACAGCGTCGGTCAAGTAGAGCTCACCGAGGGAACCGTCGAACGAGGCTTGTTCATGCACTATCAGGCACTCTTTGATCCGGAAAACAAGCCGAGGCTTTACTTCGACGAGCCGATTTAAGTATCCAATGACGCCCTCCTGGGCCATGACAAGTACGTCATGCCGTAACACCAAAAGGCCACCGGGATTCCCGGTGGCCTTTTTCGATGTCTCGCCCACGACCTACAGCTCACTCAATCTCCGCCAACAGTCATCGCACACACCATGTCGTGTTGGAGCCGGTTGGAAATTGATCATGGCAAGGAGGCCGAGGGAACGCCTCTTGGCTCCGGATAAGTATAGGTTGTTCGGCGCTTAGACGGGGTCGGTGGCTTCGACTACATCGCTGCTACCGTGGCAGACCTTCCGTACATACTCGCTTTGGCGGCGGCGCTGCTTGGGCGGGAGCAGTGGGACGCATTGCTGGTTCCCACGATATGACAGGGGGTCTACCCCCAACGTCACGCCATACGACTAATTACTTGCTAGGTCATCCAGAAACTCTGATGCCGGATCGACTCCCGAAACCCAAAGATGATCACGTGCGCGGGTGCAGGCAACATAGAGCAGATGACGCTCGGTGTTATAGACCTCTTCCAGGTCGGCATCATCGGCCACGGATTCGAGGCGTTCCTGCAACGGGATGATTTCGTCATCGCAGGCCATGACCGCAACTGCGCGAAACTCCAAGCCCTTGGCCAGATGCATGGTGGCGATCGAAATCTGCCCTTGAGCGGTCTGTGAGGTTCCATCGAGCAAATGGAACGGCAGCCCGGCATGCGCCGCAGCCGAGCGTGCGCGATCGAGCTCGCCAGATGAGCGTACGAAAATGCCAATCTCCTGAGCTTGCACGCCCTCGTCGATCCTCTGCTCCAACCAACGACCCACTTCCATCGCTTCGACATCCTGCGATGGCCACCTTGTGATGTTTGGCTCGGTGCCGTTGAACACGGAAACCGTGCCACTACGATCCTCGACATTGCCATCCACGTCCGCGACCTCTGGTGCCAGCAGCCGATCGGCCTGCATGCGGATCTGATGCGAGGTGCGGTAGTTGATATGCAACGTTCTGGCACGCCCACGAATATCCACGCCCAGCGACTTCCATGAGAACGGCTGCTGGAAGATGCGCTGACCCAGATCGCCGGCAAAGAACAGTGCGTTCGGTGCTTTCGCGCCGAATGCTGCAAGGAATCGCAGCTGGGCAACACTGATGTCCTGTGCCTCGTCGATCACCGCGAACTCGAACGGCGGGTGTTTGCGCTGGATGAGCGCGCCGGTGAGTCGCTCGTACATGCCCGCCCGTGTCACCAACCTCCGTTCGTGCAGCTGGGACCGGACCTGCTCGAACACCGGCCACAGCTGTGCGCGCTGGGTCTCCGACAACCGAGTGCGTCGGCCCAGTCGCCGCACATCCCGATACTCCTCCCAGGTGGTCAGCTGCCACGCATCCACCACGTCCCGCCATTCCGAAAGCAGAAATGGCAAACCAAATCGCTGATCTGCCAGCATCCCGGCGGCAGCAGCCAGCACGGAACGGACAGTTTCTGGCTCGGCCATGTGTGGCCGACCAAAATGCGCCTCGTACAGACGCTCGGCGAGCGCATCCATCGCACTCACTTCCAGCCGTTCACCAAGGTTTGGCTGGTTGTTGATCAGCCGGCGCAGTTTGTCATGCAGCGCGTTGGCCAGCGTGTTGGAGAAGGTCGCCAACAGTACTCGCGCATCGGGATTGGCGCGCGCCAGATGCACCGCACGATGCAGGGCGACGATGGTTTTGCCGGTGCCGGCCGAGCCGGAAACACGGGATGGGCCGCTGTAGTCGCGCTCCACCCATTCGCGCTGAGCCGGATGCAGGAAGATCGTCCATTTGTCCCACGGGTAGGCGAAGGCCCGCTCCAACTCATCCACGTCGCTGATTGTGCGGAAACGGCGACGCGCATCGGGATGGTCAAAGGCGTCTGAATCGACCGGTTCATCAGCTTTGGGACGGATAGAGAAAGACAAGTCATAGCTGAGATTGGGATCAAACGACATGGCAGCCGACTTGCTGCCACGGCGAGGCTTGCGTGAGAGATTTGGTACGCCACCCGTCGCCAGTTCCAGCAATGCTTCCGACGCCTCAGCGGGAAGATGATCCGCCAGTTCCAACAGGCTATCCTCGTTCGCCGCGCGCACATCGGCCAGCCATTCCCCTGGCACCCCATAGCCAAGCAACTCATCGTCCGTGATGTTGGTAAACAGCGCCGGCTTGATCCAGCCCGACTGGCTCGGCACCGGCTGGTCCACCATCACGTACTTCGGAACCGGGATTTCCTCGACCCGCTCGCGAATCTCCACAAACTGCGCCGCGCCCGTGCTCGGATGCACTTCCAGTTTGCGGCGCTCGGCCCAGTGATAGGCCGTGTCGTGGTGATCCACGTAGCAAAGCAGCAGGCTTGATGCCGTCTTGTGTACGATCAGGCGAATATCACTGCTCACTCGAACCGACCAGAAATTCTTGTCCTTCGCCGTGTCCAGCTTGTGCAGACTCATGCCAGGGTTGACCGGGTTCATCTGCAGGTCAAAGGCGGTAGTCTTCACGGCCTTCTGCTCGTCACCCGTGAGACGGGCAAGACTGTCGGTGAAGGTGTCGGCGATGCGGAAATCCATCATGCTGCCCCTGTCTTCAGGCCCGCAGCACGCGCGGGCCGTTGGGCGTCCCCATCTTGGGCAACGCCTGTCGATCCTGACATAATAAAGGGGCGGTTTCTCCACGCCATGATTCACGACGGAGACCTGTCCATGCAACTCACCGGCCTTGGCCTCTACACCATCCCCGAAGCTGCCCGGCTTGCCGGCGTGCAGCCCGTGGAGTTGCGCCGGTGGCTGCGTGGCTACAACAGCGGGAAGGGTGAAGCATTGCGGCATCATCCACCGTTATGGTCGTCCGAGATAGCCGGCGCAGATGTCGACGGATTGAGCTTCCACGATCTGCTGGAGATCCGTTTCGTCAAGGCTTTCCGTGAGCTCGGGATCAGTCTCCAGACGATTCGCATCGCCGCCCTCAATGCCCGCGAAATCCTCGAAAGCCCGTATCCGTTCACCTGCAAAAGCTTCCAAACCGACGGCAAGACCATCTTTGCCGAGGCCATGCGCGAAAGCGGCGAACTCGATCTGCTCGATCTGCGTCGTCGGCAGTACGTCTTCACCAAAGTTGTCCAGCCGTCCCTCTACGCAGGCATCGAGTTTGGCGCCGACAAACGTGCCGCACGCTGGTATCCCATGGAGCGTAGCAAGGCGGTGGTGCTCGACCCGAACCTGGCGTTTGGCAAGCCAGTGGTTACCGACACTGCGTTACGCACCGACATCCTCTACGACGCATGGTTGGCGGAAGACAAGGACAAGCAGCGCGTTGCACGCCTGTACGAGGTCCCGATCAAGGCGATTGAAACCGCCATCCGCTTCGAGCAGCGGCAGGCTGCGTGAAGCTGCTGCTGGACAACAACCTTCCACCAGCGCTTGCTCGCGCGCTACACGAACTGACCATCAGGGAATGGGAAAACCTCCACCAGGTTACCCATCTCCGCGATCGTTTCGCTGCGAGCACCCCAGATACGGAGTGGATCGCTATGCTGGCGCAGGAAGGCGGCTGGATCGTGATCACGCATGACCGCCTGAACAAAGGCTTGGAGCGTGAAGCCCTGAAACGTGCTGGCCTGAAAGTGTTTTTCCTTGACCGCGGCTGGAAGGATCACAACTTCTGGGAGAAGGCAGTGCAACTTGCCCGGTGGTGGCCACGCATCATCGAGCAAGCTGAAGGTATCAGCGGCGGTGCGGCCTTCCAGGTGCCATGGAACTTCAGGGGAAAGGGGCAGTTCGGGCAGATCACGTTGTGACAGATCCGCGTCCAACACCGCCGCTGACCATCCAATCACCGCACTTCATGCATTCAACTCGGTTTGCCGCGAGTCTGGCTACGTAACGACTCCACTGCCAGACTGATCGCGTCGAGGTCAGGGGCATGCGTTCCCCACTCCCTCCAGAAGTCGCGCGTTGCGCTGTCAGGCACGATAGCCGGAACATCAAGCCTGATACGAGACGGCAGGAGGACAGCATCCCCCAGCATCAGCGCCTCACCAGTGTCGAGTAAAGGCAGAATGCTAGTAAGTCCAGCCAATGAGTCAGGCATAAGACGCTTGATCACATTTTGGTCAGTGTCATTCGTGAGCCGCAACGACAAAAAGTTGTTGCATTGACTCAAAATTGTTTTGCTCACGTCAGACGGCCTCTGGCTGACCACAAGCAAAGAGAATCCGTACTTGCGCCCCTCCTTTGCAATTCTCTCAAAGGCACCAAGCGCCTGACGCTGTACAGCATCGGCGTCATCATGCACAGGCAGATAGAGGTGTGCCTCGTCACAAAGCAGGGTCACCGGCGTCCGCCTCTCCGCTGCCATCCAGAACTGCACGTCGTAGAGCAATCGCGCGAGCGTACCGGTGACTACCGGCAAGACATCCGAAGGAACCTCGGAAAAGTCGATGATCTTGATGCCTTTGCCGCCGTTCGATCCAAGCAGTTTGGCAATCTGTGCGGCGAGCCAGTCGTACGTGTTCGCAGCGGCCGGGGGCGCGAACATGAAGCCATAACGCCTATCCTCGAGCTTAGCTTCCATTCTTGAGATGAACCGAGTGAGCTTGTCCTCCCATTCGCCCTTGATTGGGCCGGTCTTGCCTATACCCTTTGTCGTGTTGTCGGTGTTCAACATCTCGAGCAGATCATTGACCGCGTACGGAATCGGCGAATCGACAGTGAAGGTCTTGACGACGTCTTTTTTGTGTTCAGCTTCGAGCGTCTTATGCTTCAGCGCCCGCACATGGGACGTGAATCGCGACGCTTGGTTCGGCGCATTCTGATCACTGCGATCGAGAATCATCGACAGCATCTCATCGCGATTCAGTAGCCAATAAGGCAAGAACAGCGCATCGTCAGACGGAGCTGCCAAGTCGCCCGGGCCCGCGATGCGGAGCCTGGTTGCAAAACCGCTCTTGGCCTCATCAGCCAACGGGGCATATTCCCCGTGCATGTCGAACACCAGGATGTTCGGGTACTTGAGTTGTGCGGCACGCTCAAGAATCAATGCCACCGCATAGCTCTTTCCGGAGCCTGTGCTGCCAAGAATTGCAGCATGCCTTTGGAAGAATTTGTCACCGCTCGCGATGGCTTCAGCGGTCCTGTCTGCGACGAACACGCCCAACTTCAATCGTTCACTAGGTGAGTAGTCGGCGCCGAGGATGCCCATGAATCGCTGCAGGTTCACACCCTCCACGACATAGCACTCCCGGTCAATCTGAGGGAAGCTGTCCGCGCCACGCTTGAAAGTGTTTTTCTTCTCGCCATCGGTGGTCCGGAAGGTGCCGATCAGAGCACCTCGTACCATGTCTGTCGGTACAGCAATCAACGGTAAGTCATCGCCATCGGCCGGCAACTCATCTGATATCGCATCGCCCAGACTACGCGTAACGCGTTCGGTGAAGGCGATCAGAAACTCGCGCTCAGTGCTTCCCTTGATGGCGATCAGGTTACCGACGCCAAGTCGCGTCAGTAGAACAGAGTTGGAAACATCGACAGTCACGCGGCTCGTATCAACGGAGGAAACACGGCCAAGCAGATCGGCCTCAGCGAATTGCAGTGCTGCAGATGTAGCAGTCATGGCTCAAGAACCTCCGTAACGAACGAACCTACGTCCCACATTCCGGCGCACGGAAAGAAGAACTCTTTTTGATCGATGATGACCGTTGTCCCAACAACACCATCCACCTCGGCATATTCAAGAGCAATGACATTGGCATGCAGGAGCGCCAGCTGCCGAGCCACCGTGGAAAGGGATCGCGTCAGCATTAACGTGGGCTTGCCTCCCCTGATACACGGAGACAGGTGCGTCTCCAAGTGACCATCATTGAATCCATAGCCAAGCACCAAGAATCGACTGGCACGATCAATCGCTTCGTTGGCTCGCGAACGATGAAGATCGAATGGGCTCTCATACCCGTTGCGAAATTTGTTACCGCCTGGCGTGATGATCAGTCGAGTCACGTCCAGCAGTTCGCCTGCATAGAAAACAGGTCGACCATTTCGTGCATACCAATCCAAGCTCCCATGCGGCTTGAAAACGATAGCCCGATGCCTGAACTGTAGCGATGCTACCCGGCGAGGCTTCATTGCAACGCCACGACAAAAACTCATTCGGCTTTCAGTCTCGTTGAGCTGCCCAGCAAAGCGCCCAACAAACATCGTATCTACGCCGATACCAGCCTCCTCTGCTGCAATCTCCACCAGTCGGTCATAATTCGTCGTAACAATGGCCAAACCTGTGGAGGGCTTTACCAGATGCGGGAGCAGCCGAGTCAGGCGAAGTTCTCGCGTACCTGCAAAAACCTCGGACACAACCGTGCGCTCGCGTTCCGCAATCAGCTTGCCGGCGGCGACCGCGATTGCCGACTCGACAGCGGGTGTGGGTGGTGCCGCAAGGAGCGCTCCCTCAAGTCCTTTTGTCGCGATCAGAGCCGAGGCCGACGCCCACGCCATGGCATCACCACCAGTCAATCCGCCCCCGACCCCTGTTAGCAAATAGGTTGCAAGTTCACTCATGCCCGGCAGTCCCTCGGCACAGGAGAGGCCGGATCCGACAATGGTGACCAAGCCGTCACTTAGGTGTTCTTGAAGGCGTACTTTGACGGTGTGCAGATCCATCCGCTTGCCTCAGACTTTGAAGATATTCATGATCTCGTCCCGATGAGATGAATGGCCATGTTTTGCACGCAGCCTCATTTCGCCGAGCGATCGCGCCCGGGTTTGACCAGCATCCACGGATAGACCAATTCCCTCGGCATCGTTCCTGCAAATCGAAACCCCAGGTTCCTGACATGCCAGGGCTTAGTCGGATGGGCTCCCATTCCGGGGAGCGTGTAGGCCTTTCGATCATTCTCATCGGGCCAAAGCGCCCAGATCAGAAGATGCTCTAATTGCTCCAGTGCCTGCCGCGTGCCCCCATCACGCCAGTAGCTGCCAAAATCTACGCTACCCAAGCTCAATGAAGTCTGGCCACGCATGCTCGTCAACCTCTTCGCCACGTGATGATTGACGAAGCGCTTTTTGGCGTCTTTGGTGATACCAACATAAGCGATTTTCGTCTTGGCATTGGCCCGATGGTGATCTCGCACCAGGCAATAGAGGCAGTTCGTGACGTCTGACTCTGCGTCGATAGGCGCAGCTTCGCCGGCGACCCAAATTCTAGGCTTGGTCCAAGTCACCTCGACCTCTTTGAACACCGGGTGATCTTGGCTGGTCGTGATCCCACTGATCTCACCACCCCAATCGGCGCATTTGAATTGTCGCGGAATCGCCACGCTCTTGTCCTTTAATTGACGCGGAACACTTTCATCACCTCATCGCCGAGGTGGTTGATGACCTTCACCGCGATGCGGCCTGACGTGGGCTTGGTGAAGGGGCGCGAAGTGTCGCTGTTCAAGGTGGCCCAGGCGTCTTCGTTGATTTCGGCCTTCAGCGTCGTCTTGAGGGCTTTGTACGGGTCGTTGGCGCCGAGGAAGTAGGCTTGGCGGACGAAGAAGGATTCTTCGTTGTAGTCGGTGTCGATGAACCAGCAGGCGATGCCGTCGGGGCCGTCGCTGCGGACTTCGCCGGTGTTGGGGTGGAAGACGTCGACGCCGTTGACCTTGACCTGGATCTGGTTGTCTTCGGCGTCGAGGATGTCGATGTCCGGTTCGCCGAAGATTACGAACAGGTTGCCTTTGCCGGTGTTCTTGAGGTCGTCGGCCATGTGCAGGTCGGCGTTCATGCGCGCCTTGAGCACGGGGATACGGCCGAGCTTGTCGAAGTCGGAGGAGCGGGCGTCGTAGTTGAAGGCGCAGGTGATCAGCACGTCGAAGTCGGCGTCGCCGGCTTCGCGGGCGGCCTGCACCAGGTCGGGGCGCGAGACGGTGCCGAATTCGGGGCCGATGAAGATGGCAGCTCGCTTCTCGACACCCGTGTCGGCGTCGCCTTCCATGTAACGGCCTTCGGCGCAGACCAGGTCGCCGGGCCACGGGACGAGCGAGGTGAAGCTGATCTTGTCGTCCTTGTGCGCCTGCTGCACACCGGCGGTCTTCAGGTTCTCCAGGATCATCTGCACGAAGCCGCGTTCGTCGCCGTAGCCATCGTCGCCTTCGTTGATGCCGTCGATCAGCTCGTCGTCCTCGTCCACGCCGAGCACGCGGTGGGGCGACAGGCTTTCGACGGTGAACGGACCGGCGACGCGGACTTTCTTCTTGTCCTCGTAGGGTTTGTCGTAGAGATATTCGCTGTCGGCCTTGGCAGCGATGGAGGCATCGATCTCGCGCTGGCGGGCGATGCGTTGTTGCCACCAATCGGCATGCAGCTTCTTTGCCTCCGCTGACCACTTGGCATCGACCTCGCGCGGAATTTCCCACTCCTGCCAGTGTTTGCCGAGCGCCTTGTTCAAGGCTTCGCGCAACGGTTCCAGCGTCCGCTGGAATTTGTCCCAGATCACGTCGATCTCGGCGTTGTTCGCAATGGATTTGAGCGTTATGTGTGGCACGCGCTCGTAGACGAAACCGTGCGCGATATTGCCGCGGGTCGGCGCGCTGGACGGTGCGCTGCGGGTGACCTCGGCTTCCTTGAGCTGGCCATCGCGGGAGTCGGCGAGCAGGTAGAACGGATAGCGCGCGCCCATGATGCGGGCGCGGGCCAGTGCCAGCGCTACGCGTGAGGTGTCGATGGTGATCCAGCGGCGACCCCATTGTTCGGCGACGTAAGCCGTGGTGCCGGAACCGCAGGTGGGATCGAGTACGAGGTCTCCCGGATCGGTCGCCATCAGAATCGCACGCTCGATCACGCGGGCTGTGGTTTGGACCACATAAACCTTAGGGTCAGAGCTGCTCGCACCACTACTCGTATCGTCCCAGTAATTTGCTAAAGCCATTACTGAGAAGTCTTCAAGAAAACGCTTGTATTTAAGGCTGGTCTTTGTTGGGATTACTCTTTCAGCTTTAAGCAAACGCGGAAACTGATCCTTCCCAGTTTTCCAGAATCCTGCACCGGGTCTAAATGATCTTCCGCGATACTCCACAGGGAAGTCTCCGGGTGGCTTCTGTGAAGTCAGATTGTCGGCGGCAAATATCCGCTCGTGACCGCCAATTTGAGATGCACCGCCGAACTCCCTCGCAGTTAGGTTACGACGCAAGCCAGCTGAGTCCTCCGCATATTTGTACTCATTTGTGCCCGCCAGCCCCATTTGTTTTCGTCTATAGACGGGCCGATACTTCAGACGCGCACGATCTCTCGCATAAAAGAGTAGGTAATCGACAGCGCCAGCAATAGCACCTGACGTCTGGGAAGTGGTCTTCTTGAAAACTATCTCACCGACAAAGTTCTCGTTTCCGAAGACTTCGTCGATTACAACCCGCACACGATGTACGTTCTCATCCCCAATCTGCACAAAGATCGATCCAGACTCGGTCAGCAGATCGCGCGCCGCCATCAACCGGTCGCGCAGATAGGTCAGGTAGGAATGGATGCCATCGCGCCAGGTATCACGGAACGCTTTGACCTGCTCTGGCTCGCGCGTGATGTGGTCGGCGTTGCCGTCCTTCACGTCGCGGCTGGTGGTGGACCACTGGAAGTTGGAGTTGAATTTGATGCCGTAGGGTGGATCGAAATAGATGCACTGCACCTTGCCGCGCAGGCCTTCGCGCTCGGCCAGTGACGCCATCACCTGCAAGCTGTCGCCCAGGATCATGCGGTTGGCCCAGTGCGCGTCGTGTTGGTAGAACTCGGTCTTGGCGTTGTCGTCGGGCAGGCCGTTGAAGTCGGCGAACAGGTCGGCCGTGGCGCCGGCCTCGCCTTGCGCGCTGGCGTCACGCTGGCGCTCGGACTCGCGCTTCAGGTCGTCGATCAGCACCTTGGGGTGCACTTTCTCCTGGATGTACAGCGGCGGCGCGTTGACCACCAGGTCGGACCAGCCCTGCTGGTCCTTGCCGCTCCAGACCAGCTGCGGGTCGAGGTCGCGGTTGCGCTGCGCCTTCTCCTCATCCAGCCCGTTGTTGCCGCGCGGATAGCTCACGCGCACCGGCGCACCATCCTCCTTCTGCATTAGGGACTGGTATTCGGCGGTGGGGATGTTCTTGCGCGTCGCCTCGTCGTGCTTGAGGGCTTCGACGGTGAGCGGGGTCTTGGGCTTCTTGGCCATCAGGCGGCCTCCAGCTCTTCGTCGGCTTCCATCGAGTCATCTTCCTGTTCGACTTCGTTGGTGCCGGCTTCTTCAACCACCGGTTTCTGCATGGCACCCGCGACGAGTTCGGCCAGCGCCTTGCTGCGGGCTTCGTAGAACGCCTTGAAATCATCCTCACGCAGGTGTGCCGGCTCGATCAGATGTGTACGCAGGATGGCATCGAGATCGGCGGCGGCAATGCCCTGCTTCTCTTCGATCCGCTTGAGATAGACCGAGGGCGCATCACCGCCCACCGAAATATTGGAAAGCTTTGACAGCGCCGTTTTATTAATGATGGCGTCGAACACCCCCTTCTCGATGCCTTGCTTCTTGCACCAGGCCTGCGGAAAGACGTGATGAATGTCGATGTCGTCATTGAAGAAGGTCATGAGTTCGGTCGGACGCCCGGTGATGAAATCGCGGCAACCACCTTTCATCAGCAAGGCATGCAGGCCTTTGTAGGCGGCGGACTGCCGTGAACGGAGCGAGCGCAACCTAACCGCCTGGAAGACCGCTTCGTCGAGGGTACGTGGGCGAGATGCCGGGTTCTTAATCCAGTCGACCACCTCGGGGACGTCGCGGGCCAGCCGGGATTCCGTGCTGGACCCAAACAACTCGCCCAGAGTGACGGACCAGAACCATTGGGCGAGCTGTTGCTTGGCTTTGGCTGTTTGAGCCTCTTTGCCGAGGATTGCAAAAGTCGCCGCGAGCCCGACGACCAGTGGGGGATAG
>Ga0207707_10002108_pt1 | contig 17990 bp, 10 predicted proteins | sample KBSC83BmetaG_FD_184336 | JGI IMG/M metagenome (GOLD analysis project Ga0207707, IMG submission 184336) | Corn rhizosphere microbial communities from Kellogg Biological Station, Michigan, USA - KBS C8-3B metaG (SPAdes) (version 2) | ecosystem: Host-associated > Plants > Roots > Rhizosphere ...
GCTGGGCGACAGTGGCGGTGCTGGGCGGCGTGCTGCTGGGCATCCCGGTCTACTATGCGACGGTGGGTCGCCGCCGCGCGGCCAGCCCGGCCACCGAGCCGTAGCCGGCGGCGCGCTCCGCTGCGCGCCGCCTCGCTGCCTAGAACACCTTCACGTTGATATAGCGCTTCGGGTTCGCCTTCACGTCAGCCAGCAGCGAATCCAGGCGGGCAAGCGAGCCGCGCAGCTCGTTGTACACACCCGGGTCATCGAGCAGACGGGCCACCGTGCCGTTGCCGGTTTCCACCTTGGCCATCACGCTGTTCAAGTGCGTGCTCGTTTCCTGCAGATTCCTGGTGAGCGCGTTCATGTTCGCGGACGCGGCCTGCATGTTGTGCACGGTCGAATCAATGGCCGCGCTGTCCAGCGCGGATACGCTCCGGCGCAAGGTGTTGAGCGTGAGCGTGAGTCCCCTGGACTGGTCGGCCGCCACCTGGTTGAGCTGCGCGACGAGCGCATTGGTGGACGCGATGGTCTGGCGCAGATCCTTGATTCCTCCCTGCTGCACCATCTGCAGGCGCACAGCCTGCACGACCGTGGACAGCGCCGTGCTCATCGAGTCCACGCGGCCGATCAGTTGATCCACGCTCGGCGACGGGACGCCGGCCGGAATCGTGTCGCCGGTGGGCATGAACGTTGAGGGATAGCAGAGCGGCGCGGGCGCACCCGGCTTGGGCAGCGCCGTCGTCCTGAGACACGGCTTGAGCGCGATGGACTTGTCGCCGAAGAACCCCTCGTTCTGCACCAGCGCTGTCGTGCCCTCCGGAATCTTCCACTGCTTGTCCACCGACAGCGTGACATCCAGGAAACCCTTCGGGTTGAGTGCCACCTTGTCCACGTATCCCACCTGGACACCCGCGAGCAGCACGGGCTGCCCCACCTTCAGGTTGCTCCCCCACGCGAAGCGCGCGTACATGGGGTAGCTGCGCGAGAATCCGCGGTGCGCCAGCCAGAGCGTGCCCACGATGCCGATGACGACGGCCAGGGTCACGAACACGCCTACGATGACTTCGTCGCGTCGCTTCATGCGGCCAGTTTGGGTGCGAGGTAAAGCGCGGTGAGCGCGTCGAGCAGCAGGATGACCACCGAGGAGATCACCACGGCCCGCGCGGTGGAACGACCCACGCCTTCGGCGCCCGTCTCCGCCACATATCCCTCGTACGAGCAGATGAGCGCAATGGCGGTGCCGAACAGGGTGGCCTTGATGAGCGCGTAGTAGATCTGGAACGGAATGAACGTGAGTCGCAAACCCGACGTGTAGTCGGCCAGACGCACCTTGGTGGCGAGCAGCACCGTGATGCCGCCGAACACGATGCCGGTGGCGATCGCCACGATCGTGAGCAGTGGCACCATGGTGAGCCCCGAGATGGTGCGCGGCACGACGAGATACGCCACCGGGTCGTACGCCAGCGTCTCGAGCGCGTCAATCTGTTCGGTGACACGCATGGTGCCGATTTCCGCGGTCATGCGCGCCCCCACGCGACCCGCAAGCACGAGCGCCGTGAGCAGCGGACCCAGCTCGAGCACGAGACTCTGGCGCGTGATCCACCCCACCACGGAGAGCTGCACGCCGGGAAAGAGCTGAAACGTCGTCTGGTACGCCGTCACCGCGCCAATGAAGGCGGCCACGATCCCGACGAGCGGTATGGAGTCCACGCCAATGGTTCGCATCTGCGCCACTGTCAGCGGCAGATACGTGCGTGGCTCGCCGAGCGCGCGGAAGATCTCGCGCAGGAAGTAGACGCGGCGACCGATTTCCTCGAAGAGTCCGGCTCCCCACCGTGCCATTCCCCGGAAGAAGTACACGGCGTAGCGCTGAGGCAGGGGCAACGAGCTGGTCGGACGATGGCGGTCGTCCCTGCGAAGCGTGGTGCTCACGCCGGCCGGGGCGTGGGACGAGTCACGTGCGAACCCTGGTGAGGAGCAGCCCACCGAGCGCGCCGAACAGGATGTTCGGCAGCCAGGCCGCCAGCGTGGGTGGAATCACGCCGCCCTGTCCGACGGCTTTCGTGATCTGGATGAGCATGAGAAAGATGACCGTCACCGCAAGGCTGATGCCCACGCCATACGCGGCGCCCCCGCGCTGCGAACTCGTGGCGAGCGGCGCGCCGAAGATGGCGATGATGATGCACGTGATGGGAATCGCGATCTTGAGGGCGCGCTCCACCTTCAGTTCGTTCGCGTCGGCACCGGATCGCTCCAGCGCGGCAATGTACCGGCCCAGTTCAAGGTAGCGCATCTCATCCGGGCTGCGCGGCGCGAGCGTGAGATTGGCCGGCGGTTCAGTGAAGACGTTGTCGCGCGACGAGTCGAAGTGCACGGCGAACGTGTGTGAGGAGTCCGGAATGATATGCAGGTCGCCCTGCCGCAGCGTCCACTTGTGCGTGGTCGTGTCCCACTGCGCGTTCTGCGCGGCCAGCAGATACGTGGGATAATCCGGGCCGTTGCCCTTCCGCGAAATCGCAAGGTTGTCAATGTAATGCCGGTCCACGTCGAGCGACGAGATCTGATAGACGCGCCCGCGCTGGCCCTCGAAGGCGAAGTTGAAACGGTCCGTCGTGGAGAACGTGTGCTCCTCGAGAATCTGGTTCCGCCTGGCGTCCGTGACCGGGACGAGTTCGCCCAGAAACAATCCGAAGAGGGCGGCCAGCGCGGCGCCGAAGAAGATCGGCATCACCATGCGGTGAAAGCTGATGCCCGACGCTTTGGCCGCCGTGACCTCGGAGTGTCGCGTGAGCGCTCCGATGGAGAACACCGTGGCAAAGAGCACCGCGGCCGGAAGCACCATGAACATCGAGTCGGGAATCCAGTACAGATAGCTGAGCGCGATCTGCCCGTTGCCGAGATTGCGATTCAGATAGGTGTTGAGATGGTCGGTGAGATCAATGATGATCGTCAGCAGCGGGAAGCCGAGTGCCGTGGCGACGAAGATCTTCCAGAACTCCGTGAGGACGTACCGGTCGAGCGGGCGGATCCGCAGTTTCACGAGGCCTTCTCCGGCGTGCCGGCGCGAACGCCGGTGCGGCGCAGCCGCTGCGTGACGCGCTGCCGCAGCGCGTCCCACATTTCGCTCGCGTCGGCGCCACGCGTGCCAGCGCCGTGGTGCTGGACCCGCAGCAGGAAGATCAGTCCGGCCGCCGTGAAGATCGCGTTGGCGGCCCACATGGCCCAGAAGGGGTTCATGATGAGTTTGTTCGCCAGCGTCTCGCCGGCGATCAGGCATACGTAGTAGAGCCCGAAGGCCACGATGCTCACGACGATCACCACACCGACGCCGCCCCGCGGGAAGCGCAGCGCGATCGGCGCACCAAAGAGCACGAACACGATGCACGCCGCGGCGAGCGCAAACTTCTTCTGGATCTCCACCTCGTAGCGGCTCACCGTGGACCGCGCATCCGTGATCCGGGCCCGGGCCACCTCGAGCTGCGGCACGCTGGTGAATCCGAGGGCCGGAGGTGGGTTCCGCTGGGCGGCCGACGTCAGTCGCTCCTGCGGAGGCCGGATCGGCGGCGCCTGCCGTGCGGGGAATTGCGGCTGCGGAACCAGCTGCGCCGACGGCTGCGCCCCGGGCTCTCCGGTTTGCGGCACGGCCATGCGCCGGATTCCGTTCCCTGCGGGCCCATGCGGCCTGCGCACCGGCTGCTGACTGGCCGGGTGCTTGGGCACCGGCTGCTGACTGGCCGGGTGCTTGGGCACCGGCTGCTGCCCAGCCGGCTGTTGCGTCACCTGCGCCGCCTCCGCCGTCTGCGCACCACCGAACACCCGGCTGATGAGATCACAGTACACCTGTCCGGAAGTGGGTCGCATCTTCCGTGGCGCAGCGCGCTGCATGAGCGGCTGCACGCCGGTGGTGAGCCACGTCGTGGTGTTCTCGATCATGGCCGCGAGATCGGCGCGCGCCACATCGAGTGAATACGCGCCCGACTGGTACTGCTTGCTCATCTCGCAGATGGACATCTCGCGTTCGCCCTTGTACGAGTCCTGATCCGCATTCTCGAACTTGTTCGCCACGCCGCGCACTCGAACGACATCGGTACCGAAGTACAGTCGCTGCAGCGAGCCCGGATCGTCGCGCGCCACCTCGAGGACGTAGCCGTGATGCAACGTCATCTCCAGCGTGCTCTCATCGCGCGTGAGCCCCATCTGCCCGCTGTCGGCGTAAATGGTCTTGCGCCGGGTCGGATCCTCGAAGTTGTAAATGAACACCTCGCGCAGCTTGTTCGTGGCCGGGTCAATGTGGCCCGTGCGCAGGAAGAGCTTGCCCGGAATCACCTCGTTCATGACCTGCTCGCGCAGCGCGAAGGTGGGCTTCTTGCGCGCGATGGCCGTCTGCAACGTGCGCAGCTTGTGGTTGGCGCGCGAGAGGACCTGATCGTTGAAGAGCAGCATGATCACGGCGAGCACCGCGCCCGCGCACAGCACCGGCGTGACCACGCGCCCCACGCTCACTCCGCTCGCGCGCAGCGCCGTGACCTCGTTGTCCGCGGCCAGTTGGCTGAAGGCGTACAGCACCGCCACCAGAACGGCCATGGGCAGCGTCATGGCCACGATGAACGGGAGCGACAGGTAGAACAGCTCCCCGATCACGCCCCAGCCCAGCCCCTTGCCAACCAGGTTGCCGAACTGCTTGGCCACCTGATTGATGAGCATGATGGTGGTGAGCGCAGACAGGGCAAAGATCAGCGGCCCGATGTGTTCCCGGATGACGTATCGAGTCAGAAGCTTCATGCAGCGCACGCCTTGGATGTCATGGGGTTCTCCGCGCGCGGCCGCGCCCGTTTCCGCATGATGAACGCGTGACGCGGCCCAGTCGTCACCGTTCGCCGGTGCGTACTACCAGACCAGCCGTCACGTACCCCATATTCCGTCTGCAAACCTCAAAATGTAACTCTCCCGCTGCCACCGAGCGACCGGGCGTGGCGCAGGTTCGCTCCAGCATCTACCCCTCTCGCCGCGATCGGGTGCGTATCTCCGGACCGTCGCTGGTCATCGCCCTCCTGCTGGGTTCCGCGACACTGACTGCGCAGGAGGTGCCACGCCTCGACACGGTCCCCGTTGCCGTAGCCGGGCCGGGCCTGCGACTGCCGCCGCGCCGCGATTCGCTCATCCTCACCTTGCCGCCGGAGCTGCAGCCGATGGGGCGCCTGGGCAACCCCGCCAAGGCGGCGGAGGTGCTCACCGCCGCTCTGGGCCGCGACCTCGCCGGGCAACGCAGCGCGCTCTGGCGCGACGTGGTCACGCGCCGCGCCCGGGCGGCCGCGGCGCTCGGGCGGGCCCCGGAGCAGCCCGGTGCAACGGACTTCTTCGGCCAGCACGCCGACCTCGGATTGCAGTTGCAGTCGCGCGTGGAAACCCGCTTCGAGCGCGACCGCAACGAACGCTGTCAGGCGACCGACCTGCTCAGTCCCATCGACAACTGCCAGGGCGCATTTCAGCCGCAATTCAACTTCCAGTTCGCCATGAAGACAGGCGGTGTCGTCGCCAACCGCCTCCATCTGAACGTGGATTACGACACGCAGCGCGAGTTCGACGCATCCAACAACATCTCCGTCTACTACGAGGGCAAGCCCAACGACATCATCAAGCGCGTGGAAGCCGGCAATGTTTCCTTCACGCCGCCTCCATCGCGCTTCATCACGGCCGGCATTCCGAGCGGGAACTACGGCATCCAGGCCGTCGGGCAACTCGGGCCCATGAACTTCCAGGCCATCGCGGCGCAGCAGCGCGGCAACATCGTGCGTGACCGCGTCTTCACCGTCGGCGACCGCACCGTGCAGAGCGTGGATCGCGTCATCGAGGATTATCAGCTCGAGCGCCGCCGCTTCTTCTGGGTGATCGACCCGCGCGTGGCGTTCCCCGACAAGTATCCCAACATCGACATCCTGGACCCATCGCTGCCGTCGTTGCTCGCGCGCATCCCCCCGGGCGAGCGTCCGCGCCGCGTGCTCCTCTATCGCTATCGCAGCCCCGCTGCCGCGGGGAGCGCCGCGCCCGTGATCAACGGGCCCTTCGCCGTACTCCGGTTCGCGAACAACACCAACGTGATCGGGCCGTTCGAGGTACTGCAGCAGGGAGTGGACTACTACATCGACCCCACCAACCTGTGGGTCGTGCTCGTGAATCCGCTCTCCGCCGATGAGAAGCTGGCCGTGTCCTATACGGTCACCGGGCCTGATGGGCGCGAAGCCGTCGTCGGCAGCGTGGGCGGCACCTTCCCCAAGCAGAAGGGCATCGCCGGCCGCGACACCCTCAATCTCCTGTGGGACAATCGCGTGCTGCCCGGGGATCCCGCATTCGATCGCGAGATCCGCTCGGTGTATCGCGTGGGTGGCGACGAGCTGCAACGGCAGACCTTCCAGGCCAGGATCGTGGTGGGGAGCGGGAACGACCAGGAGAAGCCGATTGGCGGCACGGTGGACACCTACCTGCAGCTCTTCGGACTCGCACAGCGGAACAACTCCTCCACCTTCGACGTCACCAATCGCCTCTGGCCGCGCGTCACCGATCCGAACCAGGCGCTCACGATCAGCGGCGGTCTCGCGGGCACGAGCAGCAAGCTCATTCGCGACTACTTCATCGTGTTCCCCTCGCTCATGCCGTTCGCGGACTCGGGGCTCGCTCACCCGCCCAACCCCGTGAATGATTCGCTCTATCGCATCACGGACGAGGACCTCAACTCCCCGCGCCGTCCGCCCACGCAGTACCGCATCCGCATCAGCTACTCCGCCGCCGGCAGCGGCGAGGCGGGCTCGCTCATGCTGGGCTCCGTGCAGGTGCGCCCGTTCTCGGAGCGCATTTTTCTCGACGGCCGCCAGCTCGTGCGCGACTCCGACTACACGGTGGACTACGAGGTGGGGCGCGTCACCTTCAATCGCCCCGATACGCTCTTCGCTACACCGCGGCAGGTGAGCGTGCAGTTCGAGGAGAATCCCGTGTTCGCCACCGCGCCGACGTCCATCCTCGGACTCGCGGCCGAATTCCCCAGTGAACACGGCACCGTGGATTTCACCGCGCTGCAGCAGTCGCAGCAGACCTCCTTCAACCGTCCGCCGCTCGGCTTCGAGCCGCAATCGTCGCTGCTCGCGGGCGTGCGCGGCGATTTCACCTGGGAGAGCGCGGCGCTCAGCAGCCTGCTCGACAAGCTGCCCCTCGTGGATGCGAGCGCGCCCAGCACGGTGAATTTTCAGGGCGAGTTCGCCACCAGCCGGCCGCAGGCGAACGCAGCGGGGGCGGCGTACATCGAGACCTTCGAGGGGGCGGGCGGCGTGCCCGTGGACCTGCGCGAGACCGCGTGGCGCTACGGCAGCCAGCCCGCGATCATCAACAGCGGTGTCCCCATCGATGGTACGCTCTACGACTTTCCGCTCGACAGCGCCGCCACCATGGCGTGGCAGAATCTCGGCACCGTGCTCGATCCGCTCACCGGCGCGGGAAGCGCGGTGCAGTTCTTTCCCGAACAGATTGATTCGAGCTTCGTCTTCATTGGCGGGCAGACCTTCCGCAGTCCGGAAACGGTGCTCTGGCTCGATCTCTATCCAGGCAGCGTGGGCGGTCTCCCCGACGCGCAGGGGCAGAACCGCTGGTTTCCGCACAGCGGCGGCGGGCGTCCCTGGCGCTCCATCAGCCAGTCGCTCAGCCCCAACGGCGTGGATCTGTCGCACGTGGAGACGCTCGAGTTCTGGACCCTGGTGGACACCGCCGCCGCCGCACGCGCCAGCAATCCCGCGCTCATCTTCGACTTCGGCGACATCTCGGAGAACACCGTCGCCTTCGCGCCGGAGACGCTCACCGTACGGGCAACCGGCGAGCAGGGGCTGGTGGATTCGCTCTTCACCGGACGCAAGCTGCAGGGCTTCGACAAGCTCAACACCGAGCGCGATCCCGTCACGCAAAGCTTCGACGTGGCGCGCAACGACATCGGACTGCCCGGCGACATCGTGGACACGCTGTTCGTGAACAACCTCGCGGGCGGCCTGCGCGACACGGTGTTCAACCGGCAGCTCTGTCGCCGCGGCGACCAGCCCGTGCTGGCGCTGGGCGACGCCACCGCCGACTGTACGGTGGGCAACCGCCGGCTCGACGAGGATGACCTCGACCGCGATGGCGTGCTCAACTTCACGAGTGCGCAGCGCAACAGCGAGCAGATTCTGCGCTACGTGGTGGACCTCTCGGATCGGTCGTCGTACAGCAAGATCGGCCGCTGCTATCGCAGCATGACGGACACGTCGTCCGTGGGCGTCGGCGTGCGCACCGTGTGCTGGACCAAGGTACGCGTCGCCTTTGCGTCGCCCACCGAACAGATCAACAACCCGCTCATCCGGCGCATTGTCTCCATGCGGCTCACGGTGGTCGCGGGGCGGGGACACCAGCCCAACGCCTTCACGCAGTTCGCGCTGGCGCGGCTCCGGCTCACTGGTGCGCCCTGGACCAAGCGCACCGATCGCGCCATCGCCGGCATTGGCGGCGAGAACGCGAATGGGACGGGCACCGTGATCGCCACGACCATCGGCACGCAGGACCGCGACGACCAGGGTGGTCTCACGTATCAGTCGCCACCGGGCGTCACGGACGAGCCGGACAGCAAGGGCGGGGTCTTTTCACCGGGCGTGGTGCAGGTGAACGAGCAGTCGCTCCGCGTGCAGGCGCTGAACGTGCCGCTCTATCACCGCGCCGAGGCCTATTTCCGCTTTCCCGATGGCGAGAAGAACTTCATGGGCTATCGCGAGCTGCGCGTGTGGGCACGCGGTCGCAACAAGGGGTGGGGCCCGCAGGGCGATCTGCAGTTCTACATCAAGCTCGGACGCGACGACGACAATTTCTACCTGTACCGGACGCCGGTGAATCAGGGCGGCACCAGCGATGCCTGGCTGCCGGAGGTGAGCGTGGATTTCCGCCGCTTCTTCGCGCTCAGGGCGCAGATCGAGAACGCCTTTCTGCGCGGCGGCACCGCGCTGGCGTGTCACGGTCTCGACTCCGCGCTCGTGGCGAACTCGCTCCTCCCCACCGCGCCGGGGACCCAGCGCTTCGCGGCGTGCGACAGCGGCTACATCGTCTACACGAGCAATCCCGCGATCAATCCGCCCAACCTGGCGGCGGTGCAGGAGCTTGCCGTCGGCATCGTGCGCGTGAATGACGCGGGGCAGGGGAGCGGTGGCTCCATCACTCCCGGCGACACGCTCGAGCTCTGGGTGGATGACATCCGCCTCACGAGTGTCGTCAACGATCCCGGCTACGCGGGACAGGTGGGCCTCAGCATCGCGGCGGCGGACCTGGGCACGTTCTCCATCAATGCGAGCCGCAAGGACGACAACTTCCGCCAGCTCGGCGAACAGCCATCGTTCGTGACGGATAACGATGTGAACCTTTCGTCATCCATACGATTGGACAAGCTCCTGCCCAGGTCGCTCGGCCTCCTGCTTCCCGTCACCGTGACGCACGATCGCAGCGGCGGCGACCCGCATTTCCTGTCAGGATCCGATCTCCTGGCGGACGCGGTGCCGGACGTGCGCACGCCGAGCAGTTCCACCACGTCGTATGCCATTGCGGTGCGGCGCGCCTCGCCGCTCGAGCATTCCACCTGGGCGCCGCTCGTGAACAATCTGGTGCTCACCTCCACATACGTGACGTCCAGCGCGCGCACGGAGCTGCAGACGGCGCACACCTCCGCGTTCACCGCCGGCCTCGACTTCAACCTCATCTCGCGCGCGCGGAGCGTGCGCACGCCCGGCTGGATGCAACGCGTGATTGAGCATCTGCCGGATTTTCTGCGCAACAGCGAGCTGCTCCAGTCGCTGCACGACGCCAGCCTGCGGTGGAATCCCACGCAGGTTCGCTTCACGAGCACCTATGCGGACAACGCGAACCAGCGCCAGAGCTTCCTGTTCCCCGTGCCGGTGACGCAGGACATCGGCCAGAGCGTGACCGGGCTGGACAATGTCTGGCGCAACACCGGCACGGTGGAGCTGCGTCCCTTCAATTCGTTGAGCGCGCGATGGGACATCTCGAGTCTGCGCGACCTGCGCGACTACGGGGACAGCACGGGCGTGGGTGTGGTGGCCGGTGCGGAGCGGCAGAAGCTGCTCGGGCTCAACATGGGGATCGAGCGTGAGCGCGAAATGTCCACCGTGATCAGCGCGTCGCCGCCGCTCGCGTCGTGGATCAGGCCGCGCGTGGACTTCACCAGCAGCTTCTCCGTCTACCGCGATCCCAACGCCCCCGACCTGATCACGCAGGACTCGCTTGGCCCGTACCGGCTGCCGCGGCGCATGTCCAACAGCCAGGGATTCGCCCTGGGCGCGACAGTGGATTTCGCGCGGCTCGCCTCGGTGTACTCGAACGATTCATCGAACGTGCGTGCGCTGGCCCGGGCGCTGTCGCCGGTGGACGTCCAGTGGCGTCGCGATCTGCGTTCCACTTTCGACGGTGTGGCCTTCGATCCGTCGGTCGGCTACCAGCTCGCGCTGGGCGGCGTGGAGGCCTTCCGCAACGTGCAGGGCGTGCCCGCCACGAGCGCGGGGGTGTCGCGGAACCTGATCGTGTCGCACTCGCTGTACCTGCCGTACGGCCTCACGGTGATCGACCGTTACAGCGACACGCACAGCACGTCGTGGTCGCAGCTCGTGAACATCCAGACCATCCTGGATGCGGAGCAGCAGACCTTCCCCGATGTGAGCGTGCGCTGGACGTACGCGCCCCGCTCGTTTCTGCGCGCGGTGTTCACGAATCTCACCGCGCAGGTGGGCGCGCGCATCACACGGGCGAACAGCTTCCAGCCGACCACGGCCGACGCCGGCGCGCTCGCTGACACCGGCCTCAGTACATCGCAGACACTCTGGCAGTATCCTATGACGGGGTCGCTCGTCTGGTCGCTCTTCGGCGGCTTCTTCACGGACGCGACGTGGAACCGGATTGACCAGAAGGAGGTACGCAGCGGTGGACTGACGCAGGGAAGCCAGCACGACCTCAGCCTGGACATCGGCAAGGCGCTGCCGCTGCCGAGCAGCTGGAATCTCAAGAGCAACCTGCTACGCACCCGGCTGGGGTATCAGAACACGCACACGCAGTCGTTCTTCGTGCAGGACACGGCGCGCACACGCGTCACCGACAACGGGCGCTGGGCGGTGACGTTCAACGCGGATTCCGACGTCTCGGACACGATGTCCCTCACACTGCTGCTGGCGCGCGTGCTGACGTTCGACAATGTGTTCGATCGGCGCTTTTCGCAGACCGTACTGTCAGTGGCGTTCCACCTGTCGTTCGCGGCGGGGGAATTACGGTAGGGCAGTCCTCGCCCCGCCGCCCTTCCCGTGGGAATCGGCAATCAGTCCCCACACCACAGCCCTTCCCGGGGGAATCGGCAATCGGGAATGGGGAATCGTGGGAATGGGGAATCGGCCTCCCCGCTGCCGCCACTCCCATCCGCGTGTGCCTGTATCGATTATTCTCCTAGTTGCCTATCCCCATTCCCACGATTCCCCATTCCCACGATTCCCCATTCCCGATTGCCGATTCCCCGCAAGACAAGACGCCTCGCGCTGTTTTCCGCCGCCGCCGCCCTGTTCCTCACCGCCTGTCCCAGCGAACATGGTCCCCGCACCGCCTTCAATGGCTCCGAGGCGCTCGGATTCGTCAAGACGCAGCTCGACTTCGGGACGCGCGTCCCGGGCACGCCGCCGCACGAGAAGTGCGGCGACTGGATCACGTCGCAGATGAAACAGTTCGCCGACACCGTCATCGAGCAGCGCTGGACGCATGTGACGGCCGCGGGCGACACACTCCCGCTGCGCAACATCCTGGCGCGCTTCCGCCCCAACGCCACGCAGCGCGTGCTCTACCTCACGCACTGGGACACGCGTCCCGTCTCCGATGGCGCGAAGGACCCGGCGGAGCGCAAGCTGCCAATGCCCGGCGCGAACGATGGCGCCTCCGGCGTGGCGCTGTTCGTGGAGCTCGCGCGCGTGCTGCACAGGACACCACCCAACGTGGGCGTGGACCTGCTGTTCGTGGATGGTGAGGATTACGGCACGTTCGTGCCCGACCAGGTGGACGTGCTTCTCGGCAGCAAGTATTTCGCGCAGCATCTGCCGTCGCCGGATTACCAGCCGCTCTACGGTGTGCTGTTCGACATGATCGGCGACCGCGACCTGGATATTTATGAGGAGGGGAATTCGCTCGAGCATTCGCCCGAGGTGGTATCGCTCGTGTGGCGCAAGGCGGCTGATCTGGGCTACGCGAAGTACTTCATCCCGAGCCCGGGAGGCGCCGTCATCGACGATCATCTGCCGCTCATTGACGTGGGACTCCATGTGATCGATGTGCTCGACATCGACTACCCGTACCACCACACGCCGCAGGACACCTTCGACAAGGTCTCCGCCCAGAGCCTGCAGATCGTGGGTGACGTGGCGACCGCGCTCGTCACCGGCACGGACAACTGATCCTCACTGAGATCCGCTGACACCGGCCACGACTGGACAGGATTTCAGGCAATGCGATTCGCGGCTCCGAGCAGCTTGCGACGCCCCTGCTCACGCCGGGACAGGATGAACAGGATTGACAGGATTCTCACGGTGCCATTCCCACAGCAGTTGCCGTGATAGAGCGGATGGTCTGGAACGAGGGACTTGGCTCCCCAACAATCCTGTCAATCCTGTAAGTCCTGTCCATTCTGTAAAGTCTGCTCTGCAGCAGAAGCCGGCGTCACTCGTAATCCATGATGACCAGCCGATGGCAGGCCAAGGGGCAGCCCATGGGGCAGCCCTATGGGCTGCCCCATGGGCTGCCCCTGCCGCAGCGTTTTGGTGCGGGCGGCAACACATCGATGACGCTGCTTCCGGTCCGGCGGAGACATTGTCCGGACCATGCCTACTCCATCCGAGCGTCGAGCGCTTCTCTTTCTTTCCGGGCTGATCGTCCTTGGTGCCGGCGTGCGCACCACGGCGACCCTGAGAGGCGCTTCGCTACCCCCTGACGGGGCCGACAGCACCGCACTCGCGCACCAGCTCCAGGCTGTGGACTCGGCGCGCCACGCCGCCAGCTCATCACGGAAACGGAAGGCCACTCCGCGAACGCCGAAACCACGCACGCCCAAGGGGACAAACGCCGCAGCGTCGCGGGGCGGCTTGCGCGCCGGCAGCGGCATGTCGTCAGAAGCGCAGTCCGGGGTGCCCTCCATCTACTACTACGAGGAATCGGACTCGGAGCCGGAGCGCGCCCCGGCCGCCAAGGGGCTCCAGATCGACCTCGACGTCGCAGCCGCGTCCGATATCGAGCGGCTGCCACGCATCGGGCCCGTGCTCGCCCGGCGCATCGTGGCGAACCGCGACTCGCTCGGCCCTTTCGGTTCGCTGGAGGAGTTCCGCCGTGTGCGCGGGGTGGGACCCGCGCTCGCCCGGACCGTCCAACCCTACGTGACCTTCTCACTGCAACCGCGTCCTTCCCCTGTGGATAGGGGCACCGGCCGGGGAAGGAAGGGCGCGCGGACGCAGCGAGCGCATGGAACCCGTGCTCCCTGAGCAGACCCATCACGAGCAGCTCGCTCCTCTGGGAGACCGGAATACCCTTGCGCGCCACCATTTCTGATCCACGACAGTCGGCGCTGTCGGCGCCGGCGTCGATCGGCCCTCAGCTCGACTGACACCGCACCTTCATGGCCGCACCACTTGCCGCTCCCGGCGACCGCATTGGCGAGTTGCTCATGCGCGAGGGACTCATCTCCCGCGAGGCGCTCGATCGCGCGCTGCAGGAGCAGAAGTCCACTGGCATGCGCATTGGCTACAACCTCGTCAAGCTGGGCTTCGTGGACGAGGTCGAGATCACCCGCGCCCTGGCGCGGCAGTTCCGCATGCCGGCGGTGGATCTCTCGCATTTCGAAGTGGATCCCAGGATCGCGCGGCTCGTGCCCCCCGAGCTCGCCCAGCGCCACCTCGTGCTCCCGCTCAAGCGCGAAGGCCGCACACTCACCGTCGCCATGGCGGACCCCTCCGACCTGGGCGTCATTGACGACCTCAAGTTCATCACCCGCTACGACATCTATCCGGTCATCGCGGGCGAGTACACGTTGCGCACCGTCGTCGAGAAGTTCTACGGAGAGTCGCCCGACGATGCGCTGAAGAACCTCCTCGCCGACATCGACGATGGCGACGGCGACATCGAACTCGTCGAGGACACCGACGAAGAGATGAGTGCGGTCGCGCTGGCCGCCGCCATTGACGATGCGCCGGTCGTGAAGCTCATCAACGGTATCCTCACCGACGCCGTGAAGCGTGGCGCCTCCGACATTCACTTCGAATGCTTCGAGCATGAAATGCGGGTCCGGTACCGCATCGATGGCGCGCTCCTCGAAGTCATGAAGCCGCCGCTCAAGCTCAAGGCCGCGCTCATCTCGCGCTTCAAGATCATGGCGAACCTGAACATCGCCGAGCGCCGCCTGCCGCAGGACGGACGCATCAAGCTGAAGATCGGGCGCAAGGTGATCGACTACCGCGTCTCCACGCTGCCCACGCTCTTTGGCGAAAAGGTCGTGCTCCGCATTCTCGACAAGGGCAACCTCACGCTCGACCTCGAGAAGTTCGGCATCGAGCTGCGCGCGGAGCAGGACCTCATGGAGGCGGTGCAGAACCCGTACGGCATGGTGGTCGTCACCGGTCCCACGGGCTCCGGCAAGACCACCACGCTCTATTCCGCGCTCTCCAAGGTCAACCTCATCGACGTCAACATCATGACGGCCGAAGATCCCGTGGAGTACAACATCTTCGGGATCAATCAGGTGCTCGTGCGCTCCGATATCGGGCTGGACTTCGCGGCCGCGCTGCGCGCGTTCCTGCGGCAGGACCCGAACATCATCATGATCGGTGAGATCCGCGACCTGGAGACGGGTGGCATTGCCATCAAGGCTGCCCTCACGGGACACCTCGTCCTCTCCACGCTGCACACCAACTCCGCGCCGGAAACCGTCACGCGTCTGCTGGACATGGGACTCGAGCCCTTCAACGTGGCGTCGGCGCTCAATCTGATCGTGGCCCAGCGCCTCGTGCGCCGCATCTGCAATACGTGCCGCGAACGCTACGCCTGGTCGGACGATGACTATCGCGCGCTCAAGCTCCGGCCGGAGATGACGCTCCGCGACCTGCACTTCACCGAGGAAGCCGTGGAAAACATGAAGCGCGGCGCCACCAAGGAAGCGCTTCCCATTGTCCAGGGCTTCTCGCTCGACACGTGCGTCAGCGAGGTGCCGCTCTTCCGCGGCCGCGGCTGTGATACCTGCATGGGCACAGGGCTCAAGGGGCGCCAGGGGCTCTATGAGGTCATGACCATGACGGCGAAGATCCGCAAACTCGTGCTCCAGAATGTGGGCGCTCCCGAAATCCGCGATGGCGCCATCGCGGAAGGCATGCTCACGCTCAGAATGGACGGGCTGCTCAAGGTCATGAAGGGCATCACGACCATCGAACAGGTGATCCGGGAAACGGCGGCCTAGGTTTTACGCGGCGCGCCCCCAGTGCGTCCTATACGGTATGAGGATTCCACAATGACGGCTCCCCCAACCCAGTCCCTCAATCTGCGCGTCCTGCTCGAGGAAATGATCGAGCGCGACGCGTCGGACCTGCACATCACGGCTGGGGATCGCCCCAAGCTTCGCATCGACGGCGATATCACGAACTCCAACTGCGAGATCGTGCTGAGTCCCAAGGACACCCTGCAACTGGCCTATTCCATCCTGGCCGAGAACCAGAAGAAACGGTTCGAGACCGAGGATGAGCTGGACTTTTCGTTTGGCATCCAGAACCTGGCGCGATTCCGCGGCAACTGCTTCAAGCAGCGCGGCTGCGTGTCCATGGTCATCCGGCAGATCCCGTTCACCGTCAAGACCTTCCAGGAGCTCGGGCTGCCCGCGGCCGTTGCGCGCATGGCGGAGCGCCCGCGTGGCCTGGTGCTCGTCACCGGACCCACGGGCTCGGGCAAGTCCACCACGCTGGCCGCCATGATCGACAAGATCAACAAGGAGCGGCACGGGCATATCATCACGGTGGAAGACCCCATCGAATTCATCCACCGCCACCAGAACTGCATCGTCAATCAGCGCGAGGTGGGGACGGACACCCGCACCTTTGCGGCGGCGCTCAAGTATGCGCTGCGCGAGGATCCCGATACGATCCTCGTGGGCGAAATGCGCGACCTGGAAACCATGCAGTCCGCGCTCAACATTGCCGAAACCGGTCACCTCTGCTTCGCGACGCTGCACACCAACTCGGCGGCCGAGGCCATCAACCGCATCATTGACGTCTTCCCGGCGCACCAGCAGGAGCAGGTGCGCGCGCAGCTCGCGTTCTCGCTCGAAGGCATCGTCACGCAGTGCCTCCTGCCGCGGGCCAAGGGACGCGGCCGCGTCATGGCGGCCGAGATCCTCGTGGTGACGCCGGCCATTCGGGCCGTCATTCGCGACGACAAGGTGCACCAGATCCCTTCGCTCATGCAGGCCGGAAAGAAGTACGGCATGCAGACCCTGAACGACGCGCTCTACCAGCTCTATGTGGCGCGCGAGGTGGAGAAGGAGGAATGCCTGCGCGTGTCGCCGTCGCAGAACGAGTTTCTGCGCATGATCGGCGAGCAGCCAATCACGGAGGACGCCGCCGAACTGTTGCGCACCACCGACCGGAAGCAGAAAGTCTCGGCCCTCGCCGGGGGCCGACGGTAGTCCGCCAGGTCTAGAGGAACCACATGCCCACATTCGCGTACACGGCCAGGACCCTGGCCGGCGAACTGAAGACCGCGTCGATGGACGCGCCGAATCGCGACGAGGTCGTCGCGCAGCTCAAGCGCCAGCGGCTCATTGTCGTCAAGGTGGACGAGGAGAAGGGGAAGAAGCAGCGCGGCAAGATCAAGACGAAGGACATCGTCGTCTTCACGCGCCAGTTCTCCACCATGATCAACGCCGGACTGCCGCTGGTGCAGGCGCTGGACATCCTCTCCAAGCAGAGCGAGAGCAAGGCGCTCAAGGACGTCACGCGGCAGCTCGTGTACGACGTGGAATCCGGGCACACCGTGGCCGACGCGCTGCGCCGTCACCCCCGCGTGTTCACCGACCTGTACGTGAACATGGTGGCCGCCGGTGAAGCGGGCGGTATTCTCGACACCATTCTCATGCGCCTCGCCTCGTTCCTGGAAAAGAACGACGCGCTGGTGGGGAAGGTGAAGAGCGCCATGGTGTATCCGGCCGTGATCATGAGCGTGGCCGCGATCGCCGTAACGATCCTGCTCATCTTCGTGATCCCGGTGTTCAAGACGATGTTCGACAGTGTGAACATGGCGCTGCCGTTGCCCACGCGCGTCGTGATCGGTCTGTCGGCTTTCCTGCGTCACTACTGGTGGGCGCTCGGCGTCGCGATCGTCGGCAGCGTGTACATGCTGCGCAACTACTATCGTACGTCGAACGGCAAGCTGAACATCGATCGGGCAATGCTCAAGATGCCGGTGCTGGGCGACCTGCTGCGCAAGGCCGCGGTGTCGCGCTTCACGCGCACGCTCGGCACGCTCATCAGCTCCGGCGTGAGCATCCTTGATGGTCTGGAGATCACTGCCAAGACCGCGGGCAACCGCGTGATCCACGACGCGATCATGGAAGCCCGCTCCAGCATCGCCGGCGGTGACACCATTGCCGCGCCGCTGCAGAAGAGCGCCGTCTTTCCGCCCATGGTGATCTCGATGATCGCGGTGGGCGAACAGACCGGCGGCCTGGACGAAATGCTCTCCAAGATCGCCGACTTCTACGACACGGAAGTGGACACCGCCGTGAGCACGCTGCTCTCACTCATGGAACCCATCATGATCGTCTTCCTCGGCGCCATCGTGGGCGGCATGGTGGTGGCGATGTATCTGCCGATCTTCGACATGGTGAATGCGGTGCAGTGATGTAGGGGGCTAGGGGGCTAGGGGGCTAGGGGGCTAGAGGG
>Ga0207707_10002110_pt1 | contig 17989 bp, 19 predicted proteins | sample KBSC83BmetaG_FD_184336 | JGI IMG/M metagenome (GOLD analysis project Ga0207707, IMG submission 184336) | Corn rhizosphere microbial communities from Kellogg Biological Station, Michigan, USA - KBS C8-3B metaG (SPAdes) (version 2) | ecosystem: Host-associated > Plants > Roots > Rhizosphere ...
TTTCCCGCGCATCCCCTATGCCGAGGCGCTCGCCAAATACGGCTCCGACAAGCCCGATCTGCGCAACCCCATCCAGATGTGCGATGCGACCGAGATTTTCCGCGCCTCGGGCTTCAAGATTTTCGCAAGCCAAATCGAGGGCGATGCGAATGTGCGCGTCTGGGCGATCCCCGCGCCGACCGGCGGCAATCGCGCCTTTTGCGATCGGATGAATTCCTGGGCGCAGGGCGAGGGCCAGCCGGGCCTCGGCTATATCTTCTTCCGCGACGGCGAGGGTGCGGGGCCGGTCGCGCGCAATTTGGGGCCCGAGCGCACGGAGAAGCTGCGCGGCGAGCTCGGCTTGAAGGACGGCGATGCGGTGTTCTTCGTCTGCGGCGTGCCGAAGATTTTCATGCCCTTTGCCGCAGCGGCGCGGCTGAAGATCGGCTCCGAGCTCGGCCTGACGCGGCAAGGCGTCTTCGAATTCTGCTGGGTGACCGATTTCCCGATGTATGAGTATGACGAGGAGTTGAAGCAGATCGTCTTCAGCCACAATCCTTTCTCGATGCCGCAGGGCGGGCTCGAGGCGCTGAACGGCCAGGATCCGCTCACCATCAAGGCGTTCCAATACGATATCGTCTGCAACGGCGTAGAGCTCAGCTCGGGCGCGATCCGCAATCACCGTCCCGACATCATGTATCGCGCTTTCGAGATTGCCGGCTACAAGCGCGAAGAGGTCGAGGCGCGCTTCGGCGGCATGCTCAACGCGTTCAAATACGGCGCGCCGCCGCATGGCGGCTCGGCGCCCGGCATCGACCGCATCGTCATGCTCTTGGCCGACACGCCCAATATCCGCGAAGTGGTCGCCTTCCCGATGAATCAGCAGGCGCAGGATTTGCTGATGCAGGCGCCGGCGGCGGTCCCGCCCGAGCGCTTGCGCGAATTGCACATCCGTCTGGCGCTGCCGCCCGAGGCGAAACCGAAGGCGTAATCAGTCGCCGGCGAGCGCGCGAAGATCGCCGCTATTGGCGCGCTTTTCCTCGTACATCGCCATGTCGGCGCGGTGGAGGACGCTGTCCTCGTCCTCGGTGCCGTCGAACGCGGCAACGCCGAAGCTCGCGCGCAGCCCGATCGCGTTGAGCGCGCGGCCGATGCTGTGACATTTCTTGCGCGCGCTGTCGAAGGGCGCGCCGATCAGCAGCATGGCGAACTCGTCGCCGCCCAGCCGCGCGATCGCGTCCATCTTACGCGTGTTGCGGCGAAGCAGCGCGCCCATCTCGCGCAGCATCTGATCGCCTTGAGCGTGACCCAGGCGATCGTTCACCTCCTTGAAGCCGTCGAGATCGTAGAGAATGACGACGCCGCGCGCGCCGCCGCGCCGCGCCGCGGCATTGGCGCGGCCGAAAGCTTCGAGAAAGCCGCGGCGGTTGAGCAGCCCCGTCAGCTCGTCGGTCGTGACCTGGCTCTCGAGCTGGAGAATGCGCAGCTGCAGCTCGCTGACGCGCCGCTCGGCCGCGGCCGCGACCCCGCGCGCCCATTCGACCAGCGCCGGATCGCTGCTGGCAGCGGGTGTTCCCGTCCGGGCCGCGCGGCTCTTGCGGCGAAGCCCGGCCGGCACCGGTTCTGTCCGAAAATCCACATCCCCCACAGGCATAACAACCCCGAGTGCAAAGCCCCTGTTGCGAGCCGCGACGCAAGCGCCGTGCCAGGGCGAACGCGGCACAATCGGCGGCGTCGAGGGTGGCACGCTAAGGAAAAATTTTCCTTAACGGGCAGAGCCTGCCGCTTGGGAATGGCGCCGTCATTCCCATCTATCAGGCGTGCCGCATGGGTCCCGCGACCGCTACCGCCGCCGCGGGAAGCGTGACATACTCGGCCGAGGGTCGCGGCAGGTGTCGGCCCAGAGTCGGAGAGATCGATCATGAGTTTTGGGGCGGCTCGGCATGTCGGCCTGGCTGCGGCATTGGTGGTTTGGGCGGCATCCCCGGCTGCGGCGGTGGATATTTCGCCCCATCGCGCGCTTTACAATCTGACCTTGGAAATGGCCAAGACCTCCAGCGGCGTCGCCGGCGCGAGCGGCGGCATGTATTACGAATGGGGCGAGACCTGCGACGGCTGGACCGTCCAGCAACGCTTCCGGCTGCGACTCGTCTATTCCGAGGAGGGCAGCATCGACATCAACTCGACCCTCGTCACCTGGGAATCGAAAGATGGGCTGCGCTACCGGTTCAACGAGAGGCGGCTGCGGAACGGCGATGTCGAGGACGATATTCATGGCGAGGCGCATCTCGACGGCAAGAACAAGGGCGGCGTCGCCGAGTTCGAAAAGCCCGAGCGCAAGACGCTGAAGCTCGCCGCCGGCGTTCTCTTCCCGACCGCGCACACGCTCTTCCTCATCGAGCGCGCGCAAGCCGGCGATCAGTTCGTCTCGCGCAAGGTGTTCGACGGCGCGGCACTGGAGAATGCCGGGCAGATCACCGCCGTCATCGGCCCGGTGTTGAAGCCCAATCCCAAAGCGCCGAAGCCGCTCGACAATCCGCTGCTGCAGCACCCGTCCTGGCGGGTGAGCCTCGCCTTCTTCCCTGCCAATGCCGATACGACGGATGCCGACACGCCCGATTACGAGCTCAGCATGCGGCTTCTCGACAACGGCGTCTCGCAGGACATGTCGCTCGACTACGGCGATTACGTGCTTCGCGCCAAGCTCGACGATATCGAGGCCTTGCCGAAGCCGAGCTGCTGAAGCGGCCTAATCGATTGTCGTCTTCCCCGAATCGCGCAAGGTGCGCTCGACGCGCGCGGCGTCGTAAACCGCGAGGAGGGTGAAGGGCGTCGCGCCGGTGCTGAGGAAGCGGTGCCAGGTCCCGGCCGCGACCGAAACCGTATCGAAGGGCGTCAGCGCGACGCGCGCTTCGCCCTCGATCTCGACCGCGCAATCGCCCTGCAGGACCATAATCATCTCGTTGCAATTGTGACGATGGAACTCGACGGCATGGCCGGGCGGGAAGGTGACGGTGTTAGTCTTGATCGCCGCGCCGCAGCTCGCCGCATCGACCAGCGGCCGAATCGCGGCGCCATTCGGCCGCTTCTGCTCGGGGATCGCATCGAATTTCAGAACCCGGTTGATTGCCATCAGCCCTCTCCGTCGTGTTCCGGCCACAGCCACGCGGCGCCGCGCACGCCGCTCGAATCGCCCCAGCGCGGCGGCCGCAGCCTGGTCGCGACCGCATCCGAGAAGATATAAGCGCCCCAGCGCTCGGGCACCGCGCGATAAAGCGCGCCGATCTGCCCCAGCCCGCCGCCCAGCACGATGATATCGGGATCGAGGAGGTTGATCACCGTCGCCAGGCCGCGCGCCAGCCGGTCGACATAGCGCGCGAGGCTGGCGCTCGCGGCAGCGTCGCCAGCGGTGGCGCGCGCCGCGATCGCCGCCGGATCGAGCGCCTCGCCGCTCGCCGCGCGATGATCGCGGGCCAGGCTCGGCCCCGAGAGAAACGCCTCGATGCAGCCGTGCTTGCCGCAATAGCAGGCGGGGCCCGGCCGCTCCGCGTCCCGCGGCCAGGGGAGGGGCGAATGGCCCCATTCGCCGGCGATCGCGTTGGCGCCGGTCAGAACCTTTCCGTCCACGACGATGCCGCCGCCGACCCCGGTTCCGAGAATGACGCCGAAGACGAGTCGCGCCCCTTGCGCCGCGCCGTCGCGCGCCTCGCTCAAGGCAAAGCAATTGGCGTCATTGGCCGACCGCACCGGCCGGCCGAGCGCCGCCGCCACATCGCGATCGAACGGCCGGCCGATCAGGCAGGTCGAATTGGCGTTCTTGACGAGGCCCGTCGCCGGCGAGATCGCGCCCGGGATGGCGATGCCGATGCTGGCCCTGATGCCGAGCTCGGCCTCGCTCGACTCGACCAGCTGCTTCAGCGCGGCGATGGTTGCGGCGTAATCGCCGGCCGGCGTCGGCACGCGGCGGCGCAAGCGAATCGCGCCCTCGCGGTCAAGCGCCGCCACCTCGATCTTGCTGCCGCCGAGATCGATGCCGATGCGCATCCGCCGCGCCGCTCCTCCCTCATTTAAGCTTATCTTAAGATTAACCAACCTATAGCTATGAGGCGAGGCTGGGTTTTAGAATGGGGAGCCGAGAGTCGAGGCTCTCTTAACCCCTAGGACCTTAGAATGGCTTGCCGCCATTCTCCCCGCGCGCGGCCGGCAAGGATCCCATGATGGCGAAGCGTGTACTGATCGTCGAAGACAACGACTTGAACATGAAGCTCTTCCACGATCTCCTGGAGGCGCATGGCTACGAAATTCTCCAGACCAAGGACGGGATGGAGGCGCTGCAACTCGCGCGCCAGCACCGACCCGACCTCATCCTCATGGACATTCAGCTCCCCGAGGTGTCCGGCCTCGAGGTCACGAAATGGATCAAGGAAGACGATGATTTGAGGGCGATCCCCATCATCGCGGTGACGGCATTCGCGATGAAGGGCGACGAGGAGAAAATCCGCGAGGGCGGCTGCGAGGGCTACATCGCCAAGCCGATCTCCGTCGCCAATTTCCTTCAAACCGTCGCGCGCTTTTGTGCCTGAACACGGAACAAGGTTGACGGATGTCCGCGCGCATACTCGTCGTTGATGATGTCGATGTGAACGTCAAGGTGCTCGAGGCGAAGCTCTCGAGCGAGTATTACCAGGTGTTGTGCGCGAGCGACGGCATGGCGGCGTTGGAGCTCGCCAACAAAGAGCATCCCGATCTCATTCTCCTCGACGTGATGATGCCGCGCATGGACGGGTTCGAGACCTGCCGGCGTCTCAAGGCCGATCCGCGCACCGCCGATATCCCGGTCGTGATGGTGACGGCGCTGTCCGAGCCCGCCGACCGCTTGCGCGGCCTCGAGGCGGGCGTCGACGACTTCCTCACCAAGCCGGTCAACGACACCGCGCTCTTCGCGCGCGTGCGCTCGCTCGTGCGGCTGCGCCGCATGATGGAGGAATGGCGCCACCGCGAGGATGTCTGCGGCCGCTTCAGTTCGCTGATCGACGGCGACGCGCCGCAGGAGAACGACGCGCCGGCCCGGGTTTTGCTCTGGGAGTCCAATCCCTATGGCAGCGCGCGCATCGCCGAGATTCTGGCGCCCCTCGCCAGCGACGTCCTCTCGCCGCCGACGCCCGAGGAGCTGATCGCCGCCTGCGATGCCAGCATCGATCTGGTCATTCTCGGCATGCCCGGCAAGGTCGACGCGCTGCGCGTCGTCTCGCAGCTGCGTGCCAACGAGGCGAGCCGGCTGGTGCCGATCCTGCTGATCGGCGATCCCGAGGAGCTGCCGCGTCTCGCCAAGGGGCTCGATCTCGGCGCCACCGACTACATCGTGCGCCCGCTCGATCGCAACGAGCTGCTGGCGCGGGCGCGCACCCAGGTGCGGCGCAAGCGCCTCCAGGACCGCCTCCAGGAGAACTACCAGAAGAGCCTCGCCCTGGCGCTCACCGACGGGCTCACCGGCCTTTACAACAGGCGCTATCTCGCGGCGCATCTCGACGGGCTTTTCGCCGGCATCGGCGAGAGCACCCAGCATGCCCAGGGTCCGGCGCTGCTGCTGTTCGATATCGACTGGTTCAAGCGCGTCAACGACACGCATGGCCATGCCGCCGGCGACGCCGTCCTCAAGGAGGTCGCCGGCCGGGTGCTGCGCCATGTGCGCGGCTTCGACCTGGTCGCGCGCTATGGCGGCGAGGAGTTCGTCGTCGTGATGCCGGAAACCCCGTTGCCGGTCGCGCTCGTCGTCGCCGAGCGTATCCGCAGCGTCATTGCCGACAAGCCGATCGAGGTCGGCGAGCCGCGCGTCGCGCTGCCGATCACGATCAGCGTCGGCGTCGCGATGACGCGCAGCGCCGGCGAGACTCCGGCGAGCCTGCTGCGCCGCGCCGACGAAGCGCTCTATGCGGCCAAGAATGGCGGGCGCAATTGCCTGCGCGTTGCCGACGCCGCGGCGCCGGGCGCGCATGCGGCCGGGCACGCCGCCATCTCCGCCATCGCCGCCTCCGATCGCTAAACGAGGCGCCGCGCTTCAGAAACGACAAAGCCGCTCGGGTCGAGCGGCTTTCATCGTCGAGCGCTGCGGGCCCTCTATTTGATCTTGCCTTCCTTGAAGACGACGTGCTTGCGCGCGACCGGATCGTATTTCTTGAGCTCGAGCTTCTCGGTTTTGGCGCGGGGATTCTTCTTCGTCGTGTAGAAGTAGCCGGTATCCGCCGTGCTCACGAGCTTGATCTGAATCGTGTTGCTCTTGGCCATGGACATGCGCCTCCATCGATTGGGGCAAAGCATAGCGCGCCGGTGCCCGCGGCGCAACGCAGAGCGGCGATGCGGCGCGGGTTCCCGGCTGGCGCATGGGTGGAGCCTCCGGCTAAGCTTGCCGGCCGAGCGTGGGCTGCGGCCTCGCGGCGTTGGGCGGTTCGTTTCGTTTGTCGAGAGCAAGTTTTTTGAAGAAGCTCATCATCACGGCGGATGATTTCGGCCTCGACGAGGCGGTGAACGAGGCGATCGAGGCGGGCCATTCCCGCGGCGTCCTCACTGCGGCGAGCCTCATGGTGACGGGCGCCGCGGCGGCGGATGCGGTGGCGCGCGCCAAGCGTCTGCCGCGGCTCGGCGTCGGCCTCCATCTCGTGCTGATCGACGGCACGCCCGTCCTCCCGTCCGGCGAGATCCCGGCTCTCGTCGATGGCAGCGGCAAGTTCCCCAAGGATGCCGTGGCAACCGGCATCCGCATCTTCTGCAATGGCGAGGCGCGGCGCCAAGCCGCCGCCGAGATTCGCGCGCAGCTCGACGCCTTCCGCCGCACCGGCCTGCCGCTCGACCATGTCAACGCGCATCACCACTTCCATCTTCACCCGGTCGTGCAGCGCGTCCTCATCGAGCTCGCGCCCGAATTCGGCATCAAGGCGGTGCGCCTTCCCTTCGAGCCGCGACACGCGGCAGCGCGCGCCGACGGGCGCCGTTCCTGGTTTGCCGCCGGCCTCCTCGAGGCGCAATTCGCGTTGCTGCTGCGGCGGCGTCTCGACGCCGCCGGCATCGCCCATAACGACCATATCTTCGGGCTTGCCGACAGCGGCGCCATGACCGGCGAGCGCGTGCGGCGCTATCTCGATGTACTGTCCGACGGCGTCTCGGAAATCTATCTCCACCCGGCGACGCGGCCGGTCGCGGCCTATCCCGCGCATTATCTCAGCCGCGGCGAGTACGAGGCGCTGATCGATCCGATGGTGGCGAGCGCGCTGGCGCGCCGCGACATCGCGACGCTGCCCTTCGCCGGCTTGTCCGGCAACGCATGACGCCGCGCCGCCGCAACCGCGACGCTTCGGCCCTAACCGAAAGAGGGGCTCAGTGGAGGCCCGAGAGATAGCCGATCAGGGCTTTGCGGTCGTCGGCGCTCTTGATCCCAGGAAACAGCATCTTCGTGCCAGGAATGACGCCCTGCGGGTTGGTGATGTATTTGTCGAGACTCGCTGCATCCCAGGTGATGCCGGAGTTCTTGGTCGCCGGCGTATAGACGTAACCGGACTCGGTGCCTGCCTTGCGGCCGATGATGCCGAAGAGCGACGGGCCTTGCTTGTCGACGCCGGCATCGGGCGAATGGCAGGTTGAGCAATTGTCGGTGAAAACGTCCGCGCCGCTCTCGGCGGCGGCATTGCGGGCGCCAAAGCTCAGGGCAAGGGCGGCAGCGGCAAGGAGGAGCGCAGGCTTCGTCATACGGTTCATCTTGTCTTTACTCCGGCATGCAAGGAGAGGTTGAGTATGTCCGAAGAAGTGTAAATAGCTGATTATGCGCAATAGATATAGCGTCCCGCGCTTTCCGCAGCCCGCCGCGGCGGTGATGGGGCTGGCGGGAACCCGCCCGGAGCGTGCTAAGATTGCCGCAAAGCCGTTAAGGAGTCCGCCATGCCGCGACATGCGAAATTCGTCCCCGAAGGGGTGATCCCGGCCTGCCTGCTGCCGTTTCACGAGGATCTCTCGATCGACGAGGCAGCCTTCCGGCGGCATCTCGCCGATGTCGGCGCCGTGCCGGGGATCGCCGCGATCACCATCAACGCCCATGCCTCGGAGGTCGGGTCCTGCAGCTTCGAGGAGCAGCGCCGCGTCCTTGCCATCGCCGAGGAGGTGGTCGGCGCCGCGCTGCCGATCGTCAACGGCATCTATGCCGAAGGCAGCCTCGAGGCGGCGCGGCTTGCGCGCATGGCGCAAGAGGGCGGAGCCTCGGCTTTGCTGGTGTTCCCGCCGGGCCCCTTCACCCTGGGGCAGCGGCCGGAGATGGCGATCGCGCATTTCAAGCGCATCGCCGATGCCTCGGACCTGCCGATCATCGTCTTCGAATATCCGCTCGCGGGCGGGCAGGGCTATCCGCTCGACACGCTGTTGAAGCTCGTCGCGGCGGTGCCGACGATCCGCGCGATCAAGGATTGGACGCCGCAGGTCCCGCTCCATGAGCGCAACATCCGGACGCTGCAAAGCCTCGATCCGGCGATCAACGTGCTCAGCACGAACAGCTCGTGGCTGTTCAGCTCGCTGGTCCTCGGCTGCAAGGGGCTGCTCTCGGGCTCGGGCAGCGTCATCGCCGATCTCCAGGCGCGGCTCTTCCGCGCCGTCCAGGCGAATGATCTCGCCGAGGCACGCCGCCTCAACGACCGCATCTACCCGACCGCCGAAGTGTTCTACGCCGATCCCTTCGTCGACATGCACAACCGCATGAAGGAGGCGCTCGTGCTGATGGGCAAGCTGCCGCGCGCGGTGGTGCGTCCGCCCTTGGCCAAGCTCTCGCAAGCCGAGATCGAGCGCATCCGCGCGGCGCTCATCCGTGCGGGCCTCCTCGAGCGCGGGGCGCGCAACGCCGCCTGAAGCACCCTTCGCGCGCGCCGATGCGGATCGGGCGCATCGTTTCGGGCGGTCAGACCGGTGTCGATCTCGCGGCGCTCGATGCGGCGCTGGCGCTCGGCGTTCCTTGCGGCGGCTGGGTCCCACGCGGCCGCTGCAATGAAGATGGCCCGATCGCGCCGCATTATCCGGTGCGGGAGAGCGGCAGCCCGAATCCCGCGCAGCGCACCGCGCGGAATGTGCGCGATTCGGACGCAAGCCTGATCCTCTCCCGCGGCCCGCTTTCGGGCGGCTCGGCGCTGACCGAGCGTCTCGCCCGCGAACACGGAAAGCCTTGCTTTCATCTCGATCTCGCGGCGGCTCCGGGCAACGCCGCGCTGGAGCGCATTCGCCGTTGGCTCGCAACGCTCGACGGCGAAACGCTCAACATCGCCGGGCCGCGGCGCAGCAATGACCCCGAGATTTACGAGATCGCCTATCGCGTGATCACGGCGGTCTTGCGCGCCAACGCCGAAGACTAGGCGAGGTCGGCGAGGAAGCGAGCCGAGGCAAGCAGCAGGAATATCCCGAAAGCGATTTCGAGGCGGCGCTTGGGCAGCGCATGCGCGAGCCTTGCGCCGAACGGCGCGACATAGCTCGAAATCGGCGCGATCAGCACGAAGCCGATGGCCGAGACGAAGCCGAGCGAGAAGGGCGGCACCAGCGCCTGATGCGGCAGGCCGGCAAGGGCGTAACCGATGGTGCCGGCGATGGTGATCGGCACGCCGACGCCCGAGGCGGTTGCGACCGCATTGTGGATCGGCTTGCGATGAAGGGTGAGGATCAAGGTGGTGATGGAGCCGCCGCTGATCCCCATCAGCGATGATCCGAGGCCGATGACGAAGCCATAGGCGGCCAAGCCCGCGCCGCGCGGCAGATCGTCGGCGATCACCCAGTTCTCGCGGCCGAATAGCAGCTTCATCGCAATCGTTCCGGCGATGACGACGAAGGCGATCTTGAAGACCGCCGAGGGCGCGAAGGCCGCGATGATCGCGCCGAGGGCGACGCCGGCGACGGAGGGCGCGGCCCAGGCGCGCATCACCCCGCGCAGGACCATGCCTTTGGCGCGATGCGCCCGATAAGACCGGAGCGTCGTCGGCAGGATGATGGCGAGCGAGGTACCGACGCAAAGCTGCATGCGCACCACATCCGGCACGGCGATGATGCGGAACATCTCGTAGAGCACCGGCACGATGATAGCGCCGCCGCCTACGCCGAATAGGCCCGCCAACAAGCCGGTGATGACCCCGGCAAGGGCTATCCCGGCCGCAAGCCAGGCGAGCTCGACAGGGGAGATCGCCGCCATCATGCTTCGCGCTGCGGCGAAGTCTTGGCGGCGCCGCGGCGGCGCGGGATCAAGTGGTCCGGCTGCGCTTCACTTCGCCCGCGCCGTGTTCGCCATCAGGAGCGACAGCGCGGTGAACGCCGCGGCGCAGATGAAGATGAGCCGCGGCTCGCCCTGGTCCATCAGCCAGCCATAGAGCGGCGGCGCGATCACCGCCGAGACCGAGAAGCCGGTGCTGACGAAGCCGAAGACGAGGCCGAAGGAGCCGGGCGGCGTGACCGCGCGGACGATCAGGTCGCGCGACGGCATGATCATGCCGTTGAGCAGGCCGATCAGCGCCATCATGGCGAGGAGGGAGACCGCGCCGAAGCCGATAAAGGCGAGGACGAGGATTGCGACGCCGCTCGCCGCCAAGCCGAGCGTCACGATGCGCATCGGGTTTTTGAAGTGGTCGGCGATGATGCCGCCCGACAGCACGCCGAGCGCGTTGAAGATGAGGAATGCCGTCAGCGCGATATTGGCCTCGGCGAGCGGCGTGCCGTGCAGCGCGCCCAAGCCGACGATCGAGAAATTCGACAGCGCATTGCCGGTCATGGTGAGGAAGGCGAAGAACACGAAGCTGCGGAAGATCGGGCCCGAAAGAAGCAGCTTCCAGCCGCCGGGCGCCGCCTTCGGCGCGGCGCCTTCCTTGGGCTGCGCGCCGCCGCGGCGATCCGACAGCGCTCCCTTTTGCAGCAACAGCACCAGGGCGACGACATAGGTGACGACGGCGATGCTGAGAAAGCCGCTGTGCCAGCCCCAGAGATTCGCCATCGCCAGCATGAAGATGGGCGTCAGCGCCTGTCCCGCCATGCCGAGGAAGGTGTGGATCGAATAGGCTTGCGCCATGCGCGGCGCGGAGACGCCATGCGAGAGGATCGCGTAATCGGCCGGGTGATAGACGGTGTTGGCGAGACCGAGACAGGCAAAGCCGAGAATCAGCCCCCAATAGGCGGGGACAAGTCCGATGATCGCGCAGCCCGTGCCGCTCAACACCAGCCCCGCGATCAGCAAGGTGCCCGAGCCGATGCGGTCGACGATGAAGCCAGCCGGGGTCTGCAGCGTCGCCGACAGGAAGCCCGAAACCGCCATGGCGAAGCCCAGCTCGGCGAAGCTGACGCCGTACTCGGCGCGCGCGAAAATGAACAGCGGCGGCAGCATGATGACATAGACGTGACTCATGAAATGAGCCGCGCCCACGAGGCTGATCACCCGCACATCGCGCAGTCGCGTCGCCGTGCCGGCGACCTCGCTCAATTCCGCCATTTTTCCAGTACGCCCGACCTGTTTCCTGAGGCATTTCCTTAGCATGGTGGCGGGGTTAAGGCGAGTGCGGCCGGCGCAGACCTCCGTTGCCCGGATATCGCGCGGCAGCCTCGCGCGGTAGCATGGTTAGCAAAGCCTTAGCGGGGGCCGGCATGGGGTTTTTCGATCTCTCGGGTAAGACGGCGGTGATTACCGGTTCGTCGCGCGGCATCGGCCGGGCGATTGCCGCGGCGCTCGCCCAATGCGGCGCGCAGGTGGTGATCTCGAGCCGCAAGCAGGCGGCGTGCGAGGAAACCGCCGCCGCGATCAGCGCCGCGGGCGGCGAAGCCGCGGCGATCGCATGCCATGTCGGCGATAAGGCGCAGCTTAAGGCGCTGGTCGAGCGCACCCATGCGCGTTTCGGCGGCATCGACATTCTTGTGAACAACGTCGGCGTCAATCCCGTGCTCGGGCCGCTCGCCGAGCTCTCGGACGAAGCCTTCGACCGCGTCATCGCCAGCAATGTGAAAAGCGCGCTCTGGCTTTCGACCCTCGTCCTGCCCGAGATGGCGGCGCGCAACGACGGTGCGGTGATCCTCGTCTCGAGCATCGCCGCGCTGCGCGGCTCGGCCGGGATCGGCGCCTACGGCATTGCCAAGGCCGGGGTCAATCAGCTCGCGCGCAGCCTCGCCTGCGAATGGGGCGCGCACAACATCCGCGTCAACGCCATCGCGCCGGGCCTCATCAAGACCGATTTCGCCCGCGCGCTCTGGGAGGACGAGGCACTCGCCCGGCGCCGGATCGCCGAAACCCCGCTCGGCCGGCTGGGCACCGCCGAGGATGTGGCGGGCGCCGCCGTGCTCCTCGCCTCTCCCGCCGGCAGCTTCATCACCGGCCAAACCATCGTGGTCGATGGCGGCGTCACCATCGCCGGGTGATAAAAAATGTCGCGGCGACGAGCCCCAACTTGCCGCCGCGCGCCATCTCGTCTAGGAGCGAGGCGGTAGACGCGATGAAATCCCGATCCTTCATCGGCGCAACGGCGCCGGCTCTTGCACCATGACGGCCCCTGCGGGGCGGCTCGTCATCTGCCGCACATCGGAGGTGCTCGAGGGCGAGTTCGCCACGCGGATCGTGGTCGATGATGTCGCCTACGCGGTCTACCGCCTGGGAGATCGCTATTACGTCAGCCAGGATGCGTGCAGCCATGGGCCGGGCTCGCTCGGCGAGGGGACGATCATCGGCGAGGAAATCGAGTGCCCTTTTCACCAAGGCCGCTTCCACATTCCCACCGGAAAGCCCAGTTTCCCGCCTTGCACTGACCCGGTGAGGGTGTGGACGGTCCATCTGGACGGCGACCAAATCTGCATTGACCCGGACGAGGCTCCGACGCATCGTTAGCCCCCGTCGCGCTTTCTTCCTTCATGATCCGTTTTAGGTGATTTCATGGCCACCTCTCCGGCAGAGAACAAACAGCTAACGGAAGTGTCCGCCGGCACGCCGATGGGCGATTTGATGCGGCGCTATTGGTTTCCCGCGCTCCGCGCCGACGAGCTTCCGGCGCCGGATTGCCCGCCGGTGCGGGTGAAGCTGCTCGGCGAGCCGCTGATCGCCTTTCGCGACAGCGAGGATCGCATCGGCCTCATCGACGAGTTCTGCGCGCATCGCCGCGTCTCGCTGTGGTTCGGCCGCAACGAGCAATGCGGGCTGCGCTGCCCCTATCATGGCTGGAAATACGATGTCACCGGCCAATGCGTCGATCTGCCGTCCGAGCCTGACTCGACCGGCATGCGCAGCCGCATCAAGCTCAAATCCTATCCCTGCATCGAACGCGGCGGCATCATCTGGACCTATATGGGCCCGCCCGAGCTGAAGCCCGCCCCTCCCGGCTTCGAATGGGCGCTGGTGCCGCCCGAGCAGCGCTACATCTCGAAGCGGCTGCAGGAATGCAATTACCTGCAGGCGGTCGAGGGCGGCATCGATTCGAGCCATGTCTCCTTCCTGCATGACGGCGCGCTCAAATCCGATCCGCTGTTCCAAGGCTCGAAAGGCAACGAGTACAATCAGCGCGATCTGATGCCGATCTTCGACGTCGCCGAATTCGACGGCGGCCTTCTCATCGCGGCGCGCCGCAACGCCGAGGGCGACCAGTATTATTGGCGCATCACGCCCTGGGTCATGCCGTTCTACACGCTGATCGCGCCGCGCGGCGGCAATCCGATCGGCGGCCATGCCTGGGTTCCGATCGACGACAACAACACCTGGTCGTGGAGCATCAGCTACCATCCGCGGCGCGCGTTGACGCGCAAGGAAATCGCCGCGATGGATGACGGCGCGTTCATCCATGTCCGCGCGATCCCCGGCACCTTCATTCCGCTCGCCAACAAGGGCAACAACTATCTGATGAACCGCGACGCGCAGATCGCGGGCACGTCCTTCAGCGGCATAGAAGGCGTCGGCATGCAGGATGCCTCGCTCCAGGAGAGCATGGGGCCGGTCATCGACCGCAGCCTCGAGAACCTGGTCTCGACCGACAATGGCATCATCATGGCGCGCCGCGCTTTGCTTCGCGCCATGAAGGCCAATCGCGAAGGCAAGAAGATCCCGGGACTCACGCCCGAATCGCAGCGCGTGCGCTCTTGCGCGATTGTCCTGCCGAAGAGCGTCAAATTCGCCGAGGGCGCCAAGCACGGGCTCTTCAGCGAGCTCGGCACCGATCCCGTCACCGTCTAAGCCGAGGCGCGCGTGGCGTTGCAGAAGGTCGCGATCAGCATGGGCGATCCCGCCGGGATCGGCCCTGAGATTGCGCTGAAGGCGGCGCTCGATCCGCGCGTACGGAGGATTTGCGCGCCGCTTCTGGTCGGCGACCACCGCGCGCTCGACATCCACGCCAAGGCCTCGGGTCTCGCGCCGCGGATTTGCGCCTATCGCTCCGCCGCGGCGGTCGATTGGAGCGCCGAGGGGATCGCGCTGCTCGATCTCGATCTTTACCGCGATGCCGCCGTGACACTTGGCACGATCGCCCCGGCGAATGGCCGCGCCGCGGTTGAATCGGCACGCGCCGCCATTCGCGCCGCGCTCGACGGCCAGGTCGATGCGGTCGTTGCCGCGCCGCAAACCGAGCTCGCGATCCATCAGGCGGGGATCGCCTTCGACGGCTATCCGAGCTTCGTTGCGCGCGAGACCGGCGTGCCCGAGGACGATGTCTTTCTCATGCTCTGCTTCGACGACGTGAAGATCGTCCACGCGACGCTCCATGTGGGATTGCGCCGCGCGATCGAGCTGATCACGCCCGAGCGGATGAAAAGGGCGATCGCTTGCACCGATGCGGCGCTGCGCCGGCTCGGCGCGGTGCGGCCGGCGATCGCGGTCGCCGGCATCAACCCGCATGCGAGCGAGAACGGCCTCTTCGGCGACGAGGAGGCGCGCATCATCGCGCCGGCGATCGCCGCGGCGCAGAAGGCCGGCATCCGTGCCGAGGGACCCTTCGGCGCCGACACCATGTTTCACCGCGACGGCGTCGACGCGTTCATCGTCATGTATCACGATCAAGGCCACATCGCCGCCAAGCTGCTGGCGCGCAACCGCAGCGCGGGGATGGTCATCGGCGCGCCGGTGATGTTCTCGTCGGTGGCGCATGGCAGCGCGCTCGACATCGCCGGGCAGAACCGTGCCGATCCCGAGGCGGTGGTCGAAGCGGTTTGCCGGCTCGTCGGAACGGCACAGCGAAAAGCGGCCTGACGCCGCAATGGGGTTCAATCGCCCCGCGATCGCCCGCCGCGATCGATGAGGGCAAGGGCAGGGGAGCGCATATGATCGTCGCGGCTGAGGCGGCGTGATCCAAGCCATTCAGATCGTCATCGGCGGCGTGCTCCAGGGCGCGGTCTTCGCCCTGCTCGCATTGGGATTCTCGCTGGTCTATCGCGTCACCGGGGTCATCAACCTGGCGCAGGGCGGCTTCTGCGTCTTCGGCGCCTTGCTGATGTACACGCTGCAGGTGAGCTGGGGCTTGCCGATTCCGCTGGCGCTGGCCGGCGCTCTCGCCGGCACGGCGCTGGGCGGGGTCATCCTCGGCTACACGACCTTCGGCCCGGCGCTGACGCGGCTCTCGGTCAGCAGCATCCTCGTCATGACCGCCGGGCTCCTGACGCTCATCCAGGGCGTGCTGCTGATCGGCTGGTCGAGCCAACCTTACGCGCTGCCGCCGATCTCGGGCGAGGCGCCGATCGCTATTTTCGGCGTGCGCATCCCGACCCAGGGATTCTGGATCGTCGCGGCTGCGGTGGTCATCATTCTCGGCTTGTGGTTTCTCCTTGCGAGAACACGGCTCGGTCTCGCGCTGCGCGCTTGCGCCGAGAACCGGCTCGCCGCGCGGCTGATGGGCATCGACGTGCCGCGCATGACCCTTTTCAGCTTCACGCTGGCGGCGGTGATCGCGGGGCTCGGCGGCATCGCCGTGGCGCCGATCACCTCGCTCGAATTCGACACGGGCGGCTTCTTCACCAATTTCGGCTTCATCTCGGTGGCGGTCGGCGGGCTCGGCGCTTTTGCCGGATCGGTGTTCGGCGGGCTCGTGCTCGGCGTCTCCGAGCAGCTCGCCGCCGGCTACGTCTCCTCGCTCTTCGCCAATGGGCTGGCGCTGGCGCTTCTGCTCGTCATGCTGCTGTGGCGGCCCAACGGGCTGTTCACCGCCGGCCCGGCGCGGCGCCAGGATGTGCGCGACGAGCAGCGCATTCATCGCGCGATCGTCCGCCTCGAGGGCCGGGGCGGCGCGATTTTCGCGGTGCTCGCCGCGGTCTTCATCCTCGTCCTGCCGTTCATCCTGCCCGGCGCCGGCATTCTCAACTCGCTGGTCATCACCGGCATCCTGTTCATCGCCGTGCTCGGCCTCGATGTGCTGATGGGTTACGCCGGGCAGGTGAGCCTCGGCCATGCCGGGTTCATGGCGATCGGCGGCTATACCGCGGCGATCCTTGCGACCACCTACCACTGGCCGCCGCTCGCCGGCGTCGCCGCCGGCATCGTGCTCTCGCTCGTCTGCGCTTTCGCCCTCTCGCTCGTCACGACGCGGCTGCGCGGGCATTTCCTCGCTCTCGCGACCTTGGCCTTCGGCCTAATGATCGATTCGCTCACCGTCGGATTGACCGACGTGACCGGCGGTCCCTCCGGCCTTGTCGGCATTCCGTCCTTCTCGGTCGGGCCTTATGTCTTCGGCTCCTCGATGGAGATGTACTATCTCGTCGCCGTGCTGATCTTCGTGCTGGTGGCGATGCTGCATGGCGGCTTGCGCTCGGGCTTTGGGCGCGCGCTCAAAGCTGTGCGCACCGATCAGACCGCGGCGGCGGCGCTGGGCGTCAACGTGCCGCGCTACAAGCTCGCGGCGGTCTGCCTTTCGGCGGCGCTCGCCTCGCTCTCGGGCAGCCTCTACGCCTTCTATTTCCACTTCCTCTCGCCCGAGATGGTGGGCGCGCCGCGCTCCTTCGAGATGATCGCGATGCTGGTCGCGGGCGGCGAGGCGACCTTGGTTGGCCCGCTCCTCGGCGTGGCGCTGCTGACGCTCATTCCCACGGTGTTCCAGCCCTTCGCGCTCTATAAGACCTTCGCCGAGGGCTTGCTCTTGGTGCTGTGCTTCCTATGGCTGCCCGAAGGCATGTTTGGCAGCGCGGCGGTCTGGCTCGCGCGCATCACGATGCGGCGCAAAGTGGACGGGCGCGCCCGCACGGTGGTGCCATGAGCGAAGCGGCGCTCGAGATCAAGGCGCTCGATAAGAATTTCGGCGGGCTGCACGCCGTCAACAAGGTGAGCTTTACCGTCCCGCATGGCAGCCTCACCGCGGTGATCGGCCCCAACGGCGCGGGCAAGACCACGGTGTTCAATCTCGTCACTGGCCTCTATCGCCCCGATTCCGGCGATGCGCGGTTCTACGGCCAATCGCTGCTCGATCGCTCGCCGGTCGAGGTGGCCGCAAGCGGCCTCATCCGCACCTTCCAGTCGGCGCGCATCTATCCCGGCATGACGGCGCTCGAGAACGTGCTGGCCGGCGCGCATCTCCATTTCCGCGCCAGCGCCTTCTCGCAAATGCTGTGGCTCGGCTCCGCGCGCCGCGAGGAGCGCGCGCTCACGAGACGCGCCGAGGCGCTGTTGGAGCTGGTGGGGCTGGCGAGCTTTCGCGATGTCGCCGCCACCGAGCTGCCGATGGGCGGGCAGAAGCTCCTCGAAGTGGTGCGCGCGCTGATGGCGCAACCGCGTCTTCTGCTGCTCGACGAGCCGGCGGCGGGCCTCAACGATGCCGAGACCGCCGAGCTCGCCGAATTGCTGCGCGCCATCCGCGACGCCGGGATTTCGGTGGTGGTGGTCGAGCACAACATGTCGCTGGTGATGGGTGTCGCCGATCAGGTGATCGTGCTCGATGCGGGGAGCGTCGTCGCCTCGGGCAGCCCGCGCGAGATCCAGCAGGACCAGCGCGTCATCGCCGCCTATGTCGGCCAGGCCGAGCCGGGAGCGGCATGATGCTGGAGCTGCGGCGCGTCTCGACCGGCTATG